>RRZU012428997.1_pt1 | contig 26897 bp, 24 predicted proteins | sample 2165561 | NCBI WGS metagenome assembly RRZU01 (sample SAMN10456909, study PRJNA506462) | wastewater metagenome | isolation source: wastewater sludge | place: USA: Moscow, Idaho | reverse complement strand
TTACTGAAGCTGATCATAAAATGATGCTTGATAAAATGAATCAAAAATAAGATGCACTTAGAGTGCATTCCGTTTTAGGATTAACTGTGCAAAATGAGCAAACCCTGCTTCTTTCGCACTTGGCATAATATGATCGACAATTTCCATAATCTGTGTATTAGAGTTCTTTAGACTTGCGGAGATTCCAACACTTTCTAACATGGTACGATCATTGGACCCGTCTCCAATTGCCGCAACTTCATGCATACCGATATTGAGAGACTTACAGAGTCTTTCTAAACCAAGTCTCTTGCATTGCCCGATACTTTGAACATCCATGTAAAAGGATGATAAACGTTCAATACTGACATAAGGTTTAAACTTCTTTTCAAATGCGTCCATATTCTTCGGATCCGCATCCATATTAATATTAACCGAGCATTTTGGACTATCGAGTTTAATATCTTCTGCACGATTGATCTTTTCTATTTGGAACTTACCGTGATACTTCTCATGCTCAACCGCTTGATCATAAAATGAATAATATAGAACATCCCCTTGTACGCAAGAGAAGAAAAGTTCATTCTCTAAACAGAATTGATACATGTCTCTTAGAATATTTACTGGAACAAGCGCCTGATGAATAAACACTCCTTTTTCACAATCATATATTTCAGCGCCATTGCTTGCGATTAAATAGCCTTTATGTTCTTTTAATTGAATCATTTCCGCAATTTCCATCATCGCTGGAATAGCTCTTCCGCTGGCTAAGACCATCTTAACTTGATTGGCTTGTAATCTTAATAATGCTTCTACGTTTTCTGTGGGAACTCCTACGGTGTGATCAAATATTGTCCCATCAATATCACTTACAAATAATTTTATCATTGCCCTATTTTACCATAATTTGAACATTCTGTTATACTTATGCTTGGAGTAATAAAATTATGAACTTACCTAAAATACTTTTCTTTGATTTCGACAACACACTGGTCGATAATAAAACACATCAAATTCCTGAATCCGCAATACTTGCATTAAACAAGGTTGTAGAGAATGGATATAGGATTGCGATCGCGTCTGGTCGTAGTTATCCTTTATTAAAGTTAACAGGCGCATGTGATCTATTGCCTTGGAGTGGTTATTGTTTAAACAATGGTCAAGTTGTGATGGATGGAAATGAGAAGTTTATCCATCATCATACCCTTCCTCATGATAAGATTCTTGAGACAATTGATATAGCCAAGAAATTAGGGTTTAACCTATTCTTTAGTTCATTAGGAAATGATTTCTTGTTAGAAGAACCCAATGAATATGTCTATGAAGCACATAACTTCTTTAATGAGCCGATACCGGATGTTGCGGAGTATACGAATCAACCAATTGATAAAATCTTAGTCTACGCCCCAAAAGGATATGATTACGCACCATTTAAAGCCATTGATGGCTTAAGTACATTCATTTCGGTGAGTACCTATGCGGATTTAGCCACAACAGGTGTTTCTAAGCACAGTGCAATATTGGAACTATGTTCAGCCCTTGATTTACCAACAGAGTATGCCGCATTTGGTGATTCTCAAAATGACATGGAAATGTTAAACGGAGCTAAAATATCGGTTGCGATGGGCAATGCGGATCCTAAGTTAAAAGCAATTGCGGATTATGTGACGGATGATGTGGATCAGGATGGCATCTATAATATACTTGTAAAATTAGGATACATAAAAACTAAGCAATAATCTTGCTTAGTTTTTGTTTAAAAGTGTATTGAGTAAAACTTTTGCGGTTTGAGTTAAATGGTCATCCGCACTTCCTTTAACTCCAAGTCCTGTGTAGACTTCACCCACAATAACACTCGATTCATCCAGTTGTTCAAAATAATAATCAATCAGTGGATCACAATGCTTTTGATCTTGCATCGGTCCAAATGGATTCGCAAAGTATGTGGTAGAAATACCCACTTCATGCGTTGTCGCGAGAGCCATACGTTTTCCTTCCACAAACACTTGTTTAAGCTCATTTGCTTTTTCAACTGTTTTAAGTCCAACTTCATTGACATAGTTATTTGCATAGAAGAAGTAGTGTACAGGATGATTCTGAGTAATCATATTGTATGAACTCACAGGAATAACAACTCGAGCATTAACACTTTCAGGATTCATAAAGATGGATCGATCCATCGTTTTATACGGTGATCCCTTATCTAAGTCATCTAATCGAATAAAAGCACCAATTTCTGTTCCTTGTGCTACAAGTTTTCCATCTTCGATATGGAAAGTACCCATATCATCAAAGATGACATCCATCTTTAATAGATCAGGATGATTGAGCAGTTGCATCGCTTCAATGGTTTCTGATTTACCAGCACCAGAGTCTCCCATAAAGACAACACCAATTGGATCTTTACCCTTAAAGTGAACATTTATCATAGAACCATGAATCGGTAACCATTTACGATTAATCATAATCGCATTATGCATGGTTAGTACCATTTTCTTCATGTATCCATAATATTCGATCTTAGTCATATATGGTACTTTCGCAACCCATAAATCTCGCTTCTCGTCATAGGCATAACTGGATTCTTCCGTCTTATCATCTAAACCAAATAAGATAATTCCATCCGGTTTTTGATTCACTATTTCTGATGGACTAGCGAGTTCAAATAAGTTCGCATTGGTAATCCCAGAAAAACTAAAGTCAAAATGAACATAGATGAAGATAAGAAGTTTTCCTACTTTAGCAGGATAACAGAACCATTCATGACGATTGAGTTTCAATTGATCAAATGGATTATAATCATTGAATATGAAAGACCCATAACGTTTCGTTCCTTCAGGATGAAGTAATAACGGTGTTCTAAGCAAGATTGAATCCACAAAAGGGATTCCCTTAAGCATTTCATAACCCAATGGTATATCCCACTTCACATCTCTTAAAACCATAGATGCATTGGTTCCAGCTTGTAGTTGTCGATAAACTTTATTCTTATACCCTTGTATCTTCTCTTGAAAGGCACGATACGTTGCCAAAATAAGATTATTAAATCGAGTATCCGCATCCATGAAGTTCGAAACTTGACCACTTGAACTTGAAGAGAGTTTAATCGTAGAAACACGTTGTAAATTTCGCCAATAGTTATAGAAATCTTCTACAAGTAATCCAACACGTTGCATATCACGCTTTTCAGTTTGAGTGAACTCATTTAAATCGAGCACTAATAATAGTTTAAGAAAACGTACCATTCTTGGAATGAAATCTTCTATGCTTTTCCCCTCTAAACACCAATCATAATTAACTTGATCTCTTTTCTGTAAATCGAGCAAATAATGATAAGCAATGACTCTAAATCCTTCGGAGCCTAAAAACTCTTCTGAACTTGTTGGAAAAAAAGTAGAAAAGTTTAGTACAGCTGTTTGTTTTTTGATATATATTGCATCTTTCATAGTGTGTCCTTTATTTTTTCCTAATTATATCAAATCAATGTAAATTTTCAATGATTGTATGAAAGTTTTCATAAATATGTTTTTATGCTAAACTTGAATAAAATGGAGGTTAGATATGAGCCTTTATGATTTAAGTGTAAGAAATATAAAAAAAGAGAAAGTATCCTTGTCTGTTTATAAAGGAAAAGTATTATTGATTGTTAATACGGCAACAGGTTGTGGGTTTACACCACAGTATGAGGGATTGGAAACTTTATATGCTAAGTTTAAGGATCGTGGATTTGAAGTTCTCGATTTTCCCAGCAATCAATTTAAACAAGCTCAAGGAAGTGATGAAGAGCTATCCAACTTCTGTAAGTTGAATTATCGTACGACATTTACTACATTCGCTAAGATTGAAGTAAATGGTAAGAATGAAGATCCACTTTTTACCTTTCTAAAGAAAAATAACCCAAATAAAGGGTTATTCAAATCGATTATGAATGATCCAATTAAATGGAATTTTACTAAATTCTTAGTGGATCAAAATGGTAATGTCGTTAAACGCTATGAGCCAAGTACTCATCCAAGAGATATCGAAGATGATATCCGTAAATTACTTGCTTGATGTTTGTGTGATGAAGTCCATTATTTGATTGATTGTGAAGCTTTGTTGGTCAAGACGTGATATGCTTGCTTGTCCATCCCCTTCTTGTTCACCATAATCACCAAAATAAGCGTGGTTTCCACCGACAATCTCAACATAATCTTTGATATTATCTCGACTTAATACGAGATCATTGGACCCAATCAGTACGAGTGTATTCTCTTCACTTTCATTAATCGGATACGCAGCTAATTGGATTAATCCTGAGAACTTATCCGCATTCTTTTCAAGATATTGTGAAGCCATTGCCCCACCGAGTGAATGTCCAGCAATATACCATTCGTTTATTTCTGGATGATTTTTGATTATCTCATCTGCTGCATTGATATTAAATACCGCAAGATTAAAAGGCATCTTAACTAAGTCAACATTGATTCCTTCATTTCTTAAACCATCTAATAAAGCAAGATAAGCATAGGCTTCAACTTTACCACCAGGGTAAAAGATGAGGCCTTTATTTGTGTCTGCTTTTAGTTCAACTACATTATTAACCTCTGATACATTGGCTTTATCTAGAATTGTTAATACACTTTCATCTGCTTTATAGTAATCATTGACATACCAAAAGAAGGCAAGGAATAAAAGTAGGAAAATACTTAATCCTACTTTTAAACCATACTTTTTAATTCCCCTTAAAAAATTTTGCATATTACTCTTCAAACTTTAACATATGACTAAGTTTGTTTTGTTTAGTCTTGAGGTAGTTTTCATTCTTTTCATTGTGATTGAGTTGAATTGGAACTCTCTCAACAATCTCAATACCATATCCAGATAATCCAACCAATTTTCTTGGATTATTGGTCATTAAACGAAGTTTCTTAACATTTAAATCGGCTAAGATTTCAGCCCCAATTCCATAATCACGCATATCGGCTCCGAAGCCCAATGCAAGGTTAGCTTCTACTGTATCAAGTCCTTGGTCTTGTAAGTTGTAGGCACGAATTTTATTAATTAAACCGATGCCACGACCTTCTTGACGCATGTATAGAAGAATGCCTCGTCCTTCTTTTTCAATCATCTTCATTGCCGCATCAAACTGTTGGCCACAATCACAACGTAAGGATCCAAACGCATCCCCTGTTAAGCATTCACTATGAACTCGGATTAAAACTGGTTCTCCATCCGATACATCCCCTTTGACTAAGGCTACATGATGTTCTTTTGTAAGGATATTTTCATAACCAACTATCGTAAACTCCCCATAACGGGTTGGCATTTTAGCAGAAGACGCACGTTTCACCATGGATTCTGTTTGTCTGCGATAGGAAATAATATCTTCCACCACCACACATTCAAGCTTTAAGTCCATCGCAAGTTTACAGAGTTCATCATGACTCAGTCTTTCACCCTTTTCATTTGCGATTTCACTGACAAGCCCAATGGGTTTTAATTTCGCTAAGCGCGCAAGATCAATGGATGCCTCGATATGACCTGCACGTTTTAAGACGCCACCATAACTGGCTTGAGTAATATATACGGAACCTGGTTGTTTAAAGTCTAGAATGCTTAAATTTGGATTAACAAGTGCTTCAATGGTACGAATTTCAGATTCGAATCCATCATTTACAGTATTTCCTTTGTAATCAACCGAAACCGTATTTACGACTTGATAACTGTTATCTTCATAGCTTGCTTTAAAGCCTAAATCAATTAAGCGAGAAGCTTCTAATGCGACATGGATGGTATTGTGTCCATATTTCTTAAGAAGTTTATACGTTTCTGAATTGACCTTTTCTGCCGCCATCGCAAAGTGTGCTTTACTGTCCGGTGTTGTGTCATCTAATATAATCACACCATTTCCTTTTGCGATTGATTCTAATACATTACTAATACTGGAATTTTTCATTTTACTTGCCCTCTTTTCACACGATACTCCAATATACAATCATTATCAAACCACTTAATTTGAGGATCTTCAAGCTGTACAGCCTCACTTAAATGTTCAATTCCTTCACCTGCCACAAATCCCTTAGCACTTTGTCCTCCAATGATCATTGGCGCAATCGCTACCGATATCTTATCTACGATATTTGCCTTTAACATGGACGCAATCACTTCTCCTCCACCTTCTACAAAGATGGATTTTATACCTAAATCTTCACAAGCATTTAACCAATCGTTTAGATCAATTCTTCCATCAAGTAATTTGAGTTTAACGAGTTTAATGCCTTTTTCAATTAGTTTGTTTTCAGTTTCTATTTCAATTAAATCAGAGGTAAAGATAATCGTTTTATCTTTATATGCATCATTGAGTAAATTTGAATCTAATGGTATTCGACCTCTTGTATCGAGTACCAGTCGAAAGTGTGAGCGCTCTTCTCCATTTTGGCGAATGGTGAGTCGTGGGTTATCTAAAATAACCGTTTGAACACCGACACAAATCGCATCGTATTCAGCACGTAACTGATGTACATACGCTCTCGATTTCTCATTTGAGATCCATTGACTCTCACCTGTTTTTGTCGCAATTTTGCCATCCAGACTGATTGCGGCTTTTATGAATACGAACGGTTTCATATGCTTCTCCTAAATAAAAACCCTGAGGTTTTCAGGGTTTCTAAAAGACTTCTTTCATCCAGACTTTACTGTCGCCATCTGAGTTTCACAGATTCATACACAATGTGCTCGTGGGGTATACCACCGGTCGGGAATCTCACCCTGCCCTGAAGTTGATTTAACTGTAATCACAGTGTATGACTTAAGGTGAAAATATGCAAATATAATGCTTATTCTGGATAGTAATTAAATCGATCACGCTTTTGATAATGGGTATGTAAGAGTGAATGTGCGATTGGACTACCCGCATCAATCAAGTAATTCTCATAGAGTGATTGAATTAACGGGTTCTCATGTGATTTTCTAAGTTGATTCTTTTGGTCTTCAATATAGAGTGTCGATGCACGTAACTTCAATAACTCCTGAAGAGGAATGTGATTATGACTCTTATCAATAATTGATTGACCCCCACCATTTATACATCCACCTGGGCATGCCATGATTTCGATAAAGGCATATGGGGATTGTTTGTGTTTAATATCTTCACAGATTTTAGAAGCTTCTTTCATACTGTAGACAACCGCTACTTTAAGTTTCGTTCCATTAAGATCGACTTCAGATTCTCGAATGGTCTTAAATCCACGTAGTGTTTCAAACTCGAGTTTTTGTAAGCTTTGATGCGTTACCTTTTCATATACTGTTCTAAGGGCTGCTTCCATAACGCCACCACTGACACCGAAAATGACTCCAGCACCTGTGGATTGACCAAACATGTCTTGATCAAAGGCTTCATCTTCAAGATGGTTAAAATCGATTCCATAGAGTTTAATGAGTCGTGCACATTCACGAGTTGTTAGGACATAATCCACATCCTTATAACCCGTCGTTTCATTCACAAAACGGTTCTTCTCATCCTTCTTCGCCGTACATGGCATGATACTGACAACAATGACATCTTTTGGATCTAAATACTTTGTTTTTGCATAATACGATTTCAGAATTGCGCCAAACATCATATGTGGACTCTTACAACTTGAAAGATGTGGAATGACTTCAGGATATTCTTTCTCACAATAGTTTATCCAGCCTGGACTACAGGATGTAATGAGTGGAATTGCACCATTTTTTTCTAATCTAGATAATAGTTCATTCCCTTCTTCAATGATGGTTAAATCTGCCGCAAAATCAGTATCATAAACACGGTTAAATCCAACTTGTTTAAGAGCCGCAACCATTTTACCCGTCACACGTGTTCCGATTGGATAACCGAACTCTTCACCAAGGGATGCGCGAACAGCAGGTGCAGTTTGCACAATCACATGCTTATATGGATCATTTAAGGCTTCAATCACTTCATGAATTTCTTCTTTTTCACTTAATGCGCCAACTGGGCAATTTAAGATACATTGACCACATTGAATACAATTTACTTGACTAAAACTGAGGTTGAGTACTGGACCTACGGTTGTTTTAAATCCACGATCCATATAGTTTAAGAGACCCAAACCTTGTGTATTCTTACAAGTATCGATACAACGACCACATAAAATACATTTACTCGTATCACGTACGATACCATTGGATAAATCATCGAAATGCACTTCTGTTTTAGCTTTATCTGTCGCAATCTGTCTTACATTGAGTTCTTGAGCTAAGCGTTGTAACTCACATTTTTGATTACGAATACAAGATAAGCAATCTTGACTGTGATTTGATAATAAGAGTTCAAGGGTCATCTTACGGGATTCTATTGCTCTTTTAGAATGGGTAAAGATTTTCATCCCTTCTTCAATTTTTTGAACACAGGATGGCACACAATTCTTTCTTCCTTCAACTTCCACAACACAAATACGACAAGCCCCTTTTACTTCACAGCCTTCAAGATGGCATAGAGTTGGAATATTAATATGATTCTCACGACATGCCTCTAGAATGCTCGTGCCTTCTTTTACTTCAATGACTTTTCGATTGATTTCACATTGAATGGTTTTCATATTAAGCCCTCACAATCGCATCAAATTTGCAATTTAATACACATGCACCACAACGAATACATAGCTCAGGATCAATTACAAATGGATCCTTACCAACGGTTCCATTAATCGCATACGTAGGACAACCACGAGCACAAATACCACATTTCTTACAGAGTTCTGGTTTGATGGTGTAATCAAGGAGTGCTTTACAAACCTTCGCATCACATTTCTTATCAACAACATGTCGAATGTATTCTTCTTTGAAATTATGATACGTAGATAAGAATGGATTTGCGGCTGTTTGACCTAAGCCACAAAGTGAATTTTCTTTAATGTAATACGCTAATTTTTCCATCTCATCTAAAAGTTCAAGCGTTCCATTTCCTTCGGTGATTTGATTTAACATCTCGAGTAAGCGTTTTGTTCCAATACGACATGGCGTACATTTACCACAGGATTCATCTACGATAAAGTCCATGTAGAAACGAGCCACATCTACCATACAGTTGTCTTCATCTAGAATAATCATTCCACCTGAACCCATCATTGATCCAAGTTTAACGAGTTCATCAAAGCCAATGGGTGTATCGAGGTTTGCGCTCGTAATACAACCACCACTTGGTCCACCCGTTTGCATCGCTTTAAATTGTTTATTGTTTGGACATCCTTTACCAATATCGTATACGATTTCACGTAAGGTAATACCCATACCAACTTCAACTAATCCAGTTTGTTTGATCTTTCCACCTAAGGCAAAGACTTTGGTTCCTGGAGATGTTTCAGTCCCAATGGTTCTAAACCATTTAGGTCCTTTGAGGATAATCGGGCATACATTCGCTAATGTTTCAACATTGTTTATGATCGTTGGTTTCCCCCAAACACCACTTACACTTGGATAAGGTGGTCGAGGTTTTGGAGTTCCTCGTTTACCTTCGATTGATGCGATTAATGCGGTTTCTTCACCACAAACAAAGGCACCCGCTCCTAATCGTATTTCAATATCAAAACTAAATGGATGTCCCAGTATATTTCTACCGAGTAAACCATATTCTTTAGCTTGTTTAATCGCAATATTGAGTCGTTCAACCGCAACAGGATATTCTGCACGAATATAGATATAACCGTGGGATGCGCCAATTGCATAACCTGCTATCATCATCGCTTCTATAATGGAATGTGGATCCCCTTCAAGAACGGAACGATCCATAAAAGCACCTGGATCCCCTTCATCCGCATTACAGATAACATACTTTTCATTCGATTCAGTATTCTTAGCCAATTGCCACTTCAAGCCTGTCGAGAATCCTCCTCCACCACGCCCTCTTAATCCCGATGCGACCATTGTATTAATAACATCCTGTGGACTTTGGCTTTCTAATACTTTCGCAATGGCTTGATACCCGTCCACTGCGATATATTCATCAATGGATTCAGGATTGATCTTCCCACTGTTTCTTAAAACAATTCGTGTTTGTTTGTAATAGAATCGATCATTATCCCATTGATCAAATTTTTCTCTCAGTTCTGGATCTAATTTCTTAACTTCGAATTGTTCTAATTTGTTGTCTTTCATGAGTTGTATTTCAACAAGTAATCGACATAAGTTCTCATTTACATTCTCATAGAAGATTCCATCAGGATAGATTGCACAAATCGAACGATCCACATCTTTGAGTGTATGCGTATAGACTTCAATGATTTGTTCACAATGATTACGTCTTAATACATTCTTAAGTTGATTGACTAAACCCTGATCATCTTCTCTTAATAAACAATGGATTCTTCTAGCTTTCATAACTTTCTCCACTCATCGTATATTGATGAAGAACATTATTTTGCTTGATGTGTTGATGGAGAATTTCTTTTATCTTTAGCTCATCCACATGCACATATACAGTATGTTGACCCGTTTTATCGATGACTTCCACCATTGGTTCTAATATACACATCCCAACACAACCGGTTGGACATATTTGAATTGGATAATCATATTCTTTTTTCATTTCTACTAAGTAATTATAGACTTGAACCGCACCTGCTGCTTTGCCACAAGTTCCCATACCAATTAAGATACGATGTGTTTCTTTCGTTGATACTAGATTCATTTGATCTAGTGTTGTCTTTTGAATTTGTTTGAGTGTATCAAGCGTTAGCATAGGACTCATTCGCCTTTCTTTCTTCTTCATGAAGAATATCGCGGATTTTATACTCTAAACTTGGATTTTGTATCGCATTGGCATAGACCACTCCATCAAGTACCGCTACGGGTGCTAATCCACACGCTCCTAAACAACGTGTACTATCTAGAGAAAATAATCCATTATCACTTGTACTATTAAGTTTTGCGCCAGTTAAGTCCTCAAACTTAACGATAAGGGCTTGAGCTCCTTTGACGTAACACGCAGTTCCCATACAGATATTTAATACATGTTTCCCCTTTGGCTCTAACGTGAATTGAGTGTAAAAACTAACGACACTATAAATTTCCGCAATGGGAACTTTTAGTTTATCTGACATTTCCTTCATTGCTTCAAATGGAATATACCCAAGTTCATTCTGAATCTCATGTAAGATGAGTTTAATTGGGCCTTGTTGGTGTTTATGCTCATCAATGATTCGATTAATCGCATCTAAACTATGATTGTTTAATTGGCTCATAAATGCTCCTATTATCTTGTTAATTATTTAACAATTGCCATTAAACAGATTATAGCATAACTTGTTAATTATTTAACAAGTATTTTCAACATATTTTAATTTTTTGTAAGTCTTTTTATTTGAATAAATGCTATGATAAAAAAGATAGAGGAGAATCTATGGATCAACAGGCTGATTTAAACCTTGAATATCAAAAAATTGATGAACTTAATTCAAAAGTTCGTTTAGTCATAAGTCAAAATCCAGAAGATGCACTTACGATTGCACAAGATGCATATCATTTATCTTTGGATATGAATTACACCAAGGGTACATGTGTTTCGTTATATCAAATGGGCTTAGCCTACTGGAGATTAGGTCAATTGCTTGAAGCACTTGATAATTTACACGAGGCGGATCAACTTACTAAAGAGATTGAAGGAACAGAGATTGAGATTGAGATTCTCAATGCATTAGGCAATGTTTATTTAGATTTGCAAGTTTATGATTCTGCGTATACTTATTATCAAATTGGTCTACAACTTGCGGTTTCTAAGAACCAAGATTACTTAAAATCTACAATATTGAGTAATATTGGAGAGATTTATCGTGAACTGAATGATTACGATTCCGCAATTGATTTATATCAAATGAGTATCGCTGGACTATCCGAAGAAAAAGATTTAGATCGTAAGATTTATCCCCTTTCTAATATTGCGGCTGTTTATCTAGCACAAAAAAATTACAATAAAGCAGAGGAATACGCATTATTATCCTTAGACTTAGCTCGTCAATGTCAGGACAAAATTGTAGAATCGGTTAGTTTAAAATATTTAGGCATTATCGCATGTGAACAACATCGTTATAATCAAGCGATTGAGTTTCTAAATAAGAGTTTAAGTATATACAGTGAAACTAAAGAAATATTGTTATCGATGGAAGTCTTGTTTGAATTACATCAAGTCTATCGTGATCAAAATGATATTAATCATGCACTGATCTATTTAAATGAAATTATCTTAAATGCGGAACAAATCAATGCAGATCATATCTTAGCTAAAGCGTATAAACGTTTGATTAAAGATCATGAGTGTTTGGGTAATATTGAGAATGCTTTATTCTTTGCGAATAAGTATATTGATACAGTTGATAAGTTAGAAAAAGAAAAAGTTGCACAACGTTTAAGTGGCATCAAACTACAGAAACAAGCAGAAATAGCATATCAAGAACGTGAAACCTATTATCGTTTATCGCAGGATTTAGCTGAGAAAGCAAAACAAATCGAAAAGAATAATGAAGATTTAAGCAAAGCGTATCAAAGTACAAAGGCAATTAGTAAGATTGGTAGAAGTTTAACTGTTCAAACCGAACTAGAAGATATTTATGATTTGGTTTATCAAAATGTAAATGTATTAATGGAATCAAGTACCTTTGGTATTGGTATTTATGATCCACATCGTGATGTGATTGATTACAAGTATTTGATTGTCGATGGTGAACGTGTGTTAGATTACTTCATCCCACTATCCAATCACAATAGTCTTGCGGTTAAATGTTTTATCAACTCTAAAAAATTCTTCTTTAATCAAAGAAGTGAAATTGAACAATATCTCAATGCAAACATTAATGTTCGTGTTGGACAGTTAATGGAATCGATTATGTTTGTACCATTAACCATTGAAGATAAATGCATTGGAATTATAACCGTCCAAAATCGTGATCAAAATATCTATACAACTCAATCATTAGAAACCCTTGAGATTTTATCCTCCTACTTAGCAATCGCGATTCGTAATGCTCAGAAATCAGAAGAATTGAAACAAGAAATCCAAAAGCGTGAGATTGTCCAACAAGAGTTAAAGAAGTTGAATAAAGAATTATCAGACTTATCTGAAATTGACGGACTAACCGGAATCGCGAATCGACGTCATTTTGATGAATTTTATGATCATGAGTTTAAACGTTCCATTCGTTATAAAACACCAATCTGTATTATGATGCTCGATATTGACTTCTTTAAAGAATACAACGATCATTATGGACATCTTAGTGGAGATGTAATTGTCATTAAGATTGCGGAAATCATTAAGAAACATGCGAAACGAAGTAATGATTTAGCTGTTCGCTTCGGTGGTGATGAGTATATAGTTCTTTTATCGGATGCGACTGAAGAGTTTTGCATGAGTGTCGCAAACGCGATTCAAACAGAACTCGAACAACTTAATCTATTACATGAGTACAGTTCAATATCGACTCGTATTACATTAAGTATCGGTATCGCATGCTTTGTCCCAAATCGAGATACTTCTCCTAAACAATTATTAGAATACGCGGACTCCGCTTTATATCACTCGAAACAAAATGGAAGAAATAGAATCCATGTTTATAATAAAAGCTCAGGAAATTAAACCTGAGCTTTATTTTGACATTCGTAGCATATTCCAATAATTTCTAAACTGTGTGATATGACTTTAAAGTGTTGTTTATCTTCGATCGAATGTACAATATCATGAATTGGACAATCAATGAGGGGAATCATCTTATGACACGATTGACAGATAAGATAATGATGATGATGCGATTTCTTGAGTTGAATCAAGGTAGAATTACTAACACTGCTATAATTCTTATCCACGATTTGATGTTCAAATAAACTTTCCACAATTCGATATACCGTTGATACATTCATTGGGTTCTTTAAATCTCTTAATCGTTCTACAATTTGATCGATCGTCATGGGATAATCTTCATCTTGAAGAAGTTCAATGAGTGCTTCTCGTTGTCGAGAGTACTTTAATTGATGATGCGATAAAATATCTTTAGCCTTCATTTAACTCTCCTTTCTGATCCAGGATAACCATGAACATATCACAAAGATTACAGCATTTATCAATACAATACTCGAACCAGTTGGTAAGTCGAAGGTAATTGATATGAGTAATCCAGATAAAACACTGAAACTCGATATCATAACAGCCCAGATAATGGTCGATTTAAAGCTATTTGATAAGCGTAATGCACTAACCGTTGGGAAGATAATCAAGCTTGAGATAAGCATGGTCCCAACAACACGTATGCCTAGAACGATTGTAATGGATGTTAGAAACGATATGATTTGATTCAACTGTTTTGTCTTACGTCCACTTACAATCGCGTAATCCATATCATAGGTCATCGCAAAGAGATCTTGGTAGAAATAGAGTACTGTTCCTATAACAATAATGGATAGAATAAATGAGAAATACACATCCATTTCAGAAATAATTAAGATACTACCAAATAAATAACTGTATAGATCCACACTAAAACCATTCGAAAGCGATGAGATAAGTACCCCAATCGCAACGGCTGTGGACGAGATTAACCCAATTGCCGCATCTCCCCCTATTCGATTTTCTTCGCTTAATTTTAGAATTAAGAGTGAGGATAAACTTACGATAGGGATTGATATTATTAGAGGTGATTGATTCAGTAATAGAGCTAATGCGACGGTCGCAAAGGATACATGGGCTAATCCATCTCCAATCATAGAGTATTTTCTTAGGACTAAGAAGATACCTAAAAATGAACTACTAATGGATATAAGTAAGCCTACAATGAGTGCACGTTGTAGAAATGTATACGAGAATAAATTAAATATGGATGTGATGTTCATGTTGTTCCACCTGACAGAGTGCTGCAGTTGCTTGAGGGCCGATTTGTGCCATGAGTTCCTCAGATTGGCATAACTGAGTGCTTAATCCATAGAAAACCACTTTTTGGTCTAGATATAGAATATGGGTTGCGTATAAACTAACTGAATTTAAATCATGTGAAATCAAGATGATGCTTACCTTTTCTTCTTGGTGATAATTTTTGATAAGTTGATAAAACTCTTCGCGAATGGTTGGGTCTAAAGCAGATGTTGGTTCATCTAGAATCAATAGTTTTGGTTTACTAATCAACGCACGAGCTAATAGGACACGTTGTTGTTGACCACCGGACAAGTAACCAATTCGTTTCTTTAATAGAGATTCAATTCCAAGTTTTCGACTTAACTCAAGAATCTCATGATGGATATCTTTGTCTTTGAGATTCTTTCGATTGAGACCTGTTTTAATGATTTCATAAACCGAAGCTGGAAAATGTTTATCGTGATTAAATCCTTTCTGAGGTAAGTATCCAATTTCATAACGAGAAAAATCTTCTGAGAATTCAAATTCTCCTGAACTTGTATCAACAAGTCCGAGTAATGCTCGCATGAGCGTCGTTTTACCTGAACCATTGGGCCCAACGATCGCAAGATAATCTTGTTGGCCTACGTTGAAATTAACATGATCTAAGGCAAGCATTTTCCCGTATTGAACACAAACATTTTTAGCCTCGATTAGATTACTCATATTTTAGTGCTTCCTTTAGTTTTTCTATATTCATTTCCATAATATCAAAATACGTTAATCCTTTTGCCATATCCTCTGAGCTCAAATTATGTGCCGCATGCAATACTTCTATTTTTGCATTGGTTTGTTCAGATATGGTACGCGCAATCTTTGGATCTATTAATTCTTCATAGAAGATCGTTTGAATATCATTTTGTTTCATAATATCAATGAGTTCCGCAAGAGCGCTTACACTCGGTTCTGCATCAGGCGAATATCCAGTATAAGGTGATAATATTTGCACATCAAATCGATGAGCTAGATAACCAAATGCAAAATGCCCACCATATATAATCTTTTTAACTTTAACTCGGTTGAATAAATCAATCCATTGATTATCTAGTTCAGTTAATTTATCGAGATAAGCTGTTTCGTTTTGACGATAAAAAGTCTCATTCTCTGGATCCATTTCAACTAAACCATTGGTTATATTATTAACCATAACTTTAGCATTGTTTGGATCTAGCCAGAAATGTGGATCGTATTCTGTTTCATGATTATCTTCTTCATGTTCATGTTCATCGGTATGTGAAATGTACTCAACACCATTGGAACTGTTTACGATAATGGGTCCATCGTTACTTAGTTGACTCAATAATCCATTGATCCAAGTTTCCATAATATCACTTGTATAGATGAATAAATCTGACTCATTGATGTTAATAATGGTACTTGGAGTTGGTTCATATGAATGTGGTTCTACTCCTGCTGGTAATAATAACTCTACATTTACTTTATCTTGAGCTATTGCTCGTACCATGTCATATTGCGGAAATAGAGTCACAAAAACCTGTGGCTTTTCTTCTGTGTTTTCAATGTTTGTACAAGCGCTTAAAAATATACTTAATAATAATCCTATTTTAATCAAATTCTTCATACGATTCTCCATTCTAAGGAGATTATAATCAATCAAATAAAAATATGCAAATGATTTGCATTTGCATATTATAAGATACTCATTTGTTTTAAATAGTCTATTAGTAAAGAATAAGAACCATTGTAGATATACCCATCCATTCCTAAATCATTTGCGGATAAGATATTTTGGGCAGAATCATCAATAAAGAAGCTTTCTTCAGGAATGATAGTACAGAGTTCAAAACCTTTACGATAGAATTCTAAGCTTGGTTTGGAACATAGAATTTCTGCAGACATCACTTTATACTCAAAATAATTTAGTGCTTTGATGCGTTCTTTATAAGCATTGAATCGAAGTGATGCATTAGAGAATAGATAGAGTTTATACCCCTTCTGTTTGAGTTGTTCGAGTAAATCAGACATAATCTCTCTTTCAATCAGTGATTCATGCCAATGATCTAGGATATCTTTAACGATGAAATGATACTCTGGTTCAACACGTTGAATGATTTGATGATAGGCTTCTTCTTCACTCATAATCCCTTGATCCATATCTAACCATTCTTGTTTAAAGAAAATTTCTTTTACAAGTTTATGAATGATATCTGTGTCTTGGGTGTATTTAGAAGTGATGAGATGGGGTGAGAAATCGAGTAAAACATTCCCCATATCAAATATGATATTCTTATATTTTTTCATTCTTCGACATCCAAATCGGTTAATCGTTTTAACATCTTTTCTTTTAAAACTTGCTTATTTAATCCATTAGGATAACGTAACACAAGTTCAACATTAACTCGATTCGCTTCTGCTTCACCCACTCGATACATAACAATCTCTATATCAAGACTCTTAATATAATCAATAATCTCACGGATGGATGTCGTTTGACAGTTGACTAAGAAGGTATCATTGGATCGATCAAAACGACTAAACCATTTGGTATGGAACACAACTTGTACAAAAATGATAAGTGCTGCAGTACTAATTCCGATAAAATACATTCCTGCTCCTATTGTCATCCCAACTGCGGAAGTTGTCCAGATACCTGCAGCTGTGGTAAGACCACTGACCGTATTCTTACGTACTAGAATCATCCCAGCACCTAAAAATCCGATTCCAGTCACAACTTGTGCCGCAATTCGAGAATGATCGGCTTGTGCTACATCAGGAAATCCATATTTAGACAGAATCATAAGTAAACATGATCCTAATGCGACAATCGCATGTGTACGTATTCCCGCTTCTTTATATCGGTTGGTTCTTTCAAATCCAATTAAAACACCTAATAATACAGAAATGAGTAATCTTAAAAATAAAACAAGTTCAAATTGTGTAGGCATAAAGTACTCCTATATCGTATTTATATTATGTCATAAAAAGTCTTAGATGATAAAAAAAGAGTATTGTATTTAATTTTTACCACTATTTTATGTATACTAATAAAGAGGTCATTATGGAAATCAAACAAAACACAGAGGCATTTTATATCGGAGAACATTACGAAGAAGCGCTTGCGAAGATTGAATATGTTAACACAGATTATGGAATGATTTTAACGCACACAGAAGTTGGTGAAGAACTAAAAGGACAAGGTGTTGGTCGAGCGTTGGTTAAATATGTGGTTGAGATTGCTCGTAATGAAAAGTTTAAATTAAAACTCGAATGTTCATACGCTCAAAAAGAGTTTGAAAAACATCCTGAATATCAAGATGTTCTATTTATAGATTAGCTTGTCTTCGTTTATCCTCATACATTTTTTTATCGCTAAATGCAATGATTGTCTCAAGGTCATCTTCTCTTGGATTAAATGGATGATAACCGATTGCGAGACTTAGATTAATTTTAATATCACCGATTGAGAATGGTTCAACAAAGTTATCACGTATACGTTTGATAACTTTTTCTATGGAATTTGAATCTTTCATATTGGCAAAAATCAAGAACTCATCACCACCATAACGAATGATTTGGTCACTATCATGACAACTATTACGTAAACGTCTTGCGGCAATACGTAAGACTTCATCCCCTATTTTATGACCATACTCATCATTAATCTGTTTAAATTCGTTGAGGTCAATAAACAAAACAAATAAGTAATCTTCTTGATCAAACTTAAGTCCATTTTGTTTTAAGTCATTTAAATAGGATCGATTCCATAGTTTAGTGAGGGGATCAATTTTTACAATACTTTCTAAATGGATGGTTCTTTCACTTATTACCGAGAATCGATAGATAACACTCGCAGCGATAAATAAAGTGAATATCATAACCATATAGTAGAAAGAATTACGAACATCTTGTAAAACAAAATTTAGTACTAACGCTAGAGAAATCGTAATGAATAGTGCAATTACGCTAAGAAGATCAATAATACCCTTTTTTAGTGCCATATAACATGAGTAGATGAGTTGTAGTCCAAATAATCCAATTAGGAACTGGAAGACATAATAGAGCAATTCGAGTTGTCCTTGATTCGATATAAGTGAAACGATTGTAAAGAAAGTACTTAATACGATTGCGGATTTAAAATAAAAATCCGATTTAAATATCTTAAAGGTATTTACTAAGAACAAGAATGCCGGAAGCATCAAATAAACCGATAGATATTCAAAACGAATAATCCAAATAAGGGGTAAATTTATATATGGGTTGAGTACATAGATAAGATGATTGCCTATACTGATAATTCGGATAGAGAAGAGGAAGGTTAAGATTGCCATAAAGAATGAACGATGATCCTTAACAATTAAAGTAATTAATAAAAAGATAAGACCTAATGAAAACATTGCGGAAAAAACAAACAACTCAATAATCATCGTTGTTTCATAATAATTTATCATTCGTTCATACGAACTTAGTAATGGCGCAAAATTAAAGCCAGAATTAATCTTAACGAAGTTGGATATATGGATTACGATATTAGCATTGCCACTCGAATCACTAAAGAATACACCTTTATCGGTATAATTCTCATTTATTGCATTCTCAATATTATTTGAGACCTTACCATTGGAAAGAATAAGTCTTCCATTTACATACAACTCATAACTTGAACCAGCTTCTTCTAAGAGTAAACCATATTGTTTATTCGGATCTAAACCACTTATATTTAAGCGATAACTTGCATAACCGAAACCATGATTAAAGTTTGGATCTTGAGTCCATAAATGTTCAACAGTCTGGTATTGTTTACTGTCGAAATCACTTTGATTTTCATCAATAAATTGTTTGGGATAAAATTCCCATTCACCTTTAAGTCGATAGAGTTCATCTTCATTCCATTCAGTAAACTCATAGATTCCTTGTTTACTATCAATATTGGACATTAAAAAATTATCTTTGTTGGAAAACCAAAAGTATGTTACAAGAGAAAAGATGGATAAGAAAATAAGTATTTTTATGTTTTTCATAGTTCTTTGTTTAAATATCATACACTAATGACTACATTTATTGTGTGTTTATTATAATTAAGCTTGAGCTACATTGTAAACTCAATGAAAGCGTTATACAATATTTCTAATCAACCTGAGGAAAACATGTCAAATAATGCACAAATACTCATACTCGACAACGATGAATCGAGTTTAATTATCTTAGAACGAATTTTACATTCATTAGCTGAGGTAATGCCTTTCGCACACGAAAAGGATTTTATCAATCATATAAAGGAGCATCCTAATCCTGGTTTATTAATCATTGACACAAATTCTCATGAGTTTAATGGTTATGATGTTATTAATAGATTACGTCAACAAGGTCTTATTGATGATGTTCCTGTTTTTTTAGTAATCAAAGAATCATTAAGAGATGAGAATTATATTCATTTATCACAAGTAAGTGATTATATTTTCAAACCTTTTAGACTTGAATTGGTTAAGAATCGTGTGAAATCTTATTTAGAGTTAAAACAAATCAAGGATCAATTAAAGGATCAAATCCATTGGATTGAGAATGAAGTTACTAAACGTTTGTATGACTTACAACTTACCTTCGATCTATCGATTGATATCGTTACTCAGTTGGTTGAGACACGAGATTCAAGTGATTCAAAGTCCATTTCTCGTACCCGTCAATATTATGAACTCATCATGCGTCGACTTCAAATGATGGATAAATATCGTACAGTAATTGATGAGAAATATATTATTCGAACGGTTAAAGCAAGTCCACTTCATGATATTGGTAAGATGGGAATTCCTGAAAACATCCTAATGAAGAATGATAAACTCTCTTCAGATGAATTTGATATTATAAAGACACATACAACCATTGGATATAACACGATTAAGAACGTTGTGGATACGAGTTTCCTGGATGATTTACTTGAGAAAAATGTGAGTAATGATTCTTCTGAATTCTTTAAGGAAGCACTCAATATTGCGAAATATCACCATGAATATTGGGATGGATCTGGTTATCCAGATGGTCTTAAAACAGAACAAATTCCATTATCTGCTAGAGTTATGGCTGTTGTGGATGTGTTTGATGCCTTAACGAATAAACGTGTCTATAAAGAAGCATGGAGTATTGAAAAGACAATCCAATATATTAAGTCAAAGAGTGGTACACAATTTGACCCAGATGTCGTCAAAGCATTCTTGTTTGAAGTTGATAGTATTCGTAAAATTTGGGAAAGTTCAAGAACTTAACAAGTATTTCACATACTTGTTTTTTTTATTTTAGGAGTTTGATAAATTCTTTTCATATTCATACAAAATCATACTAATCGTTTGCAAATGCTTCTCATAAATCAGTATACTAATTGTATGAAATCCATTCGAACTCAAATGATTAGTATCATCGTACTTCTAACCATCATCGTCTTTTTTGGTTTGAATGTTTTCATAGAACAAAAACTCGTTGATTTTAAACAGTATTCTATTTCACAGTATCAAGAAATTACAGAAGCTAGAGCAAGCGAAGTTGGTAAGGAACTTATCGGATTGGTTAATCAAATGCATATGGTTTCTAATTCTACGATTGTTCAAACTATGGATATCGAATTGATAAGAGAATACCTCAAGAGCTTAGTTAAAGACACTAATATTTATAGTATGACAATTTCAGACATTAATGGTAAAGCATGGACAAGTTATGATCTAGAAATTGATATTTCATCACAAGAACAGTTTAAAGCAATCATGATTGATCAAAAAGAGTGGATTATTTCAAATCCTTTTTATAGTCCTTACTTCAATGAAAAGAAACCAATTATAACAATCTCACATGTGATTAAGAAAGATAATACGATCATCGGTCTAATCAACGCGGTTGTCACAACAGATTTCATGAAGAATATTGCGGAATCCATACAATTCAAGGATTTGAGTTTTGCCTGGATAATTGACTCTAATGGTATGATTGTTTCTCATCCAGATGATTCGGTTACGATTCTTCAATCCTATCAAGATATCCTTAAATCCGATATCGATTATCCTTTTAGTGAAACAAGTGGCTCATTTGATTATATCGATGCGGACAACCAATCGATGTTGGCTGTCTATTCTACCATTCCAAATACCTCTGGATGGAAACTCATCATCTCAATCGAGCGTTCACAGGCATTTGCACAGTTGAATGATGTTCAAAGCTATATTAATTATGCCCTTCTTATTAGTTTAGTCATACTAATTCTATTTTCTTTAATCTATTCCAATAAGATTTCTGAACCAATACTACGTCTAAGACATGTCTTTGAACGAGCAGAACAAGGTGATTTAAATGTTAAAGCGGATGAAAGTGTACAAAACGAAATTGGCTTAGCTGCTATAAGCTTTAATCATATGTTATCTGAGATTAAGCATTTGACGTATATTGACCCAGTGACTCAAAAAGATAATTATCGCAGTTACTTAAGTTCTTCTAACTTCATGATTAAATCGAATCCACAGGATGTTTTCTATGTAGTTGTGATTTCGATTGATGATTTTAAGAAGATTAATAGTTTAGGTGGTTATGGTTTTGGAAATGAAACCTTAAAGAAATTTTCGGATATTCTTCAATCTCAGTTAAAAGAAGGTGAGATTCTAGCTCGTTATTTTGGGGATGAAATGATCCTATTATTAAAAGAAAAAGAGATCGAATCTTTACGTAATCGGATAAGTCAACTCCTTAAGGAATGTCAAAGGCCTTTTGTTATCATGGATATTGATATCCACTTAAGTGTAAGTTGTGGTATTGCGAGACATGTTGATCATGAATCCATTGAAACAACCATTCATAATTCAACGATTGCCAAACTAAAAGCGAAGAAGATGGGTGGTAATATTGCGATATTCTATGGTGATGGGATTAACCAAGAGATTAAGCTTGAACAAGATATTGAGAAAGAACTTTATCATGCGATTGATCGGAATGAACTTTATTTAGTTTATCAGCCAATCTTTGATTTAAATGCAATGAAAGTGAGTGGGTTTGAAGCACTGTTGCGTTGGAATCATCCAATCTATAACAATCAAAGAATCGATACAATTATTAAGATTGCGGAAAATTCTGGTTTAATGCATCGAATTGGACGTTGGGTCTTTAAAGAAGCATGTTATCAACTTAGAACATTGAATAAAACATTCCCTGACTTAAGTATTGCTTTGAATGTTTCAATGGTTCAGTTCAATGATACTTATTTCATAAAACATATCGAAGAAATTCTTAAATATTCTAAGGTAAATCCTAAGAATATTATCATCGAAATCACAGAATCTACCGCAATGTCAAATGTAGATGAGATATTAAGGACACTCAAACGTTTAAAGGATTTAGGTCTAGGTCTATCAATTGATGACTTTGGGACGGGTTATTCTTCATTAGCTTATCTCAGTCAGTTCCCGATTGATCATATTAAGATTGATCGTAGTTTTATTCAAAAGATGACTGAAGATTCTTCAAATTTAATGTTAGTTCAAACGATGATTACGTTAGCTAAATCCCTACATTTAGAAGTTATTGCAGAAGGGGTTGAGAGCTTAGAAGAGATGAATGTACTTAAATCTTTGAAGTGTGATAAGATTCAAGGCTACTTGATTAGTAAACCAAAACGTATGAAAGATTTAGAGATCGTGGGATAAGTATCCCACTTTTCTTTTGTGTGTAAGTCTTTTTAATCGATGCATACAATGTTATGATACTAATAAGGAATCATTATGATCAAACACTTGCGACAGTACTTACAATCACTTGAGAAACAGCTTTTCAATAAGGAATGGATCGGTAGTCCTGACTATGAAGCATTACGCTTCACTATCATCTATATTTTTGTCGGGCTTGTTTGGATTATTTGGTCTGATGATCTATTAGCTTTTTTTGTACATGATATTAAATTAGTGCATCAGATACAAACGCTTAAAGGTTGGTTCTATGTCTTTATGAGTGGACTTTTATTTTCAGTCATTCTTAAGCGAAGAATTCGTATGATTAAAAATCTGTCTGATAGTATTCTATTTCAAAATACCCATGACACACTAACGAAATTACCGAATAGAGCTTTAAGTGGAAAAATCATAAATAAACGGATTGAACAAAACCCGGATTTAACGTTTGCATTAGTAAGCCTTGATATTGATGATTTTGCGAATGTTAATGAGTTATTGGGATATCAATTTGGGGATAATATAATTCTTTCACTTACTGATACATTAAGTAAATTATTGGATAAGGGTGATTCGATTTCTAGAAATGGCGATGGATTTATTCTTATTTTAGATATCTCTAATCGAACTCGAACGCAATTAAATCAACTGCTAAATAAAATACTTGTAATTGTTAGTTCTGAGCGAGTTATCGATCATCAAACATTGTTTATAACCTGTAGTATGGGTATTTCTGTTTACCCAAAAGATGGACAAGATTTTAGTGAGTTATTTAGGGCTGCTGATACTGCATTAAGACATATAAAAGGTGTTCGAAAGAATAGTTATAATTTCTATACTGAGGACTATCATATAACTCGTGTTAATCGTATTAAAAAGGTTAACGAATTAAAGAAATCGATCGATCAAGAAGAATTATACTTGTTATATCAGCCTATTTTCGATATGAAACATCATCATATTCATTCATTTGAAGCACTGATTCGATGGAATTCGCCTACATTTGGTCTTGTACCTCCAACTGAGTTTATTGCCTATGCAGAGAGTACAAATTTAATATCACACATTGATGAGTTTGTTTTTAGTACATCTTTGAAACTAAGACATAAGTGGTACGAACTTGGAGATGATACAACGATCTTATCCATTAACTTATCCTCTAAAGGGTTAGTGGATCCAAGTTTTATCCATACAATTGAGCGATTATGTATTGAATATCATTATATTCCAAACAGTATTCAAATTGAGATAACAGAAACTGCCTTTATAACTAACTTTGAATTAGCTAAATCTCATTTAAATCGATTGAAACATTTAGGTTTTACCATCGCATTAGATGACTTTGGGACAGGCTATTCATCACTTGCTTATTTACATCAATTAAAAATTGATTCTATAAAAATCGATCGTTCATTCTCCATTAATCCAGGATCAAATCCAAATCTAGATATTATTCTTGAAGAAATCATCCATTTAGCTCATATGTTAAATTTAAACGTTATAGCAGAAGGCATTGAGACTGAACTACAAAAAAACTTCTTCTTAGATATGAATTGCCGATTCGGTCAAGGTTACTTATTTGCTCGACCTGAAGCTGAAGATATAGCGACTCAAAGAGTGATTGATCAATTAGAAAAAGAAGATTAAGCCTAACGCTTAATCTTCTTTTTATGTGCTTTAGCTCCATTTGCTGGTTTACTAAAATTGGCTTGTTTAGGTCTTTGACCTTTGTGTGGTTTTGGCTTATCCTTCTTTGCTTGAACATACGCCTTCTCATCAATTCGAATATGGAATGGATGTTTAAATTCTACTGGAATGTCTTGTCCTGTTAGTTTTTGTATGTCCCTTAATAATCCAAATTCTTCAGGATCACAGAATGTATAAGCTATTCCACCTAAACCTGCTCTTCCTGTACGCCCAATACGATGTACATAGGTTTCAGGTACTTCTGGTAGATCATATACAATAACATGTGATAATTCATCAATATCTAATCCACGTGCCGCTATATCGGTTGCGACAAGTATTCTGATCTTACGATCTTTGAAGTTCTTTAATGCCAATTGACGATTGTTTTGAGACTTATTCCCATGAATGGCTTGTGCTTGGAAATTCGCCGCATTAAGTGACTTAACAATCTTATCAGCTCCATGTTTTGTACGTGAGAAGATGAGGACTGAATCAATGACTTCATTTCTTAAGATATGAAATAAAAGATTAATCTTATTGTTCTTCTCTACATAGAATACTGTTTGATTAATAATTTCTACTGTTGAAGAAACAGGTGTTACTTCAACTTTTACAGGATCAATTAAGATGGTATGCGCAAGGTTTGATATTTCCTTGGGCATGGTTGCGGAAAATAACATGGTTTGTCTTTGATGTGGAATGTAAGTAATAATCTTACGTACATCATGAATCATACCCATATCCAACATTTGATCTGCTTCATCGAGTACAAAGTATTTAACTTTGTCGAGATGTACATGTTTCTGGTTGATTAAGTCCAGTAATCTTCCTGGTGTTGCGACCAAGATATCTAAACCTAATGCAAGTGCATCGGTTTGTGGTTTTTGTGATACCCCACCAAAAATAACTGCTGATTTTAAGTTTAAGTGTTTCCCATAGGTTTTAAAACTATCATGGATTTGAATAGCCAGTTCACGTGTTGGTGCTAGTATCAATGCTTGGATTGATCTTTGACTTCGTTTAACTGTACTTTGGCCACTTAATCCTTGAATAATGGGAACTGCAAAAGCAGCCGTTTTACCTGTTCCTGTTTGTGCTACACCTAAAATATCTTTTCCTTCTAATAAAACAGGAATAGCAGCTTCTTGAATAGGTGTTGGTTGTGTATATCCTTCTTCTTTTAGTGCTTTTTTTATAGGTTCAATAATAATATCCGATTCAAATAACATTCTTTCTCCTTAAGTATTCAATCATACTTGCTAAGTATACGCTTTTTTAACATAAAAGACTATTCATTTCAATTCATTTCACTTAATGTATAGAAAAAGAGTATCAATGATTGATACTCTTAAGGTTGATATTTATCGGACAAATACTTCAAAATCTTTTGTTCATCTTCATTTGAAACAATTCCATTATAAACCATGACTTCACCTACACCATATCCTTGAACAAAGTTCATTTGGAATCGAGATAGATTCATTGTTGCTGGTGCATTTATATTCTGAGACACATTATTTATAAAGGAATATACATCTTCGACCTTTTGGACACCATGTTTAATTCCCAAACTACTCGAATAAATCTCAAGTTTAATAATTTCCCAATCATTAGTTCGATAGTTCGAATTGTTAACGATACTGCTTGTGCCTTGTCCAGTA
>RRZU010620071.1_pt1 | contig 26902 bp, 18 predicted proteins | sample 2165561 | NCBI WGS metagenome assembly RRZU01 (sample SAMN10456909, study PRJNA506462) | wastewater metagenome | isolation source: wastewater sludge | place: USA: Moscow, Idaho | reverse complement strand
TTAATAAATTTACTTTTACAGGTAAGGAAAAATTATTCCCTTTTTTCAATCCGCTTTTAAGGGCAGTAAATTATAAAAAACTTACTTTCCGTCAAAAAATTCTCACCTGCCAGCATTGCAAGAACAAGACTGCAACAGAACAACCCGAACCGGGGCAGGCGCAATTTCCGCCGTGCTGTGCTTGTGCGGACGGTTGGAGATTCGACTACTGCTGGCATCCTCTTCATCAAGATTCCACCCTATCAACTAGGCGCCACGAACACAGCCGGGTATGAGGATTGCGACAATTCTCGCACCCGGCTTGCGCCTGGTTGCTCTTGGCGGCCTCCCCGCAACTAATCCTGCGCCGGATTCTCCTTGAAAATCCGCTCCCACGTCTCGAAGCTCGTGAAACGCGGATCGCTGTATGCGGTGTGGAGCCGTTTCCAGTTGCGCCTCAATTCGCTGGAAAGATGGAGCGCTTCGTTGATGTCCCGGCGGAACAGACGGTCATCACGACGCATCCAAGTGACGGAATTACCGTCCGGTGAGGTAACCAGGGCGGAATCCACGCCATTGTAGGCGTTCCATGTGGATTCCATGGTCGGTACGGCGACATCCGGGGCTGTGGACTTGCGGCCATCCCGGGGCAACAACATCGCCTTCCCGAAGTTCACGGCACAGTCGATGGCCCGTTGCATGGCGGTCGTCGGCCGGGTGCTAGGCGGAACAAACCTACGGCGAGGCTCCGGGAACTTGTCGAAATCAGTAACCGCCTGCGTATCAGGGAAGGTTGAACGAAGTTCCCTGACACTCGCCATCGCGGTCGAATAGATGCCGATGATGTATTGCGGACCTCGCAGCAGATCCTGGATGGCCCGGTGATGCAATCCGATACCGGAATAGACCAGATGGAGTCCCATATTGATATCGGCGGAAAGCACGTTCACCGGCATGGCCCGAGAAGGTTCCGGATTATGCCGCAATGCGAAAATCCAACGGTTGCGCTGCATGAAATACTCCTCCCATGTGCGGGAGATGTCCTTGTCATGCCACCCCTGATGCCACACCGCGACGCCGGGAAGCGACACCGTAGGATAGCCGTGTTCCTTGGCACGGAATGCGTAATCAATATCGTCGTACTTGATGAACACCGGAATCGCAAGACCGATTTCGCGAATCACCGATGTCGGAATCAAACACATCCACCAGCCGTTGTATTGCGCGTCAAAACGCTGGTGGCATTCGGGGGAGTCCCGTAGCGGATTCGTAGCGAAATCGTGGGATCCGAAGGCATTGCGTAACGGCATCTGGCGCCCGTCGATATCTTCTCCCTGTGACCACAACACCGTACGGTTATCCAGATGCAGCATGCCGCCGCCTACCAGCAACGGCCGTTTCGCGTAATCCGCGAACTGCACGGCGCGCACAATCGCCTCGGGCTCGCTGATCGCGTCATCGTCCAGCAACAGTACGTACTCGCTGTTGCCGGCCTTGCAGGTCTCATACATGCCACGGGAGAAGCCGCCGGATCCGCCGAGGTTACCCTGCCGCAGATACGTGAGCTGGCTGCCCAAATCCTTGGCAACCGCATCGAAATCCGGCTGATTGCGTACCAAATCGGTGCCTTGGTCGGTGCAGTAGATGGTGTCGAGGCGCTCGCGGACGGACGCTTCTCCAGCGATTGCCTTGAGCTGGTTCATGCAGTAGGGTGCGCGGTTGAAGGTGGTGATGGCAATCGAGAGTGTGGTGCGGTTCTTCGCTCTGCGTTCTTCGACCGGTACCTGCCAGCCGGCATCGCTTACCGTGAGCATGGAATCGGTTGCGGCTTGGGCGTCGAACCAGAAGAATCCGCCGTCCATGAGGCCTTTCATATCAAATGTGCCAGAAACCGCCGTGGGGGTGTCGGCATCGATATTGATGCTGCCTGCGGGGGTGATCAGACCGCGGCCGTTCGATCGGAAGAGGTTGATCTTCCCCTTGCCTTCCGCTGTAGCTACGAACCGTACGTGGCTCACCGCAGTCCACCTGCGCCAGTAGGAGGCGGGGAACGCGTTGAAATACGTGCACAGGGAGGCGTGGCCGCCCTTGTGGACTTCCAGCTTGGTGCGGGACACGCATGTGAAGGAGTTTTCGGGTGCTGATGCATCCACGGCTCCCTCGTGCAACAGATGCATCAGATCGCGACGATTCATATGCTTGGTGTCCACGCGGAGCTGGTTGACACGAACGTCCTGGGCTCCGGCATCTACATGCGGACGCGTCCACTCGACGGCATAGAGGGGAAGAGTCAAATCAGCGTCTTTGACGGGGAAAACAACACGATTGACGGTTTCCCATGCCGATGCTGCTACGGAATCTGCGATATGGGTATCGGACTGCTTCATGCCGACAAGTATACAAACCGTGGCGTATCACGGAGTGGACTCGCGGGGGAGCGGACACCCGATAATCTTTCAGCTATTTCGCGGTGACCATGAAGCTGGTATCTTTCAGATACTGCTTGCCGGCGGTCAAATCGTATTGGATCAGCTGATAATCATGGAGCAGCTCTTTCTGCTGCGTTGTCAGATCCTTCGGTTGGATTCGATTCCCGTCCGCATCCAGGTAGACAGGCTTGCTGGCATCGCCGGCGGACGCGGGAACGGAAATCGCTGGAATAGCTGCGTGCATCTCGGTCAAAAATGCGAGATAGGGCGAGACCTTGGCATTGAGATGCTGTGCTGCTTGGGCCATGAAGTAATTTGAAGATGTATACGCGCTCGATGCGTCATCCAATTTGGTGGTCGCAGATGCCGAGGCCGCGTTCGACCAGATGAAATAGTCGGTTTCGTGCAGGGTGATTTGATTGTGTTTGTCCTCGTTGGCGGTCGAGTAGATACCGGGAAGATGATCCCCGTAGAAAATCACGGTAATCGGGCGGTTGATCTGGTTGAGCTGATTAAGGAAATCCGCAGTCGCCTGATCAGTGTAGTTCACACCTTTGGCATAAGTCTCGATATTGGTTTTCTCATCGTCACTGATGTCGGACGAGGTGTCCCCGGAATCTTTGAATTGGTTGTTCTGATACCAATCATTGTAGGGGAGATGGTTCTGCATAGTTACGGATTGAACGAACTGGTTGCTACCCTCGTCGGTGTTGATGTTGGCGAGAATGTCCGAATAGAACGAGGAATCCGAGGCGTACCACCCGGAGTCGATTGGGGTGAGGTTGGAAAGCATAGGTTTTCCATCTGCTGCATAGAACTTTGAGAACCCGAACTTCTTGTAATTGCTATCGCGCAGGTACATTGTCCTATAGTATGCGTGGAACGCAACCGAGCTGGACTTGCCGTTCGCCTCGTTCCAGATTTGATTGAACGTGGGCGTCCACTTGAGTTTTGGCACCAGCTGCTGGTAGGCGATGGACAGCGATGAGTCGTAATTGGCCATGTTGAGGCCTGTCAGCGCCTGGTACTCGATATTTGCTGTGCCGCCGCCGTACCCGGGGGAGAGCATGAACCCTGATGTGGTCGCCGACTTGATGGCCCTGATTTGCGGCATCGGGTCTTCAGTGAATGACACGCCCGGAACGCGGGTGGGGTCGGAGAACGATTCAGACAGCACCATGATCACCGTGTTGTCGGTGAGGTTCGCGGTGCGCGTCTGGTTGATGGTTTCGGCTTCGCCCGCATATTTCTTGGCGAGGGCTTCCATGTTTTCTTTGCTGTACCCGCTCGGCTTGTCCATGATCTTGACGTGTGCGAGCCGCAGGAAGTTCATGGTGGGACCGTTCGCAGCCGCATCGTCCATTGCGTTCCACAGCTGTGGGGCGTCGGACAGCCCGGTCGCAAAGTTCTTCGCCCAAGACCCCTCGACAGGCAGTCCCCACGTAAACGACACGCACAACACCACACTGAGTATGGCGGTCGCCCACCTGCACACCATGGCGGTGATGTTCTTGACGCTGACGAATTCCGAACGCTTCCACGTGTACGGGATCAGCCCGCGGCGCCGGTCGAGGAACTGCAACACCACGCACACCACGATCAGCCAGATCACCCCGGTGACGGCCGAGTTGATGAGGATCATGTCTTTCTTCGTGGTGAATGACATAATGCTGTCGCCGTTGCCGCCCGTGATGAACTGCAGATCGGCCGGAATAATCGGCTCGTTGCGCAGCTCCACCTTAATCTTGTCGGCGATGGCGAACACGGTCATCAGAGTGCCGAAGACCGCGGTCGCCACCCAGAACCGGTTGATCACAAGAATAATCGTGAGATAGAGCACGCTCAGCACAATGAAGTTCAGCCAAGCCTGGTAACTCTGGTGCAGCCAGATCTGGCTGACGAAACTCGTAAGCTGCCCGGCGACGGAGTTCAGCGCCTTAGTCTGGTCGTCCACAACCTGCCCCTTGGCGTACGTCGGTTCGGTGTAGACGCTCCATTGCAGGCCGATGACACTTGCCGCGGTCACCACAATGAACACAATGGTGTAGAAGGCGAAGGAGAAGCGCATCCGCTTGTCCCAGATGCGAGTCTTGAAGAACTTGCAGGCGGAGAAAACGACTTGCACGGCTTTCAAAGATGTAAACGCGTGCCAGCCGCGGACGATGGTGGATGCGAATGTGCGCCAGCCGTGGGCGATTGCACCAAACACCGGGGCGAAGAATGAGACTACAGCTGCCCAAGCGGTGGACACTGCGCTGCGGACTGTGTTCCATGCCTTGCCGAGGAGGGCGGCGACTCCAGTGAATGCATGCCGCGCTTGGAATCCTGAATCACCTGGTGTCTTGATGTCTTCGGCTGTCTCGTTGCTCCGTTGTGACGAGTCTGCGGATGTGCTGGGCTCGTCCTTTTCTTCTGAATCATCTTCAGAATCACCTGTCGTCTTACTGCTATCGGCTGACGGGTCGGTGAAATCCACGGATCCATCAGGCCTGAACACCGCACCTATAGGCGGTGCGGTTTTCGTTGCCGGTTGCTTGGGCGCTGTTTTCGAGTTTTTGTCGTTAGTATCGACAGTATCTTGCTCAATTTCAGTCTCGGAATTGGTTGGGGAAGTACCCTGTTGTGCGGGAGTATGGTGCGTGTGAATCAATCCGTCATCTCCGGGGATAACCGTGTCATAACCGATTCCATCGGTATCAAGCAATTGCGCGAACAAGGATGCGTTGTCGGGGGTGTCGTTAGGGGTGTCGCCCGTATACTGCCGTTGTCCTTGTTCGTCTTGCACGAGACATAATCGTACCGGCATGGCATAGACAAGCGAATCCCTTGGCAGACAACGCGTTAACGGCTAAATGGTAACTGAATGTGAACGCAACCATTGGGCGGTGCCCGCGGACTTCACACTGATGCTCGAATCATTGCGAATTGAGAGCGGAGGTGAAGCGGCGCGGAAGTCCTCCAAAAAACGTGGCCCCCAGCAACTCTGCCGGGAGCCACGCATAGCTTCAGCCAAGTCATACAGATCCGCATGAGATGACGGAGTGATGAGGCGAGACGCAGTCGTGACGGCGCATTGATATCGGTCGGTACGCTCGCGTCGCACCTCTTGCGTCTACGAAACCGCTGATTACTTCACGGGCTGGCCCTTCTTGCGGCCACGACGCTTCATTACGCCTGCGGTCGCATCTTCGGCGGCGAACACGGTCACACGGTCTGTCGGGGAAACCCGCCCGACAATCGCCTGATAGGCGACGTGGCCCTCATCGACCTCGGCAAAATCGAAGAACGAGGCGATGGCGTCCACCACCGACGGTTCGCGCACGGTAACCGAAGAGGCCTTCGTGGCCTCTTCGTCCTGCTTCTTTGCCCGGCTGAATTTCACCGCGTTGCGATCCGAGGCCTCGCACGGCTCAACGGCAATCTGTCGGGTGCTCTTGTTGACGAGGATTTTCACGTACTCCGGGCATTCCATTGCGACCACCGTCGCCTTGTTGAACCGGACCAGCGTCTTGGTAACAGTCATCACGGCTTTTCCAACGGGCTTGCGGATATTGATCTCTTGGAATCCGTGTAATGAGGTCATTGATACTCCTTTATATTCTTGCGTTGTTCCGCGGACGTATCCGCGAATTTAACTCAGGCTTCATGCTTGAGTGTTTGTATATCGTGATTAAAAGTATACCGTTGATTTGTGTACTTCTTACCGATTTTTCCGTGAATATTGAAAATGAATACTTTTGACTTCGAAACCAGTAATGTGTCCAGCGGATGCACGGACAAGACAATGCAAACCATCTGAGAATCATGAGCAACAGATCAGCTCGCGTTACCGGCATCCAGCAAGAATTAGGTGGTCGTGTGAAAGAGGGGGTTGGTGGCGGAGTGAATTCTCGCGCTAGTGGTATCGTATAAGAGTTTTTGAGGAGATTCCACGAGAATTGGGGAACCATTGACAATCGCTGATTTACTCCAGGCTGTACGCAAGCATATGGTGGCTGCGATCGCTACATTCGTCGTGATTGTGGCCGCAGTCGCGGGATACACGTTCTTGGTGCCGCCTCAGTACACTGCGACCGCGGAGCTGTTCGCAACCTACGCTTCGCAAGGGGAGTCGCAGAATTCATCGGATATGAATTCGGGCGCATCGTATCTGTCAACCCAGATCAAGACCTACCCGCAGCTGGTGAAGACCGAGGCCGTGCTGAAGCCGGTCATCAAGGAACTCGGTCTTGACATGACAACCGACGAGCTTGCCGGCAAGGTCACCGCCACCAATCCAAGCAACACATTCATGGTCGATGTCTCCGTCCAAGACGGCAATGCAGAGCAGTCCGCCCGGATTGCCAACAGCGTCGCGAAGAACCTTTCGGAGCAGATTTCATCGTCCCTGTACACGGATGAATCCGCGAAATCCCCGATTCAGCTCAACCTCGTGCAAAAGGCCCGTACGCCGCAGTCTCCGAGCTCTCCGAAAGTCGGGCTGTACCTTGCATCGGGCGTGGTGCTTGGCCTGATTTGCGGAGTCGGCATGGCGTTGCTGCTTGACGTGATCAACACGCGTGTCGAAAGCTCCTCCGATGTGCGCGAGCTGACCAAGGCTTCGTCACTCGGTTCTATTCAGCGTTCGGAGCTGCTTGACGAACCGCGGCCTGTAGTAATTTCACGGCCAAGTAGCAAGGAAGCGGAAGAGTTTCGCCGCATTCGTACGAATATCTCCTTCCTTGCTCCGAATGTCAAGGAACACGGTCATCTGCTCGTCTTCACGTCGACAAGGCCGGGCGAAGGCAAGACCACGACGGCAACCAATACCGCGGCCGCCATCGCCGAAGTCGGCAAGAGCGTGCTGCTTATCGACGCTGATTTGCGCCATCCGTCCGTGGCGAAGAAAATGGGCATCGAAGGCCACGTCGGCTTGTCTCATATTCTTTCCGCTCAGGCGACGCCGCGTGACGTGGTGCAGAAGTACTGGAAGCAGAATCTTCATGTGCTGCCCGCAGGCAAGCGTCCTGCCAACGCCAGCGTGCTGCTCAATTCGGAGCTGATGACCGAGTTGGTCGAACAGGCGCTCACCCAGTACGATTACGTCATCATCGATACCGCGCCGCTGTCTGTAGCCGACGATGCAACAGTGTTCGGGCGTATGGCGCATGGTCTGATTCTTGTTGTCGGTCAGGGCCTTGCAGAGAAGAAGGATCTTGCAGATACCGCCACATCGCTGAACGAAGCGGATGTTCCGATTCTCGGCTTCGTGCTCAACTTTGCGGACGAGAAGAAGCATTCCAATAAGAACGGCAATTATTACTACTATTATTATGATGATGAATCCACTGGTAATCACGGTGGAAGCAAACATAGCAAGTGACACCCGTCATTGAGACGAAAACGGGGGTAGACGGAGTCGAAGGATTCCGGCTGCCCCCGCGTGTATTTTCTTGGTGCGTGGTGGTACCGACGAGCTAGTAACCGATCGCAATCCGTAGAGGTACCGGCAATGACCTACCATAGGTAAAGATGTGCATGGCGTGACGCGCGGCAAGAGTTGCGCGAAGTGAAACAAGGAGAAGTCGATGACAGGACAGGAGCATCAGCAATCGGATATGAACCTGCTGTTTCCAATCGCCAAGCCTACTGACAATGCTGACAATGCCTTGCATGCTGGCAAGGATGTGGCTGCTGGTAATGCCGAGCAACAGGGGGCCCAAGGGCGTCTGGGCAACGCGGGCGGTTCTGCTGGCGTGAATGGCGTGAATGGCACCAACGGCATGAATGGTATGAACGGCATGAACGGCGTGGCTGATTCGGATGCTCCGGGCGGCATCACCGCCGATTCCTCTAGCGTTCCAGCTGCCGGAGCGCTCGGAACGGGTAATGCCCCGGCGCCCGCCGATGAGGGCGGGATACTGCCAGGGGATATCGTTGACACGAACTGGGATATTCCGCTTATCACGTTCCCGATGCTGGACAATGAGCAGAGTGGCGAGGTTTCGCCGATCAGCAAGATTGCGGATATCAGCTCGCATGCTCCGCGCACCAGCAAGTCAACTGCTGGCGGGCCTGCGGCAGCTTCTGGTGTTGCCGGTACCGCTGGGGATGTTGCCGGCTCTGCAGTTGCAGGTTCTGCGGCTGCTGCGGCTCCAATATCCCCGTCCAATCTCGCAGCGGGAGCGCCTCAACATCGTGCCGGAACAAAAACCGAACAATGGCTGAACGCGGCGAGACAAGACAATAATCAGGCGGAGACCCAACAATTCGGGGCCGCGCTGGCGTCATCGAATATTGGAACGCAAAGTGGCGTGTCGAACGCGGCGCTTGGGACGTCAAACATCAGCTTGTCGATGCCGGATGTGCCGGGAATGACGATGCCGAATCCGGTAGCTGCTGTTTCGGGTGGTGTTGCTTCGGGCACGGCTGCTTCAGCTGCTGCCACTGCTACTGTTGGTGCTGAGGGTGCTGCAGGTGCGGCTGGAGCTCAACGGGGCGGTAATCAACACGTCGGTCAACACGTCGGTCTTCAGCAGCCGGGACCATCATTGCTCACTCCTCCGGCTCCGCGCGCGGATGATATCGCTCGTGAACGCGTCGCCAATGCGGAAACCGAAACTATGACGCCCGTCTCCTCGGCGGCTGTCGTCGCTGGAACCGCTGCGATTAGCGCAAAAGTCACGGCTCCGGGGGCTGCAAAAACCAATGCCACCAGGACCATCCATACCCCTCAAAGCGGGATGACCGGTCCGCAGGATGCCGTCGGCTCCTTGCAGGAAGAACTGGTCGACAACAGTGTGCGACAAGCATCGGGTAACGAGCAGCGGCGTGCTGAGGAAGCCGACGACTCTCCATCATCGCGCGGAACGAAAACCCGTAGCCGGGTGATTGTCGTGATATTCCTGATCATCACCATCATCGCTGCCGGGGTGGGCGTGTACTACCTGTCCGGGATGGTCCGGACCAATCGCAATCGCAGCAATGCATATTCAAACTGCACGAAAGCGTATAGCCAAGTCAAAGAAAACTCAGAAACCCTTACAGCAACGCTGAAAAGCACTGCAGCGCAACAGAAAATCGGCGCTGATCAGGTCGCCGATGTCATGACCGTAGAAAAGCTGAAAACCGCGGTAAGCAAGGCGAAATCCGCGAGCAAGCCGGTCATGTGCAAGACTTCCATGAGCACGGACGCACTCGGCAAGGCGGCGGAGACCAATCAGACACTGGCCACGCAGCTGGTCAACTTGAATTCCACCGTAAAAGCCGCTGCAAAGGATGTAAAGACCAGCGCGAAAACCAAGCAGATCAATGATTACAACTCTGCGGTCGACACGCTGAAGTCAACGACAAGCGATGCCTCGACTTTGCTGTCCAACAGCCAGGGGGTTGTCGCGGATGACAACACGCGGACGACGCTGCAATCCGCGATTGACGCGGCCAATACGCTGTTGCAGAAGGACAAGCCGGCGCTCGTGGATGTGCAAAAGGCGCAAAACGACTTGCAAACCGCTTCTGACGCGGTGAACGCATCGATGGAAGAGTACAAGACCCAGCGGGCCGCCGCTGATGCTGCAGCTGCTGCCTCGGCTGCGGCTGCGCAGGCTCAGAGTCAAACGCAGGGGCAGACGCAGCAGCAGACGCAGGGACAGAATCGGGGCGGGAGTACGACTTCAACCGGTGGTGGAGAGACGACCACTGGTGGAGATTCCTCGGAGCAACAGACTAATCAGCAGAAGCCCGGTAACAATCAGAGCCAGACCAATTCAAAGAATGACAATGATTCCAGCAATCACGATTCTTCGTCCACGTCTTCAGACAACTCCGGGCAGTAAGTAATTGCCGACGGCTGGTGTCTCGGTTGCCGGTGGTATTGGACGGGTGCGGACTGGACCCGAGGTTAGTATGTGATTTCCGATTTGGTCCGCTGGCGTGGGCTGTCTGATGGCCGGTGTATCGGTTGATCGTCTTCTGAGCGTTGCTGGAGTGTTGGTATTCTGCGGTTTGGTGATTATCGCGGTTGGTGGTCTGTTGGCTGGTGGTGTTGCGCGGACTGGATCGGGAATCGGTCAGTGATTTGCGATTTGGTCCGTGAATCTGGTCAGCGCCGTGGTTGGTGGCTAGGTGGCTGATGTCTGCCGCGCTGGTAGGTTGCTGGTATTCTGCGGTTTCATGGTGCTGCCGTTGCGCGTGATCCGGTGCCGGGCGGCGTGGTCGTGCGCTGGATTCAGAATCGGTGTGTGATTTGCGATTTGGCTCATGGATTTGGGTTGCGTTGTGGTTGTCGGTATGGCGGCTGCTGTCGAGTGTGCTGGTGGAGTGTTGGTATTCTGCGGTTTTGAGGGAATCGGCCTGGTCGATGGCCTGGAGTCTGGGTGCGTGGCACGGACTGGATCGGGAATCGGCGTACGATTCGCGATCCAGTCCGCGGATTTGGGTTGCCAAGCGGCATCGGCTCGGTGGCTGATGTCTGCCGCGCTGGTAGGTTGTTGGTATTCCGCGGTTTTGTGTTGTTGTAGTGGATCGGTGGTTTGGTGCTGGATGGTGTGGTCTGGACTGAACGGGATATCGGTACACGATCTCCGATTTGGTCCGTGGGCACGGGCCGTCTGATGACCGGTGCCTCGGTTGATTGCCTCCAGAGCGCTGGTCGATTGTTGGTATTCCGCGGTTCCTGTGCTGTTGTTGTGGTCGATGGTCCGGAGTCTGGTGGCATGGTGCGGACCGAATCGGGAATCAGCATACGATTTGCGATTTGGTCCGTGGGTTTGGGCTGCACTGTGGTTGGTGGCTCGATGCCTGGTGTCTGCCGCGCTGGTGGATTGCTAGGATTTAGCGGTTCTTGGATAATCGTCATTGTCGGTGGCTGGGCGCCGGGTGTTGTGATTGTGCCCTGGATTCGAAATCGGCGTGTAATTCCTGAGCTGGTCCATTGATTCGGCTACTTGGCGGTTGGTGAGGTGTGGTCGATTGTTGGTATTCTGCGGATCCTGTGTTGTCGGCGTGATCGATGGCCCGTTGGCAGGGTGCGTGGCGCGGACTGGATTGGGAATCCGCATGCGATTTCCGATTCAGTCCGCGGATTCAGCCGACTCAAAAGATCGACGAGTCGACGGCCCTCTCCGAGGTGTACGCAGATGACCAGAATTCCAGTGCCCGCGCTGCCATGCTGGCGGACCAATCCGTTGCGCGAGGCTGTCGCTTGGCGACAATATGGGACCGAATCAGGATTCAATCCCCGATACTCGCTCTAGTCCTGTCATCTGGCGCGCGTTCGTCAATCAGGCAAAGAATCCGGTCGTCAGCCAGCCAATCAGCCCGCAATCTGCCCCATATCAATCCAGCATAAGTCCAATCACCACCCCGTCATCGTAGCGAATGCCTGCGCCGGTCAGCCAGCATCTCCCACGGAATTTGAGTGGACAGCATGAGCGGATGTCCGGCTCTTTGCGCTCGTGCTGAGGCAATTCTCATGGCAAGGCGCTCGCGGTTGATGGGATTCGCAAGATCAAGTTGGGTCACCTGCAGAATCATCCAACCCATGGATTCGAGAAGACGGTGCTTCTGCAGATCCCTACGCCATTGACGTTGTTCAGTCCGATGCTGGTCCCCCGCATACTCGATGCCGATTTTCAGTTCGCAATCAGCGAGATCAAGCGTGATATCTCCTCCCTGATCGGAAAGGATATCCGGAACCCGATAATTCACTTCGAATCGCTCCAGTCCGTATGAATACAGGCATAACCGCAGCTGGGTCTCCTTTGGCGAATCACTTCCGGTGACGACCAGTGCGAGCGAGGCACGGCATTTGGCTTTGCCCGGGAAACGCTGTGATGTGAGGAATTCTTCGAGTGAGGCTTCCGTCGCATGCCCATGTCTGATAAGCGACTCGGCGACTTCGGTGAGTTCATCGATTCGCAAGCTCGGTGCCAGCAATCCCCATGTCGCTTCAGGCGATAACACCCGCAATCCGGCGGACAGCATAATGGTATGTTCTGCAGTCAGGTCTTTCCACTGGTGCATCGCAATATTCGGACTGTCCGGACCGAATTGTTGACGACGCAAATGGCGTTTGCTTACGGTGATATGAAGCTGATGATCGTTGAGTAGCCGTTCTGGACGTTCGACCCGAAACAGGTCGAGGGCCGTGGTGTGCGAAACCACCCCTTTGAAGCGCACGCTCAAGCAAGTCCGTAACGCTTGCTGTTGTCGTTCTGATAGCGTTTTCGCTGTGATTGGCTTGTACAGTTTGTCTGGGGTGGGTGATGGACTGCTCATGGTTCGACGATATGTGATGGTTAGTGGGAAAACGATTCCGCGCGAACAATGTGGTCAGAAGATGATGGTGAGTTGTCATCAGTGATTCTTGAGGTCGATTACGGATACGTTGTGCTGACAGGAGTAACTCGGGCGCATGATATCGGACGATGGACTGAAATCGGAGATTCAACGCCGAGATTGGATTCATTGCAGGGAATGGATACTGTACAGGCATCGGTTATGGATGCAAGCAAGAGGGCGAATACCGCTGCCTTGCAGGTATCTGATGGGGTGAAACGGTGGTTGAGCGGGACCCATGTGTGTTGGACTGCGTCCGATATTCATGATTGATTTCGGATTTGAGCCTAAGAACGGGATATGCGGCGTATGAGTGCTGAGGGAGTGATGATTATGAATTGTTGGTATTCTGCGGATTTCGGTTTCACTGTGAGAGTGGCCGGGGTCTGTCTGCGCGAGGGGCTTGGACCGGATCGGGAATCGGTGGTTGATTCCGGGATGAGTCCTCGATCAGACGCCCTTCAGAGCATGACGGTGTGAAGGCTATGAGGTTAGGCGAGGTGTGGTCTTGCGAGATGGCAGATGCAGGGTGGATATTCGTGGATTGGAATCGAGTTCGGGAATAGAGTTTGCATTCAGTCACCGAGGATGGGCGAATGTGCAGGCTCGGCTGATGCAAGCAGAATAGATCTGTTGGTATTCTGCGGATTTCGGTTGCGCTGCAAGAGTAGCCACGGTATGTGCAGATGCGAGGCTCGGACTAAATCCGATACTGCGGGGCAATCCTCGTATTAATCCGCGTCGACGTGCCGGGGAATGGATATCAACCAGGTGCGCCGGATTACAGATCGTTGGTATTTCTTGATTGTGAGATTGGTCATCGGCACAGAATGACTTGGGAATGAACCGTAGGAACTGCCACGGGCGGACTGAATATGATTTCCATACTTGATTTCAGATTCGGTCCGTAATCTGAGGCCGGCTTATGACTGCAGTGATTGAGCGAGCATCCAGGATTGCTGTGATTTCAAGGTTCTTGAGTTGTATGCGCCCTACACACAATCCGTGGTGGGTGACAGGCATGGACTGGTTCGGTTTTCGCCGGTCGATTCGGGTATTAGTCCATGGAATCGAACGCACGCCGATGTTGGGGACAGGGAATCTCTATTGGCAACACGCACAATTGCGGAATATGACAGGTTACAAGTCGCAATGGCGGTATCCAGCTGATGGTAAGCGGAATCATCGCGGGAAATTCTCATCACGCTCAATCAGAGCAAGCCGCTGAACAGCACGACACACGCGTGGAGTCATCCATAGCCATCATTTGCGGCTACATGACAGAATGTGTGTGGTATTCTGCCACTTATCCTTACTGCCGGAAGACGCGTCGCGGTGTAGATTCCGCGGACAACCGAGCAGGTTGCATCGATGGCGCTACCTAGACACACTGGAGTACAACACAGCAAAGCAACACCACACCCTACAAAACAACCTGGCTACGCTGAGCGAGGTCTCAGCGTAGCCAGGTTGTGAGAAAAAACAGCCGGCAATCACTGCCAGCAGCAATCGAGCAGCGGATCAGTAGCTGTGCGCGCTCAGCCAGTGGCTATAAGCCCCCTGTACCGAGCCATAGCGGGAGTTGCAATACCCCCAGAACCACAGGAGCTGCGTTTGGTAGTTGGTTGCCCAGTCGGCGCCCGCGGAGGCCATCTTGCTGCCGGGGAGCGCCTGCGGCAGGCCGTACGCGCCGGAGCTTGCGTTGGTGGCGTTTACACGCCAACCTGATTCATGCGTAATGATGTACACGGTCGCCGTGAAATCGGCTTCGCTGCCGCCGTTGGCGATGAGATAGTCATGCGCCCACTGCTGCATCTCACCCACTGGGGTGGTGGTGCCGATGTCGGTGCTCGTCGGGTTGGAGCTGGCCGTCTTCGTGGTGCCGGTACCCACGAGAATCACCTTGTCAACAGGAGCTGTCTTCACATACGACGCGAACACGTTGGAAGAGACAACCTTGCCGCCTGCGCGCTGCACGAGGCTTGTGGTCTCCATGACGCCGTCCTGACCTTCGGTTTCGACCTTTTCGGTGCCCTTCGGCAGGTCCGCGGTTTCCTTGCGCACGACGTTGTACGCGATTGCGTCATCCGATGTTTCAAGATCTGCACCGGAACGTTCAATGGTGATGACCGTGGATTCGGTGACCTCGGTGGTCAGCGAGGGGGAGACGGTGTCGTTCGGCTCAAGTGTGATATTGCCCGCTTCAAGAACGGACTTGACATTCGTGAAGTCCTTGCCGAGCACCACGCGGGATTTGCCGTTGATCTTCACCGTGATGTACGAGGTGTCGGCGTCGGCGCCTTTGAGGCTGCTACGCGTGGTACCACGGGAGACTTCATCGGCGTTGGCTTCCGTCGCCGAATATGCAGTGACAGTGGACTGGTGATGTTCGGCGGCGTAGTAGTTGCGTGACACAGCACCCGTCCCCACAAGAACGCCCACTGCGGCGATTACCGCCATGACCTTGATTCGCTGACGCTTGCTCAGCGACCTGAGGGTGGACACTTTCTTACGGTGGTTAGCCATGTCGCTCCTTGCTCGACCTACAGATGCCGTGTGCCGGGGTCATCAACTGCTTAACCCCACGTCGCCGACTGCTCAACGCTGCCGCCGTCGGGTTGCACACCTCCTCCATACTACCGCGCTGATGTGAAACATCAAATCCCGGTCGTGGGGGTGGCGGGTGACGGTCGGGCGTCAACCACGCGGAATCCCGGCCTTGCACAAGGGCGTATAGCTGCTGGCGTTCGGAGTGTCATACGGTGTTCGGGCACGTGTCGACGGACGCGTGTTCCGAACTGATCATGAGCGCGATAAGCGCTGTTCGCCTTCTGCATAATTCGTCATCGAGTCGGGGGAAATCGTCTCGGAGGAAATCATCTGTTTTCGGATTCCGGACAGGTGGCAGCGTCGAGATCGGCAATTCTTGTGATAACTCTGATGGTTACGCAGCAGGGGCGCACAGCGTGTGCACTGTACGCCCCTGCTGCATGGGGATTCAGGTTCAGGGGTTTTCAGAGGTTTCAGAAACCAGATCAGGCTTCCTGATCGTCTTGATAAGCCTTCGCCTGCTCGATGAGATTCTCGAGGTCGGAGCCGCGCAAAGCGCCTGCCTGCTTAAAAATGACCTTGCCACCCTTGACGACCATTAGCGTGGGCACGGCCTGGATTTGGGCCGCGGCGGCGAGTTCCTGATTCTGATCGATGTCGACCTTCGCGAAGGTGATGTCGGGATGCTCTTCGCTCGCCTTCTCAAACACCGGGCCGAAGGCCTTGCACGGTCCACACCAGGTGGCCCAGAAGTCAACGAACACCAGGTTGTTGTCGGTGATGGTCTTCTCGAATGTCTGTGTAGTTACTGCGGTGGTTGCCATGATGGCTCCTTACTTCCGGTGTCCCCGCTTTCCGGGCGACTGTCGTGGTATCCGTGAGTCAAATTGTCGCGGTTCGTGTGTGTTGCGTGATTCCCAGCATCCCACACCGTGTCTGAAAGTCTAGCGCTGTCCGCCGATAGCCGAACCGCCGATAGCCGAACCATAGATGGTCCGGAAGCTGGCATGGGGATTGCTCCCAGTGAACGGGCGCATGCGGCGTTGTGTGAGGATTGGCTCGCATGGTGACCGGTTGGGTGGTTGCGTTTGGCTGGATTGTTGGTCTTGACCGGCGTTGTGCGAGGATTGGCTCGCAGAGTGGCGGTTGGGACGGTTCTAGGCCGTTGACGTGATTGAGGTCGGGTGGCGTTGTGTGAGGATTCGCTCGCACGATGGTGGGTGAGGCGGTCGGGATTGGGGTTCTGGATGGCTTGGGAAGTCAGTATGTGAGGATTCGCTCGCATGGTGGCGGCGACCGCGTGCTTGCACAATCAACGGCAGTCACGGCATCGTGAAGATTTCGCTGCCACCTGCTTGCGACCCCGCGGTCCGCACCTGCTGGCGAACACGCCGCCAGGATTCTTGGGGTTGGGCAATAATGGAACCATGCCAGTGCTGAATGACGAGGTGCCCGACGAGGGCGACTACGATGCGAATCGCCGCAGAGGCGAGTTCGACCATATCACGCCGGAGGATTTCATCCGCGGATCAGGCAACGGCAACCCTCCGGGATGGCTTGACTCGGGCGAAATCACCCGGATCCGTCGTGAAACCCCGATGCCGTACGTTGTCGTTGTGCCGGTGCGCGTTGATGATTTCGGCCGAATCAGCAAGGTCGGCTCCCTCTTGTGTGTCAGCGAGGACGGGTCGGTTGAGCGCACGTTGATTGCCGGGCGAGTGCTGTATCACGAATCCGTGCGTGAGGCCATCGCCCGCAATATCTCCAAGGACCTCGGCGATATCGCGCTGCCGACCCTGCCACAGAGTCTGCAGCCGTTCACCGTGGCAGAATTCTTCCCAACCCCTGGTATTTCGCCGTTTTACGACCCTCGCCAGCACGCAATCGCCCTGTGCTATGTGGTGCCGATTCCGGGCGATTGCAAGCCACAGGATGAGACGCTCGACGTGGAATGGTGCGATGCACAAGGCGAGCAGCTGACTGAGTGCATCGACCAGATGGCTAACGGGTATGGCGAAATCGTCCGTCGTGCCCTAGCCTGGGCCGGAGCTTGATTTGTGTGGACCGCGGACCGATGTCAAGCTGTCGAGACGAGAGTTGCGGAATGACGACGATAACACCGAAGCCATTGATCCGGCCGCGTTATGACAACGTCAGGCGCGTGCGGATCGCATGAAATCCATGAAATCAAGGTCGCGGAAAACAAGAATCGGAACGGCCGGACGGTCGATTTCGCGGATACTTGGGACCATCGTTGAACGCAGCTTGATGTGATGCAGGGTGATTCGCTGGTGTGGGACACACAGCTGGATGTCAGTCACATGTCAGCGACATACCAGCCGTATACCAGTCGGCACAGGTCAGGATGAAGGAAGGATGAAAGACAACAATGGCAGAACAATGTAATGCTGGATATCGCGATATTTGCGGGGAAGCTGGGGCAATCACGGAAATTGGCGTGACCGACGCAAGCGGCGCAACTACGGCAACCGGCGCAGCACCGGAACCCGAAACACCCGAACCCGCACAAACCGCCGCTACTCCCGGCGTGTCTGCTACCGTTGCCGAGCATCATCATCCATTCGCGCTCAACAACACGGTGTATCGCGACGGCTCGGCCACGCCGATGATTCTGGTGCACGCCTTCCCGGTCGACCACCATATGTGGGACGCTTGCGCGGCCCAGATCATCAAGCGTGCGAACGCGCAAAGGCTGGACACCTTCGCCCTGTGGGCGCCTGACATGCCGGGGGCAGGGGACGGTCCGATTCCCGCCGTCGCAGACAGCGGTCGCATCGCCGCAGACGGCGCATACACGGACGCGCTCGACCTGATGACCGATGCCTACGCGTCCCTGTTGCGGCGCGCAGGGTACCGAAAGGCCGTATGGGTCGGCCTGTCCATGGGCGGATATGTGGTCATGGACATGCAACGACGCCACCCCGACCTGATTGCGGGGCTCGCCATGTGTGATACCAAAGCATCCGCGGACGACGATACCGCACGCGCAAACAGGCTTCGCATCGCTGACGAGTGCGAGCACGAGCGCACGATTGAGCCGGTCATGCATTTCGCCCAGCCCCAGGACGGCGATTCGAGCATCAAACGTTCCGACGCCTTCATCAAGCAGATGACCGCCTGGATTCAGGCCCAAAGCCCGGAAGGCGTCGCTTGGCGGCAGCGCATGGCGGCAGGACGGCCGGATTTGGGCGACCAGCTCGCCGCGGTACATGCTCCGGCTGCCGTCGTCAGCGGGGAATGCGATCCGTCCAGCCCGCCGGAGCAGATGCGGGCGCTCGCCGCGGCGATGACCGGCACGGAGGTCTCGTTCACACAGATTCCTGATTGCGGACATTTCAGCGCTGTCGAACATCCTGACGTCGTCGCCGAGGCGTTAGTCAATCTGATGTCGCGTGTTCAGCGGCTTGAGTGCTCCGAGCGTCCCTGACATCGCTCTGGGATATCGCAGGAATATGGGATATCGCGAAAATGAGACAACGATTATGACGGGGATTATTGGAAGTATCGGTCGTAACGGATGTCACGGCCACAATGAACGAATCGAGGACAACCGACAATGAGCATGTTTTCACCGCTTGCGCTCACGCAAGCCCTGCCGTTCCTTCCTCTGGCACAAGGAGATATCGATTATCAGGTCGATCGCAGGAACGACCCGGACCTGTTCTCGTCAGTACTGTCATCGCCGGTGTGCACGGTCATGCTCGTCGATGGCGGCAAAGTCGCCGTACCCAAGGGGCAAGGCGATTTGGTCGATTATGACAATGTCAAGCTGCGTTTGGCAACGCTCCCCGGAGCCTATGTGCTTCCGGAACTCGCCTCGCACCCGCAGGCCGTCCCGATGTTCCTTGGCTCCTATGGCGGCGCTCGCGCGGAACAGGTTGTGGCGGTAGACGTGACGCGCTTGCCGGGGCTTCATGACAACAACCTCGACGACCGTGTGCCGGATTCCGCATACGAGGGTGCCGACGACGCATTCGGCGCTACGACCGGGGGTGCCGCTTCACGCAAGCCACGCGCGGTTCCATCGGCGCTCGAACAGGCGGCGAAACGCTTCGATTGGGTCGATCTGCGAGGATTCGCGCCGCATGCCTCCGCACGTGAGGCAGGGCAGGCCACCACAGCAGCCTCGTTGAGCGTGTGGCATATGCGGCAACGGCACTGCCCGACGTGCGGGGCCGAGATCAAACCAGCGCTGGGTGGTTGGGCACAGCGCTGCATGAACGCGGCGGACGGCAACAGACTGCTGTTCCCTCGCATCGAGCCTGCCGTCATCGTCTCCGTCGTGGATTCGCAGGACCGCTTGCTGCTGCAACATAATCGCGCGTGGCAGATCCCGACCATGTACTCAGTATCCGCCGGATTCGTGGAAGCAGGAGAGAACCTTGAGCACGCCTGCCGTAGGGAAACCCGCGAGGAGACCGGCATCGAACTGGGCGAGGTGAAATATCTCGGTTCCCAGCCGTGGCCGTTCCCGGCATCCCTGATGGTCGCGTTCAAGGCGCGGGCGCTGAGCACGGATATCCGCGTGGACGGCGAGGAAACCGGGGACGCGCGCTGGTTCACCCGCGACGAATATGAGCAGGCGCTCGCATCCGGCGAAGTCACGCCTCCGGTCAAGGCCGCCATCGCGCGCTACATGATTGAGGAGTGGCTCGGGCACGAGCTGTGAACTGGGGTCGCTGCGCTGCTGGATACCTGTGGCTATCTGCTCGAGTGCGGGTATGCGCCTGAGCACGGTTGCGGCACACAGGTTGTGGGTTGAGTCGCATAGGTTGTCATGCCAGGTCGTGCCGCAACGCTGTCGGCGTGCCGGATGTGATGTTCGACACGTGACATCGTTTCCGAAGCGTGTGTGCCCTGAACTGGTCATGTGATGCGGCTAAAGTCAGGCAGGAATGGATAGGAAAGGCATCAACGTGACGAACACTTTTGACGGTTCCGTGCCACGATACGGAGTTGGGGGCCCCGACATGCCGCGAAATACGCGCGTGCCGGTGCAGCCTGATGCCCCAGGGGACATCTGGAAAACCAATCTGGCTGCCGATGCTGCCGATGTGAACGATGACACGCTCTCGGGTATGGAGATTCCGCTGTATGCCATCTCCGATGCCGGAAACGGCAATGCAGACGATGAGATGGCCACCGCGTTACGCCCGCCGCATAAGCGTCTGTGGCTGAGAATCCTGCTGATTGTGTTCGCAGTGCTTGCCGTCGCGGCGGTCGCCGGCTTCTTTACGGCACGTTGGTACTATCAGGACAAAGCCGCGCCGGGAGTCATGTTTGCCGGTGCATCGGTGGCAGGGCAGAACAGTGAGCAACTGGCCGCCACGGTCAAATCCGCGGTGGAGAACACGAAGATCACTGTCACCGACTCGCAGGGTAATACCGTCACCGCAAGCCTCAAGGATCTCGGCGTCAATGTCAACCAGAAGCAAACGGTATCCGCGCTGATCGCCGCGAAAGACAGCAATCCGTTCGTGCGCAGCAACCCGTTCAGCAAGCAGAATGTCAAGCTCGCCGCAACCACCGACAAGCTTGCGCTCAGCCAATACCTGACTGGCAAGCTCATTCCGAACGACAGCCAGGCCATCGCATCCACCATTGCCTATGATCAGATGTCGCAGAAATTCACAGTGACCGTGGGGCGAGGTGGGCAGGCGCCTGTGACGGACAACGTGGTCAAGGCGATAGATCAGGCGCTAGACACGCCGGGAACCACGCGAACCGCGAGCATCACCTACACGCAGACCGACATGCCGATCAGCGAGGCGGCTGCGACCACCGCCGCCGATCAGGCGAACGCCGGCCTTGGGCTGAGCATCACCATCAACAACGGCGATGCCACGACATACAAGATTCCGGCGGCAACCATCGCTTCGTGGACCGTTACGACAGCTGACCCGGCGAAGGGCACCATCGCGGTGTCCTATGACAAGCAGGCCATCAGTGACTACATGAATGGCGAGTTGGGCAATCACCTCAACCAGACGAAGACCAATCAGGTCGATCTGGTGGATACGTCCGGCAACGTCATCATGACGAAAACCAAGGGCGTGAACGGTGTGACGATCAAGGACACCGCTACGGTCGCCGATCAGGTGTACAGCGCGTTGAGCGCGAATCGTTCGGCGACGCTGACGGTTGCCAGCGATGTCACGAAGTTTGACACTGAACAGCAGACCGTCACGTGGAAGATCGTGGTCGACCGCTCGAAGCAGACCGCAACCGTGTACAACAACGACCAAGTTGTCCAGACCTTCAACGTGTGCACCGGTAAGACCGGCAAGCACGAGACCACACCCGGCAACTATTTCATCTATCTGAAATACCAGGTGCAGGACATGCGCGGCACCAATGATGACGGTTCACAATACCTGACCAAAGGTGTCAAATGGATCAGCTACTTCAATGGCGGACAAGGCTTCCATACGGCGGGTTGGAACGCGGCTGGTATCGCATCTGGGGATCCGACCGGTCATGGTTCCCACGGCTGTGTCAACATGAACGAAGCTGACGCCAAGTGGATTTACGACAACTGCCCGGACGGCACGCTCGTTCAGGTGGTCGGTGCCCAACCGACTGCCCCGGTGCGCTGAGCCGCAGGCCGGTCCACAGCTGTTCTCTCCTCACAAACTGTTTACGCTGAGTGCCCGGTTTGCGTAGACAGTTTGTGATATGCGATTGCTGTGGCATGCCGACCGGGTGGGTTGCGGCTGCGGTGTCGCGATCTTTGCGTGGCGGTTGACTTTATGCGATACGATGACATCATGAGCAATAACGAACAGGAAGATGATCGCCCGAATCTTGAAGTCCCGGATCATCTGGAATATTCCGACGAGCATGTGTGGGTCGACGCCAGTGTGGACCCCGCGGTGATCGGCATCACCGAATACGCCGCCAACCAGTTGGGAGACTTGGTTTTCGTCGATCTGCCGGAGGTAGGCACTCGCGTCGAGGCGGGCGACGAGATCGTCGAGTTGGAATCGTCGAAGGCCGTCGAACCCCTGGTCAGCCCGGTCGCCGGCACGGTGCGGTACGTGAACCGTGAGGCCGCGGACGATCCGAGCATCATCAACGGCGACCCGTACGGCGAGGGCTGGATTCTTAAGATCGCACTCGATGACGACGAGCCGGATCTGCTGTCCGCTGAGCAGTATGCGGCGATGCTTCGCCGGCTGTAAGTCACGCCCGGAAGCTACTGCCGACGCTGAGACGCCCGTCAGCGTCGGCAGAAGCAGAAGATTGGCCAGAGGGGGTCGTCCGCATCGGATATGTCCATCGGGGATGTCCCTGAGCCGGCCCTGAATTCTTCCGGAACTCACGTTCCCTCGTCATCCGTTCTTCAACACCCCACCGTATGATGGGGGCATGAGCAGCATTACACAATTCCCTCACAAATGGAATGAGGATGACATGGCGACTGTGCCGATTCCGGCTCGTCGTGTCGTCACTACCTTCGATGCTGCCTCCAAACATGAGCAAATCGACGTCAAGCCTCTTCCTGTGAGGATTTTCCGCCGCATCGTTACCGGCGTGTTCAGCCTGTGGGCGAAGATTTCCACGACAATCGTGACCAATCTGAATTGGCGGCAACAGGTCGAGCCGTATGTTGGGTACGGCACCAGCAATTTCTCGCGGTTGATCTGCCGGACCGTGTACGAGCCGCTCCGCCGCAAACCGGGCGCGCTGATGCGCGGATGGCGCGGCATGCTTGCGGTCCCGGCGCCCAAAGTCAAAGTGAAGCTGTCCATCGACGGTGTTCCGGTGGAAACCGTGCAGGTCGGCACAAGTGAAGTCTACGACCGCGTCGACAGATTCCGCGAGCGCAGCATCGACTATGCGGTCTCTGATTCCGCGGGATATCTGGACTTAGTCGCTGACCGGGCGCTTGAACCCGGAATCCATCACGTGTCCTATCAGGTCGAGGGCCGTCACGCGGTCGATTCCAATCTGTTCACCATCGTGCCGGGCACGCGTGTCGGTGTGATATCTGATGTGGATGACACCATCATGATTACGCAGGCGCCCACCTTGTGGAAGGCTGCATACAATCTGCTGCTGCTCAATCCGCAGAAGCGAGCGTCTGTGCCTGGCATGGCGGTGCTGTTCAACCGGATCGCGGATATTTTCCCGGACGCGCCGTTCTTCTACCTGTCCACCTCGCCGTGGAATGTGGAAAGCTCAATCCGCCATTTTATTGAGAATTACGGCTTCCCGGCCGGCCCTCTGCTGTTGCGGGACCTCGATCCCAGGCCGAAGACCTTCATTCCTTCGGGTGTGCAGCACAAGTTGGAGTATGCCGAGCAGCTGATGGGCGATTTTCCGGACATGAAGTTCATTCTGATCGGCGATGACGGGCAGAAGGATCCGACCACGTATGCGACCATCGCGAAACGGTATCCGGGGCGTGTCCTCGCCATTGGGATTCGGCAGTTGAGCCCGCGGGAATCCTCGCCACTCGGCCCGGTTCGTGGCATGACGCAGTCGCAGCCTTCGCCAGTCACGGACGTGCCGGTGTTCACGGGTACGACCGGCGCCAATCTCATGAAGACAATGCTGCCGTACCTGCGGCAGTTCGCTTAGGTTACGTTCGAAGCGATGCTCGATGCGCGACGCACGCAACTTCGAGAGGCGGGGTGACTCACGCTGAGCTGCGGGGCGACATGCGTGAACTCGCCGTCATCGGACCGTCCCCGGGCTTGTTTTACGATGGTGCCTATGAGTGACGAACAGCGCAATGACGACCGCCCGCAAGGGCTTTGCGGCAAGGGCTCGCAATCCGGTTCAGGCTTGTCCGGTTCAGGCTTGGGCACTGGCGACAACCCGACGTACGCCAAGCAGAAGCCCCACCGGCGGATCGAACACGGGGATGTGTTTGACGATCCGTACGAGTGGATGCGCGACAAGGATTCTCCGGAGCTCGCCGCCTACGTCGCTGCGCAAAACGCCTACTGCGACCGCCGGATGGCTCCGTTGCACCATCTACGCGAAACCCTGTTCAAGGAGTTCACCTCGCATGTTCAGGAAACCGACATGTCAGTCCCCACACGAGTGAACGACTACTGGTATTTTTCCCGGACCCGTGAAGGCAGCCAATACGCCGCATCCTGCCGCATTCCCGTGCGTGGTGAAGATGATTGGGATCCGCCACATATCGACCGCGAGGCCGAACCTGGTTCCATGCCCGGGGAACAGGTGTATTTCGACGCGAACAAAGAATCACAGGGCCATGATTTCTTCCGTATCGGCGGCATGGACGTGAGCCATGACGGCCGCTGGCTGCTCTACGGCGTCGATACTGCGGGCGACGAACGCTACGACTTCCGAATTCGCGACTTGAATGACGGCAGTGAATTGCCCGAGGTACTCAAAGGCATTGCGGGGGCGTGCTTCACGGCCGACGGCGCATGGGTGTTCTACACCGTGCTTGACGACGCATGGCGTCCGTACGCGGTGTTCCGACATCGCGTCGGAACGCCGGTTGACGACGACGTCGAAGTGTTCCGCGAGCAGGACGAGCGCTTCTGGGTGGGTGTCGGCCTGAGCTTCGACGAACGGCACGTGGTCATCTGCACCGGGTGCAAGACCACCAGCGAAGTGCTCATGCTCCCCGCAAGCGATCCGACGGGGGAGTTCACGTCGTTCATCCCGCGCCGTGAAGGCATCGAATACGATGTGAGCTTCGCGTGTTTCGAAGGCGCGGGGGAGCATGGCGAAGACATTCCGGTCGCCGTCGTGGACCATAACGCGACCAATCCGAATTTCGAGATCGATGTGATCGATATGCGGTCGCACAAGCCGCCGTACCGGCTCGGTGAAGGCGTGTGCGTGGCTGCCGGGTCGCCGTACGGTTGCGAACAGGGGGATGTGGCGCTCGCCGGTGCGTCCGACATGCCGGTCGGCACGCCATATCATGATCCGCGCAACCCGGCGATTTTGCAGGGTGCGCGTGGGTTGTCCATCGACGGAATCGCATTGCATCGGCATTTCGTTGCCCTGTCGTATCGCGCGGACAGTCTGCCGCATCTCGCCGTGATGGCGAAAACCGATGCCGCCCAAGACTTTCTTGCGGGGCGTCCTTGGCGATTCCGCGAATTGGTCCCGCCGCCGCTGGCGGAAGCGGGTGCCGGCGATAGTTGCGCAGATGGTACGAACAATGGCGCGGATGATGGTGGCAAAAATGACACTGGTACGAATGATGATGTGAGCGACGATACCAACGACCGCGGTAACGACGGGCGGTTGTACTCCATCGGGGCCGCCGGCAATCCGTCCTATGACGCCCCGCGCATGCGCTACTCCTTCGGCAGCTACACCCGCCCCGGCGAACTGCATGAGATCGATCCGGCCGCGGGCGCGGACACGCTGCTTAAAAGGGCCCGCGTACTTGGCGATTTCGATGCCCACCGGTACGCCGAACGTCGCATCTGGGTGCGCGCACGTGACGGCGAATCAATCCCCGTGTCGCTGGTGTGGCGTCGCGACAAACTGTCTGCGCAACCCGGCGAGTCGGCATGCTATGGCATTCGTGCCGACGGGTCATCTCCGATGTTCATCCTCGGGTACGGGGCGTATGAAGTCAGTTCCGACCCCGGATTCTCGGTTGCCCGGCTCAGTCTGCTCGATCGCGGCGTGCTGTACGCGTGCGTGCACGTCCGTGGCGGCGGGGAAATGGGCCGTGCTTGGTATGAGCAGGGGCGGCGGCTCAACAAGAAGCACACCTTCGAGGATTTCGTCGATGCGACGCGCGCCCTGCAACGCATGGGGCTCGCCTCGCCGGCGCGTACGGTTGCGGAAGGCGGCTCGGCGGGCGGCCTGCTCATGGGCGCGATTGCGAATATGGCTCCGGAATGTTACGCGGGCATCGAGGCGGACGTGCCGTTCGTTGATGCGCTGACTTCGATTCTTGACCCGTCGCTGCCGTTGACGGTGACGGAATGGGACGAGTGGGGCGATCCGCTGCACGACCGCGCGGTGTATGAGTACATGAAATCGTATTCACCGTATGAAAACGCTCCCGAACCGGGAGACCCGCGGGCGCGCGCCTTCCCGAAGATTTTCGTGACCACGTCAATGAACGATACGCGCGTGCTTGTTGTCGAACCGCTCAAATGGGTGGCTCGCTTGCAGGCGGCTGGCGTGGATGTCGTCGAGAAGATCGAAACCGAAGCGGGGCATGGCGGGACGTCCGGCAGGTACCGTCAGTGGCGCGAGATTTCGTACGAGAACGCGTGGTGCCTGGCGAATATGGGCATCACTAGATAGGGATTATTTGGGCGTGTGCTTCAGCCGGGTGTCTTTGGCCAGGCGTCGGTCGTGTGTCGGTGTCCGGGGCGCTCGCCAGCCGATAGCGTGCTTGTGGACAATCATGTCGAAAACCCATGAATTTGGCCGAAATGCGGACGTAATTCCATCATTCGGACTGGTGTCCAACTGACGGAATACGCGTGTCTCGGCCGCGGGTGAACCGACTATTGTCGCGAACATGAGCACAACCAAGACATATCGGATTGCCGTCATCCCGGGCGATGGCATCGGCAAAGAAGTCACCCCCGTCGCCCAGGCCGCGCTTGAAAAAGCGGCTGACGGCGTGGCGTCGTTTACTT
>RRZU010615708.1_pt1 | contig 26905 bp, 25 predicted proteins | sample 2165561 | NCBI WGS metagenome assembly RRZU01 (sample SAMN10456909, study PRJNA506462) | wastewater metagenome | isolation source: wastewater sludge | place: USA: Moscow, Idaho | reverse complement strand
TTACCGCCACGCGCGCCCAGTTACGCGCAGAAATCCGCCAGGCTTACGCCCAGTGGTACCGAACCTTGCAAAGTCTGCGCATCAACGAAGAACAGGCCAGCCTGCTCAAGCAGATGGAAACCTCGGCAAGCCAGCGTTATGCGCTTGGCAAGGCGCCGCAATCGGAAGCGTTGCGCCTGCAAATGGAACTATCGATGCTGGCCAATGAGGCGCTGGTTTTGCAGAACGATGTTCGGCAGGCCATGGCCACATTGGCATCCTGGCTCAATGTCGAGCCTGCGAGCCTGACCGGCCAGCCACGGCAATTGCCCGCTCCGGTCACCGATACCGACCCTGCACGCTGGATTGAAGAAGCGCAAAGTCGCAACCCCGAGCTCGCAGCTGCACGCAAGGGCATCGAAGCGGCCAGCAGCAAGCTCGATCTGGCAAAGCTCAACAGCCTGCCCGGCCTGAATGTCGGGGTTTCGGCCAACCAGATGGGCAATCGGATCGGCTCTTACGGGCTGATGCTGGAATTCAGCATCCCGCTGCAGCAGGGCGCAAAAAACGCCGAGAAAACCGAGGCTGTGGCGATGCTGATGAAAGCCCGCGCCGACGAGCAGAGCAAGCGGCGTTCAATCGAACGCGAAGTCAACCAGATGGTCGCCATGGCCGCAACCGCGCAAAACCAGACCAGGCTGCTCGACAAGACGCTGCTGCCGCAAGCCGAACTCACGCTGCAATCGGCTCTAGCCAGCTATGCTGCGGGCCGCGGTGAATTCGCAGCATTACTCGAAGCCCAACAGCAAATCCGCACTTTGCGCCAGATGCGCCTGATGGCTGAATACGAAGCCTTCCAGGCCGGCAGCAATCTGAAAAAAATGACCGGGGACCAATGACATGAACAAACCGCTCCAGATCACCAGCGCCACGCTCATCGCCACTCTCCTCGCCGGAGGAGGCTACTGGCTGGGACAGCGCCAGACCGACACACCTGCGGCACAAGCCAGCGCGTCGTCCGCAGAAAAGAAAATCCTCTACTACCGCAACCCGATGGGCTTACCCGACACCTCGCCGGTCCCGAAGAAGGACAGTATGGGAATGGACTACATCCCGGTCTACGAAGGCGAAAACAACGCTTCGGCAGAGAAAGGCAAGGGCAAGATCATTTTCTACCGCAATCCGATGGGCTTGCCCGACACCTCGCCCGTCCCCAAAAAAGATTCGATGGGGATGGATTACATCCCGGTTTATGAAAATGAAGTGACCGGGCCGAATTTCGTGCGCATCACACCGGAAAAAATCCAGCGCCTCGGCGTCAAGACAACGACCGTCGCCATGCAGGAGTTTGGCCGCAGCGTGCGCGCGGTTGGCAAGATCGAAGTCGATGAACGCTCGATTGTGACCGTCTCGCCGCGCTTTGAAGGATGGATCGAGAAACTCGCCACCAGTGCAGTCGGAGATACGGTCGCAAAAGGTCAGGCGCTGTTCGAGGCCTACAGCCCCGATATCTATGCCGCGCAACAGGAATACCGACTTGCCGTCCAGGGGGCAACAACACTGGCAGGCGCCAGCGGCGACGCGCGCCAGGGAGTGGCCAGGCTGACAGAGAACAGCCTGCTGCGCCTGAAGCAATGGGAAGTTCCAGCCGACGAAATAGCTCGCCTGCAAAAAGGCGGCGAACCGCGCCGCACCGTGGTTTATCGGGCGCCTGCCGGAGGTATCGTGATGGAAAAAATGGCAACCCGGGGCGCCCGCTTTATGCCTGGGGAGGCGCTATTCAGGATTGCCGATCTTTCACGCATCTGGTTGCAACTCGATATCGCCGAGCAGGATCTGGCTGCAGCCAAGATCGGCAGTACGGTCAAGGTCACTCTCGATGCATATCCAGGTGAAACTTTCACCGGCAAGGTTGATTTTATCTACCCGATGCTGAACACCGAAACCCGCACCGCCAAGGTGCGCGTGATCCTGACCAACCCAGGCAACAAGCTGAAGCCCGGCCTCTATGCCCAGGCTGAACTCACCAGCCGCGCCAGCGGCAATACGCTGGTGATTCCGGATTCCGCCGTAATCGACTCCGGCTTGCGCCAGCTTGTGCTGGTCAGCCTGGGTGAAGGGCGTTTCGAGGCGCGTGAAGTCAAGCTCGGCCAGCGCGGCAATGGCGTCTTTGCCGTGAAATCCGGACTAACCGAAAGCGAAAATATCGTAACTTCAGCCAACTTCCTGATCGATGCTGAAAGCAACCTTAAGGCCGCGGTGAGCGGGTTGGGAAACGTGAATAGCGCTCCTGTCCAATCCAGCGCGCAAGCATCGGCAGGAGAAGCGGCCAGTCCCCATGCCGACATAGGCGCCGTCAAACCTGCCGCCAATTCGCACAAGGGCCACTGACCATGCTGGAAAAAATCATTGCCTGGTCGCTTAACAACCGCTTCCTGGTGCTATTGCTGACCGCAGTTTTAATCCTTGCCGGCGCTTATGCCGTGCACAAAACACCGCTTGATGCGCAACCCGACCTCTCGGATACGCAGGTCATCGTCTACACCGAATATGGCGGCCAGGGGCCGCAGGTGGTCGAGGATCAGGTTACCTATCCGCTGGTAACCGCAATGCTGTCGGTCCCGAAAGCCAAGGTCGGTCGCGGTTTCTCGTTCTTCGGCGCGTCATTCGTCTACGTGATCTTCGAAGACGGCGTTGACCTGTACTGGGCGCGTTCGCGTGTGCTCGAATACCTGAACACCGTGAGCGGCAAGCTGCCCAAGGGCGTGACGCCAAGCCTGGGCCCGGATGCGACCGGCGTCGGCTGGGTCTACCAGTATGCGCTGATATCCGAGAAACAGGATCTGGCCGAACAGCGCACCTTGCAGGACTGGTTCCTGCGCTATCAGCTAACCAAGGCGCAGGGCGTGGCCGAGGTCGCCAGCATCGGCGGCTTCGTCAAGCAATACCAGATCACCGTCGACCCGGTGAAGCTGCGCGCTTACGGCATCCCCTTGATGCAGGTCAGCGAAGCCATTCGCCGCAGCAATCAAGACGTCGGCGGGCGTGTGGTCGAAATGGCCGAAACCGAGTACATGGTACGCGGCAAGGGCTACCTGAAAGGCGAGGAAGATCTGCGCCGAATCGTTCTGAAAGCCAAAGATGGCACGCCGGTGCTGCTGCAGGACGTCGCGCGCGTGGAAATCGGCGCGGACGAACGGCGCGGCATCGCCGAATTGAATGGTGAAGGCGAAGCGGTCGGAGGCATCGTAATGGCTCGGGTCGGTGAAAACGCGCTTGACGTGATCGACCACGTCAAGGCGCGGATCGCCGAACTCAAGACCGCACTGCCCGAGGGGCTGAGCATCGTTCCGGTCTATGACCGCTCCGAGCTGATCGAGCGCGCAATCGAAACGCTGAAAGGCACGCTGCTCGAAGAAAGTCTGATCGTCGCGCTGGTCTGCGGCGTCTTCCTGCTGCATGCGCGCAGTGCGCTGGTCGCGATCCTGACGCTGCCTCTGGGCGTACTGTTCGCATTCATCTGCATGCGGTTTCTCAACGTCAGCGCCAACATCATGAGTCTGGGCGGCATTGCGATCGCGATCGGCGCAATGGTCGACGCGGCAATCGTGATGATCGAAAACGCGCACAAGCATATCGAGCGCGCGCCCCCTGACGCCGACCGCACGAAGATCATGCTTGAAGCCTGCCGCGAGGTCGGCCCGGCGCTGTTCTTCTCGCTCCTGATCATCACGGTCTCGTTTCTGCCGGTGTTCACGCTCGAAGCTCAGGAAGGCCGCATGTTCTCGCCGCTGGCCTTCACCAAGACCTTCTCAATGGCTGGCGCAGCATTGCTGTCGATCACGCTGGTGCCGGTGCTGATGCTGTTTTTCGTGCGCGGCAAGATTCTGCCTGAACGGAAGAACCCGGTGAACCGCTTCCTGATCTGGGCCTACCACCCGTTTATCGCGGCAGTATTGCGCTGGAAAAAAACCACGATTGCGCTCGCGGTCGTCGTGCTGGCGGTGAGCTGGTGGCCGTTCTCGAAGCTGGGCAGCGAGTTCATGCCGGTGCTCAACGAAGGCACATTGCTCTATATGCCGGCCTCATTGCCCGGCATGTCGGTGACCAAGGCCGCCGAGGTGATGCAAACGCAGAACAAGATCATCAAGAGCTTCCCGGAAGTCGCCTCCGTGTTCGGCAAGGCCGGGCGCGCGAATTCCGCGACCGACCCGGCACCGCTGGAAATGTTCGAGACCGTCGTCAACCTGAAACCGGAAAGCGAATGGCGCCCCGGAATGACCATGGACAAGCTGATCGCCGAACTCGACCAGGCTGTGCAGATCCCCGGGGTATCCAATGCCTGGACCATGCCGATCAAGGCTCGACTCGACATGCTCTCAACCGGTATCCGTACACCAATCGGCATCAAGGTGTTCGGGCGCGACCTGGCCGAGATCGAGCGTACCGCGCGCGAGATCGAAACCGTGGTCAAGCAGGTACCAGGTACGACCAGCGCGTTTGCCGAGCGCCTGACCGGCGGCTTCTACCTGAGCATCGAACCCGACCGCAGCAAGCTCGCCCGTTACGGGCTGCAGATCGCCGACGTGCAGGATGTGATTGCAACCGCACTCGGCGGCGAGATGGTGACGACCACGGTGGAAGGGCGCGAGCGTTTTGGCGTCTCGGTGCGTTACCCGCGCGAACTGCGCGCCGATCCGCAAATCATCGCCCGCGAAGTGCTGGTTCCGGCCATGGGCGGTGCGGCGATGATTCCGCTCGGCCAGTTGGCCGACATCCGGATCGAGAAAGGCACGCCGGGCATCCGCACCGAAAACGGCTTGCTCTCGGCCTACATTTACGTGGATATCCACGGCCGCGACATCGGCGGTTATGTCAAGGACGCGCGTGAAGCCGTGGCAAAGCAGGTGAAATTCACGCCCGGCTACTATGCAGTCTGGAGCGGCCAGTTCGAGTTCATGGAGCGCGCCATGGAAAAGCTCAAAATCGTGGTGCCGGCGACGCTAGCGATCATCTTCCTGCTGCTCTACCTGAACTTCCGCCGCATCACCGAAAGCCTGATCGTGATGCTGTCGGTGCCGTTTGCATTGGTCGGCGGCGTCTGGCTGTTGTGGTTGCTCGGCTACAACCTCTCGGTCGCTGTCGGCGTCGGCTTTATCGCGCTCGCCGGCGTTGCCGCGGAAACCGGCGTGGTCATGCTGATCTACCTCGATCATGCTTGGAAAGCCATCAAGCAAAAACGTGACAGCGAACAGACGCCAGTCACCGCGGCTGACCTCTACGCAGCTATCGTCGAAGGCGCGGTCGAGCGCGTGCGTCCGAAGATGATGACAGTGGTCGCGATCATGGCCGGTTTATTGCCAATCATGTGGAGTAGCGGCACCGGTTCGGAAGTGATGCGCCGCATCGCCGCACCGATGGTCGGCGGCATGATTTCCTCGACGATACTGACTCTCTTGGTGATCCCGGCGATCTATGCCTGGATCAAGGGACGGGAACTGAAATGATTTTTTCGCGGCAGGATGCCGCATTTTCTCAAGGAGCAATGATGAAAAACCGGATGCAAGCCATAACCTTGTCGGCCCTGATTTCCATTCCTGCCATTGTAATCGCGGCCCCAGTGCAAACCGCGCAAGGCGTTGGTGTCATCAAGGCGATCGATGCCAAGTCCCAGTCGGTCACGCTGGCGCACGATGCCATTCCGGCGCTGAAGTGGGCCGGGATGACCATGCCGTTCAAGCTCGCCAAGCCGGATCTCGCCAAAGGGCTAACTGTGGGCCAGAAAGTCGCTTTCGCCCTCGAAGTGGAAGGCGGTAACTACCGTATCACGGCAATCCGTCCTGCCAAGTAAAAAAGGCGCGGGGCGGCGCAGCCCGCCCCGCGCTCAGCCGAACAACACCAGCGCAACGACCTGACGGCCCTCGTTCACCAGGGCATTAAAGGTTCGGCATACGGCGCCGACGTCCATGACCTCAATGCCGATACCGGAATCGATCAGATCGCGCGTCAGCACGGCAGCCGGAAATCGGATACGGTTGCCGGTGCCAAGCAACACGAGTTCGGGCCGCCAATCCAGCACTCGGGCAAAATCCTCGCGTTGCAATTCGTCGAACCCACCGGGACGCCACGATTCGATCGCATCTCGCGTTACGATCTGGCTGCCGAACAATGGCGTCTGGTTCACGGCCACCCAGTCTGCACCGTAGCCGGTAAACTGATTCAGCCCCGTTTTTTCCTGTACAAGCCTCATCCAGCCTTCTCCTTTCCGCGATCGATGACAATTTTACCGGCAGCAATCGCGCCAGATGCGGCAATTGGTGGTTTGCAGCGGGCGAAGTTTCGCTAGAATATGCAGTTCGCCCAACCAGAATCGCGCCAAACGGCGCCAAGCCCTCGTCATGGAACACATGATCCACAAGTCCCACAAGCTTCACAACGTCTGCTACGACATTCGCGGTCCGGTGCTCGAACGCGCGAAACAGATGGAGGAAGAAGGTCAGCGCATCATCAAGCTCAACACCGGTAACCCGCAGGTGTTCGGCTTCCCGGCGCCCGAAGAAATCACGCAGGACATGATTCGCAACATGGCCGATGCGGCCGCCTACGTGGACTCGAAGGGCATTTTCCCGGCGCGCAAGGCGATCATGCACTATTCGCAAGAAAAGCAGATCGCCGACGTAACCGTTGACGATATCTACATCGGCAACGGCGCTTCCGAGCTGATCGTGATGGCGATGCAAGCGCTGCTGAACAACGGCGACGAAGTACTGGTTCCGGCTCCGGACTACCCGCTATGGACCGCCGCGGTGAACCTGTCCGGCGGCCATGCGCGCCACTACCTGTGCGACGAGGCCAACGGTTGGCTGCCGGCGATCGACGACATGCGCGCGAAAATCACCGACAAGACTCGCGCGATCGTCGTTATCAACCCGAACAATCCGACCGGCGCGGTCTACCCGGTTGAAGTGCTGAAAGAGATCATCCAGCTCGCACGCGAGCACAACCTGATCGTCTGCGCCGACGAAATCTACGACAAGATCCTGTACGACGGCGTCACCCACGCCTCGATGGCTTCGCTCGCCGACGACGTGCTGTTCCTGACCTTCAACGGCCTGTCGAAGAGCTACCGCGCCTGCGGCTACCGGGCCGGCTGGATGATCGTATCCGGCAACAAGCGCGTCGCCCAGGACTATATCGAAGGACTGAACATCCTGTCGTCGATGCGCCTGTGCTCGAACGTCCCCGCACAATATGGCATCCAGACCGCGCTCGGCGGCTACCAGTCGATCAACGATCTGGTGAAACCCGGCGGACGGCTCGCGCGCCAGCGCGATCTGGCTTGGGAAGCGCTGACCAGCATGCCGGGCGTCACCTGCGTGAAGCCGCAGGGCGCGCTGTACATGTTCCCGCGTTTTGACCCGCAAATGTATCCGATCAAGGACGATCAGCAATTCGTGCTGCAACTACTGGAAGAGGAGCGCGTACTACTGGTCCAGGGAACCGGTTTCAACTGGCCGCACCCGGACCATATGCGCGTCGTATTCCTGCCGAACACCGACGATCTCAGCGAAGTCATGCAGCGCATCGCCCGCTTCCTTGAACGCTATCGAAAACGTTACGCAAGCGCGTAACCCAAAACAGGAAATTTGAAATGATGAAACCGATCAATGTGGGTTTGTGCGGCACCGGCGTCGTCGGCGGCGGCACCGCGACGGTCCTGCAACGCAATGCCGAAGAAATCGCGCGCCGCGCCGGTCGCCCGATCGTAATCACGATGGCTGCGAGCCGCGAACTCGACCGCGCACGCGAACTGTGCCCGGATGCCGCGATCGTTGACAATGCGTTGGACATCGCGCGCAATCCGGATATCGACATCGTCGTCGAGCTGATCGGTGGCACTACGATTGCCAAGGAAATCGTCCTGACCGCAATCGAGCACGGCAAGCATGTCGTGACCGCAAACAAGAAGCTGCTGGCCGAATATGGCAACGAAATCTTCGCCAAGGCACAGGAAAAGAGCGTGATGGTCGCATTCGAAGCCGCCGTCGCCGGTGGCATCCCGATCATCAAGGCGCTGCGCGAAGGTCTGACCGCAAACAAGATCGAATGGGTCGCCGGCATCATCAACGGCACCAGCAACTTCATCCTGACCGAAATGCGCGACAAAGGCCTCGCGTTCGGCGATGCGCTAGCCGAAGCGCAGCGTCTCGGCTACGCCGAAGCCGACCCGACCTTCGACATCGAAGGCCACGACGCCGCGCACAAGCTGACGCTCATGAGCGCGATCGCATTCGGCATCCCGGTCCAGTTCGACAAGGCCTATCTCGAAGGCATCTCGAAGCTCGACGCACAGGACATCACCTATGCGCAGCAGCTCGGCTACCGCATCAAGCTGCTCGGCATCACCCGTCGCAAGGCCAACGGCATCGAGCTGCGCGTGCACCCGACCCTGATCCCGCAATCGCGTCTGATCGCGAACGTCGACGGCGTGATGAACGCGGTGCTGGTCAAGGGCGACGCCGTCGGCGCAACGATGTACTACGGCGCCGGCGCCGGCGCCGAGCCGACCGCCTCGGCCGTAATCGCCGATCTCGTCGACATCACGCGACTGGCAAGCGCCGACCCGGAAAACCGCGTGCCGCACCTCGCCTTCCAGCCGACCCAGCTCGCGAACCTGCCGATCCTGCCGATCGAAGAAGTCGAAACCTGCTATTACCTGCGCATCAACGCCACCGACAAACCGGGCGTGCTCGCCGACATCACGCGCATCTTCGCCGATGCCGGCATCTCGATCGATTCGATGCTGCAAAAACCGGCCCCCGAAGCCCGCGCCGACATCATCATCCTGACCCACCTCGCGATCGAAAAGAACGTGAACGGCGCGCTGGCCAAGATCGAAGCGCTGGACTCGATCAACGGCAAGGTCGTGAAGCTGCGGCTGGAGCACCTGCAGGGCTAAGAACGACGGGCCGGAAGACGCTTTGTTTTCCGGCCTGAATTGCAACCGGCGGGCAGCCCTACTCGGCCACCTTGCCGCGCAAGGCCTTGATCGCGCCGCGCCGGGTTTTCCCGTCAACGCGTTTGCGCTGGGAGCTCCGGGTCGGCTTGGTGGCATGGCGCTGTTTTTGAGTCACCGCCACGCTTTCGATCAGCGCCTGCAGGCGTTGCCGAGCGTCGGCCCGATTCTGCTCCAGACTGCGAAACTGCTGGCCCTTGATAACGATCACGCCATCCTTGCTGATGCGCTGGTCGTTCAGCGCCAACAAGCGCAACTTGCAGATTTCCGGCAGCGACGAGCGAGCGATATCGAAACGCAGGTGCACGGCGCTCGAGACTTTGTTGACGTTCTGCCCACCCGCCCCTTGGGCGCGGATGGCGCAATATTCGATGTCGTCATCGGATAAAATGAAATGCGTGATTCTGCTCATGGGCAGATATTCTAGAGCAAGCAAGCGCAGCTTGGGTCGAGCATCCGCCCGGGCCCGGATTTCCACTCCCGTTGGGCTTGGTAAACTCAGCCCAACCTACAAACGATATTGATACCGACATGAAATATATCTCCACCCGCGGCGGGATGCCGCCGAAATCGTTCTGCGAAATCCTGCTTGGCGGCCTCGCTACCGACGGCGGGCTGACGATCGCCGAATCGTATCCGCAGTTCAGCCGCACCGACCTTGAGCAGATGGCGCAAATGAACTATCGCGATCTCGCGTTCAAGGTCATCGCACCGTTCGCCGACGACATTCCGGCCGCCGACCTGAAAACCCTGATCGACAAGACCTACACCGCCGCTGTCTACTGCAACGGTCGCAAGGATTCGGATCTTGAAGCGATCACGCCGGTGCGCGAACTCGAAGCAGGCCTCTACCTGCAGGAACTGTCGAACGGCCCGACACTCGCGTTCAAGGACATGGCGATGCAATTGCTCGGCAACCTGTTCGAGTATGTGCTGGCGCGCGAAGGCCGTGAAATCAACATCGTCGGTGCAACCTCGGGCGATACCGGCTCGGCCGCCGAATATGCGATGCGCGGCAAGAAGGGCGTGAACGTGTTCATGCTGTCGCCGCATGGCAAGATGAGTCCGTTCCAGCGCGCGCAGATGATGAGCCTGAGCGACGCAAACATCCACAACCTCGCGATCACCTCGATGTTCGACGATTGCCAGGATATCGTGAAGGCGATCAACAACGACGCCGCCTTCAAGCATAAATACAAGGTCGGCGCGGTCAATTCGATCAACTGGGGCCGCGTGATCGCGCAGGTCGTCTACTACTTCAAGGGTTATTTTTCGGTGGCAAAGCAGGTCGGCGATCCGGTTGACTTCGTCGTGCCGTCCGGCAATTTCGGCAACGTCTGCGCCGGCCATATCGCGCGCCAGATGGGTCTGCCGATCCGCCGCCTCGTCGTCGCGACCAACGAGAATGACGTGCTCGACGAGTTCTTCCGCACCGGCAACTACCGCCCGCGCACGCTCGACCAAACCTTCGAGACTTCAAGCCCGAGCATGGACATCACCAAGGCATCGAATCTGGAACGTTTCGTGTTCGACCTGGTCGGCCGCGATGGCGCGAAGCTCGCCGCGCTATGGCAACAGGTCGACAAGGGCGTCGGCTTCCAGTTGCCGGCCGACGATACCCGTCGTATGGAAGAGACCTTTGGTTTCGTTTCGGCAAAAAGCACGCACGCCGACCGGCTCGCGAGCATTCGCGAAGCCTTTGAAAAATATAAGGTAATGATCGACACCCACACGGCCGACGGCTACAGGGCCGCGAAACAGCTGCGCGAAGCCGGCGTACCGCTGGTGATCCTGGAAACCGCATTGCCGGTCAAGTTCGAGGCGACCGTGCGCGAGGCGCTTGGCCGCGATCCGGAGCGCCCGGCAAGCTTCGTCGGGATCGAGGACAAACCGCAGCGCTGCGAGGTGTTGCCGGCCGACGCCGAGGCGGTCAAAGCCTATCTGCGCAAGCATCTGGATTGATGCGTCCCAAAGCAGCCTCATCCGCGCGGATGATGCTGCTTGTGCAGTGATTTGAGTCGTGCGGCGGCGACCTGCGTATAGATCTGCGTCGTCGTGATGTCGGCATGGCCGAGCAGCATCTGCACGACACGCAGGTCGGCGCCATGATTCAGTAAGTGCGTAGCAAAGGAATGACGCAGCGCGTGCGGGGTTAACTGCTTTTCGGCAATGCCCGCAGCTGCCGCGTACTGCTTGATGATGTACCAGAAGCCCTGCCGCGTCAGCGCATCGCCGCGCTGGTTCACGAACGCCTCAGCAAGCTGCCGTCCGCCGCACAACAGCGGGCGCGCTTCGGCCAGGTAACGCGCGAGCCAGTCGGCGGCGACTTCCCCGATCGGCACGAGGCGCTGCTTGCCGCCCTTGCCGGCCAGCACCTGCACGAACTTCTCGCGCAGGTGGATCTGCGCAAGCGGCAACGACACTAGCTCTGAAACCCGCAGCCCGGCCGCATACATCAGCTCGAGCATCGCGCGGTCACGCATCCCGGCGGCGCTTTCCCCGTCCGGCGCAGCAAGCAACGCTTCGATGCGGTCTTCAGCAATCGCCTTGGGCAACGGCCGGATGCGCTGCGGCGTATGCAGATCCAGCGTCGGATCGGCCGATAGGCGACCGCTGTGCAGCCAGTGGCGATAGAATTTCCTGAGGCTCGCCATGCGCCGCGCTAGCGTCGCCGCCTTCGCTCGGCCGGCCTCGAACGCCAGGTAAGCCTGCACGCACTCGCGATCGGCCGAAAGCAGCCCGCGGCCACGCACTTCAACAAGCCAGCCGCCCCAGATCATCAGATCGCGCCGATAGCTCGCCATCGTGTTCGCGGCCAGTCCGTCGCCAAGCCAGGCCGCATCGAGGAACTCGTCGATCAGCGCCAGCTCGGCGACAGGTAATTCAGCGTTCTTGTTCATGTCGCAGCAACCAGCGTTTGATCGACAGCCAATCCAGACCATCGCGCCTGGCATTGAAACCGCCGATGCCGTGTGCGGCAACGACGCGGTGGCATGGAACCACGATCGGCAGCGGATTCGCGCCGCAGGCCCCGCCAACCGCGCGCGGCGCAGAACCGATGGTCTTCGCGACTTCGGAATACGTGCGCACCGCGCCACATGGAATCGTCGCGATCTGCTCCCAGACCTTGCGCTGGAAAGCTGTGCCGTCGAGCCGGCAAGGAATCGTGAATTGAAACACCGGATCAGTGAACCAGACCGCCAACTGGCGTTGCGCTTCGCGCAGCAGTCCGCTCGGAGGCGGAATCTCCGCAGCCTGCGGCCCGAGAAACTCAACCCTGACCAGAAAACCGGAATCGGCACGCAGCCCGAGAAAGCCAACCGGCGTGGCAATCACCGCATCGAAATGCTCATCCATCCCGCCTCCCTTATCGGCCAAATGTTAAAAAATATCAATAAAATCAATAACTTACAATTACATTGTCAAACCAGACCGTCAGCCCCATTTGCCGAGCTGCGGAATCGAAGCCTTTTCGACAAACTGAATTCTGCCACGAGCGCGCATAAAAAAACGCAGCCCGGAGGCTGCGTTTTTCACAACATGATCAAGAATTACTTGGCAGCTTGCGTAGCCTTGCGGGCCGGCAGCTTTTCCTTGATACGTGCGGACTTGCCCGAACGATCGCGGAGGTAGTACAACTTGGCGCGACGCACATCACCGCGGCGCTTGACTTCAACCGAAGTGACCAGCGGGGAGTAGGTTTGGAAGGTACGCTCAACACCGGTACCGGCGGAGATCTTGCGTACGATGAACGAGCTGTTCAGGCCGGCGTTACGCTTGGCGATCACCACGCCTTCGTAAGCCTGCAGACGCTCGCGGTTGCCTTCCTTGACCTTCACTTGCACGACGACGGTGTCGCCAGGAGCGAATTCCGGCAGGATCTTGTTCAGGCGAGCGATTTCTTCTTGCTCGAGTTGTTGAATCAGGTTCATTACTGTTGCTCCAACTGTGAAGCTTGTTCCTTCCGGGCATCCTCGGATGCCTTTTCCGCCTGGTATTCGGCCAGAAGACGAGCTTCCTCTTTTGATAGCCGGCGCGCTTGCAGCAGATCCGGACGCCGCAACGAGGTGCGGCCCAGCGACTGCTTCAGGCGCCAGCGCCTGATCAGTTCATGATTGCCGGACATCAACACATCCGGCACTCTCATGCCCTGATATTCTTCGGGACGGGTGTAATGCGGGCAATCGAGCAACCCGTCCACAAACGAATCTTCTTCCGCGCTCGCCGCATGGTTCAATGCGCCGGGCAGTTGCCTCACGATAGCATCGATCAGCACCATCGCCGGCAATTCGCCGCCTGAGAGCACATAGTCGCCGATCGAGATTTCCTCGTCGATCTGGCGCTGCAACACCCGCTCGTCGACACCTTCATAGCGTCCACAAAGCAGGACCAGTCCGGGTTTGGCGACCAGATCCATGACCTTGTCATGTACAAGCGGCCGGCCTTGCGGCGACAGATACACCGCATGCGGGCGCACACCTGCAGCTTCCTGTCTGGCCTTGGCCGAAGCGATCGCAGCTTCGAGCGGCTCTGGAATCATCACCATGCCGGGACCGCCGCCAAACGGGCGATCATCAACGCGGCGATAGTTGTCGTGCGTGTAATCGCGCGGATTCCACGCCCGAAAATCGAACAGCCCGAGTTCCTGCGCGCGTCGGCTGACGCCGAACTGCGTGACCGCCCCGAACATTTCCGGGAACAGCGTCACCACATCGATCAGCAGGCTCATCAGTAATCCAGGCCCCAGTCAGCCGTAATCACCTTCGCTTCCCGGTCGACCTTGAGCACGATCGCAGCGACAAACGGCAGCAGGCGCTCAATATCGCCATCCCGGACCACGATTACATCATTGGCGCCGGTGGCAAACAAGCGCTCGACCTCGCCGAGACGTTCGTCGCGCGTATTACGCACTTCCATTCCGACCAGATCGACCCAGTAGAACTCGTCGTCATCAAGCGCTGGCATTAAACTGCGCGGCACCGCGATCTCGCAGCCTTTCAGCGCGAAAGCCTGATCCCGGCCATTCACGCCCTCGAGCTGGGCTGCCAGCTTCTTGGTATGCACGCACCCTTCGATCAGGACATACGGCTTCCAGCTGCCATCGCGCCCAAGCCACCAGATCTGGTAGTCGAACAGGCTGTCCGCGTACTCCGTATCCGCGACTACGTTGACCCAGCCACGAATGCCAAAAGGCCCGCTAACATAGCCCATAACCGTCAGATCATCAGGAACCGACGACGACGACTGAGCAGCCAACGAGGCCTTGATTTCTTTTACCACGACCAAATCAGGCAGCCTGGTAGCCCTTGAGCAGGCGAGCAACGGATTCGGACGGCTGAGCGCCGACGCCGATCCAGTAGTTCACGCGATCCAAGGTGAAGCGCACGGCTTCGGTGCCTTCTGCGGCTTGCGGATTGTAGAAGCCAACGCGCTCGATAAAGCGACCGTCACGACGGTTGCGGGAATCGGTCACCACGACATTGTAGAACGGACGGTCTTTGGCGCCGCCACGAGCAAGACGAATCACAACCATTTTTTTACCCTAGCCCTTGCGGGAAAAGTGAAAACGAAATCGGAAAAGCCGGCAATTGTACTCCAGACCCCGGACGAACAGCAAGAATATCATGCGGAACAAGCGCCATCGCCCGCTAACCAGTCAGTTCACATACCCGGCAACATACCCTTCATGCCCTGCATCGCACGCATCATCTTGCCCATGCCGCCCTTGCTGAACATCTTCATCATCTTCTGCATATCCTCGAACTGCTTCAGAAGTCTATTCACCTCCTGGACCTGCACTCCCGCCCCCGTTGCAATGCGGCGCTTGCGCGACGCCTTGATCAGATCGGGATTCTTGCGCTCGGCCGGGGTCATCGAGTTGATGATCCCCTCAAGCCGCGCCACCGCCTTGTCGGTCACCTGCGGATTACCTCCAGCCATTTGCGAAAGCTGGCCCGGCAACTTGTCGAGCAATGCATTCATGCCGCCCATTTTCTTCATTTGCTGGATTTGCGACTTGAAATCCTCGAGGTCGAAGCCCTTGCCGGACTTGACCTTCTTCATCATCTTTAGTGCTTCTTCCTGATCGACGGTCTTCTGCACATCTTCGATCAACGACAGCACATCACCCATGCCAAGCACGCGCGACGCCATGCGCTCCGGGTGGAACGGCTCCAGCCCGCTGAGCTTTTCGCCAACACCGATAAATTTGATCGGCTTGCCGGTCACATGCCGCACCGACAACGCCGCACCGCCACGCGAGTCCCCATCAAGCTTGGTCAGGATCACGCCAGTCAGCGGCAGCGCCTGCCCGAATGCCTGTGCGACATTGACCGCATCCTGTCCCTGCATCGCATCAACGACGAACAGCGTCTCGACCGGTTTGACCGAAGCATGCAATGCCTGGATTTCCGCCATCATCGCCTCGTCGACCGCCAGCCGACCCGCGGTATCGACGATCAGCACATCATGGAAATGGCGTCTGGCGTACTCGAGCGAGGCCTGCGCGATCTCGACCGGATTCTGGCCCGCATCGGACGGGAACCACTCGACTTCAAGTTGCGCAGCCAACATCTTCAACTGCTCGATCGCCGCAGGACGGTAGACGTCAGTCGAAACCAGCAGGACTTTCTTCTTTTGCGCTTCTTTCAGCAGCTTTGCCAGCTTACCCGAAGTCGTCGTCTTACCCGCCCCCTGCAGACCCGCCATCAGGATCACAGCCGGCGGCACCGCAGCAAGATTCAGCGCATCGTTGTGTGCTCCCATGAGCTTGGTCAGCTCTTCGTACACGACGCCGATCACAGCCTGCCCCGGAGTCAGACTACCAATAACTTCCTGCCCTTGTGCGCGCGCCTTCACATCATTGATGAACTGCTTGACCACTGGCAGCGCGACATCTGCCTCCAGCAATGCCATGCGGACCTCCCGCAGCGCATCCTGAATATTAGCCTCGGTCAGGCGTGCCTGACCGCGCAGGTTTTTCATAACGCCGGATAAACGGCTGGATAAATTGTCGAGCATACATTCTCCCGCCGGGCCGCCCATAGGCCACCCATTCTGTTAAGTTTTCGCTGGCGGTCATTCTACCTGAAGTTGCCCCGACAGCCCGCCCAGCTCGACAAGCCACAAGCCACAAGCCACAAGGCACAACAATCACGACATCCAACCCGCTCGCGTTTGACAGCCTGCCAGAGGAATCCGATCATAAACCGGTCTCCCTTCTGGCATACCCCCTGTGGAAAACACACCCTTATCGATCCTCGCACTACTGCTGGCTGCCTGCCTGCTCGCATCGGGATTTTTTTCGATGGCGGAAACCGCCATGATGGCGATCAACCGCTACCGACTCGCAAGCCGCGCCCAATCCGGCTACCGTCCAGCCGTTCTGACCCAGCACCTGCTACAGAGGACTGACCGCCTGCTCGGCGTGATCCTGCTCGGCAACAACTTCATCAACTCGGTATCCGCTTCGCTTGCCACTGTGATCACATTCAAGCTGGCCGGACAAAACGAACTTGCACTGGCTATCTCCACTTCGCTCGTTACCTTTGCGATCCTGATCTTCAGCGAAGCCACACCAAAGATCATCGCTGCCAGTCGCGCCGAACCCGTCGCTTACGCCGCAAGCTACCCGCTTGCATTCCTGCTGAAGGTGTTTTATCCAGTGGTCTGGTTCGTCAACCTGTTCGTCAATGGCTTGCTACGTCTGCTGCGCCTGCGGGGCGATGCAGACGAGGATCAGGCGCTATCCCCGGAAGAGTTGCGTCTGCTGGTAAGTGAATCCGGACGCTTTATGGAACGCAAGCACCACTCGATCCTGCTCAACCTGTTCGAGCTATCGAACGCCACCGTTGATGATGTGATGGTCCCGCGCCATCAAATTGAATCCATCGATCTCACCGCGGAAGCGGAAACGCTGCAAGAAACGCTTGTCACCTGCCACCACACCCGGCTTCCGGTGCACGCCGGCGACGCGGACAACATCATCGGCATTCTGCATATTCGCAAGGTGCTTTCGATGCATGCCGACATGATCGACGGCGATCGCCTGCGCGAATTGATTCGCCCCCCGTATTTCGTTCCGTCCGGCACCCCGCTGTTTACCCAGTTGCAAAATTTCCAGGAAAGCCGCAGGCGTATCGGCCTGGTTGTCGACGAGTATGGCGAACTGCAGGGACTGGTTACACTGGAAGACATCCTCGAACAAATCATTGGCGAATTCACCACCAGCACACCCACGGCTGGAGCTCGACTGGACATCCAGCAAGATGGTTCGGTATTGCTGGACGGAGCGGCATCGCTGCGTGAAATCAACCGCAAGATGAAGACCCGTTTCCCGCTGGATGGCCCGAAAACACTAAACGGGCTCATTCTGGAATACCTTGAGGAAATACCTGATTCCGGAACCTGCCTAGTCATTTCCGGCCACCGCCTGGAAATCGTACAAACACAGGATCGCAGTATCCGAGTGGTAAAGCTGATTCCGACCCCGGAAATACAATAAGCTGTTAAACTTAACGAGCTTATTTCGTCTTGTTTTTCTGATTCTGCAAAGACAATGAATTAATTGCCATGGTCACCCCAAACCTTCCCGGTCTCGCCCGCCTGCTGATACAGCATAATCGCATCGCCGAAGCAGACGCTGAAGCCATGCATGCGGCCGCCATAACGGCAAAAACCGCATTTATCGAACAGTTGCTGCAAAGCAGGAAGATATCGGCCCGCCAGCTGGCTGAGTTTTGTTCGCAAACCTTCGGCTACCCGATGCTCGACCTGCATCAACTCGACCCGGCTCATATCCCGCAAGGCGCGTTGGATCCCAAGGTCATGGCTGCCCAGCGCATTGTTCCTCTGTACAAGCGCGGCGCGACCAAGCTGTTTGTCGGACTCTCCGACATCACGAACATTCATGCTTTGGAGGAAGTTCGCTTCCAGACAGGGCTGCAGGTCGAACCGATCGTTGTCGAGGATAACAAGCTCACAACCCTGATCAACCGTCTCGTCGAAGCGACCGGCGCCGGCCTCAAAGATATGGTCATGGACATGGCCGAGCTTGAAATGAGCGGCGGCGATGAGGAGGAACCGGACAACACAAGCAACGTCGATGTTGATGACGCCCCGGTCGTCAAATACATCCAGAAAATCCTGATGGATGCAATCAACAGCGGTTGCTCCGACATCCACTTCGAGCCTTACGAAAAATTTTACCGGATCCGCTACCGACTGGATGGCGTTCTGCGCGAAATTGCCCAGCCTCCACTCGCGTTCAAGGAAAAGATCGCCTCACGCATCAAGGTGATTTCCAAGCTCGACATCTCGGAAAAACGCGTTCCGCAGGATGGCCGCATGAAACTCGTGCTATCCAAGAACCGCGCCATTGATTTCCGGGTCTCAACGCTGCCGACGCTGCACGGCGAAAAAATCTGTATGCGTATCCTTGACCCAACCTCGGCCACGCTCGGTATCGAAGCGCTCGGCTACGAACCAGATCAGAAGGAAGCTCTGCTCGCCGCCGTATCACGTCCCTATGGCATGGTACTGGTGACAGGCCCGACCGGCTCGGGGAAGAGGGGTGCGCTTTATACCTGCCTGAGCATTCTGAACAAGCCCGACATCAACATTTCGGCTGCGGAAGACCCGGCCGAAATCAACCTGGCCGGCATAAACCAGGTCAACGTGAATGAAAAGGCCGGACTGACTTTTCCGGTCGCGCTCAAAGCATTTTTGCGCCAAGATCCAGACGTGATCATGGTCGGTGAAATCCGCGATTACGAAACCGCCGATATCGCAATCAAAGCGGCCCAAACCGGCCACATGGTTTTTTCGACCCTGCACACCAACGATGCGCCTGGCACACTGACCCGAATGCTGAACATGGGCGTACCGGCATTCAATATCGCATCGTCGGTTATCATGATCACAGCCCAACGCTTGGCTCGCCGCCTGTGCCCGCACTGCAAGGCCCCGATCGACATTCCAACCGAGGCCTTGATCGAAGCAGGCTTCAGCGAAGCTGATCTCGACGGCAACTGGACTCCATACCGACCAGTCGGCTGCGACCTGTGCAAAGGAACAGGCTACAAGGGCCGGGTCGGCATCTACCAGGTCATGCCGATCAGCGAAGAACTGAACCGCATCGTCATGACCGGAGGCAATGCCATCGATATTGCCGATCAGGCCCGGCGCGAAGGTATCCGCGACCTGCGTCAGTCCGGACTGCTGAAGGTAAAACAGGGACTGACTTCACTGGAAGAAGTCATGGCCGTGACCAACGAGTAATGCCCCCCACGGAGACCAAGCTGATGGCGGCACAAACCAAAAATATCAAGATCAAGGAATTCACCTTCCAATGGGAAGGCAAGGACAAGTCCGGCAAGATCATCAAGGGCGAAATGCGTGCCAGAGGCGAAGCCATCGTCAAGAACACGCTGCGCCGCCAGGGCATCAACGTACTCAGCGTTAAAAAGCAGCGTTTGCGTCCGGGCGGCAAGATAACCGAGCAGGACATTGCGATGTTTACGCGACAACTCGCCACCATGATGAAATCCGGCGTACCGCTACTGACATCGTTCGATATTGTCGCCAAGGGACACAGCAACCCGTCGGTCACCAAACTGTTGATGGACATCAAAGCGGACATTGAAACCGGCTCGTCTCTGACGCAAGCATTCCGCAAGCATCCGGCACACTTCGACAACCTCTACTGCAACCTGGTGCAAGCGGGCGAACAGGCGGGCATTCTGGACACATTGCTTGCGCGCCTGGCCACGTACAAGGAAAAAATCCTTGGCGTAAAGAAAAAAATCAAGTCGGCAATGTTCTACCCGACCTCAATCCTCGTTGTCGCCTTCGTCATCACGGCCGTGATCATGATTTTCGTGATTCCTGCCTTCAAAGAGCTATTCTCGAGCTTCGGCGCCGATCTGCCCGCACCAACACTGATCGTCATGTCCATATCCGATTTTTTCGTTTCTTACTGGTACCTGATATTCGGCATCATTTTCGGCGGCATTTATGCATTCCTCAAGGCATGGAAACGCTCGGAAGCCGTGCAGATCTTCATGGACAGGTTACAACTGAAGCTGCCGGTTCTGGGAGAGGTCGTACGCAAGGCAACGCTGGCGCGCTGGGCCAGAACGCTGGCCACCATGTTTGCCGCAGGCGTACCGCTGGTCGAATCGCTCGACTCGGTTGCAGGCGCCGCAGGCAACCACCTCTACAAGATCGCGACCAAGCGTATCCAGTCAGAAGTCTCGACCGGCACCAGCCTGACGATATCGATGCAAAACACCGACATTTTCCCGAACATGATGCTGCAGATGGTCTCGATTGGCGAAGAGTCCGGCTCGCTGGATTCCATGCTCAGCAAGGTTGCCGACTACTATGAAGAGGAAGTCGATAATGCGGTCGAGGCCATGTCCAGCCTGATGGAACCGATCATCATGGTCATCCTGGGCGTTCTGATCGGAGGACTGGTCATCGCGATGTATCTGCCGATCTTCAAGATGGGGCAGGCAGTCGGATGATGATCTCTTTTACCTCCATGGATCCGGCGCTGTTTGTTGCCACACTCACCGTACTCGGCCTGCTTGTCGGCAGTTTTCTGAACGTCGTAATCCACCGCACACCGGTCATGCTGGAAAACGACTTCCGGCATGAATGCGCCTGCCTGGATCTGCCCGATGACACGCCCTTCCCCCCTGCCCCGCGCTACAATCTGGTCGCGCCACGCTCGGCCTGTCCGCACTGCGGCCACCTGATCGGCGCACTGGAAAACATTCCCGTCATCAGCTGGCTCTGCCTGCGCGGGAAGTGCCGCCACTGTCAAGCGCCGATCAGCGTGCGCTATCCCTTGGTCGAGCTGCTAACCGCCTGCTTGACCAGCTGGATTGCCTGGCAATATGGCGCCACGCTGCCGATGCTCGGCATGCTGGTGTTTACCTGGACGCTGATTGCACTGATCTTCATCGACGCCGATACCAGCCTTTTACCGGACAACCTGACGCTGCCGTTACTCTGGCTGGGACTGCTGTTCAATCTCGACGGCAGCTTCACGCCACTCAGCGAAGCCGTCATCGGCGCAGTCGTCGGCTACCTCTCGCTCTGGAGTGTCTATTGGGTCTTTAAGCTCTTAACCGGCAAAGAAGGCATGGGCTACGGCGACTTCAAGCTGCTGGCGGCACTGGGAGCGTGGCTGGGCTGGAAAATGATCCCGGTCATCATCCTGCTGTCCTCGCTGGCTGGAGCCGTGCTCGGCATCATCATGATCATGCTGGCTCGCCACGGTATGGGAAAACCAATGCCATTCGGCCCCTACCTGGGCATCGCTGGCTTTATTGCGATGCACTGGGGTGCACCGCTGCTGGTCTGGTATGGCCTCGCCTGAACATCTCGTGATTGGCATGACCGGCGGCATTGGTTGCGGAAAAACCACGGCAAGCCGGATTTTCGCCGGACTGGGCGCACGCATCATCGATGCTGACGAAATCGCCCACACCTTGTCCCGTCCGCCATCGCCAGCGCTGCAGGCCATCACTGAGCGTTTCGGCCCGGAATTTCTCACCCTGTCGGGCGAAATGAACCGGGACCGGATGCGTGAGCGGGTATTTGCCATACCGGAAGAGCGCAGAGCACTGGAGGCGATTTTCCACCCGCTGGTCATGCAAGAGTGCCGCAGACTGATCAACCTGCCGACGACCGCGCCCTACACGATCCTGTCAGTCCCGCTGCTGTTCGAAACCAAGGGGTTTACCTCACTGATTCGCCGCAGCCTGGTTATCGACTGCAGCGAGGGAATTCAGATCCTGCGCGTCATGGCCCGCAGCGGTTTGAGCCGGCCGCAGGCCCTCGCAATCATGGCAAACCAGATCGAACGAAACCTCCGCCTGCAGCTCGCTGACGATGTGATCTGCAATGAAGGCACGCCCAGCCAACTTGCAACACAAATCAGAAAACTACACCAGGATTATTCCCATCAGGCGAAAATCTGACATCGGCCTGCAAAATGGGTTTTCAAACTGGCTGGCTTGCTGCAAAATTGCATATCCTTCACCAGGCTAGCCATAGTGATCCACTACGAGTTCCCAATCAATGAACGCATCCGGACGCTTCTGCGCCTGGAGGATCTCTATGACCGCACGGCCCACTTCATTGATAGCCCCCATCCGTTCGACCACCACGCCGCACTGCTCGGCATTTTCGAGATCATGGAAGTCGCCAGCCGCGCCGATCTCAAGTCAGACCTGCTCCAGGAACTGGACCGCCAGCGTCACACCCTGTCCATGCTGCGCAACAATCCGAACATTTCGGAAGAAGCTCTGGACAAGGTGCTCAGCGAAATTGAAAGCACCCATGCACGCTTGCTCGAGATGACCGGCAAGTTTGGCCAGCACTTGCGCGACAATGAATGGCTGATGACCATCAAGCAACGCGCGAACATCCCTGGCGGCGTCTGTGAATTCGATCTGCCGTCCTATCATTTCTGGCGTCATCAGGATGAAAACACCCGGCGCAGCGACCTGCAAAACTGGCTCGCCCCGCTGTTGCCTATCCGCCATGCGCTGGAAATCGTGGTGCGGCTATTGCGTGACTCCTGCCGCACCAACAACTTTATCGCCAAAAACGGCACCTTCCAGCAAATGTCGGGGGGCAAGTCCGTGCAACTGCTGCGCGTTTCCCTGGAATCGAATCTCGCTACAGTTCCGGAACTCTCGGCCAATCGCTACGCGATCAATATCCGTTTCGTCATCCCCTCGACCAGCGGCGAACGCGCCAAGGTCGCCGAAGGCGACACCCCGTTCACACTGGGCTACTGCAACCTGTGAATTCCAATTCCCGATTGATCCGCTGCCCGCAATGTGGCACCGAAATCCGCTACAGCCCGGACAACGCCTACCGTCCATTTTGCTCGGAACGCTGTCGCCTGATCGACCTGGGCCAATGGGCCGAAGAAAGCTACCGCATCCCGGCAGAGCCTGCCTACCCACATCACGATTCTGTCACCGGATAGTCATTGCATCGTCATATTGCAGCCTTATCGTTGCTCCAGCCATCACGGAGACACCGACATGCTGCAACTCGACAGTAATGCCATCCGCCCCCTGCAACGCCGTTATTCAACCCTGCTTGCGCGCAGCCAAGACGACGTTCGCGCAGCCCAAGCCTTGCGATATCGGGTGTTCGCAGAGGAAATGGGCGCTCACCTCTCGGGGAACGAACCTGGCCTGGATCAGGATCTGTTCGATCCCTATTGCGATCATTTACTGATTCAGGACGACGATACCGGCGAGGTCGTCGGCACTTACCGAATCCTGCCCCCGGCACAGGCTCGCAAACTTGGCAGCTACTATTCCGACACCGAATTCGATCTGACCCGACTCCAGAGCATACGCAGCCAGCTGGTTGAGGTCGGTCGCGCCTGCGTCCACCCGGACCACCGCAATGGCAGCGCGATCACATTACTCTGGTCGGGCCTTGCGCAATACATGCTCGACCACGGGCACCGATACTTGATGGGCTGCGCCAGCGTAACCATGGCCGATGGCGGGCATCACGCAGCCAGCCTGCACCGCCTGCTGGAACAAACCCATCTTGCACCCGTGGAGTGGCGCGCAAGCCCGCGTTGCGCGCTGCCACTGCACGCACTGAACACCCGCCTGGAAGTCGATGCTCCGCCGCTGCTCAAGGGTTACCTCCGCCTCGGCGCGATGGTATGCGGCGAACCCGCCTGGGACCCGGACTTCAACACCGCCGATTTCCTGATCCTGTTGCCGATGCATAAACTCAATGCACGATATGCACGCCACTTCCTGAAAAATGATGGCAGCGTCAACTGACATGACGCGAAGATGTCGACGCGACCGAAGTGGCGCCAGACGATTGCGACTATGGCACCACATCGCCACGCCGCTGTGTCGCGGCTTGCGCTTCGCCGGGCTGGTCGCGCACGTCAGCGCAGGGCTCGGCATCATCGCCCTGAGCTTCCCCCGCTACACCGCCGCCAGGCGGCGCCACAGAATACAAAAATGGTCGTCTCAATTAAGCAGCCTGCTGGGAATCCACGTGATCGTGCACGGACAACCGCCAAAAAACGATAGCGCCGCGCTCCTGTTGGCCAACCACGTTTCGTGGTTCGACATCTTCGCGCTAAACTCGGTCAGCACTGCGCGCTTTGTAGCTAAATCAGATGTGAAAAGCTGGCCCGTGATCGGCAGACTGTGCCAAGGAACCGGCACACTATTTATCAAGCGGGAAAAGAAACAAGATACGCTGCGAGCCAATCTGGAAATTGCCTCCTGCCTGCGCGACGGACATCTGGTTGCGGTATTTCCGGAAGGCACCACTTCGGACGGACTTGGCCTGAAACCATTCCGCTCCTCGCTGCTGCAGCCTGCCGTGGACAGCCGCTGCGAGATCAGGCCGGTTTACCTGCGCTACCTGGACGCCGACGGCCAGCCTTCGACACTCGCAGCCTACCACGACAACACCAGTTTCGGCAGCTCGCTCTGGAAATTACTGGGCGCGCGAGGTTTGGCCGTAGAACTGCACTATTTGCCGCCGGTGACGCCGGACGGAAACAAAGACCGGCGAGCGCTAACCCAGCAGATTGAGCGCGAAATGCACACATTACAGGAACGTCTAAAATAATTCATATAAATCAATAAGTTACACAATCAGAACAACTCGACACGCTGATAGGCATTCAGCGCTGGCTGCTGGAAAAACTGACCACCCTCCAGCCTCACCGCAGTCAGCCTGCCGCCCCAGACACAGCCCGTGTCGATCGACCACAAATCATCGCGCATCAGCAATCCGAGCGCGGACCAGTGACCGCAGACGATGCGCTGGCCGGCAAGCTTGCGATCCAGGTGGTCAAACCAGGGATGCAAAGTCGGCGGCGCTTTTTCCAGCTCGCCCCTGAATTTGAAGTCCAGCGCACCGGCATCGTCAACAAAGCGCATGCGCGTGAATACATTGACGGCAAAGCGCACCCGGTCGAGCGGCTCCAGATCATCCGACCAAGCCTTCGGCCTGTTGCCATACATCTGCGCAAAAAACTCCTCGGGCCGCGGCCCGCCAATAGCCGCAGACGCCTCGTCGGCAAGCTCAACTGCCTGCGCCTCATCCCAACCCGGCAGAATGCCCGCATGCACGATCAGCGCATCATCGCGCGCAATCAGCAACGGCTGCTGCCGCAGCCACCCAAGCAAGCGATCCACATCGGGCGCACACAGCAAATCATTGAGCGTATCCGCGGCATGAGTACGCGCAGAACCGTAGCGGCAGGCCAGCAGATGCAAATCATGATTACCGAGCACCGTCGCGACATGGACGCTCTCGCGCACTGCCCAGCGCAACACCTCAAGCGACTTCGGCCCGCGATTAACGAGGTCGCCAAGCAGATACAGGCTGTCCCGGCCTGGCTCATACCCGATCTCAGCCAGCAAGGCCTGAAGTTCGTCAAAACATCCCTGGACGTCGCCGATTACATAACATGCCATAATGAAACCAATCGATAAGGATTTTGCAAAAGATGCTGACCACACCGCTACCAGACCTGCAAAGCTGGGTCCGCCACTTCTCACAGCAGGAAATACCGGTTCTCAAGCAAACGCTCGAACACATGCGCCTGCTAAATGACCGACTCGACAACATCAGCATCCGGGACATCGCTGCGCTGGTCCGTCACGACCCATTGCTTTCGCTGCGCCTCATCCGCTATCTCGAATTACACCGCCATACCAGCCAAGTAACCGATGTTACGACACTGGATCGCATCCTGCTCATGGTCGGGCTGAACGGTTTTTTCCGAGCGTTCAATCACTCCATCACCGTGGAAGACAAGCTCGCCAATCATCCTGAAGCCCTGAAGGGTTGTTTGCGTGTATGCAGCCGCGCCTATCTGGCCGCGCGCATCGCGGATGCCATCGCCACGCGCCGACACGACGTCGACCCTGCCGAAGTCACCACGATCGTGCTTCTGCATAATATCGCAGAAATCCTGCTCTGGACCGAAGCACCAGCGCTGGCGACCCGGATTGCCCAATTGCTGCAAAATAATCCTGGCATGCGCAGTCGGGATGCTCAACAGCAAGTGCTTGGGATCACCCTTCACGAACTGCATCTGGAGCTTTTGCACACATGGCATCTACCCAAGCTAATGCTCCACCTGCTCGATGCGCACTACAGCGAAGAGCCGCGGGTGCGCACGGTAGCCCTCGCCACCAGACTGGCTCGTCACCTGCATACCAGCTGGCAGGATGCCGGATTGCCCGACGATTACAATGATGCTGCCAACCTGATTGGCATTGAGCCGGAAGCCGCCCGAGTACTAATCAGGAGCATCGCGCTGGCCAATGCCAGGGAGTGGCGCTGGTATGGCATTGCACCGATCGCAACCAGGCTGATCAGCGCCTAATGGAAATAAAATAACTCATACAAATGCAAGCACCCAGCCCGCCCACACTGAGTACCGATAGCCAGAGCCGGCCGTACTTTGCCAGGGAGTCACTGCCCGGTACGCGTTCGTGAAGCAATGACGATCTCAATATCCGGTTAAGCTGCTGTGCCGGATTCTGGCAGTGTCTCGCTGCGGTTTTTATGCTTGGCTGAAACGCCCCCCCCCCGGCGGTCAGACTAGTTGTCGCCTCTCTGTGATTTGAAAATTCTGTCCGGGGCGGGAAAAGAAGAGGTGTCGTGAAGCCGTATTCACCAGAGCGTAAAGAAGCCTTGCTGCGACGTCTGTTGCCGCCCGAGAGCGTGCCTGTGGCGCAACTGGCCCGGGAGGTCGGGGTCAGTGAGCAAACGCTTTATAATTGGCGCAAGAAACTCAAGGAAAACGGAAGTCAGGTATCTCAATCCGATCACGCTATCGCCGCCGAATCCTGGTCGTCAGCGGACAAGTTTGCGGTT
>RRZU011928201.1_pt1 | contig 26909 bp, 25 predicted proteins | sample 2165561 | NCBI WGS metagenome assembly RRZU01 (sample SAMN10456909, study PRJNA506462) | wastewater metagenome | isolation source: wastewater sludge | place: USA: Moscow, Idaho | reverse complement strand
TATCGGTAATCTGTTTGTTAAAGAGCAATGCTGCCAATCATAAACTAAACACATGTAAACCACCCGTTTCGTGTTATAATCAACAGTCTTTCTCCACCACCAAAAGCAGCGAAGAACCGAACTATACCCAATCAACAAAATGCCGTCAACCACCACCAACACATTATTCACAGAAAAATAACAAAACCACTGTTTATTAAAGAAATTTAATAAACAGTGGTTTTGTTATTTTCGCCACCTTCTATACCTTTGCACCTCCCCCAAGATTTTATCCATGCCATACTGAACAAATTTGCCGCCTTTATTTATAGGTATCTGTTGATTTTCGGATACGCGATTGGCGCAGATTTTGGTATGATGGAAAGATTCGTTTTCAGGTAGCATAATCAATATGTCCGTTTACACTCATGTTTCTGATGCAGAAATCAGCGCCTTATTGGCGGAGTACGATTTAGGCTCTTTTGTTTCCTTGCACGGCATTGCCCAGGGAATCACCAACAGCAATTATTTTTTGGATACTACTTCAGGACGTTTTGTCTTGACGGTGTTTGAAGCGTTGCAGGCAGAAGAACTGCCTTTTTTTCTATCACTCACCCAACACCTCAGCCATCACGATGTGGCTTGCCCGACTCCGATTGTGCGTAAAGACGGCAGACTGGCTTCTTCTATTGCCAATAAACCTGCCTGTATTGTCAGCCGCCTGAAGGGTGGGGATACTGGCTGGCCCACACCTACACAATGTTTTAATACCGGTGCCATGCTGGCTAAGATGCACGTTGCCGGATTATCTTTTCCGGAAAAAATGGCCAATCCGCGCTTTACCGACTGGTGGACGAATGCGGCGGTACAGTTATTGCCATTGCTTGACAGCCGCGACGGGGGGCTGCTGCAATCCGAAATTGAGTTTCTGGCCAATCATCCCGATACACACCTGCCCAGCGGTATTATTCATGCAGACTTGTTCAAAGACAATGTTTTGCTCGATAATGAAGCGGTGGCCGGTTTTATTGATTTTTACTACGCTTGCAATGGTAGCTTTGTTTATGACTTAGCGATTGCAGTGAATGACTGGGCACGAACGGCCGATAATCTTATCGATACCCAGCTGGCAGATGCTTTTATACAGGGCTACGAAAGCATCCGCCCACTATCAGACGAAGAGCGCGACTATTTGCCGACGGCTCAACGTGCCGGTTCGATTCGTTTTTGGGTGTCGCGCTTACTGGATTATCACTTTCCACAAGAAGGGGAAATGACATTTATCAAAGACCCCAATGCTTTCCGCGATTTATTACTGAGTTTGCATTAAAAACACGCTTATATAAATAAAGGCTACCTGAAAATATTTTCAGGTAGCTTTTATTTATTATCAAATATCTTAATGCGCCCCGCCGCCGTTTTGCCCGCTGACACCAAACGGCGGTTTAGCCATCCATACCAAGCCTATCAACGCCAAGAACAGCATGCCGGAAAACCAAAAAATCTCATTTGAACCAATAATATAACCCTGCTGAGAAATGACTTGGCTTAACGACATATTTATCTGTTGCTCATTCAAGCCCATCCGCCTCATCGTCTCAATCATACCCACTGTATTATCTGCATAAGGGTTGATTTGTTCCGTTAAACGCGTCTGGTGCAACGCCTCTCTCCGTTCCCACATGGTGGTAACGGCCGATGTGCCAATGCCTCCGGCCAAAATACGCATAAAGTTTGACAGGCTGGATGCTGCTGCCATTTTGTGAGCCGGAATATTGGATAATGTAATGGTGGTGAGCGGCATAAAAAACATGGCCATGCCGATGCCTTGAATAAACTGCGGCCAAAATACATCCCAAAAATCCATTTCAGCATTAAACAGTGTCCGCCAGAAAAAACAACCCGCATACACCGCAAAGCTGATGCTCACCAACACCCGCATATCTAAACGATAACCCAGTTTACCGATAATCGGCGACAACAACACCGGAAAAATACCGATAGGCGCAGCGGCCAGCCCCGCCCATGTAGCGGTATAACCCAATTGCGTTTGCAACACCAGTGGCAGCAATACAATGGTGCCCATATACACCATAAATGCCAAGGAAGTGGTGATGACGCCAACACTGAAATTGCGGTCACGAAACAAGCTCAAATCAATCACCGGATGTTCGGCATCCCACTCCCAAACCACAAAATATACCAAGCACACCACCGCTATAACGGCCAAAGCAATGATTTCGGATGAAGCAAACCAATCCAGCTCCCTGCCCCTGTCTAGCATCATCTGCAAGGCGCCTACACCCAACACCAGCAATACCAAACCCATACGGTCAATCGGCTTCTTCTCCGTGCCCGTTTCCCGGCCTTTCAGTCCGCGCCAAGCCATCCAGGCCGCCGCACCGCCAATCGGAATATTAATGAAGAAAATCCAGCCCCAATGCCAATTGTCGCTAATGATGCCGCCCAAAATCGGGCCGAAAATCGGCGCGACAATAATGGTCATCGCCCACAAAGCCAAGGCCATCGGCCGCTTTTCCGGCGGATAACATGCCAGCAGCAAGCTCTGAGACAAGGGAATCATCGGCCCTGCCACCGCGCCCTGCAACACGCGAAACAATACCAACATTTCCAGATTCGGCGCCAAACCGCACAGCCACGAAGCAATGACAAAAGCGATGGTAGAACTTAAAAATACACGCACTTCACCAAAACGGCGCGCTAACCAGCCGGTGAGCGGCACCGAAATAGCATTGGCCACGGCAAACGAAGTAATCACCCACGTGCCTTGTGAAGTGGCAGCCCCCAAATTACCGGCAATGGTCGGCAACGTCACATTGGCAATCGTGGAATCGAGCACCTGCATAAAAACAGCCAGCGATAGCGCCAGCGTCACCAAAATCAAACGCGAACCTTGTAAAACAGATGGGTTCATGAACATTCCTTTTGCGCCGCTCCCAACTTGATGAATATTACCCCATCATGGCAGGCAGCAACGGCACTGTATTTATTTCGGCTCGTTCCTGATTTTTACTGCTTTTCAGGTAGCCTGTACAAACAGACAAAAGGCTACCTGAAAACAGACAGCCTTTATCTTGATAAATCAAAGAACTTGCTACAACTTGTCTTGCCGCCGGCCACTCAAAAAACGGGAGCCGATAAAATCATGCTTACTCTGCCCGTTTACTGGGCATATTTCTCGAAAATCTTATCAATCAACGCATCCGCCTGCTTCCAGTCTGTCGATGCCGTTTCCGGCGCCGGCAAAGAACGCGCTGCCGCCGAAGCAATGGTCGGCCCGTCAGTTTTCATCGTATCCACCACCACGTGCATGGACAAACCAACCCGCAAAGGATGATTCGCCAATTCTTTCTGGTTCAGGCTGATACGCACGGGTACACGCTGCACCACTTTAATCCAGTTACCCGTTGCATTCTGCGGGGGAAGCACGGAAAAAGCACTGCCGGTTCCTGCCGACAAGCCCATTACACGTCCGTTGTATTTCACCTGTTTGCCGTATAAATCAGAGGTCATTTCCACCGGCTGGCCGATACGCAGATTCAACAACTGGCTTTCTTTAAAGTTGGCATCAACCCACAAATCGTTTAGCGGCACCACCGCCATCATCGGCGTTCCCGCTGCCGCAAGCTGCCCAATCTGAATATTGCGCTTGGCAATTTGGCCGCCGATGGGCGCACGGATTTGAGTGCGCTGCAAATTCAGCCAAGCATCTTTAATATGGCTCACCGCTGTTTGCACCTCAGGCTGCTGGCGCAAAGGAATATTTTTACCGAGCGCCGCCTGTGTCGCCGCCTGTTGCGCCTCAACCGCCTGCAGAGCGGTTTGCGCCTCCACTACCGCCGCACGCGCATGGCTTAACTCTTCACCGGAAATAGCATCCGTACCAACCAAAGACTCACGGCGACGCAAATCAGACTGCGCCTTGGCTAGCGCCACTTTGCGCGCCAGCACCTCCGCCCCCGCCTGAGTATGCGCGGCAGTTTGTTGCTGGTTTTGACGGATGGCCTGAATCAACTCGTTTTGTGCCCGTTCATACGCCAACTGCATATCGCTGTCGTCCAACCGTACCAGCACATCACCCTGCTTCACCACATCCGTGTCATCCACGGCAATTTGCTGCACCGTACCGCTAATTTGCGGTGTAATCTGCACCAGATAGCCCGACACATAAGCATCTTCCGTGGTTTCCTCGTATTGCCAGATGATGCTGTACATCAAGGCAAAAACCAGTGCCACAACCACAAACAGCAAGGTAATCAATGTCAGGTTACGCCTGCGTCGCTTCGGTACACTGCTCTTGGCTGCCGGCTGCTCTGCCGGCACCTTTTTTGTTTCGTTATCAAGCGCTTCGTCGCTCATCATTCGTTCTCGGAAATGTGTATTCAAGAGTAAATAAACGGCTGGCCATAATATTCCGGCCAGCACACTATTATTCACATTATATTTTTAAAATTTTAACAGCTTTTTTTCAGGTAGCCTATGCCGGAATCATTGGCCTTCCTGATAAAAACCACCGCCCAATTGAGCATGAACATTACTCCAAGCCGTTATCAGCTCACCCGCACTCTGAACGACCCTCGCTTGCTGCTGCAAAGTCTCGTCTTCCTTTTGCAAATAGGCCAGCTTATTATCTAAACCTGCACCAACACGGCGCAACACGGAAGCCGATTTTTTTTGCGACAAAACCCAAGCTTTCTGCTGCAACGCCCATTCCGCTTCCCTCGCCTGATAATCGACCGTCGCATTTGCAGCATCTCGCAACGCCGTTAACACCGTCTGCTCATAACGCGCCACCTGTTCGTTGTATTCGGCATTCCTACCCGAAAGCTTCGATTGTAAAGCCCCTGAAGTAAAAAGCGGCAGATTCAGCGCTGGCAGAATACCGACAAATTTAGAGCTGCCTTGCAACACATCAAAGATATCAAGATACGACAAACCTGCCAAAGCTTTAATTTCAATATTAGGATAAAACTCTGCCCGCGCCGCCAGAACATCCTGATAGCGGGCAGTCAATACGCTTTTTTGAGCCGCAATATCGGGGCGGCGGCTCAAAATATCCGCCCGCAAACGGCCAACCCGAATCGTTGGCATCTGGTCGATAGCCGCTGGATTCACATTATTCAAAGCAGAAGGAATGCTTCCGCTCAATACTGCAAGGGCATGACGGACATTAGCCATCCTGCTTTCCAATTGCTTTTGCTGTGCCTGCAACTGCAGCTGCGACTGTTGTATCGGATAAACCGCATTTTCCGGCAAAAGTTTTGCCTGTATCCGTTGATTTAGCAGTTTTTCGATTTCAGCCGCGGTTTCCATACGTTTCTGCACAATGCGCTGCTGTTCAGCCAAAGTCTGCCAAGCAGCATATTGCGCCACCACGCTGTGTGCCAGCATAATCCGCGCCTGCTGCCATTCATATTCTGCCGCCTGTTTTCTGCCCAAAGCAGAAGCGGCCAAAGCGCGGTTTTTACCCCAAAAGTCAAACAGCCAGCTACCCTGCACGCCAACCACGCCCCCTGAGAGCATACGGCCGGCATCATGATTCTGCGAATCAGGGCGATCCGCCAATAACATGCCTGCGCCACTCACTTGCACACCCAACTGCACTTTCGATGCGGCTTCCGTCGTACCCAAAACAGCCTGCGCCTGCACGATACGGGCAGCGGCCACTTTCAAATCCGGCGATTGCTGCAATGTCCGTTCAACCAAACCGTTCAAAACCGGATCGTTCAAACCCCGCCACCAGTCAGCCCGCACAGCGGTTTGTGTTTTACCATCGGCAATAGAATAGTCAGCAGGCTGCTCTAAAGCAGGCTGCTGACCAAATTGGGCACATGCACCGATAAAGAAAACAAGCGTTGCATTACCGAAACAGCGAAAAAAAGATTTTTTATTCATTTTGCGTCATCACCGAAGCTGCCTATATATAGACAGCCCTGAATCAGCCGCCCAGACGAGAAAGCAATTTAAACAGTAATGATTGGAATTGGTCAAGCTCTTCGTCTGAAAAATCAGCCCATAATTCATTGCGGCTTAACGGATCTTTTTCATTAATTTCTTTAATAAAGTTTTCACCTTTTTCAGTGAGTGACAATACAATCTGGCGACGGTCTTGTTCGTTGATATGGCGCACCACCCAACCATGCTCCACCATCTCGTCCGACAGACGGGTGGCGCTGGTGCGGGTCAAATCCAGCAAATCGCTCAAACGCGAAGGCAGAATCTGGCCTTCCGGGCTTACGTAAACAGCCAACAACGCATACAAAAGGTTTTCACTCAAACCGAATTCTTTCAGGCTCTCGTTTAGATGAGCACTCAAACGATCGGAAGTAATGCCCAATAGGCGGGCATTGGCTGCACGCGACTCAGAAAATTCCGGCAGACGCTCGGATAACAGACGTAATGCATTCATAAATTCATTTCGTGAAAAACTCATAATGGTAGGTTCTCAAGATGTTAATATTAATATTGTTAATTTTGCCGCAGTGAGTAAGATACTTAATGATTATCTTTAGTGGATACTTATTCAATCCGCTCGGGCGCAAACCGTAAATCCGGCATATATGCGTTTATTCGAATTGGTTAAAATAATTCAAGCACTTGCCTATAAGCAAGATTGTGATATTCATTAATGTAACGGTATTACACCATTATCGTTCTGGCTACCTGATAATTTTTGTCTAGACGGTTTTCTAAAAAAACAAATGGCGGCTCATTTACCGCCATTTCACATACCAAGCGCATGAATCATGCCCTAAAAAGCTGATATAGCGCGCCTTACATACAGATATTGCTGATTTTGCCATTTTTACGCCATATTAACGACCCGTTAAAGCCGTCGAGAACGCATAAACTCAGCCACATAATCATCGGCCGGATGGTTCAGCAAATCCTGCTGCGTACCGCTCTGCACCAGCTCCCCGGCATTCAGAATCGCCAGCCGCCCACCCATTTTCAGCGCTTCGTCGATGTCGTGGGTGATGAAGATAATGGTTTTGCCGAGCCGCTGCTGCAATTCAAGCAACTGGTCTTGCAGCTTGGCCCGAATCAGCGGGTCGAGCGCTGAGAAGGCTTCGTCCATCAAGAGAATATCGGTGTCGGCTGCCAGCGCCCGCGCCAAACCGACGCGCTGCCTCATGCCGCCGGAAAGCTGGTCGGGGAAGCTGGCTTCGTATCCGCTCAAACCCACTTCGTTCAACCAATGCCGCGCCTGTTCGTGTTGTTCTGTTTCAGGCAAACCGCGCACGCGCAAGGCGTATTCTGCGTTTTGCAGCACATTGAGATGCGACAGCAAACCGAAATGCTGAAACACCATGCTCACGCGCTGCTGGCGGAAGGTACGCAAATCGTTGTTGTTCAGCGCGGTCACGTTCACCTCACCCGCCCAAATCTCGCCGCAGCTCGGCTCGATCAGGCGGTTGATGTGACGCACCAACGTAGATTTTCCGGAGCCAGACAAACCCATAATACAAAAAATGGCACCGCTAGGAATGTCGAGGTTGATACGGCGCAGGCCGACTTGGCAACCCGTTTCCTTAAAAATCAAATCGCTCGGTGCGTCTTGATGCAGCATCTCCTGCGCACGCTTGCATTGCTTGCCGTAGATTTTACTGATGTTTTGAAAACGTATTGCACTCATGCGCTTCCTTTCAGATGGCCTTGCCGCTTTTGCGCCCGTAGGCCTGCGTGATACGATCGATGATAATCGCCAAAATCACAATCGCTGCACCCGCTTCGACGCCCTGACCGATATTGAGCGTTTGAATCGCCTGCAACACGTATTCGCCCAAGCCGCGCGCGCCGATCATACTGGCGAGTACCACCATGCTGAGCGACATCATCACCGCTTGGTTGATACCGGCCATGATGCTGGGCTTGGCCTGCGGCAGCAACACCCAGCGCAAAAGCTGCCAACGTGTGCTGCCAAATGATTCGGCGGCTTCCACCATTTGCGGGCTGACTTGGCGGATACCAAGTGCAGTCAGCCGGATGAGCGGCGCGATGGCATACACCACAGTGGCAAAAAGCGCGGGCACTTTGCCGATGCCAAACAGCATTAGCACGGGAATCAGATACACAAAGCTCGGCATGGTCTGCATCACATCGAGCACTGGCGAGAGCAGCTTGTGCAACCGCGTGCTGCGCGCCATCAAGATGCCGACGGGAATACCGATAACAATGGTGAACAGCGCCGAGCCGATGAGCAAGGCCAGCGTCTGCATCAAGGCAGCCCATAGGCCGAGCGAGCCGATAACATAAAAGCCAAACGCACACAAGGCAGCAAACCAAAGCTTGCGCGTGGCGTGCCAACCGATACCGCCCACCAATAACAACACCAGCCAAGCGGGCAGCATCTGTAAACCGCGCTCCAACGGCAACAACAGCGCATTAAGGGTGATGTGGCTCACTTGGCGGAAACGGTCACCGTATTGCTGTACGGTTTTGGCCAGCGATTGGTTCAGGCCGTCTGAAACCGACCAAGCGGCGAAAATACTTTTATGCTGAACATTTTGAATGTTCAGCGCAGCTGTCAGACGGCTTGCTGCTTCTTCAGGTAGCCATTGCGCCCACACTTCGGGATGTTGTTGTAAAAACAGCTTCGCCTGCGCCGCGCCGCTGCGCTTGTTTTCCGTCATTTCAAGAATTGCGCGGTTGAGCATTTTTGGCTCAAACTGGATTTTTTCTATCATCACCGCCAAATCAGGATGGGCTACCTGAAACGGTTTCGATACCGACATCGCCAATTGCGATACAGGAAAACCCGACACACAACGGCTTTCGCTGTCGGCCTGCAATAAAGTTTGCCAGCAGGCATCATTGTGCTGCGGAAACGCAATCGGCTCGAAAGCGTATTTCGCCATCAAGCCGGTAGGCTGCCAGTAGTAAAACAGAATCGGCTTTTTTTGCTCGTATGCCGACGCGATTTCTGCATCCAGCGCCGCGCCGGTGCCGGGGTGTACATTATTGAATCTGCCCGCCAAGCCTGTGTTTTTCAAAAGATGGGTATTGAAGGTTTCGCAGGTCCAACCGCTCGGGCAATTGAGAAAGCGCGCCTTATCCGGCGCTTCGGGGTCGGTGAATAAATCGGCGAAACGAGCCAGATCAGTCACCGATTGCAAATCGGGATGTGCCTGCTTCACATAATCCGGCACATACCAGCCTTGCTGCGCGCCGCCCTTGAGCGTGTTGCCGATTACCGCCACTTTACCTTCACCCACCGCTTTTTGCATAATCGGCGAGCGGCCTACCCATTGCTCGGCGATGATTTGGATGTCGTCTTGCGTCAGCGCCGTTTCCAGTGCCGTGGTGGTGCCGGGCACGCTTTCGGTGGCACAACCATAGCCGTCGTGCAGAATGGTTTGTAGCACGGCGGTGATAAACTGGCCACTCTCCCAATCAAGCGCGCCAAGCTTGATGGGCTTATCAGGCTCGCAGGCGGCGGCAAACGGCGCCAACAATAAGGCAGAAATCAAAACAATTAGGCGCAGCATGGCAACTCTTTTCCAAAACGTTTGCATCCACCCTAAAGAATTTATAGCTTCTGCGCAAGTAAAAGGCTACCTGAAAACGTTTTCAGGTAGCCTTTATGTTCACTTAATATCCAGCTAAGGTATTGTATTCAGGCAATCCGCTCAACCCACCCGCACACAAGTCATATCGAGCGCTCCGCCCTGAAACACGCGATGACTGGCCTGCACCGGCTCATCTTCCGTGCTTTGTGCCAATACATACAGCAGCGGCCAATAATGATCCGGATCAGCCACCGCACGGCGAACATCTCCGCCAGCCTGCTCATAGTGGCACAGTGCCGTCCAGTCGCGGCGTTCTATTGCATCCACTACCCAGTCGGAAGCGCGTTGCGCCCAGTCCCACGCCACGTTTTCTTCCATATGGCGGCGATCCAGCTCGCGCAAATTGTGCACGATATTACCGCTGCCCAAAATCAATATGCCGTCTTCGCGCAAAACACGCAGTTTTTTAGCCAGTTCAAAGTGTTGCGCCGCATCTAAATCTGCATTCAGGCTCAGCTGCACCACCGGCACATCGGCATCCGGATACAGATATTTCAACACCGACCACGCACCATGATCCAAGCCCCATGTTTCCGTTGTAACCGCATCACCCAGCAAAACAGCGGTTTGTCGTGCCAAAACAGGATCACCCTTGGCGGGATACTGCACTTGATACAAGGCTTCCGGAAAACCATACATATCGTATATCATTTCCGGCTGCTTCTGAGCAGTCACGCTGGTGCCGCGCGTTACCCAGTGCGCCGAAATACACACAATGGCGCGCGGCCGGGGCATGGTTGCCGCCAAGCTCTGCCAATAAGCAGTGCTTTCATTGGGGCTGATGGCCAGCATCGGGCTACCGTGGCCGATAAATAAAGCAGGCATTTTCATGCTGTTTTCCTTCCTTGTTCAGATACTGTTCTAATAATGTATACAGTATAAAGTTAAATCAAAAGGAAAACCATTAAGAAAAAATTAATAGAACCTTTCCTAAAAAGAAACATTAAATATTGCCATTTCATTTTATTAGCTTGATTTACTTGGAAAATTTTTAAACTTATATTATAATTTTGTTTTTTTACACACTATCGTGGTTCGTAAACCTCCCACGTTAAAAAACTAAGGAATCCACATGAGAAGCTTGGAAGAACTGGGCGGCATCACGCTTTTGGGCAACCAGAAAACAGAATACCGTGCCGACTACGCACCCGAAGTATTGGAAGCGTTTGACAACAAACACCCTGATAACGATTATTTCGTCAAATTCATCTGCCCCGAATTCACCAGCCTGTGCCCGATGACCGGCCAGCCCGATTTCGCCACCCTCCATATCCGCTATATCCCCGCCGTAAAAATGGTGGAAAGCAAATCGCTTAAACTCTACCTGTTCAGCTTCCGCAACCACGGCGATTTTCATGAAGACTGCGTCAATATCATCATGAAAGACCTGATTGCGCTGATGCAGCCAAAATACATCGAAGTATTCGGCGAATTCACCCCGCGCGGCGGTATCGCCATCCATCCGTTTGCCAACCACGGCCAAAACGGTACGCCTTATGCCGAGCTGGCACGCGAACGCCTGTTCCGCCACGACTTGCTGTAAACCCCGACTATTTTCTTTTCAGGTAGCCTTAATTAATAAGGCTACCTGAAAACCCTGTTTCTGCATGAGTATAGACTATGTATCGCTTCACACCCGCACAACAACGCAAAGCACTATTTTTTCTAGCCTTTTTTCACATCTTGGTTATTGCTGCCAGCAACTATCTGGTGCAGTTTCCATTTGAGATTTTCGGCTTCCACACCACCTGGGGCGCATTTACCTTTCCGTTTATCTTTCTCACCACCGATCTCACCGTGCGCATTTTCGGCCCGCAACTTGCCCGCCGCATTATCTTCTGGGTGATGCTGCCGGCGCTGGCTTTATCGTATGTATTTTCAGTTTTGTTCAGCGAAGGCAGCTGGACCGGTTGGGCATCGCTGTCCACATTCAACAGCTTCGTCGGCCGCATTGCTCTGGCCAGCTTCGCCGCTTATGCCCTCGGCCAATTCCTAGATATTTTCGTATTCAACAAACTGCGCCGCCTGAAATTTTGGTGGGCTGCGCCTACCGCCTCTACCGGTATCGGCAATGCGTTCGATACTCTGGTATTTTTCAGTGTGGCCTTTTATGCCAGCAACGATGCCTTTATGGCCGCCAACTGGCCGGAAATCGCCTTTATCGACTACCTGTTTAAAATTGTGATTTGCACCCTGTTTTTCCTGCCCGCCTACGGCATCCTGCTGAATCTGCTCACCCAGAAACTAACCACACTGAAAACAACTGAAACAGATGCCGCCCCGCTGTGGCAAAAACTTTAACCACCCTTAGCGCGCTGCTCAACAGAATCAATAATGGCAATGTTTACCTGCTCATAACGGCCAATCAACAAACAGGCCCTGCTTCAAAATAAGCAAACAAAAGGCTACCTGAATGTTTTCAGGTAGCCTTTAAGCTTCATGCTTAAGAATCAATATGTTCAGCCTGTTTCAGCCTGCCAAGCCATCACATACAAAAAGCCCTGCACAAGCAGGGCTTTAGTTTTCGGCAAACCAAACGAATTACTCGTCGGCACCGGTATAAGGGCGAACGCTTACGGTTTTACGGTTCAGCGCGCCTTTGGTTTTGAATTCCACATAACCGTCTACTTTGGCGAACAAAGTGTGGTCTTTGCCCATGCCCACATTGTCACCGGCGTGGAAGCGGGTGCCGCGTTGGCGAACAATAATAGAACCGGCAGGAATCAGTTCGCTGCCGTAGGCTTTCACGCCCAAGCGTTTGGCTTCTGAATCGCGGCCGTTTTTAGAGCTACCGCCAGCTTTTTTACTTGCCATGTTTGTTACTCCTGAAAACTTTTAAAAATTAGGCGATTGCCACGATTTCAATTTGGGTGAAATTCTGGCGATGACCCTGGCGTTTTTGGTAGTGTTTGCGGCGACGCATTTTAAAAATGCGCACTTTTTCGCCACGGCCATGAGCCACTACTTTTGCCGTTACTTTTGCACCCTCAATAAAGGGGGCGCCCACTTTTACAGACTCGCCGTCAGCAATCATCAAAACTTCGTTCAGTTCGATTTGGCTGTCGAGTTCGGCTGGTATCTGTTCTACTTTCAATTTTTCGCCAACGGTAACTTTATATTGTTTACCGCCGGTTTTTACGACCGCGTACATACTCAACTCCATGAGAATCTTCATTTAATCACCGCACCCCATGTGCGGAATCGAGTATTCTAACCCCAATTACTTGTCGTGTCAAAGATTTGTCGCCTGAAAATCCACAACTTACGCACACTTATTTACATCCTTCCCCGCCTTGTAAGCATGCACATGTGCTGCAATACTGCTATAATCGCCCGCTATACCGTATTTATCGCAAACCCGCTGCCACATCGGCACACCGATACGAAACCCGTTAAAGCCATGCTTGAAAAACTGCCTTATTTCCAACGCCATCTTGACGGCGACTTGGGCAAAGTCAATCTCGTCATCAACCAGGCCGTACAGTCCGAAGTCGCCCTGATTTCACAAATAGGCACCTATATCATCAGCGCCGGCGGGAAAAGGCTGCGTCCCATCATCACCATTCTGGCCGGCAAAGCGCTGGGCTACGACCACGACAAACTCTATTCTTTGGCAGCAATGGTGGAATTCATCCACACTTCCACCCTGCTGCACGACGACGTGGTAGACGAAAGCGAACTGCGTCGTGGCCGCCAAACCGCCAACAACCTGTTCGGCAACGCCGCCGCCGTGCTGGTGGGAGACTTTTTATACACCCGCGCCTTTCAATTAATGGTCGGCTCCGGCAGCATGCGCATTTTAGAAGTGATGGCCAGCGCCACCAACATCATCGCCGAAGGCGAAGTGATGCAGCTGATGAATATAGGCAACACCAGCATCACCGAAACCGAGTATCTGCAAGTTATCCAGTATAAAACCGCCAAGCTGTTTGAAGCCGCCGCTCAGGTGGGCGCGATTCTCGCCGGCGCTTCAGCCGAACAGGAACAGGCGCTGAAACACTACGGCATGCATGTCGGCACCGCTTTCCAAATCATCGACGACGTGCTCGATTATGCCGGCGACGTAAACCAAATAGGCAAAAACGTTGGTGACGACCTAGCAGAAGGTAAACCCACATTGCCGCTCATTTATCTGATGCAGCAAGGCAGCGCCGAAGCTGCCGCCGATGTGCGCTACGCGCTCGAACATGCCGACCGCGATTATTTCGAAAAAATCCATCGCCATGTTACCGAATCGGATGCGCTGGCCTATTCCGCCGCCCAAGCCCGCGGCGCCGTGACCCAAGCTGTGGCCTGCTTGGATGCCCTGCCCGATAACGAAGTAACGCAAGCCATGCGTCAGCTGGCTGAAGAGTCCGTTGCCCGCCTGTCTTAAGCGGCCATTTTAACCACATTTCTTATAAAACCTCGCCGTAGTTCAACGGATAGAACGTATGCCTCCTAAGCGTAAAATACAGGTTCGATTCCTGTCGGCGAGGCCACCTCATCATCCGACCCAATTCGCCGGCACCGGAAGCCGGCCAATAAACAGGGTGCGGAATCCGGCAATATAATTCAGCCAAATATTCAGTGCGGGCGTTGCTCGCTTCCCTCATTCCCATACAATTTCTTTTTTTGCCGAGGCCAGCATTTCGGAATCAATGGCTTGGCATCACTTAAGGCTACCTGAAGCCGATATTGATGAATACGCTTCACAACGCTGATACAGCTTGACCCCATAAAAACAGCCGAAACCCTAAAAATCAGGTTTCGGCGGTATGCCCATTACATTCATTACACTGCTTACACTACGCATCAAGAATAAAACGGCGGCTCGCCTTCAGGACGAGTTTTAAAGCGTTTGTGCAACCAGAAATACTGTTCGGGATGCTCGCGGACGCGTGCTTCGATGAAATCGTTCATGCGTTGCGCATCGGCTTCAATATTATCAGACGGAAAATGCTCCCAAGCCGGATAAAAGCGTAGGGTTACAGTACCATCTGCCTCCCGAATCGGAATAGCCGGAATCACTTTGGCCTTTACCAGTGCAGAAATGCGGCTCAAACCGGCAATGGTGGCGGCTTGAATACCAAAAAAGCGCACAAATACCGATTCTTTGCGACCAAAATCCTGGTCGGGCAAATACAAAAAAGGCGCATCGCTGCTTTTCAGTTTCTTGATAATGGTGCGCAAGCCTTCAGTGCGGCCGATGAGAAAAACATTATTGTAGCGGTGACGGCCTTTTAAAATTTGCTTGTCCAATGTCTGATTTTTCTGGTGGGAATACATACTGATCATCGGCAGGTCTTGGTTGAGGGCGTACACGGCCATTTCAAATGCGGTGAAATGCGGGTAGAGCACAATTACTTTTTCGCCGGCGGCCAGGGCATCGTCCAGATGGTGTTTATCCTGATAACGCACCAAGCTGTACAGGCGTTTAGCGTCGCCATACCAATACAAGCCGTATTCAACCAAAAGTTTGCCCATATGGCGGAAATGGCTTTTCAACACAGCCTGCCGCTTTGCCTCGCTCCACTCGGGAAAGCAGCGGCGCAAATTAGTCTCACCAATGCGGCGGCGCGGTATCACGGTGTAATAAGCCAACCAGCCTATGGCATCGGCTATTTTTTGAATCCAGGCAAACGGCAACAACTGGACGAGATACAGGATAAAGAAGGCGAATTTCATTACCGCTCGTTTCGGTCAAAGTAAAAGCGCATATTATAGTGGAGTCGATAATAAAACGATATGGCAAACAGCGGCGGCTAGTTATTCCCAATGCACCTCGTTCAGCCAGCCTCTCTAATGCTTTACAAACACAGCCCTTTTCATTTTATTTAAAAATGATTTAGAATCAAACTATTCTATATCAATAAAACATAAAGAATAACCAAAAAACTCATTCAAATTAAAATTAATAAATATTAAAATGTTTTCTTGCCTCGCCCTGCCAGAAGGCTTGCTTACAAAGGCATAGTAACATTCAGAATATCAACATAATAAAACAGGCGATACAACAAAAAAGAGAACATCACAGAGGAGCAGCCTATGTTGTCCAAGCAACACCACCACATCCGCAAAGTCATAGGTGTAATCAACAATGCCGCCGCCCACCCAAAGGATACAACCACCCCTATTTACGAATCCTGGCACCGCAGCGTCCATCAATACGGCCACAATCCCGAGCACATGAAGGCCGCCATGATTTTACCCGACTGCCTCGTCAAACAACACCGCGAAGCATTCAGCGAATTCATCGCCATTACCGAATACTGTCTGCAAACCCTGCACCGACAAATCAGCGCCATGGGTTATGTGGTGATGCTGGCCGATACCAACGGAATCGTGGTGGAAGCACTGGGCACAGAAAATCAAAGCAAAGCCTTGTTGCGCGCCGGTTTATGCCAGGGCGCCAAATGGCATGAAGCCGACAATGGCACCAGCTCTCTTGGTATGGTTTTAGCCACAGGCACACCCATACTGGTGCACCAAAACGACCACTTCGACGCCACCCACATCAACCTCACCTGCTCTGCGGCTCCCATATTCGATTCGCAAGGCCGTTTACAGGCAGTGCTCGATATTTCCGCCCTGCGCTCAGACGAATCGAAACAAAGCCAACATCTGGTGTTCCAAATGGTTTGCCATTATGCACAATTAATTGAAAACGCCAGTTTTATTCATGCCCATAAAAAACACTGGATTATCAAACTTTCGGAAACGGCCGAATTTCTGGAAGTAGATCCGCCTTATTTAATCGCCGTGGATGAAAACGACCGCATTGTCGGCAGCAACCAGCGCTTCCGCCAATGGGCGGCCACACACCTGCCGCCCGCGCAACAAGCCGTAAACGGCTGCACTTTATCGGCACTCACCGGCTTCGATCTGTCCGTTTTATTGGCCAAACTCAATATGTTGACAAGCAAACGGCAAACAGTGGACATCGGTGCGCACCCGCTGCATTTGGGCGTGGTGCCGCCGGTAAACCAGAGCGCAACCATGCCAACCCCCACCCCGGCCGCTCTACCGCCATCACTCAGCAAAATGTGCGCGCCCAACAGCCGGCTGCAACACCAGCTGCACAAAATCGCCCATTTGGCTGACACACAAGTTCCGGTTTTGCTCAACGGCGAAACCGGCAGCGGCAAAGAAGTATTGGCACGTGCTATCCACCAAGCGAGCGCCCGAAAAAACAAACCTTTTATCGCCGTCAACTGCGCTGCCATCGCCGAAAGCCTGATTGAAAGCGAGCTGTACGGCTATGCACCCAACAGTTTTTCCGGCGCCTCCGGCAAAGGTAAAACCGGGCTGATTCAGGCTGCCGACGGCGGCACACTGTTTCTCGACGAAATCGGCGACATGCCTTTATTTTTGCAGTCGCGGCTGCTGCGGGTATTGTCCGAACGCGAAGTGCTGCCCGTGGGTTCCACCCGCGCCGTGAAAGTTGACATCCGCATCATCTCCGCCACCCATTGCGATTTACAGCAACGCATCGCCGAAGGCAAATTCCGCGAAGACTTATACTATCGCCTCAACGGCGCGCGCTTCCACATTCCTCCCCTGCGCGAACGCGACGATTTCGACTACGTGGCCGCACGTGTGCTCAAACAGTGCGCCGTGCAACTAAGGCTACCTGAAAAAACCTTGTCGGCCGCTGCGCTCGCCCTCTTGCGCACCTATCCATGGCCGGGCAATGTGCGCCAATTAAACAGCATACTGGAAGTCGCCTGCATCACCACCACCGGCAACCGTATCGAGCCACACCACCTTCCCGACGACATTATGCGCCACATCGCACCGCCGGAAACGCCCACCCACAATCCAGCAGGCCGAGCGAAACAACAAATTTTGTCGTCTAAAGCATCGTTACTGGATGCGTTGGCCACACATCAGTGGAACATCACCGGCCTCGCCCGCAGCATCGGTATCAGCCGCATGACCCTATACCGTTATAGTGAAAAATACGGCATTCAAAAATAAGGCTGTATGTTCAGGTAGCCTTATCGGAACATAAAAGCTGTCACATGTGTCACTCACATGTGACACTTTGATTTTTCCCTTTGTCACACTGATACGGTGTGACATTTTCTTTTCCTGCCCAAATAAAAAAAATTCAATTTAAAATCAACAAACAGCCACTTCCCAGCCTTTCTGGTACACAGCTTGCTACAAACCCTTTACCACAGCACGGAACATACCGTGCAGCCCAAAATACAGCAGTGTGACAAAAGAGAAGAGGATTGTTATCGTGAATACCCGTTCACAGCCATCCCGTATCGGCATTATCGCCAACCCCGTGTCCGCCCGCGACGTGCGCCGGATACTGTCCAATGCCGCCGGCCTGACACTGGCCGAACGCACCAACATGCTGCTGCGCATCATTCACACACTGGCCGCCTGCGCCGTAGAAGAAATCTTACTCATGCCCGAGCGCGAAGGCTTGCGCGCCCTGCTTGAACGCCAGTTACAACGGCACGACCAACATCACTCCCACCCTCTGCCCACACTGATTTGGCTCGACCAGCCCGTTTCAGGTAGCGTGCACGATACGTTTACCGCTGCCGAAACCATGCACCGCCACGGCGTGGCCGCCATTATGGTATTAGGCGGCGACGGCACTCATCGCGCCGTAGTCAAAAACTGTGCCGACACACCCATCGCCGGTATTTCCAGCGGCACCAACAATGCCTTTCCGCCTATGCGCGAAGTAACCGTTACCGCACTTGCCGTCGGCCTCTTCGCTACCGGCCATATCCCGCCGCACACTGCCCTGCGCAGCAACAAATGTTTGTGCATCAAACGTTTTGACACCGCCCGCACCCTAATCCAACAAGACTTAGCATTAGTGGACGTAGGCATTCTCAACGAACAAATCCTCGGCGCCAAAGCCATCGGCGATACCGAGACCTTGCGCACCATTCTGGTCACACAGGCATCGCCCGAAGCCGTCGGCCTGTCTGCCGTTGCCGCCATGCTCTCGCCGCTACCGCGCCACGCGCCGGGCGGACTGGTGGTGGAATTGCAACCGAAAATCGGCAGCAATGCTGCCCCTGACGCTGTACCGCACACACTGCTGGCTGCTTTTTCTCCCGGCCTGATCGCGCCCTTGCAGGTTTTATCCTGGCAAACCCTTACCGACACACCCTACCGCCTTAGCGGCCAAAACGGCCTGATTGCGCTCGACGGCGAACGGGAACTCTCGTTCCGTGATACCGATACCATCGAAATCAGCCTGCAAGAACAGGCCTTCCGCACCGTAGACGTAGCGGCCTGCATGGCATATGCCGCTGCCGAACATTTGCTGTTCAACCCTTCATCACAAGGCCGTTTAGAGCCCTCACCCAAAGGAGAAGCACCATGAAATATGCAGCACCCAATACATCCGGAAGTATCGTTCAATTCAAACCGCAATACGATAACTATATCGGCGGTCAATGGGTTGCCCCCGCATCGGGCGAATATTTCGACGATATCTGCCCGATTACCGGCAAAGCCTTCACCAAAGTGGCACGTTCCAATGCCGACGACATCGAAACCGCACTGGATGCCGCCCATGCCGCCAAAGACGCCTGGGGTAAAACCAGCCCTGCCGCCCGTAGCGCCGTATTACTGAAAATCGCCGACCGTATGGAACAAAATCTGGAAAAAATAGCTGTAGCCGAAACTTGGGAAAACGGCAAACCCGTGCGCGAAACACTGGCTGCCGACATTCCTCTGGCCATCGACCATTTCCGCTATTTCGCCGGCGTATTGCGCGCACAGGAAGGCGGTATTTCCGACATCGACGACAACACCGTCGCCTATCACTTCCACGAGCCTCTGGGTGTGGTCGGCCAAATTATCCCGTGGAACTTTCCTCTGCTGATGGCTGCCTGGAAACTCGCACCGGCTCTGGCCGCAGGTAACTGCATCGTGCTGAAACCTGCCGAACAAACCCCCGTGTCGATTCTGTATTTAATCGACATCATCGGCGATTTACTGCCGCCGGGCGTGCTGAACATTGTGAACGGTTTCGGCGTGGAAGCCGGCAAACCGCTGGCGGAAAATCCCCGCATCGCCAAAGTGGCCTTCACCGGCGAAACCACTACCGGCAGCCTGATTATGGGCTACGCTGCCAAAAACGTGATTCCAGTAACGCTGGAATTGGGCGGCAAAAGCCCGAGTATTTTCTTTGCCGATGTCATGGACGAAGACGATGCGTTTTTAGATAAATGTTTGGAAGGCTTCGCTATGTTTGCGCTTAATCAGGGCGAAGTGTGCACCTGCCCCTCGCGCGTATTGGTTCAAGAAAGCATTTACGATCAATTTATCGAAAAAGCCGTCGCGCGCGTGAAAGCCATCAAAGCGGGCGACCCACTCGACACCGACACCATGATCGGTGCGCAGGCCAGCCAAGAGCAGATGGACAAAATCCTCAAGTATCTGGAAATCGGCAAACAGGAAGGTGCCAAAGTATTGGCCGGCGGCAACCGCCGTGTAGAAAGCGGCGACAACGGCAACGGCTACTTTATCGAACCCACCATTTTCGCCGGCAGCAACGACATGCGTGTGTTTCAAGAAGAAATCTTCGGCCCCGTGGTGGCGGTAACCACCTTCAAAACCGCCGAAGAAGCGCTGGCTCTTGCCAACGATACCGTCTTCGGCCTCGGCGCGGCGGTATGGAGCCGCGACATAAACACCTGCTACCGCATGGGGCGCGGCATCCAAGCCGGGCGCGTGTGGACCAACTGCTACCACCTCTACCCCGCCCACGCTGCATTCGGCGGCTACAAAAAATCGGGTATCGGCCGTGAAAACCACAAAATGATGCTTGACCACTACCAACAAACCAAATGCCTGCTGGTGAGCTACTCCCCCAACAAACTGGGCTTTTTCTAAACCAGAAAACCACCCTGCAAAGGCTACCTGAAAACATTTTTCAGGTAGCCCCCACAAACATTAAGGAGAATTCCATGAGCCACAAACTGCCCCTGAACGAAGACGGCTTGCTCGACGTGTACCGCAAAATGAAAACCATACGTGAATTTGAAGAAAGGCTGCACATCGACTTTTCACGCGGCGACATTCCCGGTTTCGTCCATCTGTATGCCGGCGAAGAAGCCACCGGCATCGGCGTATTACAACACCTACACGACGGTGACCGCATCGCCAGTACCCACCGCGGTCACGGCCACTGCATCGGTAAAGGTGTAGATGTAGGCGGCATGATGAAAGAAATCTACGGCAAACAAGACGGCGTATGCCGAGGCAAAGGCGGCTCCATGCACATAGCCGATTTATCCAAAGGCATGATGGGCGCCAACGGCATTCTGGGTGCAGGCGCACCGTTGGTGTGCGGTGCGGCGCTGGCCGCCAAATACCGCGGCAACGGCGACATCGGCGTCACCTTCTGCGGCGACGGCGCCGCCAACCAAGGCACGGTGCTCGAAAGCCTGAATTTGGCCGCCATTTGGAATCTGCCGATGATTTTCGTTATTGAAAACAACGGCTATGCCGAAGCCACTTCACGCAACTACGCCACTGCCTCCAGCAGCTTCGCCGATCGCGGCATCGGCTTCGGCGTACCCGGCATCACAGTAGACGGAGACGACTTCTTTGCGGTATACGAAGCCGCCGGTGAAGTAATCCGTCGCGCCCGTGAAGGCGGCGGCCCCGCCCTACTCGAATGCAAAACCAACCGTTTCTTCGGCCATTTTGAGGGCGACGCACAAACCTATCGCGCTCCGGGCGAGCTGGACAACATCCGCGCCAACCACGACTGCATCAAAATTTTCCGCCAGCGTGTTCAGGAAGCCGGCGCACTGAGCACCGAAGCCATGGACAATATCGACGCCGAAGTGGCCGCACTCATCGAACAATCCGTGATCGACGCCCGCAATGCACCCGAACCAGACAAAGCCGATTTGCTAAAAGACGTGTACGTGAAATATTAGCCGGCTTGCAGGTAAACCTTTCAGGTAGCCTCAAAACCACAAAACACCAGCAATCAAAAAACGAGGAGAAACATCATGGCCAGAAAACTGAGCATGAAATTGGCAATCAACGAAGCCATAGACCAAGAAATGCAGCGCGATTCAAGCGTGATTATGATGGGAGAAGACATTGTCGGCGGAGCCGGTGCGGGCGGCGACATGGATGCTTGGGGCGGCGTATTGGGCGTCACCAAAGGCTTGTACGAAAAACACGGCGACCGTCTGCTCGACACGCCGCTGTCCGAATCCGCCTACATCGGTGCAGCCATCGGTGCGGCGGCATGCGGCATGCGCCCGATTGCCGAGCTCATGTTTATCGACTTTATGGGCGTGTGCTTCGACCAAATTTTCAATCAAGCCGCCAAATTCCGCTACATGTTTGGCGGCAAGGCCGAAACGCCGGTGGTTATCCGCGCCATGGTCGGCGCCGGCTTCCGCGCCGCCGCACAACACAGCCAGATGCTCACGCCCGTGTTCACCCACATTCCCGGACTGAAAGTTGTATGCCCTTCCAACCCCTACGACACCAAAGGGCTGCTCATCCAAGCCATCCGCGACAATGATCCGGTGATTTTCTGCGAACACAAAAGCCTCTACGGCTTTGAAGGCGAGGTGCCCGAAGCCAGCTACGCCATTCCCTTCGGTGAAGCCAACATCGTGCGCGACGGCAAAGATGTCACCATCGTAACCTACGGCCTAATGGTACATCGCGCACTGGAAGCCGCCGCCACGCTTGAAAAAGAAAACATCAGCTGTGAAGTCATCGACCTGCGCACACTGTCGCCGCTGGATATGGATACCGTATTGGAGTCGGTAGAAAACACCGGCCGCCTCGTGGTGGTAGACGAAGCCAGCCCCCGCTGCAACATCGCCACCGATATTTCCGCCCAAGTTTGCCATGAGATTTTCCCGGCCTTAAAAGCCGGCATCCGTATGGTGGCGCCGCCACACACACCGGTGCCGTTTTCACCCACACTGGAAGACTTATACCTCCCCAACGCCAACGCCATCGCCAACGCGGTTCGCCAAACCATGAAAGGATAAAACCATGAGCCAGATTATTCCAATCGTAATGCCCAAATGGGGCTTGTCGATGCAAGAAGGCAAGGTAAACGAATGGCTGGTAGAGGTCGGCACACAAATCGAAGTCGGCATGCCGATTCTGGATGTAGAAACCGACAAACTCGCCAATGCCGTTGAAGCACCCGATGCCGGCCTGTTGCGCCGCTGCTTGGTTCAAGCGGGTGACGTGCTGCCCGTCAAAGCCCTGCTCGGCGTGTTGGCCGACAGCAGCATAAGCGATGATGAAATAGAGGCTTTCATTTCCGCCTACACGCTACCTGAAAACGATGCCGGAGAAAGCGGCAACGATACACCCGCGTTCCAATACACCGATGTCGACGGCTACCGCATACGCTACCTGAAAACCGGCAACGGCAAACAAACCGTCTTGCTGATTCACGGCTTCGGCGGCGACTTGAACAACTGGTTGTTTAATATAGACGAGCTGGCCAAACAACATACCGTTATCGCACTCGACCTACCCGCCCACGGCGGCTCCGAAGCACGCATATTCGACCAACCCGGCCTAGCCGCGCTGGCCGCGTTTGTCGTCCGCTTTCTCGACCAAACCGGTACCGGCCAAGTTTCACTGCTCGCCCACTCAATGGGCGGCGGCATCGCTGCCCAAATGGCACTGGATTTCCCCGAACGCCTCCGCAAACTCGCACTGGTTTCACCCTGCGGCTTTGGTTCCGAAATCAATATGGATTATATCAACGGCTTCATCCATGCCGAATCCCGCCGCGACCTCAAACCCGTATTAGGGCTGCTGCTGGCCGACCCCGAAGCCGTGAGCCGCACCATGATAGACGATACCCTCAAATACAAACGCCTCGACGGCATCGACGCGGCCTTGCGCACCTTACGCGATGCACTGTTCACCAACGGCCAGCAAGCCGCGCAACCGGGGCTACAACTGCAACCCGAACGCCATCCTCTGCTGGTATTATGGGGCGGCCAAGACCATATCGTGCCGTCGGCACATGCCGACAACGTGCCCTCCGGTGCTGTAATCCAACGGTATGCCGGCTCCGGCCATATGTGCCACATGGACCACGCCGCAGAAGTGAACGAAGTCCTATTGCGCCATTTTGAATAAAGCGACTAAAAACAACCCGTGCGCAAACACCCTGCCTTGCCGGCTGTTTGCGCACAAACCGTTGCCAGAACCCGAAAGCCGATTATGCCCGCCAGCCCAAGCACCCCATCCGCCCCATCATGGGCAAAACAAGAGCACGCACTATTAGACCGGGCCGCACACAGCCAAAATTTCCATGTTCGCATCGAAGAAGCCACAACCGGCCTTGTGGTGCCGCGCAGCTATCGCGGCCATACCCGCTTTGCCGAAGCGCAAGCCCGCTTTGCCGCCAATAGCCAGCCCGTGCACGTGCGCCTTTCCGGCGGCGGTTTAGTGCCGCAAGCCGCCGGCGTCGTCAACCTTCATCTAGCCTATCCCGTCTGCACACACGAACCCTTAGCCGTGGCCGAACACCATTACCAACTGCTATGCCAATTGCTCGGCCTCGCCCTGCAAAGCGTCGGTATCCGAGCCACCGCCCAAGCCGTAAACGGCTCATTTTGCGACGGCCGCTTCAATCTGGCCGTAAACGGCCAAAAAATCGCCGGCACCGCCCAATACTGGCGACGCAACCCGCAACACAACGCAACACAACCGGCCTATACCGTCCTGTCCCATGCCGTCCTGCTCGTATCCGCCGATACCACCGCCCTCACTACCGCCGCCAACGCCTTTGAAGACGCCCTAAACAGCGGCCGCCGCTATCGCGCCGATAAAATTACCAATGCCGCCCGCCTGTGCGGCAACCCACCGCAACTGTGCACCACGCTGATAGAAGCGCTGACAGACGCAACGACACATTACCAGCCCAAATTCTGCCACCTAGCCTGAAAACACAAACGCTACCTGAAAACCCGTTTTCAGGTAGCGTTTCCAACATCCGCCTAAATGTTATTCCGGTCGAGGCGGTGCTCCGGCCGGCTGCTTGAAGCGTTTGTAGGCAAACAGATATTGCGCAGGAAAACGCCGTACCCATTGCTCCACATTATCGTTCACCAATTGCGTGTCGCGCACCGTGTCGCCGCTCAGCTCCCCCTGCATCGGCTTAATATGCAATACAAAGCCTTGCCCGCGCGGCAGGCGTTCACCGCAGAAAAACAGAGTCGACACGTTTTTCACATTTGCTAACTTGCCCGCCAGCGTCATTGTGTATGCCGGCCGGCCGAAAAATTTCACCCAAATACCATCAGCGCCGTGCGGCACCTGATCGGGCAGCACTATCGTCGCCTCGCCCGCGCGCAAGGCCTTAATAACCTGCTTCACACCCTGCATATTGGTAGGCGCGGTGCGCCCTTTATCGCGCACGCGTCCGGCGTTCATCACCGCATCGAGCCATTTCAGCTTCGGCGGGCGGTACATAGCGGTGAGTGGAAACGGCAGGTGGTGGCTGATATAGCGCCCCGCCAAATCATAGCTGCCAATATGCGGCGTAATCAGCAGCAGCCCCTCTCCTTTGGCCAGCGCGGCTTCCACATGCTCCCAGCCGTGCACCTCTTTAAACAGAGCCACAATCTCTTCGCTCGAACGCATCCACGCTACCGGCAACTCCAATCCGCCCTTGAGGCTTTCTTGGCAAACCGCTTTGATGAGCGTGTGAGCCGGCAGCTTGTCTGATATAATGCCTGCCGACTCAATGTTCTCGCCGATGCGACGGCGCAATTCAGGCTGCAAATAATAACCCACTGCGCCCGCCATATTGCCAAACCAGTGTAAAACGGGCAACGGCACAGCCCCCATCAGCCGGAACAAGAAAAAAATGATTTTTTGCATAGCACAGTCATATCTCAATTAATGCGCTATTGTAGCAAAGGCAGGCTAAAAACTTAACCGCCAGATTTCCCAAGCCGCGCCGAGCCGTTTCAGGTAGCCTCAATCCGTTGTTTATGAAAGACACCACAATGAGTGAATATTTGTTTACCTCCGAGTCCGTATCCGAAGGCCATCCCGACAAAGTGGCCGATCAGATTTCCGACGCCATTCTCGATGCGATTCTGAGTCAGGATCCCGCCGCCCGTGTGGCGGCCGAAACGCTGGTGAACACCGGCCTGTGCGTACTCGCCGGCGAAGTGAGCACCACCGCCCAAATCGATTACATCAAAGTAGCACGCGACGCCATCACCCGCATCGGCTACAACTCGTCCGAAATGGGCTTCGACGCCAACGGTTGTGCCGTGATGATGTGTTACGACCAGCAATCACCCGACATTGCCCAGGGCGTAAACGAAGGCGAAGGCATCGACCTGAACATGGGTGCGGGCGACCAGGGTTTGATGTTCGGCTACGCCTGTGACGAAACACCCACACTGATGCCGTTTGCCATTTACTACGCCCACCGCCTGATGCAGCGCCAAAGCGAATTGCGCAAAGAAGGCCGCCTTCCGTGGCTGCGCCCCGACGCCAAAGCCCAACTCACCTGCGTATACGATTCAGAAACCGGCACAGTAAAGCGCATCGACACCGTGGTATTGTCCACTCAGCACCATCCCGACATCGAGCACGAAGAATTGCGTCAAGCCGTTATCGAACAGATTATCCAACCCGTGCTGCCGCCCGACATGCTCACCGCCGACACTAAATACCTCATCAACCCCACTGGCCGTTTCGTAATCGGCGGCCCACAAGGCGACTGCGGCCTCACCGGCCGTAAAATCATCGTCGACACCTACGGCGGCGCCGCACCGCATGGCGGTGGTGCGTTTTCCGGCAAAGACCCCACCAAAGTCGACCGCTCCGCCGCCTATGCCTGCCGCTACGTCGCCAAAAACATCGTTGCCGCCGGCCTGGCCAACCAGTGCCAGATTCAGGTTTCCTACGCCATCGGCGTGGCCGAGCCCACCTCCATCGCCATCGACACCTTCGGCACCGGCAAAATCAACGAAGCCGAGCTGATTGCACTGGTGCGCAAACACTTCGACCTGCGCCCCAAAGGCATCATCCAAATGCTGAATCTGCAACGCCCGATTTACAGCAAAACCGCCGCCTACGGCCACTTTGGCCGCGAAGAGCCGGAATTTACCTGGGAGCGTACCGACAAAGCTGCTGCCCTGAAAGCAGACGCCGGCCTGTAACCCTTTGCAGCATGACATTCCGCATAAGGCTACCTGAAACCTTTTCAGGTAGCCTTAGTTAATAAAACGCTTGACAGCCGGAAGCAGCAACCATAAAATACGCGACTTCAATTCCCTGATAGCTCAGTCGGTAGAGCGACGGACTGTTAATCCGCAGGTCCCTGGTTCGAGCCCAGGTCGG
>RRZU013548682.1_pt1 | contig 26918 bp, 22 predicted proteins | sample 2165561 | NCBI WGS metagenome assembly RRZU01 (sample SAMN10456909, study PRJNA506462) | wastewater metagenome | isolation source: wastewater sludge | place: USA: Moscow, Idaho | reverse complement strand
GTGAGCAATCCGGCATATTCGCCCTGGGCGCCGCTGTTTGGTTGCAGCGACGTGGCCTTAAAGCCTGTTACCTGGCTCAGCCAGGCTTCCAGTTCGGCGATGATCCGGCGGTATCCCGTCCATTGATCTGCCGGAGCAAATGGGTGTATGGCGTTGAATTCGGGCCAGCTCAGCGGGATCAGCTGCGTAGCTGCGTTCAGTTTCATGGTGCAGCTGCCGAGGGAGATCATCGAAGTATTCAGACTGAGGTCTTTGTTTTCAAGCGATTTGATGTAACGCATCATCTCTGTTTCACTGCGGTGAGAGGAGAAAACAGGATGGGTCAGGTATTCAGATGTGCGGGTAAGCGTAGTCGGTATATTGGTCAGTATGCTGTCTGTGTCGAAATGGGCGACGGCTGTGTCCTGTTGCTTCAGTGAGGCAAACACGTGAAGGATGTCGAGGATATCGTATTCATTGGTTGTTTCATCCAGTGATATCTGCACGTATCCGTCATGGTACCAGAAATTCATCTTCCTGGCTTCGGCGGCGGAACGAAGCTGGGTGCTATCGCCAATGTGTATACGAACAGTGTCGAAATAGTATTTGTTTTCATTGACAAATCCCAGTTCCTTAAGTTCCTGGCTGAGTGTGAGCGCCAGCAGGCTTATGCGTTTGGCGATATTCTTGATGCCTTCTGCTCCGTGGTAAACGGCATACATGGCCGACATGTTGGCCAGAAGTGCCTGGGCCGTGCAGATATTGCTCGTGGCTTTTTCGCGGCGGATATGTTGCTCCCTGGTTTGCAGGGCCATCCGCAGGCATCGGTTGCCCCTGGCATCCACACTGACTCCGATGATACGGCCCGGGATGTTTCGTTTGAATTCATCCCTGGTGGCAAAGAACGCGGCATGTGGTCCGCCGAATCCCATCGGAACACCCAGGCGCTGGGCGTTGCCCACGGCAACATCGGCGCCCAACTCACCGGGAGGGGTGAGGAGTGGGAGGGCCATCAGATCGGTGGCCATTACCACACGTGCGTTAACAGCATGTGATTTTTCAATGAAAGAACGGAAATCGGCTATCTGTCCGGTTGCATCCGGGTATTGCACGATGGCGCCGAAATAAGATTCATCCAGTTGAACGGTCCGGTAATCTCCAAAAACCAATTCCACATGGATGGGTTTGGCACGGGTCATCAGTACCTCTTTCGTCTGCCCATAAACGTTATTATCTACAAAGAATCGGGGCGCTGTGATATGGTCGGTGTCTTTGTTCTTGTGGTTGAACAACATCGCCATCGCTTCCGCTGCAGCGGTGCCTTCGTCGAGCAGGCTCGCATTGGCGATCGGTAGTCCGGTGAAGTCGCTTACCATGGTTTGGAAGTTCAGCAGGCTCTCCAGCCTGCCCTGGGCGATCTCCGCCTGGTAAGGGGTGTATTGCGTATACCATCCCGGGTTTTCAAAAATATTTCGGAGGATCACACTTGGGGTGATGGTATTGAAATAGCCCTGTCCGATGTAGGATTTGTACACTTTATTCAAACTGGCAATCTCCCACAGGCTTTGCAGGTATTCGTATTCGCTCATCGGTCCACCGGTTTGCATGGGCTGTTCCAGGCGAATGGATGCAGGTACGGTTTGGTCGATCAACTCATCCATGCTTTTCACACCGATGCTTTCCAGCATCTCTTTCGTTTCAGACTCATTAGGACCGATATGTCTTTGGGCAAATTCGTTTTTTTGAAGGTCAAACAGGTTCATATGTTATTTTTAATCCGGCTGAACAATGGAGCTTTGTTTTTCAGGTTTCTCTCCGGTGGTTATTTTAACCGAAATGTTATCCGGAAATGGGCTGATTAACGCCGCAAAATTACGGTAAGCCCAGTATATTTGGCTCATGTTTGGCTGTTCGTTTTCCCTTGTGGATAAATGCTTTATAAAACTGCCCGAATCTTTCAACAAATGAGTGGACCCCTGCACCCCAACTGGCAAAAAAAGTCGGAGGAAAATAAAAAGAAGTACCAGCGTTTACTGGACCGGCCCGATAAGAATAAATTGCTGAAAGAACTGCCCGACCTGCATGAGGAGGCTTTTAATCAGGTCAATTGCCTGGATTGTGCTGCCTGTTGCAAAAATTATTCGCCCAGGTTTAAAACGCCGGACATTAAAAGGATTTCCCGCCACCTGCGCATGAAGGAAGGGACTTTCATTGATTCGTACCTGCGGGTTGACGAAGAAGGTGATTATGTGTTGAAATCGAAACCCTGTCCATTTCTCGGGGCCGACAATTATTGCAGCATATACGATGTACGGCCTTCAGATTGCAGCCGATTTCCTTATACGGATGAAGATGTATTTTTCAAGAGGCCCAGGCTAACCCTGACCAATGCCGGCTTCTGCCCGATCGTATACGTGGTGCTGCAAAAACTGGTGGGAGAGGAACCCTGACCCTTTAATATTCCATCTCCCGGAGGGTAGGGGCTTTGAACCAGGTGAAAATGACCACTGCAATGGTCATGCAGCCGCCAAATACAACAGAAGGTACCGTGCCCATCAATCGAGCGGCCACACCGCTTTCAAACTGGCCTAGTTCATTGGATGAATTGATGAACATACTGCTGACAGACATGACCCTTCCCCTTAGTTCATCCGGCGTTTTGAGCTGAAGGATCGTACTCCTGACAATCACACTTACACCATCCATACACCCGCTGATCATCAGGGCCAGAAAGGAAAACCAGTATACGGTAGACAGCGCAAACAGAATAATGCATATGCCAAAGCCGGCCACCGCATAGAAAAGGGTCCGGCCCTGTTGTTTTTTTAGCGGGCGAACGGTCAGTATGGTTACCGTTATGATGGAACCTATATCCGTGGCGGCGTTCAGCCATCCAAAACCTATTGGTCCCACGTGCAGGATCTCATTGGCAAATACAGGTACCAGTGCAACGGCACCGCCGAATAATACGGCAAAAAGGTCCAGGCTCATCGCTCCCAGTAATTCCTTGCTGTGAAAAACATACTGCAAGCCTTCTTTGACCCTCGACCATGTGTTTGCTTTGCCACTGACCAGCACTTCTTTGGGCTTAAGACGACTCAGGATGAAATAGCCGGCGCATACCTGCAGCAGAATGACCAGGAATGTATTTTGTATCCCGATCCCCGCGATCAGGAAACCGCCGGCAGCATGTCCGCTGATCGAAGCCACCAGCCAGGTAGCTGAACTGATCGATGCAGCAGCAGGCAGGATTTCCCTGGGCACTATCTGTGCGATCAACGATGAAAAGGTGGGGCCCGAAAAAGATCGTATGGCCCCTGTGATTGCGATCACAGCAAAAATGATCAGGCAGATGGTCCAGGGGCTAAGATGCCTGCTGGCCGTTCCGGATGATAAAAGCCACAAAAAAAGGATACACCCGATATACATCAGTATGCATCGAAGCAGTAGAGACCTTTTTTCGCTGCGGTCTATATGCTGACCTGCATACAGGGCCAGTGAAACAGCGGGGATGACTTCGGATAATCCTACCAGGCCCAGTGCCAGCGGACTTCCCGTAAGAAGGTAAACCCACCAGCCGATCACGGTTCCGGTCATACGAAGCCCCATGATGAACAGGAATCTCCCGGCAATAAAGTGCCTGAATTCGGGAATGGATAATGGGGCGTATGGGTTTATATGGTCGGGATTTCGCGCCAACAGTTGTTTGTTTGATTCTCTTCGGTCCCTATCAGGGTAGCGTCAGGTAATACTGCCCGTTATCATATTCTTTGTCGAGCGCATCGATGATCACCTGCATGTGCTGTTCATTTCCCAGGAAATCGGCATTGCTGGCATCAACAAACAGGGTTTTGATATTATGCTGTTTGATGTATTGCGTATAGGTTTCCTGCAGGTTGAACAGGTAATCGTTCGGGATGTTCTGTTCATATTCCCGGTTTCTTTTTTTGATGTTCTCCTGCAATTTATTCACCGGTGCATGGAGGTAGATCAGGAGCTCCGGCTGTACGATCTGCGGGTTGATGATCTCAAATAATTTCTGGTATAACCTGAATTCCTCATCCGGCAGGTTCACCTTGGCAAAAAGCAGGCATTTGGTAAAGAGGTAATCGGAAATGGTGATTTGTTGGAAAATATCCTTGGTCTGCAGTAATTCCTTCAGCTGTTTGTAACGTTCGGCCATAAAAAATAATTCCAGCGGGAAAGCGTACTGGCCGGGGTTTTCATAGAATTTAGGCAAAAAAGGGTTGTCGGCGAATTCTTCCAGGATCAGCCTGGCATTGTAGTGTTTACTGAGCAGGTGTGATAAGGTGGTTTTCCCGGCGCCGATATTGCCCTCGATCGTAACAAAATTATACTTCATTTCGGCTGCAAAATAAGAGGAAAGGTCATTGTGCCGGTTAAATTTTTTTCACATCCAGCCGGTCACCGCAGGCAAGTAACATGTCATGGATCGTTTTGCCGGAGTCCGGAGCCATGAAACGTGGCGACAATTCATTCAATGGAACAAGCACAAATCTGCGCTGCCCGATCCGGGGATGGGGAATCTCCAGTTCCGGAAGGTTGATGATCGCTTTATCGAAATACAATATGTCGATATCAATGACCCTGGCGGCATTTTTCTCCGTTCTGACGCGTCCCATAGACCGCTCGATGTCAAGGCAGATTTGCATGCATGCAACTGCACTGTGGGTTGTTTCCACGATGATGACCTGGTTGATGAAATCGGGCTGGTCCGTCTTTCCCCAGGCTGCTGTCTGGTATTGCGACGAAGACCTGGTGATAGGCCCGATTTGTTTTTGGATCAATTGTCTGGCAGTTGCCAAATGGCCGGAAGGGTCGCCCAGGTTACTGCCTAGCAGCAGGTATATGGTATGGACATGTGTTTTCTTGCGGAGCATGGGTAAATATACTGCGGAATCATGGCAAGCTGTAAGCTTTGAATATTTTGATATAGATTTACGCCACCATGAGTAAAACCGGTCAGCCTTACAGTCAGTTCAGGGCGATGCTCGCCATTACCAGGGCAAGCCTTCGTTCCATCACGCGGAGCCCTTCGGCTATGGTCTTTAGTTTTGTATTTCCATTTATTTTCATTCTCGTATTCGGTTTCATCGGGGAAGGCGGGGGCAGGCAATCATTTCGGGTAGTGGTAGACGTTCATTCCGATACATCCAATGCATTGTATCATGCCCTGCAACAATCCGAGGTGGTTAAACTGGTCGAGTATGCAACGGAGGATGAACTTCTGCACGATCTGCAAAGGGGCAGGGTGGCAGGCATCATACGCATCAATAAAACACAGGCACAGCCGGCTTATGAACTAAACCTGCAGAGTACCACATCCAATAACGATAAATGGCCGCAACTAAGGTCTTACCTGGCAAACCTGTTAAATGAACTGAGTAACAAGGCTTATCCCGGGCGGCCAACCTATGCCACATTTGATTTTAATGTTGCCCGGGATGTCAAAGAGATCAGGGAATATAAAACGATTGACTTTATCCTGCCCGGGCAATTGGGCTTCTCCCTGCTCAGCAGCGGTGTCTTCGGTGTAGCGTTCATGTTCTTCAACCTCCGAAATACACTGGTATTGAAACGGTTCTTTGCCACGCCGATCAACCGCACATTCATCATTCTGGGCGAAGGGCTCAGCAGGGTCATATTCCAAATGATCACCGCTGTGGTGATCATCGGTGCAGGGTATTTCTTCTTTGGATTCACCCTGATCCATCATTTCTATACTTTCCTTGAAATGCTTGTTCTCAGTTTTATTGGCCTGCTGGTATTCATGGGTTTTGGTTTTATCGTCAGTGGCGTAGCCAAAAACGATAGCTCCATACCACCTTTTGCCAACCTGATCACGCTGCCGCAATTTCTGCTGGGAGGAACTTTTTTTTCGGTGGATGCATTTCCTTCCTGGCTTCAGCCTATCTCCAGGGCACTGCCGCTCACGCACCTGAATACCGCTATGCGCAGTGTGGCATTTGAAGGGCAAAATCTCTGGGATGTAAAAGCTGAGATTGCGATCCTGATCGCCTGGGGAATCCTGGTTTATGCCATAGCCATTAAAGTCTTTAAATGGGAATAACTTGCATCCATGAAAGCGATTAAAGGAATTCTGTTTGTTCTGACCGGGTTATTCATCATGGTCACACTGATCTCTCTTCTTATGCCATCTAAAGTCATGATGGTGCGAACCCAATCCATGCGTTCTTCCGGTGATTCGGTTTTTAAATACATTTCCGATTTGTCGAGGTGGCCTGCCTGGCATCCGGTATTTGGGCAGGAAGGTATAACGGTTTCGTATAGCAGCCCATCACATGGGAAGGGCGCTTCAGCTAGCTGGACCTCGAACGGGAAAGATAATAAACTGGAAGTGCTCTCTGATTCCGCCCACGTATTTCGTGCCAGGCTTACGCGTAGTCGTGAAAATCCGGTTGATTATATTGTAAGCGTTACGCCAATGAACAATCCATCAGAAGTTCAGGTGGAATGGAAAGCCGTGATCAAACTCTCCTGGTATCCCTGGGAAAAATTTTCCGGCATGCTGATCGATAAGATGACCGGCCCTGGTTATGAAGAAGCGCTTCGCCGGCTCAGGGATCTGTGCGAACAAAAATCATAAACATTAAGCTGGCAGACTGATCTTTCCCATGCCAGTTGCCGGCAGGTTGGGCGCCGGCTCCCCAAAATCGGTACCGTTGCCCGCTACACATTGATTGGCCAGTATGGCAAACAGGATGGCTTCTTTTGCATCGGTGGAGAAAGGGGCTTCCATCCTGGTTCCGTAAAGTTGTTTTTGCAGTTGTTTCATCAGCACATGATTATGTGCACCGCCTCCCGTGATCATATATTTACGTTTATTGCTTACCGGTAGCTTCTGAACGGCATCGCAGATCGTGTCTGCAGTAAATCTGTTCAGGGTAGCCATGATATCTGCAGCCGGAAGTTCCAGGCATTCGGTTTGGTTAAGCGCTTTCCGGAGGTAAGAGATGTTGAATAGTTCAGGCCCTGTTGTTTTTGGCAGTGGCCTGTTAAAATAGGGATCGGCTTTTAATGCAGCTAACAGGCCGTCGTGAATTTGGCCCCCGGAGGCCAGCTGACCATCTTTATCATAAGACCTTTCACCGGGCAGCGACTGGATATAAGTATCCATGATCTTATTGCCCGGTCCCGTATCTCCGGAAACAACCCGGTTGAAATGCCGGCCTGCCGGTATGTAAGTTAGATTGGAGATGCCGCCGATGTTGATCAGCAATACATCGCAATCGTTTTCCGCAAATAATAGGAAATCACCATAGGCTGCCAGTGGTGCGCCTTCCCCGCCGGCTGCTATATGTTTTTGCCTGAAATCACTGATGCAGATAATGCCGGTTTTTACCGCAAGCCTGTCGCCATCGCCCATTTGCAGGGTGCTGTGTGCCGGGTTACTAAGTCGCCCGCTATGATCGGGAGCATGGAAAACTGTTTGGCCGTGGCTGGCAAGAAAATCAACTGATGAAACCGGGAACTGCCAATCCTGCAAGGCTTCAATGACCATGCCCGCATGAACATCTGCCACCCAGGCATGTAACAGGCATATCTTATCCAGCGTTGCTTCAGGTTTGAATGCAACTTCGCGGATCATGTTTTTTTGGGCTTCAGTATAGGGCAGGGTGCGGTGATGCAAGAGTTCAACCTTTGTTTGCAGGCCATGATGATGGATGCGGCAGAGGGCGAGGTCCAGTCCGTCGAGTGAAGTGCCGCTCATCATACCCAGGATCACCCTGCTTTCTTTAGCGGCTGCTGCACACAGTTGATCGATATATTTATTCATCGGAACGATTTAATATAAAATGGAGGTTTCTTTTGATTCCCTGAAACTTGGCCCTTTTGATGGGTGAATGTCGGAAGATAAGTTTGAAGGATTCTTCCGTCAGCTCTTCCCAATCTTTTGTGCTGAATGTCATTAATTCTGGCAGGGGAGTGAATGCCTTTTCGCCGGTGGCCTTTGCAAACCGGTTCCAGGGGCATACATCCTGGCATACATCACATCCAAAAAGCCAGTCACCAAAACGTTCTTTCATCGTATCCGGAAGCAGGGCATCTTTCAGTTCTATTGTAAAATACGAGATGCAACGGCTGCCATCCACCATTTTACCGGGAAGTATGGCGTCAGTCGGACAGGCGTCGATGCAACGGGTGCAGGTGCCGCAATAATCTTTCGCATAGGCGTCATCGTAATCAAAGGCCAGGTCAGTGATGAGTGTCGCAATAAAAAAGAAGGATCCCTGTTGTTTATTGATGAGGTTTCCGCTTTTACCGATCCATCCCAATTCGCTCTCCAGGGCCCAGCTTCTTTCCAGTACAGGCGCGCTGTCTACAAATCCGCGCCCGTTCACTTCTCCAAATTTCCGGCGCATGTTTTCCAGTAACTCGTTAAGCCGGGGTCTGATCACTTCATGATAATCCTCGCCGTAAGCGTATTTGGCAACGCGGGGAACTCCATCCGGCTGAAGTTCTCCAGGAAAATGATTCATCAGGAGTGTTATAACTGAACGGGCTCCGGGTACAAGTTTGCCAGGGTCAACCCGCAGGTCAAAATGGTTTTCCATATAGGCCATTTTACCATGCAATCCTTTGGAAAGCCATGCTTCCAGTCTCCGTGCGTCTTCATCCAGGAAGCGGGCCCTCGCGATCCCGCAAAAATCAAAGCCAAGTCTTCGGGCTTCCCGCCTGACCCAATCTGTTCTCGATTCATTTATCGTCATGTTCAAGATGCAGTTTGTGAAAGAAGCGGTGTACGATAGGGGCGATCAGCAGTCCGGATGTTGTGAGGTAGGCGATCCCGCAAAAGAGCGCATAAAATGAAGCAAAGAGTTTGGCCGTATTACTGAGTACAATGTCATTGCTGATCATGGGCCCCATACCTCCCAGGATCATGGATGCATTGAGCAGGCTGTCGTACCAGCCAAATTGCGGTACCGTCATTTTATAGCCAATGACACCCAGGGCCAGGCTTGCTGCCATAAGCAGGCCGGAATACAAAAAATATTTTCCAACCCGTTGGTAATACACCCTGGCGGGTACCAATTGTTGCTTTTTATTTTCAAACATGGAATCTGTTTGACTAAAGTTACATGCTTGTAAGATAAAATGGCAGAATATGGGTTAGTGGTTTGTTATCCAGCTGTCAACCAACTTTTTCAATGCTCTGTATAATTCTCCGCGGCCCTTATTCTTCAGGTTGAAGGTAAATAGTATGGCAGCATATTGCCTGCGGTTATCCACCCAGGGAAAAGTGCCGAAAAGTCCCGGACTGGTAACAGACTCCGAACGAGTTTGTTTATCGGCGTTATCCATCACCCATTCTCCAAAACCATACCCCCAGTTTCCCGCTTCAGCGGGCGAGTGTTTGATATCTGCACCAATGATGTGATTTCTTTGCATCAGTTCAACGGATTTCGCACTCAAGACCTGCCTTCCATCGATCATGCCATTTTGCAGGATCATGACCAGGAATCTCAGGTAGTCGGATGCGGTACTCCTGGCGCCCCCCGCTGCCAGAGGTACCGGGCTCCCGCCAAAATCCGTCTGTTTCATGCCACAGGGAACGGCGATCCGTTCATTGAATAAGGTTCTGAAATCCTTGCCCGAGATTTTTTCTATAACGGCAGCGGCTAACTGAAGCCCATTGCTGCTGTAATGAAAAGTACTGCCAGGCTTTCCTTCCATGTCTAGCCCGGCGATTTTTTCTACAACGGAAGCCATCGTGCCGGCTTGCATCATCTCTTTATTTTCTTTGAGTCCGATGGAAGAAATGCCTGTCAGGTGACTGAGACATTGCAGTATGGTAATGTTTCCTTTCCCATGCTTTGTTGTAATAGGGAGAAAACGCCCGATCGTATCTTCAAGGCTTAGCCTGCCTTCATCAATAAAAGTCATCACCAATGCAGCGCTCAGCCATTTACTGCAACTCGCAATGCCGATCCTGGTTTCTGCATCATAGTCTTTCAATACGTCTCTGGAATCTTTGCCTGTTCTTCTGGCGATCATTTTGCCGATCATTTTTTGCTTTCCGCTTAGTTCATTCACTGCATGGGAATAGATGATCCGGTTATTCTGATAAATGAGTAAAACGGCCCGTCCGCCTAAATCATGGGCATGTTCTTCCAGCCAATTGTCAAGGGGCTTAACTCCCGTTTGTCCTGCTGAAACCTGAAAAACTAGCAGGAATAAGGCAAACAGACTGCAATGGAGGCAGTTTTTCATGAAACGCAATGACATAATTTCCTGATTTTGTTTTGGATAAAGATTTGCTGCCATTGTTTAAAATAACAGAATAATACCCAATTATGAACCTGAATAATTTCACTATCAAAGCGGCGGAAGTGATCCAGCAGGCACAGCAACTGGCATACAACCAGCGTAATCCCAACATCGAAAATGAGCACTTGCTAAAAGCGCTGTTAAAGATGGAAGATTCTCCCGTTGAATACCTGCTCAAAAAGAATAATGTTACCATCAACCTGGTGGAAAGCAAACTGGAAGAACTGCTGAAAAAGCTGCCTACAACCAGTGGTGAACCTGCTCAATCGATTGGGCGCGATGCGAATGCAGTGATACTTCGTTCAGGCGCCGTACTAAAACAGTTTGGCGATGAGTTTGTTACACCCGAACATATCCTGCTGGCTATACTGCAAGGCAGCGATACAACAGCCAAGATCCTGCAGGATGCAGGGCTTACCGAAAAAGGCTTAGTTGCATCCATCAAAGAATTGAGGAAAGGCTCAACAGTCACTTCACAAACGCAGGAAACGCAATTTAACGCACTAAACAAATATGCCAAGAACCTCAACGAACTGGCCCGCTCAGGCAAGCTTGACCCGGTGATCGGTCGCGATGAGGAGATCAGGCGCACCTTACATATCCTCAGCCGGCGGACTAAAAATAATCCGATCCTGGTGGGTGAGCCCGGCGTGGGTAAAACGGCCATTGCGGAAGGTCTGGCCATGCGTATTATCAATGGCGACGTGCCGGAAAACCTCAAATCTAAAACCATCTTCGCCCTGGATATGGGCCAACTTATCGCTGGCGCCAAGTATAAAGGGGAGTTTGAAGAAAGACTTAAATCGGTGGTGAAGGAAGTGACCGGCAGTGAGGGCGAGATCATTCTCTTCATCGACGAGATCCATACGCTCGTGGGAGCAGGCGGCGGCGACGGGGCAATGGATGCAGCCAACATCTTGAAGCCCGCTTTGGCCCGGGGTGAACTCAGGGCAATCGGGGCAACCACTTTAAATGAATACCAGAAATATTTCGAAAAAGATAAGGCACTTGAAAGGAGGTTCCAGAAAGTAATGATCGATGAGCCCACAACCGACGATGCCATTTCTATTTTGCGCGGGATCAAAGACCGGTATGAAACCTATCATCATGTGCGAATAAAGGATGAAGCGATCATTGCCGCCGTTGAACTTTCGCACCGTTATATTACCGACCGTTTTTTGCCTGACAAGGCTATCGACCTGATCGATGAAAGCGCTGCCAAGCTGAGGCTGGAGATGAACTCCATGCCGGAGGAACTGGATAAACTGGAACGGCAGATCCGTCAGTTGGAAATTGAAAGAGAGGCGATCAAACGTGAGCAGGATGATGTCAAGTTAAAGGAACTCAATACCGAAATCGCGAACCTGGCTGTGGAAAGAGATACCTACATGTCGAAGTGGAAGCAGGAGAAAGAGATCGTCGAAAAGATCCAGCAGGGTAAAGCCAATATAGAAAAGCTCAAGCAGGAAGCAGAACAGGCTGAACGCAACGGAGATTATGGCAAAGTTGCGGAAATACGATACGGCAAAGTGAAAGAGCAGGAGGCATCGATTGCAGACTGGACAAAACAATTAAGTGAACTTTCGGAAAAGCGATTGCTGAAAGAAGAAGTGGATGCGGAAGATATCGCGGAAAGCGTTGCCAAAGCAACCGGCATACCTGTTTCGAAAATGATGCAGAGCGAGCGCGACAAATTGCTGCACCTGGAAGATGAACTGCATAAAAGGGTCGTGGGCCAGGAGGAAGCGATAGAAGCGGTTTCTGATGCTATCCGGAGAAGCAGGGCGGGTCTGCAGGATGCTCGCCGGCCCATTGGTTCGTTTATTTTCCTGGGTACTACCGGGGTGGGTAAAACCGAATTGGCCAAGGCCCTGGCGGAATACCTCTTCGATGACGATTCCATGATGACCAGGATTGATATGAGTGAATATCAGGAGAAACATTCTGTCAGCCGCCTGGTTGGAGCGCCTCCCGGTTATGTAGGATACGATGAGGGCGGTCAGTTGACGGAAGCGGTCAGGCGTAAACCTTATTCCGTTGTTCTGCTCGATGAGATCGAGAAAGCCCATCCGGATGTGTATAATGTATTGTTGCAGGTACTGGATGACGGAAGACTTACCGATAATAAAGGCCGTATGGTGAATTTTAAGAACACCATCATCATCATGACCAGTAATATGGGCAGTCATATCATCCAGGAGAATTTCGAAAAAGTGACAGAAAAGAATAAGGAAGAAGTGGTTGAAAAAACCAGGGAGGAAGTGATCGGGCTGTTACGCCAGACCATCAGGCCCGAATTCCTGAACCGGATTGACGAAGTCATCATGTTCCAGCCCCTCATGCGGAATGAGATCCGGGGTATTATACGGATCCAGCTCGATAACCTGAAACAATTGGTAGCTAAAAACGGGCTAGATCTGCGGTTTAGCGAATACGCGGTCGATTACCTGGCTGAAAATGGCTACGACCCGCAATTCGGAGCTAGGCCGCTGAAAAGGTTGATACAGAAAGAGGTCATCAACCAACTTAGTAAACGGATATTGGCGGGAGACCTGGATAAGACCAAACCGGTTTTGGTGGATGTTTTTGATGGAACCGTGGTTTTTAGAAATGAAGTGCCTGCCGGTATCACAGCCTGATAAAGAAACAAATCATAGATATATTTAAACGGCTGGTTTTCAGCATGTTTTTTGGAAAAAAGCTAAAAATATGCTAAATGGTTTCTTCCAGAACCCAAAATAGGCTACCTTCAGCAGAATCAGACCTGTAGAAAGGCCTAAGAGGACAACAGCATTATTAGACCATTCCGGTACTTCATGGCCGGGAAAAGAAAAAGGAGCATATATGGCTTTTAAAAAAGAGGTGGTTGACGTCATTGAACCTAAAGACGTGTTCGTCGGCAACCCCAAAGCGGAAGTGACACTCGAAGAATTTGGCGAATACGAGAGCGAGGAATGTGCCAAGGCAAATGAAGTGGTTAAGAAATTACTCCTGGAATTTGACGGAAAGATCCGTTTCAATTTCAGGCATTTCCCCCTGACAAAAGTGCACCAGAGAAGCCTGAAGGCCGGCGAAGCGGCCGTAGCCACCGCACAGGAGGGTAAGTTCTGGGAAATGCACAACATCATGTTTGCCAACAGGCGTAACCTGGGTACCACCAGCTTAAAGTTACTGTCGAAGGAAGCCGGTGTGAGCAATAAGAAATTTCTGGATGACCTCGTCAACGCCACTTATGGCTGGCATATCCAATACGATATCAGGGAAGGCCTGAACAGGGGGGTTAAGAATGTTCCGACTTTCTTTGTCAATGGAAGCCTGGTGACCGGCAAACCTACATATGACACGCTTAGCAAAGCGATCAAGGATGCACTGAAAAAGGTGAAAACAAAAAAGCCTGTCAAGGCAGCTGCCAAGCAACGGGCATAACGCCAAACAGATAAATGATTTAACCACCGTAACCGGTGGTTTTTTTTATTTTTATAGGGTAGGTAAGATGATTGTTTTTGACGCCACTATATTGAAATTCGGCCGGCAGGGAGAAAAAACCGGGTGGACGTATATTCCTATTCCCGCAACCACGGCAGAGAAAATAAAACCCGGTCAAAAAACATCTTTCCGTGTTTCCGGTAAGCTCGATGATGTGGAAATACATTCTGTTGCATTGTTGCCGATGGGTGAGGGAGATTTTATCCTGCCTCTGAAAGCGGATCTCCGGAAAAAGTTGCGTAAACAAAATGGCGATACAGTATCGCTCAGGCTGCGGGCTGATGAACATGCGCCTCCACTATCCACCGATCTTCTGCTATGCCTGGAGGATGAACCAGCGGCCAGGGCTTTTTTTGATTCTCTCCCGGGATCGCATAAACGCTATTATTCAAATTGGGTGGATTCCGCCAAAACGGAACTGACAAAATCCAGGCGGATAGCAAGTGTCCTGCACGCCTTTATTCACGGTATGAGTTTCGCGGAAATGTTGCAATGGGCCAGGGAACAAAAGGACTCTTTCCGGTGACATGGCCCGTTTAAACAACTGCTTTCTGAGGTTTTGACTGAGACATCAGGCCCAGCATCATCACCACCGCAGTCATCAAAATGACCTGTATGATCAGGGCCGTGTTGATCAGGGGGATCGTGAATTCTGCCGGTATTGAAAGAAATAATAAGATCGTGATGAGTCCGCGTGGGGCAAAATAGATCAATGGAAAAACAGGCAATCCTGTTATCCGCAAATGAACGGCCCGCAGTACAAATATCAGTGCCGTTATTGCGGTGGACCATAGCAGGGTGTCGGAATTCAGCACATCCGCCGTTTCGATCTGGAATCCAAAGATCAAAAAGAACATGGCACGAATGAGAAACGCCCCTTCTGTTGTTATTTCTCTGAACTTATGTACTTCATCTTGTAAACGGCTGGTGTCGATGTGCTCCAGGCCTTTGATCTTATTGACTTTTTCCGCATTGCCGAGCAGGAGACCGAACAGGAGGATAAATATCAATCCGGGCAGGTGAAAATATTTAGATACAAAATAGATCAGTATTAATACCAGAATTATAGGGACGAATTTGATGTGATGGTCTATCCGGCGCAGGAAGAATGCCAGCAATATGGTCACCAGTAATGAAATGACAGTCATGAGCAATATCTGGAGGAACAGGTTGCCAACCTGCAGTGGCCCGATCGTTTCATTAAGAATTAGAAAATTAAATATCATCACACCAATGATAACCGAAAAGCTGCTTTCATAAATGACGGTTTCCCGAAACCTCGATTCAATGGCGGCTGCACTGGGTATGGCGATCGCGCTGCTGATGATGCATAAGGGTGTTATGTTGATCAGGCTGGTTTTCCACGAAACCTGGTACTGATCGTGAATCAGCCAGGCGCAACCCGCCAACATGAGTAGCATGGGCAGGGCAGACATGAGTATCGATTTTTTGATCAACGGTGATCTTTCACGGCTGAGTTTTAGCTCCAGCGAGCCTTCCAGGACGATCAGGATCAGGCCTATCGTTCCGAAGGCGGGCAATAAGGGGCTTAGTGAGGGTATGTCGATTTGAAGGAATTGAGCTACAAGCTTAACCGCCCAGCCCAGTAACAACAGTAATATTACAGAGGGTATCCTGGTGCGGGAAGCCGTCAGGTCAAACAGGTATGCGATAAGCAGCAGGCAACAAATGGTAATGATGATGGCATTCGTCATAACATATCATTGGTATCCGGTAAATAGTTATTCTGTTTCCCGTTTAACAATCAACTTTGCTGGTAAACATGCTCCTCTAACCAGGGTGGTCAGTGTTGTTCGTATGATCAGTATCAACCGCCTGCAATGCAAACCAGTTTATTCTGTTGCTTCAACAATATACGATAATACGTCACGTCCATCTACAACGATCCTGACCGGGTAACTGTCTTCTCTTTTAAATTGATAACTGAAATTCACGCTACCCCCCGAATTGGAAAAATTCATCTGAGCGGGTTTTAATTGTATATTACCTTCACCGATCAGGAGTTCGATCGATTGAATGGGTTCGTTACCGTTAAACTGGAAACTGAACTGTACGGGATTCCTGATACTGGTATGTATCACTCCTGTTACCGGATTAGGCTTAAACAATCCAAGGCCGTACGCGCCTCGGCCAATGACCGGAAGTGCATAAAAATCTTTCAGTCCTTTGGGGCCTGCACCCAATAACCAGGCTTCATTATCAGGAAAGTGGTCGAGGTTGAATAAGGTTTTCTCCGGAAAAAAATACCCGGAAACAAAGGATGGGGTGAATTGCAATTGTTTTTTGTCCAAAAAGCCGCTGCCCCGGGCTACATCAACATAATACCATTCTTCCGGGCTTTTCCCCAATTGCACTACGTTCCAGGAATGGTTGGGTTCATCGGCCCTGTTGTTGATGTCTTCGGTTCTGTGCTTGACATATCCGTCAACCACCAGGCAGCGGATATTGCCCATGCTGCACATTTCCTGGAATAATTTGGCGAAACCCAGGGAGGTTGTCTTGCGGTTCATGACAACTTGTTCCGGGTTGATTTTTTTCTGGTCGTTTGAGCGGATGGCTTTTCCGTCCAGGGCAATATTGTTTGCGATCCAGTAATAGAATGCGCGGGCTTTATCCTGTTTATCGGAAAATTTTCGGGAGATCGTATCGGCTATCGTGGCAACGTTTTTATCTGGCATTGCGCCCAATTGTGCCACAACCTGGTCAATACGGTCATACTTCCCCTGGCTATGTCCGATGCCGGGGATCAAGCATGAAATAAACAGTGCAACATAAAATAACCTGATCATAATATATGGCGTAAAAATATGCCATTTCCTGTCAATACTTTACAGGAAATGGCATGTGTATGATTGTTCTTAGTTGGAGTCGGTCAGGGTTTTTGGCTCATATTCTTAAGCTTTTCCTTTTGTTCCGGGGTTAGCATGGTTTTGATCTTTTCCTGCCTGGCTTTGCGTAATTCTTTCAGTTTTTCTTTTTTTTGCTCTTCCGACAAGGCTGCATCATTTAAAATGGCGTTTTTGGCAGCGTCATCGTTTTGTTTGATCTCTTTCACCTGTTTTTTTTGCTCGCGTGAAAGGTTAAGTTCGGCCATCTTCTTGCCTTTTTTTGTTTTCATCACTTCTTTGATGGATTGTTTGGTACTATCGCTCATTTTAGTGCGGTCTTTCTTAACCTGGCTAAATCCCGCTAAAGAAATGATCAAAGACAGGAGGGCTAACATAATTTTTTTCATGGTGTCAATATTTGTACGCATAGATAGGCAATTAGGTGGAAAGTTTAAACCACTGCGGATAATTTTAACATGAGGTATGTATAATGGTAAGACCGGATAAAAAAAGGCCCCGGATTTCTCCGGGACCCTTGTCTTCAAACGAGCCTTCATTTATCTTAAGAACAAGATCTCACGGTATTTGGGCAGTTGCCAGATGCTGTCATCCACGATCAGTTCCAGTTTGTCTACATGGTACCTGATCAGGTCGAAGTATTTGCCTTTCACTTCATCACAGTAAGCGATGGCTTTTTTGCGTGTATCGGTCAGGTCGTTCGCCTTTTTCCTGGCTTCGATCATATGGGTGACATTTTCACTGATGATGCGGATGTGTTCGGCGATGTCCGTCAGGATGGCTTTCTGGCTGGCATAAGCGGATTCAGGCAGGCCGGCTTCTTTCAGTCCGCGGATATTCTCCAATAGGAGGTTTTGGTATTTCAGTGCAGACGGAATGATAAAGGTCGTTGCCAGGTCGCCCATGACCCTTGCCTCGATCTGTACTTTCTTAATATAATCTTCCAGCATGATCTCATGCCTGGCCTCCAGTTCGAGGTGATTATAAATATGATGGTCTTCAAACAATTTTTTCGCTTTCGGTGCCGCGTATGCGTCGAGCGAGAGTGGTGTGGTCTTCACATTCGGAAGGCCTCGTTTTTTAGCTTCTTTTTCCCACTCTTCACTGTATCCGTCGCCTTCGAACAATACCTTTTTACTGTCTACAATATACTTCTGGATCACTTGCAGGATGGCCACTTCTTTCTTTTCTCCTTTTTCGATCAGTCCGTCCACCTCTGTTTTGAAATTTTTCAGGGTTTCGGCCATCACTGTATTCAGGGTGGTCATAGGTCCTGCGCAATTGGCCGAAGAGCCAACGGCGCGGAATTCAAATTTGTTGCCGGTGAAAGCAAATGGAGACGTGCGGTTCCTGTCGGTATTGTCCAGCATCAATTCGGGGATGCTTCGGTGGATATCCAGTTTGAGGATTGCTTCATCCTGTTCATCAAAATCACCGCTTACGCGCTTTTCGATTTGGTTCAGTACGTCGGTCAGGTACTTTCCGATGAAAATCGAGATAATGGCTGGGGGTGCTTCATTGGCGCCCAGGCGGTGATCGTTTCCGGCACTGGCAATAGAAGCCCTGATCAGTTCGGCATAATCATGCACGGCTTTGATGGTGTTCACAAAAAAGGTCAGGAACATCAGGTTTGTCTTCGGGGTCTTGCCGGGCGACAGCAGGTTCACGCCGGTGTTTGTGCTCATGCTCCAGTTATTGTGCTTGCCGCTTCCGTTGATACCGGCAAATGGTTTTTCGTGGAGCAGTACAACCAGGTTATGGCGCTTGGCCACGCGGGTCATCACGTCCATCAAGAGTGTATTGTGATCAACGGCGAGATTGAGCTCTTCAAAAATAGGGGCGCATTCGAACTGGGCAGGTGCCACTTCGTTGTGACGTGTCCGTAAGGGAATGCCCAGGCGGTAAGATTCCTGTTCGAAATCGCGCATGAAAGCGTATACGCGTTCTGGTATGGCGCCAAAATAATGATCTTCCAACTGCTGGCCTTTGGCTGGCGCATGTCCGTATACGGTACGGCCTGTCAGCAGAATGTCTGGCCGAGCTTTCGCAATACCTGCATCTATGACAAAATATTCCTGTTCCCATCCCAGCGTGGCATTCACTTTACTGATATTCTTGTCAAAATATTGGCATACATCCACTGCCGCTTTGTCCAGTGCCACCGCCGCTTTCAATAAAGGGGTCTTGGTATCCAGGGATTCTCCGGTATAGGAAACAAAAATAGTCGGGATACAGAGCGTCTTTCCTTCGCCGATTTCCATGATGAACGGGGGGGAAGATGGGTCCCAGGCCGTATACCCGCGTGCTTCAAAAGTTGCCCGTAAACCACCACTGGGGAATGAGGATGCATCGGGTTCCTGCTGTATCAGGGCCGCGCCTTCAAATTCTTCGATGGGCGTTCCATCTCCTTTCAGGGTAAAAAATGAATCATGTTTTTCAGCCGACAGACCGGTCAGGGGCTGGAACCAGTGTGTAAAATGGGTAACCCCTTTTTCCTCTGCCCAGGCCCTTAAGCCATTGGCAATATTATTGCCCATCGCACGGTCTATTTTCTTCCCGCCCTGGATGGAAGCAAGCAGGCTTTTGAATGCATCATCACTCAGGTAATGACGGGCCGTTTTTAATGTAAAAACATTTTCATTGAAAATGGCAGTTACCCGTCTGGCAGGTGATTTTTCCTCTTTTTCAAGGTTGTTCTTGTTGAGGCTCTCAATGGCATTAAAGCGAAGTGAACTCATTTTTTAGCAGTTTAAGCTGCAAAAAAAGGCTAATAGTTTGAATAAATCAAGTTTTTTTGGCTTTATCTTCTTAAAAAATGAGGAATAATGATAAAAATAGACACATAGATTAAAAACTAATGCGTTTATTCCACTTTTCTAACCAGCCATCGGCCAGGCATAGCAATGGGGTCAACAGGTAGGGCATATAAATGCTTCGGTAACGTACGATAGATCCCAGGTTCGGTATGATATAACCGGTCAGTAATAAGAGCACGAAGCCAGTACACAATCCAAAGAGTAAAAATGGCTGCCTGATCAACGCGCTGGATTTGCGGAAGAACAAGCAAATAACAAAAAGCACCAGCAACGCAAGTATCTCAAATGCCATGGGCCACAGGAATCTTCCGCTATTTTCCCATAAATACGGGCGCAAAAAGCCATGGTTCAATGCCTGGGGCATTGCATTGATGAAACTGCTTGGTTTTGCTTCCAGTGTCTGCATAGGTATTTGTGTGGAGGCTACGGGTAACGCTGCAAAATCACGTTGTTTTTGTACGATCACCGCTAAGGGGTTCAGCTTTTCGGAAAACAACGGGGTTAACCAAATGGCCAGCAGGCAAAAGAGGATCGATATGGCAAAAACCATCCATGCCGGTTGTTTGAACCTGCTGCTGGCAATAAAGGCAAAACTGAACGGTACCAAAACCACGGCTACATAATTCCTGATCAGGAGGATGCACAGAAAAGAAATCAGCAAGAGTATGATCCTGCGATATGTGAAACGTTCGAGTGATCCAAAGTACAGGGCATAGCTATAAAAACTAAGCATGGAAGCTATTACCAGGTCTTTATATATTCCGGATGTAAAGTACAGGGTTGAGGGAACCAGGAAGCAGCCTATGATCACGGCCAGCTGTTTGCCGGGAAACAAGCGGATAAATACACGGTATAATGCAACTAGTGCAAAAAATGCAACGGTATTAAAGAAAAGGCTGTTAATATAATAGTTGCCGCGGCTGAAAATATTGCAGATGGCAAGGCATTTAATGATCAGGTTGTTCTTCAGGTCGTTCCAGTATGAGCCAACAGAATCAAAAAAACCGTTATAGTGTGCGTACACAGAGTGAAAGATCCCCGAAAAAAAATCCCCGGGGTGATCTATTAACAATTGGTACTCCAGTTGCCCTTCTTGGTTCATGGTCCAATAATCATTGCCGGGGTAATATTGTTTGGACATCCACCCCAGTGCAATCCCTGCCGAGATCTTTAAGAGGAATAAGGTCAGTATGGTGCCGGTTTTCAGGCCCGCTCGCCTGATGAAGCTGCTTTTTGTTATCAGCCAGCAAGCGGCAAAAAGGTATATGGCAAAAAGCAGAAAAGGTAACATCGGGTGAATGATTGTGGGAAGATAGTTAAAATTATTGCTTGGGATTCAGGATCAGGAAATGGGCAGTTATTACCTTTACAGCAATAAAATTAATCAGCCATCTCATGGAAATCAATGCTTCCGTTGCTGCACAACTCAGGATCACCGGGGAAGAATTTGAATTGATCAAGCAGAAGCTCGGCCGGGTGCCGAATTTTAATGAACTGTGCGCTTTCAGCGGCATGTGGAGTGAACACTGCAGTTACAAGAATTCCATCAAATGGTTGAAAACCTTGCCCCGTGAGGGAAAGAAAATGCTGGTAAAAGCAGGCGAGGAAAATGCCGGGTTGATGGACATTGGCGAGGGTTACGGCGTGGTATTCAAGATCGAGTCGCATAATCATCCATCGGCCCTTGAGCCATTCCAGGGAGCGGCCACGGGTGTGGGGGGCATCAACCGAGACATTTTCACTATGGGCGCCAGGCCTATCGCTTCGCTCAACTCTTTGCGCTTTGGCAATTTACAGGATGCCAAGACCCAGCACCTGCTGGCGGGCGTGGTTCATGGTATCGGCCACTATGGCAATTGTTTTGGAGTGCCCACGGTAGGAGGGGAGATTTATTTTGAAAACTGCTATCATACGAACCCGTTAGTGAATGCCATGAGTGTGGGGATCGTAAAAAAAGGCGAAACCGTTTCTGCCACGGCGGAAGGGTTGGGTAACCCTGTTTTTTTTGTAGGAAGCGCCACCGGGAAGGACGGGATAGGCGGGGCGTCTTTTGCCAGTGCCGAAATAACAGAAGATAGTGTGGAAGATCTTCCGGCGGTTCAGGTGGGCGATCCGTTTCAGGAAAAGAAATTGCTGGAGGCCTGCCTGGAAGTCATACAAACAGGTGCGGTCGTCGGTATGCAGGATATGGGCGCCGCGGGCATCATCTGCTCTACTTCCGAAATGAGTGCCAAAGGGAAATCAGGCATGCGTATCGATCTCGATAAGGTGCCCACCCGTCAGAAAAACCTGGCTTCGGGTCAGTCTGGTATGAAGGCTTGGGAACTGCTGCTTAGTGAAAGTCAGGAACGTATGTTACTGGTTGTGAAAAAGGGCCAGGAAGCGTCAGTGCTCGGTGTTTTTGAAAAATGGGACCTTCCCTGCAGTGAGATCGGTGAAGTGACGAATGATGGCATTCTTCGGTTTTATATGAACGGTGAACTGGAAGCCGCGCTGCCTGCCGATGAATTGGTATTGGGCGGCGGTGCACCTCAGTATGAGCGGCCATACAGCAGGCCGGATTATCTGGATAAGGTACTTGCCTTTGATAAAAATACCATTCCCGTTCCCGCAGATCTGAAATCTGTTGCGTTGAAACTGGTCGCTCTTGCCAATATAGCAAGCAAGCGATGGGTATTTGAACAATACGACAGTATGGTTGGAACGGGAACAACGAACACCAATTCCCCCAGTGATGCTGCCGTTGTACTGGCCAAGCCTACCGGTAAGGCGCTGGCATTAACAACCGACTGTAACAGCCGGTACGTATTTGCCGATCCTTATACCGGCGCCATGATCGCAGTGGCGGAAGCAGCCAGGAATATTGTCTGCAGCGGCGGGGAACCGCTGGGGGTTACGAACTGCCTTAATTTCGGCAACCCTTATGATCCGGGGGTTTACTATCAGTTTGTCCATGCCATCAGGGGAATGGGTGAGGCCTGCAGGAAATTCGATACGCCGGTTACCGGAGGTAATGTTAGTTTCTACAATCAGTCACCTGACGGTCCCGTATACCCGACGCCTACCATCGGCATGGTTGGATTGCTCGATCATATCGGTCAAAAAATGACACTTGATTTTAAATCAGCCGGCGATCATATTTTCCTAATAGGGAAATTGACAGATGATCTTCATTCCTCTGAATACCTGCATAAGATCAGGGGTGTGGAATTTTCCCCGCCGCCATATTTTAACCTGGAGGAAGAACGGGAGATGCAACAATTTGTATTGACGCTGGTTCGGCAAAAATTGGTTTCTTCGGCACACGATATCAGTGAGGGCGGTTTGTTCGTCAGTTTGCTGGAGAGCGCCATGCCCAATAATCTTGGTTTTGAAGTAAAGGCGGCCGGTCAGGATATCAGGAAAGATGCGTATTGGTTTGGGGAAGCACAAGGGCGTGTAGTCGTTTCAGTTAGCCCCGCAGGCCTCGCTGCCTTTCAGGATAACCTGCGTACAGCCAAGGTGCCTGTATTGGAGATCGGGCGCGTAACTGCCGGTACGATGATCGTGGATGGGGAAGATTGGGGTGATGTTAATTCATGGAAAGATATATACGATCAGGCGATCACATCCCTGCTCGGCGGGCAGGAAAGCGAACATGCATTATCGCCGATTTAAACGGGCGGGAAACAACCGGATGATCCGGCTTTCGATCATATTGACAAACAGGTACAATTTTATTCGTTCAGCGATCTAATCATATACATTACTTATGTCTGGAAAAATTGCAATTATCGGTGGCGGGAATCTTGGGCAGGCCATTGCGGAAGGTTTGCTTTTCAGTAAATTCTGCAAGCCGGCGGACATCATCATTACAAAAAGGAATGTGGCGACGCTGGAATCTTTACGCAAGCGCGGCATGACGGTAACCTCCGATAACTCCATGGCTGTGAAACAGGCTGGATTGGTCATTCTGGCGGTGAAGCCTTTCCAGGTATCGGATGTGTTGAAAGGTTGTAAGAAAGAACTTCATTCAGGTCATGTGCTGGTTTCTGTGGTAACCGGCGTGAGCATCAGGGATATGGAAGAGATCATCGCAAAAAAACTGGCCGTATGCAGGGCAATGCCCAATACAGCTATCGCGATCCGGCAAAGCATGACCTGTTTATCCTTCAGCCAGGCCCGGGAAGAACAGGTGCAGCGGGTGAAAGATATTTTTTCGCGATTGGGCAAGGTGGCCGTCATCGATGAGAAGTTGATGGATGCAGCCACCGTATTGGGCGCCTGCGGTACAGCTTACGCCATGCGTTATATACGTGCCAATATCCAGGGCGGGATCGAGATCGGTTTTGATGCCGCCACGGCAAGCCTGATCGCGGCGCAAACGGTCAAAGGAGCGGCAGACCTTCTCCTGGAGAAAGGAAGTCACCCCGAACAGGAGATCGATAAAGTTACCACACCGAAAGGCTGCACCATTGCCGGGTTAAATGAAATGGAACACCAGGGCTTTAGTTCCTCGCTGATCAAGGGCATTTCTGCCAGTTTCCAAAAGATCGTCAAGGGATAGTTGGTCTATCCTCGGCCGGCATGTACGCCTTTTCGCGGGAAAATTGCCATTCAGGTTGAATGCCATGGTATTGAACACATAGTCCGGCGCTCGTTTCGCTTCACTGAAAAAAAATGCGCCTCTATTTTTTGCCTCGGAAAAATCCTATTATCTTTGCATGACCTCTAGGATTTTTTCTTTCCTCCGGTCATTTTTCAAAAACTGTTTAATTACCCTTTTGTCAAGAACGCTTCTGTGTAAGGCAGGGCTGTGACCAGGTATTTTTCGGTTTGAAACCAAGAAAACAACTTTTTGCATGGCTAAGTATATTTTTGTTACCGGGGGCGTTACATCATCGTTAGGAAAGGGGATCATTGCCGCTTCACTGGCCAAACTGCTTCAAAGCAGGGGACTGAAAGTGACGATCCAGAAATTCGATCCTTATATCAACGTAGATCCCGGAACCTTAAACCCTTATGAGCACGGAGAATGCTTCGTAACGGATGACGGGGCAGAAACCGACCTCGATCTTGGTCACTACGAACGATTCCTGAATATACCCACCTCACAGGCCAATAACGTAACCACGGGAAGGATCTATCAAACCGTTATCAATAAGGAAAGGGAAGGAGAGTACCTGGGAAAGACCGTGCAGGTAGTGCCACATATCACCGATGAGATCAAGCGAAGGATGTTGCAATTGGGGGAAACGGGTCTTTATGATATTGTCATTACAGAGATCGGTGGAACGGTCGGCGATATTGAAAGCCTGCCGTTCATCGAGGCCGTGCGTCAGTTACAATGGGAAATGCCCGAAGAGGACTGTATCGTGGTACACCTGACATTGATCCCATATTTGAAAGCGGCTAAAGAACTCAAAACAAAACCAACACAGCATAGCGTCAGGCTGCTTAGCCAGGAAGGTGTGCATCCGGATATCATAGTCTGCCGGACCGAGCATCCCCTGAATGCAGAACTGAAAAGGAAGATCGCCCTGTTCTGTAATGTGAAACCCAATGCGGTCATTGAAGCCATTGACGCTTCCACCATTTATGAGGTTCCATTGAAAATGTTACAGGAAGGACTGGATGTGATCGTATTAAAACAGTTGCAGATCAATGGATATGCAGCGCCAGACCTGACCAAATGGAACGGTTTCCTCGAGAAGCTTCATCATCCAAAAGGAAAAGTGACCATTGGGCTGATCGGAAAATATATAGAATTACAGGACGCCTATAAATCGATTCTTGAAGCCTTTGTACATGCCGGGGCTATGAATACCTGCAAAGTACAGGTAGTCAATATCCACAGTGAACATATTACTGAGGCCAATGTAACTGATAAGCTTAAAGACCTCGACGGTTTGCTGGTAGCTCCGGGTTTTGGCTCAAGGGGTGTGGAAGGAAAGATCGTGGCCGTTCAGTACGCCCGTGAAAACAGGTTGCCATTTTTTGGCATCTGCCTGGGTATGCAGATGGCCGTGATCGAATTTGCCCGGAACGTTTTGGGATGGAAACACGCCCATTCAACGGAGATGGACCCGCAAACGGCCTATCCCGTGATCGCATTGATGGAAGAACAAAAGAAGGTGAAGAAAAAAGGTGGGACGATGAGGCTTGGCGCATATCCCTGTCATATCGATCCTCATTCACTCGCCTTCCAGGTGTATCAGTCGGCGGAAATTAGTGAAAGGCACAGGCACCGTTGGGAGTTTAACAATAATTATATCAACGATTTCATACAGGCCGGTTTGTACCCCAGTGGTAAAAATCCCGTGAATGGGTTGGTTGAGATCGTTGAACTGAAGAACCATCCTTTCTTTATTGGCGTACAATACCACCCCGAATTGAAGAGTACAGTGGAAAATCCCCATCCGCTGTTTGTCAATTTTATCCTGGCCGCCAAATACCATGCGGAACAACGGGCCGCTGAAAAGCAGGGTAACAGGGAAAAGCAATCTGCCTGATGGATGCCTCACAAGGATTGATGCAATGATCGTAATTTTGCCCGATGCAGAAAAGAAGCATGATTGAACTCAACCGGAAAACGGTGGAAGAATGCAAGAGGTCTGATAAAACCCCCGTCATCGCCGTTCTGGAGAATGTGCGCAGTGCATACAATGTGGGTTCTCTTTTTCGTACGGCAGACGCCTTTTTGATAGAATCGATTGTGATCACCGGCTATACGGCACGCCCCCCGCACAAGGAAATCCGGAAAACAGCGCTGGGAGCCGAAGAGTCGGTTGACTGGTCTTATTTTCCCAATGCCACCGAAGCCATTTCACACCTGCGCGATCAGGGTTATGCCATTTATGCCGTTGAGCAGGTGCACGACAGTATCATGCTGCAGGACCTGTCATTGACAGCCGACCGAAAAATTGCCGTCATTTTTGGCAATGAGGTTACCGGGGTGGAACAGGATACGATCCTTCAATGCGACGGCTGTATTGAAATACCACAACTGGGTATGAAGCATTCGCTCAATATAGCAACGGCGGCGGGCGTGGTTCTATGGGAGATCACCCGAACAAGGGTCATGAAAAATGATGCATGATAACAGTAGGATTATAACCGTATATCTATGATCAGGAATTACCTGTCGCTGATAAAATTTTCACACACTATTTTCGCAATGCCATTTGCGATAATCGGCTTTTTCCTGGGAGTGATGCACCTGTACCCTCAAAGCCCGCATTCGAACTACCTGCAGGAGTATGGAAAGCTCTTTATCCTGGTTGTTTTGTGCATGGTTTTCGCCCGTAGTGCAGCCATGGCTTTCAATCGCTATCTCGACCGTTCATTTGATGCCCGTAACCCGCGTACTGCCATTCGGGAAATTCCGGCCGGTATCATCGCTGCCAACAACGCACTGATATTTACGGCGCTCAATGGGCTCTTGTTTATCGTTTGCTGCCGGTTCATTAACCCTTTGTGT
>RRZU010853297.1_pt1 | contig 26921 bp, 17 predicted proteins | sample 2165561 | NCBI WGS metagenome assembly RRZU01 (sample SAMN10456909, study PRJNA506462) | wastewater metagenome | isolation source: wastewater sludge | place: USA: Moscow, Idaho | reverse complement strand
GAGGAGTGCGGCGCGCAGAATCGTTTGTGCCTGCTCGGCCAGTCCTGCTGCCAACGAAGTACGGACGAAACCATCCTCGTCGGGCTGCAGATTGTTGGCCCCGGCCTTTTTCGCCAGTGTGGTGACGATATATTGATAGGCACCCAGCAGGAATCCCGCCGTACCGCAGGCCGGATCGGCAATCCGATGCCCCAGCTGCGGTTGCACCAGCTCGGCCATCAGTTTGATGATGTGGCGCGGGGTGCGGAACTGGCCGTTCTTGCCGGCGGTGGCAATTTCGGACAGCAGCATTTCATAGACATCGCCTTGAATGTCCTGAAAGGCCTGGCCGTTCTCGCGCGAGTCGCGCTCCATCACCTCGAAGATTTCGTCGATAGTCTTCACCGCCTCCACCAGCAGCGCCGGTTTGGGAATGATGAACACGGCGTTTTTCATGTGGTGGGTGAAGTTGGATGCCGCACCGTTCAGGTCTTTGAGGAAGGGAAAAACATTGTCTTGTACATGTTCCAGCATTCGATCTGCAGGGCTGAAAAATTTGAACTCGCTCCAACGTAAACTGCGCTTTTCGATTTCATAACGCTTTTCATCTTCCAATTTCTTTTTGCGCTCATCTTCCGAATCTTCATCACGTAGGTTTGCCCTGAATCTCGGCGGTATCCATTTGCCCTCAAATTTCGATGTGTATGTTTCATCCGTCCATTCGGCATCGGCTTGCTTTTTCTGGTCCAGCTCATCGAGCCGTTTCATGAACAGCAGGTAGGTGATCTGCTCGATGGCAGTGAGCGGGTTACTGATGCCGCCGCTCCAGAATTTGTTCCAGAGTTGATCGATCTTAGTTTTGAGTTCGGGATTGTGTTGCAGCATAAGTTATTTATCTTCGTTTGAAGTTTTTAGTAGCGCTTGGCCGTTGCTGGTAAGTCGGTATTTCTGCAGACGGCTGCCGGGTTTTTCGGGAATGGTGTATTCAATCAGGCCATCGGCAAGCATTTCACGGATGCGTTCGTTCAATTTGCCGGAAACGCTTTTTTGTCCAATTGCCTTGGCGAGTTCGGATTTCGGTAATTCGCGTAGCGCCAATTGCTGTAAAACGCGCTGGCGAATCGACTCTGGCCTTGACTCTGGCTCCGACTCTGGCTCAGGAGTGTTTGTTGTGGTGATGGGTTGGGCATAAGGGCAGATCACACGTAAGTAGCTCTCTCGGATTTCAAAGGCCTGTTGGCCATAGGCTTTAAGGATGCGCGGAACACCGGATCCAAGGTGTTCGACAATTTCCAGGTCACGTAACACACGCATTAATTCTTTATTGCGGGGTACTGAGTAGCCGTCGAAAAAATCCTTTTCGGTGACGCCATAGGGCAGGCCGCCCATGGAGGTGACTTCGGCCCGATCGATGAAAAACTCGATCTTAGGTGTGGCACCATAGGAGTAATCGTTGTGGGCCACAGCATTGATAATAGTTTCGCGCATGGCGATAGAGTCAATCATTTCCCGCTCTTGCCTCAGCGGGTAGCCAATTTTGGTATAAATGGTATTTTCCACATTGACTCGATCCAGCATGGCTTTTAAGGCTTTGATCAGTGAGCAGCGGCCATAGTCGCGATTTTCAATCAGATCAATCCGGTCGGCGCCTGCATATTTAGCAATTTGAAATGATGCACCGTTTTCATCAGCGAGCAGGTAGGCGGCATAGTTGGGCTTGCCATCGGGGGTAAGTAACTCCAGGTTTTTCATAAAAGCGTTGTTGAGTTGCAAGTTTTTGGTATCGTAATAAATTTTGAGTTGCTCAAAGGTCAAATCATGGCGCGGAGATTCTATGCGCCCGATGGTATTACGGATACGTTTGCCGTAGAACGCTTCAATCATCTCCTGTGGCATCGACTCAGAAACACTGCCGATTCTCAGGTAACAGCCTTTTTCGGTCATACCATATTTTTTTAGGTAGTAGGGTTTTTCCAGGCCACCTGCGACTGTGATGCGGATAATATCTTTACCATCATGTTTTTCATGCAGAATCTCAAACAGGCCCATAATGGATGGCTGGATATTATTTTTCAGGCGGTCTTTGATAATGAGTTGAACCTGATCGCAGTTTTGCACGCCGATGGCTTTGCCATCATCATCGATGCCAATATAAAGCACGCCGCCCTCTCGAGCATTCAGAAAAGCGACTACCTCTTTTTCAAGATGGCCGGTTAGTTCGCGCTTATATTCGATGCGATGATTTTCGGTCATATCAAGCAGCCAAGTTTTCGGTGAGCTGTAATATTTCGTTGATCTCGGATGGACTGAATACCCCGCGTATGCCTTGCGGGTGAATTACCGTAAAGGGTGCGTTGATCAAATCTTTCTTTTCCACCTTTTCGCGCTCGACAATAAAATATTTCAACAAATTGAGAAACTCCAATTGCCGGCTGCTGAGATTGGTGTGTTGCTTGATAAATTGCTCGAATGCTTCACTGACTGTTTCAGGGAAGCTTTTTAAAATCTCGATACCGAGGATATGGCGGATAAACTGGATAAAGCGGGCTTTGCGATTTTTATAAACTTGACGTAACAGTGCTTCAGTAATGTGCGGGTGCTCAGCGTGCAACAATTCGGCCAGTTCGTTGGCTTCGGTGGTGTCTACGGTTTCACCATTTTTAATTTTTAGCAACACCGGGTTGTGCTCGGTCAGTTCGGCAATCAGCGCCTCGACCATCTCGCGGTAGCGGGTGATGCTTACGGCCTCGCGCTGCGGGCCAAATTCCACCCATTCTTTCTTGTGCAGTTCATCAGCTAGATCAAGATGCGTTTGGTCTTGGCCGGTATTTTGCTCGCGAAACTTCATCAGCGGGCCGAGCTTGGCAATCATCTCATCGAAAGCATTTTCGTCGGCCTTGGCCCAGTAGTGGCTCGTTTGCGCAGCACGGATCAGCGCTTCTTCCTGCTTCACGAAGCTGACGGAGAGCGGCAGTTCGCTGATCTGTTCGACGATGCCTTCCTTGATGGTTTCGGCTTGTTCCTTGTCTTCATTCAGAACGGCCAGCGAATATTCCAGCAGGTCGCGTTCGAAACGCATGGCCTTGAAGTCGGCCTCTGAGACAGTGCGGAACAATGGTTTGACCTCGGCACGCAGAAATTCCAGCTTTGCGTGCGTGAGGCTGATCCAGAAATTTTCTTCTTCCAGCCGCGCCAGTGCTGTTGTAGCCTCTTTAATCACCACTGACTCTTTGGGCAGCGTGGCAATCTGCAAACGGAGCTTGGCGATTTCACGCGCGGCGATGTCGGCATGACCGCTATCATTAGCCTTCTCGATCTTGTCCAGCCGCAGACCCACCAGTCGCACCGGCAGCGGCAATTGGGCTTTCAGTTCCTTGCCTTTGGGGTTGAGCTTGAAGTATTCGAAGTTGTCCCAGCAATCGAGGATCAGGAACACATCTTTTTCGAGACACCAGGGCTTGGGTTTGCTGGTTTCCAGCAAGCGCGTGCCGCGCCCCACCATCTGCCAGAATTTGGTGTAGGAATACACCGGCTTGGCGAACACGAGGTTAACGATTTCGCGCACGTCGATACCGGTGTCGAGCATGTCCACGCTAATGGCAATGCGCGGCATGTCGTTGTTGGTGAACTGATCGAGCAGGCCGCCCTTGCCGTAGACGCGCGGGTCGTCCGAGACCAGCACCTTGGCCAGTTCGCCGTGGTATTGCGGGTAAAGCTTGTCGAAAATTTCTTCCATGCGCCGGGCGTGGGCCTTGGTGGCGCAAAAGAAGATGGTCTTGCCCGGCAGCACGCCGTTGGCGTCCTTGATGGCCTCTTCCATGAATTCGCGGACAATCAGGGTGTTGGTGCCTTTGTTGATCACCTGCCTTTCAAGCTGGGTGCCCTCGAAGTTGATGTCTTCAACCTCCTTGCCTTGCAGGATCAGTTTTTTCTGGTCTTCCAGCGAAATGGTGCGCTTGCTGATGCCTTTCATCTGAAACTTGGTCTGGATTTTCATGACTTGGAAATTGCAGAGGTAAGGCGGCACGTTGTTCACGGCTTCTTCGAAAGTGTAGGCAAAAGTGGGCAGGCCGTCTTCGCAATGGAAAAGCTGGAAGGTGTTGTGATCGATGATGTCGGTCGGCGTGGCCGTCAAACCCAGGGTGATGGTCTTGAAATAGTCGAGCACTTCGCCGAAGGAGTTGTGGATGGAGCGATGGCTTTCATCGACTACGATGAAATCAAAGAAGTGCGGTGACAGGTGCTGGGTCTCATCGCGAATGATGTTGAGCATCGTCGGGTAGGTGGCAACGTACACGCGGCGGTCTTTGGCGATGAGCTTTTCGCCTACATTGGGCCAGCGCGGTTCGTTCGGTAAATGCTCCTTGAAGGCGGTCAGCGCCTGCTCTCGCAGTGCGATGCGGTCGACCAAAAACAGCACTTTCTCGGCATGGCCAGCGCGCATCAGCGCATCGACCATGGCGATGCAGGTGCGGGTCTTGCCGGTGCCGGTGGCCATCACCAGCAAGAAATCACGTTTTTTCTGCTCGATACCTTCGAGCACCGAGCGAATTGCACGGATCTGGTAGCCGCGCCCGGCGATTGAGGTGTTGATGAACTCTTGCGTCAGCGGCTTGCGATTGCGGCGGATATAGGCGAAGCGCTCCAGATCGTCACGCGTGGGAAAGCCGATGACCTTGCGCGGCGGGGCATTCCCAAGATCCCAAAAATAGGTTTCGTGGCCATTAGTGTAGAAGCAGAACGGCAGCTCATTACCCAATTGCTTCTGGATGTTGTAGCAATACTGCTTGGCCTGCTCGCGGCCGATGGCGGCATCGCGGCTGGTTTTTTTGGCTTCGATCACCGCCAGTGGCTTGCGGTCTTTACCCAGCAGAACGTAATCACTGAACTGGTGGCCCTCATAGGGTGTGCGAGGTTCTGCGATGCCTTCGGGCAAGGCGGTCAAGATATCGAATTCTTCGACGACCTGGGTGGGGTCTCTGACGTTCCAGCCGGACTGGGCGAGTTGTTGGTCAATCAGTTCTGACCGGGTCTGTGCCTCGGATTTGGTCATCTTGGGAATTTCTCTGCTCCGATTTTCGGCAAAAAAAGAATAGCGAACTATAGCGCAATTAACGCTCTACCAACACCACCTCAACTACCTTAACCTCACCATCCCGCCTAAACTGCAATCCAACGTTCTCCCCGGCCTTAAGCGTGCGCAAAATTTTCGCATATGACGCTAAATCGCTGATCGGTTGCCCGGCTAGTTGAATCAGAATGTCGCCGGTTTGCAGTTGGGCTTGTTGTGCCGGGGAGCCGGGGTTGACGTTGTCCACGCGCACGCCTTCGCCCTGGTATGAAAAATCCGGTACGGTGCCGAGACTGGCTGTGCGTTTTTCTCGTGGACTGGTGGGGGCGGCTTGTGCTGTCTGCGTTGGCAGCGTGACGGTGAGCGGTTCGATGCGGTTGGCCAGGTATTCGGTGGCTTCCTTGAGGATGGCAGCGACTTTGACCAGTCCGGCGGAGTCGATTTTATCGACGGTGTCGCCAGGAGCGTGAAAATCCTCGTGCGCGCTGGCAAAGAATTGCACTGCCGGAATGCCGGCCTGGATAAATGCGGCCTGGTCGCTGGAGCCGAAATCGTCTTGCACCGCGTTGACCGGAATGCCGGTGACGAAGCTTGCACCCCGGAAGATATGCACCAATTCGCGTGCGGTGCCGGTGCCAAATACCGTGACCGGATTATTCTCAAGCCGTCCGACGGTGTCCAGATTCAACATCGCGATGATTTTTTTGGTGGGGTAATCTTTGCTGTTGCCAATGTAATGCTTGGAACCCAATAGATTCGCTTCTTCACCGGTAAACGCCACAAAAATGATGGTGCGTTCTGGTTGCCATTTGCCAACGACTTGGCGCGCCAGTTCGAGCATCACGGCCACGCCGCTGGCGTTGTCGTCCGCGCCATAGTGAATTTTCCCCCGATGCGCGGCACGCACATCCGGCCAGCCCATGCCGAGATGGTCGTAATGTGCGCCGATGACCAGGCTTTGTCCGGCGAGTTGCGGGTTGGTGCCGGGCAGAATGCCGATTACATTACGCAAGGAAATGTTGCCTTTGGGTGCGCCGACATCCTGGCGCCAGGTTTGGAAATAACTGTTACCGTCGCCGCCAGGTTCTAAGCCGATTTGCTGAAATTGTTTGGCGATATACGCGGCGGCGATGTCCAATTCCGGTGTACCTAGTTCGCGTCCTTTGAACAAATCGCTGGCCAAATGCACGATGTCCTCCATCATGCGGCTTTCAGAGAAAACCGGTGGCAGTTCCGCCAACGCGCGGCGCGGTTTTGGGATGCCGGTATGCAGCATCGAGACAGGATGATTGTCTTTCTGCTTAATCCATTGCGTCAGCGGTGATTGCGTGATCGGCCATTGCCCCTTGTCGATATTGGTCAATTCGTCACCTTTAAACACCAGATAGCTGTATTTGCGGTAGTGCGGCAATTTATTGGCGAGTTCTGCAATCGCTTTGGAATTGTCAGCCGCGACCCATAACAGCGTTTTGTCCGGATTGGATGGTTGTCGGGCGGTCAGCATGACGGCATGATCAGTCTGTGGGTAGGTTTTTTGAAACAGTTGCAATTGCTCGTGCTGATGGGTAACACCGCGATCCACCAAGGTTTTGGTAACCGCATCGGCAAATTTATTCTGCCACCCCATGATCCAAATGGTACGGTCTGCGGGTAAAGTCTGCAGTTGATCGTCGGTAATGACTTCCAGCGGACTGGATTGAGTTTTTTGCCAGTTCATGGCCAAGGCTCGATACGCTGCCAAAACCGATGGATTCTCCCGTGCGGGCAAAACCAACAACGGTTTTTCCGCGCCAAAGCCTTGCGACAATGCGGATGGAATCTCACGGCTATCCAGGCGCCGGAATACATCGAAATGTGGGTCAAGGTCGATGCGTATCGGGCGGTTGAAGAAATTCATCTCAATAGTTTGTGCGCGTTGATCGACCATGATATGTGATTCCAACGCCATATCTTCGCCTTCCAGCGTAACGGAAATGGGCACCCTCAAACGATAAAGCTCACCCGGTTGGGATTGTTCGACGGTGAGGGTGAGCTTAAACCCTTGTTCCGTTTGCTCAGTCTCGGCATTACGCAACACCAGATCGGGTGCCCCGGCACGATGCACCCATTGCTCAAACTGTGGTGAAAGATCTTGGCCGGTTATTGAATTGAATGTTGCGAGCAAATCCGCAAACGTTGCCTGCCTGAATTTGAATTGCTTATAAAACTGTCGCAGTGCACGGGTAAAAGCCTCGTCACCCAATTCCTGGCGCAGCATGTGGAAAAACATCATGGTCTTTCCATAACCCACGGCTTCAGAGCTGGCGCTATGGCGCGACACGAAGCGGATGATCGGAAAATCTTTCTCCTTGTTGACGAAATCCGCGTATTTCTGCAGTACGTCACGGCGGTATTCGTCGCCTTTGCCACGCTGCTCGTTGACCAGGTGATCGGCCAGATAGGCGGTCAATCCTTCCGCCCAATTGCCTCTGGCATAATCGACGAACACGCCGTTGCCCCAGTAGTTGTGCAGGATTTCATGTGGATACGAGGAATGTAAGATGAACGGGAAGCGAATCACTCTGGGGCCGAGCAGCGTGAACGACGGCATGCCGTAACCGCTTTCCCAGAAATTCTCGATCAGCGCGAATTTGCTATACGGATAGGGGCCGATCAGTTTGTTGTACATTGCAATGTATTGCGCTGTCGCGTCCAGATATTTCTGCGCCAGCGGTTGATCGGTGCTACGCAAATACACCAGCGCATTCACCGCGCCGGCGGATTGTGTGTAACGTTGATACCGCCCCGCGACGAGATAGATATCATCCTGTGGTTGTTTTTCCTCCCAAACCACGAGTTGCATCGTGTCGGTTCTGTTTTCGCGCAACAACGTGCCCTGACTCACCACATCCCAATCGGGCGGCACTTGAATATCCAGCTGGAACGATACCAACGCATTGCCAAACTGCGGGTACCACGCACTGGAATTAGCCAAGAACACGCCTTCCGGTGAAATCGTCCCCGGCGTTGAACCAAAGCTGCGCGAATACTCTTGACCCGGTCCCTGTACTGCGTGATGGATCTTGCCACTGAATTGCAGCGTGATTGCTTGCTGGTCGGGCGGCAACGTCACCGTGTAGCGCCGGATCGAAATCGGCCTGGATTTTAACGCAACTTCATTCTCATCGCTCTGGATTGTGGCGCCTTCCACATGCGTAATCGCTAAACCGACGTGCAGAAAGAACTCAAGTTGCACCGATTCTTTTGCATTACGTGCCCAATCAGGAACTTGAATCCGATCCTTGACTTGGATCTCCGAGGTATCCGGTAATAGCTGGATTTGCATCTGGTGATGGAAAGTTGAGGTGCTGGCGGATGCGGTCAGACTGTAAAGGATGTGAGCGGCAACAAAAAAATAGGCCACGCCAAGGTTGATTAATTTTTGCATTCTTTATTAAAATCTATTGGATAGGTTATAAATTTGGCCATTCGGATAAAGACGATGCGTTGTCGCCAACTGCATTCTATAACATTGAGTGTTTACTTTCCTTTTGTGCCTATGTTTAAATGTTTTTTATTTATTCGGTAACAAGGTATTTCTAATTCTATGAGAAATTTTATACAAATAACATCGTGTGGTTTTCTGCTGCCGCTGGTCTTTCTGACCACAGCTAACGCCAGCACAATTGACTTTATCACTGACGAACATCAATTGTCCGTCAAAGAAAAAAGAGCCGGAGAGGCGTATTACCGTGCGGATGCGAAATGGATGATTTATCAGGCGGAAGTAGCGGACGATAATCCGTTTTATCAGATTTTCCTGAAGAATATTAACAGTGGTGCGGTGCAACAAGTATCACCGGGTACTGGTAAAACCACGTGCGCGTGGGTGCATCCGGCACAGGAAAAAGTCCTGTTTTCGTCGACCCATGAAGACGCGCAAGCCAAAGCCAAGATGGTTGCAGAGATTGAGCGTCGTAAATCCGGTGAGCAGAAGTCCTATGCGTGGGATTATGATGAATTTTATGATATTTACGAGACCGATTTTTCCGGTGGGAATATTAAGAATCTGACTAAAACATTGGGGTATGACGCCGAAGCTTCATGGTCGCCGGATGGCAAGCTGATCGCATTTGCATCGAATCGCCGTGCGTATAGCGATGAATTATCCGATGAAGAAGCTGCACTGTTCAAAACCAATCCGGCTTCGATGATCGATATTTACATCATGAACGCCGATGGTTCCAACGTCAAAAGGCTGACGCACACACAAAGCTACGATGGCGGCCCATTCTTCAGTCCTGACGGAAAACGGATCGTATGGCGACGTTTTTCGGATAGTGGTCGCGAAGCGGAAATATTCACCATGAACATCGATGGTAGCGATCAAATGCAAATCACGCGTCTGAACGTCATGTCGTGGGCGCCTTTTTATCATCCTTCCGGCAAGTACATTATTTTTGCGACCAATTTACAAGGGCATCGCAATTTTGAATTGTATATTGTCGATGTCGACGGACAAAAAGAACCGGTTCGTGTGACCGATAAAGAAGGTTTTGACGGCTTGCCGGTATTTACGCCGGATGGCAACCATATCACCTGGACCAGTGATCGCACCCCGGAGAAGAAGGGGCTGTTGTTTCATGGCAACTGGAATCACTTAAAAGCACTGGAAAGTCTTTCGTTGAAATAGTCAGCGTAAAAAAGACATTGACGGCTTCGAATTCAGTGAGAAGTCTATGGAATGGTTATCATAGGTCTTCTCATTGTGTCTTTTACCTGTTTTTGCTTTAATCAGCTGTTTCGCGTTTTTCAATGACTTATTAAGATACAGCTATTCGAAGCTTGTTAACTGGCTTCTGATGTGTCAGAAAAGAACTTTTCTCTGCGTTTTTGCGCATCAAAATAAAGCGATTCATTGGGTTCAAGCCGATATCCTAGGCTTTGAATTTGCCGCCATATATCAGGAAACGTTTTCATTCGTTTAAAACGCCGGGCATTCTTTTTGAAATCCCGCTTATTGTTTGATTTGTATAATAATTCGAATAGCATCAACCATGTGGGTATATGATGTTGATGAGTCGCTAATTGTTTTTGGAGTAATTCAATAGCGGCCTCAGGTTTTTCCTGTTCGATTAATGCACGTGCTGCGGACGTTGTCTGTTCAGGTGGTGTAAAGGGATTTTCTTCGGTATGGGCGATTTTTTCAGTGTGTTGCAGTAAAACTGCAGCATAGCGATGCCGCGCAGTCGTGAATGATTCATCCGAGGACGGCATAAGTCTTTGTTTCATCTTTTTATGGTTGCGTAGCATCATAAAGATGATCAGTAAAGTCAGTAAAATTCCAAATAGAAAAGTAGTATCCGACAGTAAACCCAAGTCTATTGGAACAGCATTGAACTCATCCGGATTTGCTGAATTCTCAATCGGCTGTACGATGTTGTTCGAGATGGCAATAACGTCATCTATCGGCTGTGTATTGTCTTCGGGTTGTATCATTGGATCGACGTGAGACTTGATCTCAGTGTCCATAGTGAACGCAATGCTCTCAATTTGTTGTTCTTGCGCCTTCGCGGCTTCGGATAACAATAATGATTGTATTGTGGCAATTTGTGTTTCCATCGACTCAATGTGCTGGGTGAGCAGATTGAGTTGATTAGCTTCGCTATCAGCAGTTTGTTCTAATTGTGCAATCAGATTGAGTGTCAGTTGATGATTTTCTGATTCGGATTTAGCTGATTCTATGGTTGTTTCTTGCGGTTTGTATTCAGATGGGTTTTTTGTGGGTTTGCTTTGTCGTGATCGAGTCGCAGGTTTTGCATAGGCACTAATTGTTCTTAAATCCGGAATATGGAGCGTTGTGCCAACGGGTATGGGTTGATAAATGCCACTCGGAAAATGTTTCGAGTTAATTCGAATAATGGCACGGACGAGATTATCCCGTGCAGCAGCATTTTCAGGATATATCAGACGTGCAATCTGCAATAGATCTTCACCAGGTCGAATTTGCCATGGCATTCCAGGTCTTGAACTTTCTTGCTTGGAAGCACCAGTCTGGCTGGACGAATGACTATCCAGTTCAGAATATGAAACAGGTACTTCAGCCAGAACTGAAGTACCTGTTAGAAAGAAAAGAAAGAGGGTAATTAATTTACCAGTAATTGCAACCATTTAATTTAAGAAAATTGATTATTTACAGAATTTTGCTATTGCTTTATTCGCGTCATCAATTCTTCTTTGCCGCAGATCATCGTCTACATAGACCATTCCACCAGCACCGTCGGGAATCGTTAAACGGGGCGAATCGGAGTACATTCTGAGCTGAGTTTGAGCCTCGGTACATTTTTTTTGGTTCGTTTCAGCTTGTGCCTGATCTTTGGCTTCGTTTTCTTGCCGTTGTTTTCTGCGTTTTTCAAATTCATCCCGTGCATCTGATGGATTGTTTGCTGGATTGCCTTGGTGACTGCCGGTAGCCGGCGCTGCGTTGATATTTAACTGCTGTCCTTGTGTATTCACATCAGGAGGGGGTGGTTGATCGGTGTAGTGTATTTTGCCGGTTTCATCCACCCATTTGTAAATTTGCGCACTGACGGAAGTGCTAAACAGCAAGGCGATTACAGTCAATACAAAAATTCTCATTGCATGCTCCAGAAAAATGATCGATCTGAAATATATCGGTCTCGTATTTAGGCAACCTAAAGATTTCGTGCATTAAAACATATTAACTGGAAATATGCTGTATTCTTGGTTGAATTGGCACGAAAATTGTTGGATTTTAGCTATAATGTCGCTTTGCAAAGGATTGTCATTATGCAATTGACTCAAAAAGCGCTCACCTTTGATGATGTTCTCTTGATTCCGGCACATTCGACGGTTTTGCCGCGCGATGTCAGTTTGGCGACACAATTGACACGCGCCATTAGCTTGAATATCCCACTCATATCGGCAGCCATGGATACCGTGACGGAGGCACCACTGGCCATTGCTCTGGCGCAAGAGGGTGGTATTGGTATCATCCACAAAAATATGACCATTGAAGCCCAGGCTGCGCATGTGGCTCAAGTCAAGCGGTTTGAAAGCGGTGTAGTCAAAGACCCTGTCACGATCCATCAGAACATGACCGTGCGCGAAGTGCTTGAACTGATACGCCGGCACAAAATATCCGGATTGCCGGTAGTGAATGGCAAGAAAGTCGTCGGTATTGTTACCAATCGGGATCTGCGCTTTGAAACCAATCTCGATCAAGCCATCAAACACATTATGACACCGAAAGGCCGCCTGGTGACCGTCAAGGAAGATACGACGCGCGAAGCCGTGCTGGATTTGCTGCATAAACACCGCCTGGAACGCGTTTTAGTCGTCAATGACAAATTTGAATTATGCGGGCTGATTACGGTTAAGGATATTATTAAAACCTCGGAGTATCCTCTTGCCAGTAAGGATGAGGATGAGCAGTTGCGTGTTGGCGCTGCCATAGGGGTAGGAGAAGGCAGTGAAGAACGTGCATTGGCCTTAGCGGAAGCTGGTGTCGATGTAATTGTCGTTGATACCGCGCATGGCCATTCGCAAAGTGTTCTGGATCGCATTGCCTGGGTTAAAAAGAATTTGCCGTCGATTCAGGTGATTGGTGGAAATGTAGCGACAGCAGAGGCTGCCAGAGCGATGGTGGATCATGGTGCGGATGCGGTGAAAGTGGGTATCGGTCCTGGTTCCATTTGTACCACGCGTATTGTCGCTGGGGTTGGCATTCCGCAAATAACCGCTATTCATGACGTATCCGAAGCTTTGAGGGGATGTGGTGTGCCGATGATTGCCGATGGGGGTATTCGCTATTCGGGCGATATTGCCAAGGCGCTGGCAGCCGGAGCAAATTCAGTGATGCTCGGCGGATTGTTTGCCGGAACTGCGGAGGCACCGGGCGAAATTGAATTGTTTCAAGGTCGCTCTTATAAAAGCTATCGTGGCATGGGTTCACTTTCGGCGATGCAACAGGGCTCCAGTGATCGTTATTTCCAGGATCAGGAACATAAAAATAACGACAAACTGGTTCCTGAAGGCGTGGAAGGGCGCGTTCCATTTAAAGGAAGTATTTCTGCGGTTATCCATCAGTTAATGGGAGGGGTGCGCTCGAGCATGGGGTATCTGGGGTGTGAAACGATTGCGGTGATGCACGACAAGGCGGAATTTGTTGAAATTACCTCAGCCGGTATCCATGAATCGCATGTGCACGATGTCCAGATTACCAAAGAAGCACCCAATTATCACGTCAAATAACGACACACCATAATGCATCAAAAAATCCTGATTCTGGACTTTGGTTCTCAATACACACAACTGATTGCTCGTCGTGTTCGCGAAACAAATGTGTATTGCGAATTGCATCCGTATGACGTTGATGCGAAATTTATCAAGGCTTTTGCACCCAACGGCATTATTCTTTCCGGCGGCCCCGCTTCGGTTATCGAAGACGAAACACCGCGTGCGCCGCAAATCGTATTTGAATTGGGCGTTCCGGTACTGGGTATCTGTTATGGCATGCAAGCTATGGCGGCACAGTTAGGTGGTTCGGTAGAAAATGTCCCAGTTCGTGAATTTGGTTATGCGGAAATTCAAACGACGCAAAGTGGCGCATTGTTTCAGGAGATTAAAGACCGCGCCAGTGTGGGTGGAAGTAACATTCTGGATGTCTGGATGAGTCATGGCGATGCCGTGATTGCATTACCGCAAGGATTTGAGGTTATGGCGTATAACGCCGCTACGCCTATTGCCGCCATGGCGGACGACAGGCGCCGATTCTACGGCATCCAATTTCATCCCGAAGTTACGCATACGCTGCAAGGAAAAGCGATAATCGACCGATTTGTGCACGATATTTGCGGCCTGGGACGCGATTGGAACATGCCGGACTATGTCGAGGAAGCGATTAGCAGAATACGTGCTGCCGTTGGCAGTGATCAGGTCATTTTGGGGTTGTCCGGTGGTGTCGATTCATCGGTGGCAGCAGCGTTGATTCATCGCGCCATTGGCGATCAATTGACCTGTGTATTCGTCGACAATGGCTTGTTGCGTGCCAATGAAGCCAGACAGGTGAAGGATGCTTTCGCGGTTAATCTGGCGGTTAAAGTGATTCATGTTGATGCCAGCCGTGACTTCTATCGCAGCCTCATTGGTATTAGTGATCCGGAAGCCAAGCGCAAGATTATCGGGCGCGAATTTGTCGAGGTATTTCAACGTGAATCGGAAAAAATAAACGATGCCAAGTGGCTCGCACAAGGCACGATTTATCCCGATGTGATCGAATCTGCCGGTGGTAAAACCAAGAAAGCGCACACGATCAAATCACATCATAATGTCGGCGGATTGCCGGAAACATTGCATCTCAAACTGCTCGAACCATTACGGGAATTGTTTAAAGACGAAGTGCGCGAGCTCGGATTGGTATTGGGTTTGCCGCGCGAAATGGTATTTCGTCATCCGTTCCCAGGTCCTGGATTGGGCGTGCGGATTTTGGGTGAAGTCAAATACGAGTATGCTGAACTGCTCAGACACGCTGATCAAATTTTTATCGAAGAATTGCAACGCTCCGGTTGGTATGAGAAAACCTCGCAAGCCTTTGCGGTCTTTCTGCCGGTCAAATCTGTTGGTGTGATGGGGGATGGGCGCACTTACGAATATGTTATTGCGCTTCGAGCTGTGCAAACCCTGGATTTTATGACCGCCAACTGGGCCGAGCTTCCGTATTCGTTACTCAGTAAGGTTTCTAACCGTATCATCAATGAAATTCGCGGCATCAACCGCGTCGTTTATGATATTTCCGGGAAGCCACCGGCGACGATTGAATGGGAGTGATGTTAAGTATTTAACCTATTGATTTATAGTTAATATAAAGTTTTAAATAGCTTGCGATCTTATTCTGAATTGTGTAAACTTAGCTACTTATATCAGTTTGGTTACTCAATTTATAAATCATTCTGTAGAATAGTTTGATTGCGAAAGAGCTGCTCACCTAGCGGTAAATAGTACGATGTATACCGGCTTTTAAAGCCTGAATAGCATCTTCTGTGCTGGTCACAATTTGCCGATGCGGACAAAAAATATTTTTAGCCAGTTCGCGCTGTGCGTTAAATTGCTGCACCAATTCAATTTTTTGCCATTCCGATGTACGAGGTTGTATCCAGGTTTTATCATCTCTTCCGAGCGCATACAGTTTGCGTTCGCTGGTAGCGCAGCGGATACCTTCGTAGCTGACATTGAGAGCGCCTGTGGAGGATTTGACGACTAAAGTAAAGCGGATAACGCCATCTTCACCAATATTAATGGAAGTTGTATCAATCAAATAATGATTATCGGAGACAACACCCGCATCGAATTCCATCAAGTTTGTGGTATCCGGATAAGCAGGGAGTTGTGTTAATTGCTCGATCCATGGCTTGTCGCTTTCGAATTGATCCTTGAAAGGTGGTTTGGCACAGGCAAACAACAAAATGCAGAGTAAAACGCAAATTCGTTTCATGCGCCGGATAAGTCTTGCAGCAATGAGGTGCGGATATTGCTGTCGACGGCATCAATCGCTGCTTGATAAGCGGGATGATCAACACCGATACTTAAGGCTGCGCCTTGATGAAGTGATTGAATCATTTCAGGGGTGAGCTCAAAGCGAAGAAAATGAACCGCTGAAGTTTTTTCGCTATTTTCTCGTTCCAGATCTTCGTCAGCAATAGCATATACGGGTGGATGCGCTGCGATTCTGACCCATGCTTTATCTTCTACGCCGATCAAACCGGCCAGTTTAACGGCGCGTATCGCAGGGTCTGGGTATTCAATCAACATCGTAGCTTTCCAGTTATGTCCATCCGGAATCAACGGTGTATATGTTTCAAGTTCGTGCATGATTTCATCTTCGTGAAAGATGCGTTCGACATACAACATTTCCTGAATTTGATAGCGAATGGTAATAGCGTCTTCGAAAATAAGCGTGATATTTTCTCCCAAGGGAATTTTGCGCGTTTTTTTATGCGCCATCACTTGGGTGCGAAAATCCTTGCGGATTTTGGCATAGGCTTCCAGTGTCAACAAATTATCACGAGTAATTTTAACCATGTGTTTCTCATTATAGATGGACTTAGGCAATTGGTTTAACGTCGTCAATCGGTTGGTGCTCGGTGTCAACATCGTACGCCATGCGCAATAGAGTAAGTGGGTGCAGCTTTTGCGCCTTACTTGCACCGATACCTTGCTCAATATGTCGCGCAGCAATGGCGCAATCCGAACTGATGTAATCCGGATCGGAAGCAGCCATTTGTTTGAAAACGGGACGACCTATTTTCATGGAGTCTGCAAAGTGCTCGCTTTTCACACCCCAAGTTCCGTCATGACCTGAGCATCGCTCGACAGTATTAATGGTCGTTTCTGGAATAAGCTGCAGTATATCGCGCGTCTTTTTTCCAATGTTCTGCACACGTTGATGGCAGGGGACATGATAAGCCACAGTGCCAAGGGGTTTCTTGAAATCTGTTTTAAGTAATTTATCCTGATTTCTTAATGCCAAGTACTCAAATGGATCAAACATCGCAGCAGCGACGGCTTGAACTGCTTCATCCTGTGGGAATAATAGTGGCAATTCCTGCTTGTACATTAACGTGCAAGAAGGCACTGCGGTGAGAAGTGCATATCCCTCTTGGGCTAATTTTAGTAAATGCGGGATATTCTCGTTTTTAAGTTTTTCTACCGTCTCCAAATCGCCCAGTTCCAGTTTGGGCATTCCGCAACATACTTCTTTTTCTGCCAGGCAAGTCGGGATTTCATTATGCTGCAAGATTTTTAACAAATCGTGCCCAATGCCAGGCTCGTTATAGTTGATGTAACAAGTTGCGTAAATAGCAACTTTTCCAGGCGTACGCGCACCGTTAATAACGGGGAAAGTGCTACTGGACTCAGCATTTGAGCGGAATGTTTGGGTTGTATATTCGGGCAATTTTCTATCGGCATGAATGCCCAACATGCCATCCATTAACTTGCGAGTAATGGGTGTTTTGTTCACTGCATTAACGGTTTGAACCACAACTGGAATTGTGGCCAACTTACCCATCAAATCGGTATTTGAGAGCAATCTGTCACGAAACCCTGCACCTTTGTATTTATATTTGACTGCTTTTGCACGTAGCATTAAATGCGGGAAATCAATGTTCCATTCATGTGGCGGCACATAAGGACATTTGGTCATAAAACACATGTCGCACAGATAGCAGCGCTCAACCACTTCCCAGAACTGGTTTTTATTGACGCTATCCAATTCGCCTGTGGTGCTATCATCAATCAAATCAAACAGGCGTGGAAAGGCCGTACATAAATTAACGCAGCGCCGACATCCGTGGCATATATCGAAAACCCGCTCCAATTCCTGGTTCAAGCTGGCTTCATTATAAAAATCGGGATTCTTCCAATCGATTGGATGACGCTTGGGTGCTTCGAGACTTCCTTCGCTGATGGTCATGATGAATTTTGCGTATCAAAAAATTCGAATAAAGCAACACAGGGGCTTATCCAGATCGAGCTTGATTAAACCCCTGTTGATTCAAACTAAAGCAACGAATTAGTCAGCTAAACTATCTAATGCGCGTTGAAAGCGATTCGCATGAGAACGTTCGGCCTTGGCTAGTGTTTCAAACCAGTCGGCGACTTCGTCAAATCCTTCATCACGTGCTGTTTTTGCCATGCCGGGATACATGTCCGTGTATTCATGTGTTTCACCTGCAATGGCCGTTTTCAGATTGTCACGAGAAGCGCCGAATGGCATGCCAGTAGCTGGATCACCGCAATTTTCCAGATATTCCAAATGACCATGGGCATGACCGGTTTCGCCTTCCGCAGTAGAACGAAATACAGCAGCCACATCATTTTGCCCTTCTACATCCGCTTTAGCTGCGAAATATAAGTAGCGTCGATTGGCTTGAGATTCTCCGGCAAAAGCGGCTTTCAGATTGCCTTCAGTTTTAGATCCTTTAAGTTCCATCATTTTCTCCTTTTTAAATTAACATGTAGTTATATTTGATCTCGATGAAAAGAATGTATTTATGTAAGGCACAAAACCGAGACTAGCTGATAAAGGAAGGTATGAGGTAATAATTGTGGCACCCTGCCAACACTTCTTTCAATTTATTTCAGAACATGGTGAGTGTGCATAAATACAAAATCCGATCCGTTCACGGAGACTATCGAAGGGCTGGTGGATTGTCAACTATCTACTAACAGATCGGTTGTGAACAAATGAATTATCCAGCCGACTCTTGATTCAAATTTATGTTACGCATAATCTGCCTTTTTGAGTAAAAGCGCTGCAACAAATTTTGCTGAAATTTTTTGCAGCGCTGTATTGTTGTAGAATCATTTAAAATTAATTGCAGCTCTTATTTAGCTCTTATTTAGCTGTTATTCTTATTCTTTGGTTCAGTGAGTTTCACATTTTCACTTTTGCCGACAATTCCTTGTTTAATCACTGCATCAATTAATCTAGAGCATGCCATCATTTCCTTATTGGCGCCTTTCCGGCTTTTATTTTTTCTATTTTGCTTTTATTGGTGCTTTTGCGCCGTATTGGAGTTTGTATCTCCAGTCACTGTCATTTAGCGCATTGCAAATTGGTATTTTGATGTCCTTATTGTTAGTTACGCGTATTTTTTCTCCAGCTGTCTGGGGATGGTTGGCGGATCATACAGGTAAGCGAGTTTGGGTCGTGCAAATCGCAGCAATAAGCGGTTTTGTGAGTTTCTGCGGTTTTTTTGCAGGAGAGTCATTTGCTTGGATTTTTGTTGTCATGCTGATGATGAGTTTCTTCTGGAGTGCTTCATTGCCGTTGATGGAAGCGATTACATTGTCTCATCTGGGAGATTATACCGATAAGTATGGACGGATTCGTTCCTGGGGATCGGTTGGGTTCGTTGTGGCAGTGGTTGGCATTGGTCATCTATTGGAAATAATAGAAATTATTTGGCTACTTTGGATTCTATTGGGACTTAAATTGGGTATTGTCATTTTTTCTTATCAAATTCCTGAGAAAGAAATCATGCACTATGCCACAGGATTACTTTCGATACGACAGATATGTCTGCGTCCGGAGGTTATGGCATTTTTGTTATCCAGTTTATTGATGCTGTTTGCGCATGGTGCTTATTATACGTTTTTCTCCATTTATCTGGTTGAGCATGGCTATGACAAAGGGTTTGTGGGATGGTTATGGGCGATTGGCGTGATTTGTGAAATTGGAATTTTCTTTATCATGCCGTGGTTGATGCAACGATTTCGATTGAAGCATATCCTGATTTTCAGTTTTGCTTGTGCCATACTGCGCTTTGTGTTGATAGGTCAATATGTCGAATGGCCGGTGATTATTGTCATAGCGCAAATTTTACATGCAGCGACCTATGGAACGCATCATGTCGCAGCCATGATGGTGATCCATCATTTTTTTCGGGGGCGTCATCAAGCGAAAGGTCAAGCGATTTATACCAGTATCGCCTACGGAGTGGGTGGAGCTTTGGGAGCGGTATTCAGCGGTTATACCTGGGATTGGCTGGGTGCAGGTAACACTTTCTTTATGAGTGCAGCAGCAGCGCTAGCGGGCTTGATGCTAATTGCATGGAAAATGAAGTCATTTGATCATTAATAAGCGATGGTGTGGTTAGTTTGTTGAATTGGTAAACTTTATGGGATAATTGCACGTTACGTTCGATTTTATTTTTTACTGATGCAAACATTATACGACAAGCTTTGGAATCAACATCTGGTACATACTGAATCTGATGATCCGGGTAGTATGGCATTGATTTATATTGATCGTCATTTAGTGCATGAAGTGACTCGTCCGCAAGCGTTTGAAAGTCTGAAACTGGCTGGGCGGAGACCTTGGCGCCTTAATTCTATACTTGCGGTTGCAGACCACAATGTTCCGACTACCGACCGCAGTCAAGGTATTCAGGATCCCATTTCTCGCTTGCAAGTCGATACACTAGATCAGAATTGCGATGAACTGGGAATTACTGAGTTCAAGATGAATGACTTGCGTCAGGGTATTGTGCATGTGATTGGTCCTGAGCAAGGCGCTACGTTACCAGGTATGACAGTGGTTTGTGGTGACTCGCATACCAGTACGCATGGTGCATTTGGGTGTTTGGCTTTTGGGATTGGCACCTCAGAGGTTGAGCATGTATTAGCCACACAATGTCTGTTGATGAAGAAATCTAAAACCATGCGCGTATCGGTGGAAGGCAATTTGGGGTCAGGGATTACTGCCAAAGATATTGCTTTAGCGATTATCGGTGAGATTGGTACTGCGGGTGGAACTGGCTATGCAATTGAATTTACTGGCAGTGCTATCCGCGCGCTATCGATGGAAGGAAGAATGACGCTGTGCAATATGGCGATTGAAGCGGGTGCACGTGCGGGGATGGTGGCTGTGGATGATACAACCATTGATTACATCAAAGGACGACCGTTTGCCCCAAAAAACGAATTATGGGATAGCGCTGTTGCATTCTGGCGCACACTGCGTAGCGATGCTGATGCGGTGTTTGATCGAACAGTGACATTAGACGCTGCGCAGATCAAACCTCAGGTGACTTGGGGCACATCTCCCGAAATGGTGACAACAATCGATGGAATCGTGCCTGATCCTGCCCGTGTTGCCGATGAAGTGAAGCGACACGATATGCAACAAGCACTAAACTACATGGGGCTAAATGCCAATACTCCGATTCAGCAAATTAACCTGGACAAGATTTTTATTGGTTCCTGCACCAATTCACGTATTGAAGATCTGCGCGCGGCGGCTCAGATTGTCAAAGGGAAGCATATTGCGGCTAATATCAAGCTGGCGCTGGTAGTTCCAGGGTCAGGTTTGGTCAAGAAACAAGCAGAGCAGGAGGGGCTGGATCAAATTTTTCGCTCAGCCGGGTTCGAATGGCGTGAACCAGGTTGTTCTATGTGTTTAGCAATGAATGACGACCGATTGACCGCTGGTGAACGGTGTGCTTCAACCTCAAATCGAAATTTCGAAGGCCGTCAAGGCCCGGGTGGCAGAACGCATTTGGTTAGTCCTGCAATGGCTGCTGCTGCAGCAATTGCAGGACATTTTGTTGATGTACGTAAACTGAGTAACTAATAATGAAAAGCAGTTTTTTGCTGTGCATGAACAACAAGTACACTTGGTCAGATAAGATATAAATTAATGGAAAAATTTGAAACAATTACAGCGCTGGTGGCACCTATGGATCGAGCTAATATTGATACTGATGCCATCATCCCGAAGCAGTTTCTTAAATCAATTAAACGCACCGGTTTTGGTCAAAACCTATTTGATGAATGGCGATATCTGGATCATGGCGAGCCAGGCATGGATTCATCGCAACGTAAACTGAATCCGGCGTTTGTGTTAAACCTACCCCGTTACCAAGGTGTGCAGATATTACTGGCACGTGCAAATTTTGGCTGCGGATCAAGTCGTGAACACGCTCCTTGGTCGCTCCAAGATTACGGTTTTCGCGTCATTATCGCCCCTAGTTTTGCGGACATCTTCTTTAATAATTGTTATAAGATTGGTTTGTTGCCAGTTGTTCTGGACGCGGCGATATTGGACTACCTATTTGAGGAAGTAAAATCAACAGAAGGGTACCGATTGACGGTAGACCTTCAGAATCAAAAGGTCATCTCTCCAAAAAGAGAAGAATTTACATTCGAGATTGATATTTTCCGTAAACAGTGCTTGCTCAATGGCTTGGATGATATTGGCTTAACCCTGCAGCACGCTGAAAAGATCAATCAATTTGAGCAGAAACGACGCAATGAACAGCCTTGGTTGTTTATGTAAGTGACTGTGTGAAAGTGGGATAAAATGAAAATTGCTGTATTAGGGGGCGATGGTATCGGGCCGGAAATTGTTGCTCAGGCCGTGCGTGTATTAGATGCTTTGAAAACTGATGGTCTGGGTATTGAATTGGAATACGGATTGATCGGAGGTTGTGCAGTTGACGCCACTGGAGAGCCGTACCCTGATGCGACCCATCGATTAGCCAGTCAGGCAGATGCAGTTCTCTTGGGCGCTGTTGGAGGCCCGCAATATGATGCTTTGCCGCGCGAGCAACGTCCTGAGCGTGGTTTACTTGCGATTCGCAAGAAGCTTAATTTATTTGCTAATTTGCGTCCCGCGATGCTTTATCCGGAACTCGCCAATGCCTCTAGTTTAAAGTACGATGTGGTTGCCGGTCTCGATATCATGATCGTGCGTGAATTGACCGGCGATATTTATTTTGGTGAGCCGCGCGGGATTGAGACCCGTCATGGAGAGCGTGTCGGTTTTAATACCATGATCTACAGTGAAGCGGAAATACGACGCATCGCACATGTTGCGTTCCAAACGGCTGCTAAGCGTCAAGGTAAATTGTGTTCCGTAGATAAAATGAATGTGTTGGAATGTACACAATTATGGCGTGACGTTGTCACTGAGGTTGCTAAGGAATACCCGCAAGTGACTTTGTCGCATATGTTGGTTGATAATGCTGCTATGCAATTGGTTCGTAATCCAAAACAATTTGACGTCATGGTCACCGGGAATATGTTTGGTGACATATTGTCTGACGAAGCCTCCATGTTAACAGGATCCATTGGCATGTTGCCTTCAGCTTCCTTAGATGAGAATAACAAAGGATTATATGAACCCATTCACGGTTCAGCACCCGATATCGCTGGAAAGGATATCGCTAATCCACTTGCGACAATATTGTCAGTAGCCATGATGCTGCGCTACACATTCAATCAGGAAGAGGCGGCAAAGCGCATAGAAAATGCGGTTAAAAAAGTTTTAGCGGCGAGCTACAGGACAAAAGATATTGATGAGGCCGGCATGAAATCTGTAGGCACAAAAGTCATGGGGGATGTGGTTTTGGCAATGCTGTAATTATATTTAATGACAAATTAATGCATGATTAGGAAATAAAGGTGTAATTAATGTATTAATCATTTTGTATCATTTTATAAAGTAAGTTAATATTTATGCAGTTTTTTTATTTGATTAACGGATTGTCAATTTTAGAAAAAGAGATAAGCAATGAAGCAAGTTGGTTTTGTGGGTTGGCGTGGGATGGTTGGATCTGTGCTAATGCAGAGAATGCGAGAAGAAGAAGATTTTTCTCTAATTGATCCTGTTTTTTTTACAACTTCACAAAAAGGTGGCGTAAGTCCTGAAATTGGCAAGGAGACGCCTCCGTTAAAAGATGCCTTTGATATTGGTCAACTGAGCGCGATGGATATCATCATTTCATGTCAAGGTGGGGATTATACGCATCAGATTTTTAAACTGTTGCGTCAATCGGGTTGGCAAGGATATTGGGTTGATGCCGCTTCAGCATTGCGCATGGAAAAAGATGCCGTGATCATATTGGATCCGGTCAATAAACCTGTGATTGAGCAGGCTCTTCATAACGGAGTAAAAAATTATATTGGTGGCAATTGTACAGTTAGCTTGATGTTAATGGCGGTTGGCGGTCTTTTTGAAAAAGGTATGGTGGACTGGATGAGCGCCATGACTTATCAGGCAGCATCGGGTGCCGGAGCCAAAAATATGCGTGAACTGTTGCAACAAATGGGTGAGGCACATCGAGTGGCGAAAGATTTGTTGGATAATCCTGCTTCCAGTATTTTGGATATTGATCGCGAAGTTGCTGGCACATTACGTGATAAAAAATTTCCAACTGAAAATTTTGGTGTTCCGTTAGCGGGCAGTTTGATTCCCTGGATTGACAAAGAAGTTGCTAATGGACAAAGTCGAGAAGAATGGAAGGGACAAGCCGAAACCAATAAAATTCTTGGAACAAGCGACCGGGAAATTCCTGTTGATGGTATTTGTGTACGTGTTGGTGCAATGAGGTGCCATAGTCAAGCGTTAACCATTAAGCTAAAACAAGATGTACCATTAGATGAAATTGAAGAAATTGTTGCAAATTCAAATGATTGGGTTAAAGTTGTTCCCAATGAGAGAGAGGCAACTACCTCACAACTAACGCCAACGGCAGTAACGGGTACTTTATCAATACCGGTAGGGCGATTACGCAAACTGACAATGGGCGGTGAATACTTATCTGTTTTTACCGTAGGCGATCAATTACTTTGGGGTGCCGCAGAGCCATTGCGTAGAATGCTGCGCATACTGATTGCACACTAAATATCTTTATATCGATATCCTGAATACAATAGTCGAATGTAGTATTTTAAATTTCGAGTTTAATCTTTCGTTACATTAGCGAATATTGGTAGATAGAACCAGCAACTTGAAGAGCATATATTTCACACCTTACATGTATTGTGAGGTGCTTTAATTGATTATGGGTTTGTTTAATTCGCCTGTAATTTGAGGCGTAATCGCAACTAACTAGTGTGATTATGTTGCAATACTAGCCTTTCGATATTTATTTCCAAAAAACTAGAGAGGGTACTTCGGTGTATAAAACATCTTTTAAAGTAAGCTTGTTTGCAATTATTCTGATGTTGCCATGGGTTGCTGTTCAAGCAGCTGGACTCGGTAAATTGACGCTTAACTCTGCGCTGGGGCAGCCTTTTAGCGCTGAAATCGATATCGTATCGACCGATACTGATGAAATGCCATCTCTAAATGCTAGTGTGGCTACTCGTGAAGCATTCGCACAAGCCGGCATAAGCTATGAATCTGTTTTGTCAGCTTTCAAAGTTTCAATCGAAACGAGAGCAAATGGTAACCCTTTCATCAAATTGACTTCGCCGCAAGCGGTTAATGATCCGTTTTTAATGTTATTGATGGAGTTAAATTGGTCTTCAGGGCGCATTTTACGGGAATATACCGTTCTGCTCGATCCTGTTGAGTCGCCAGCACAAAATCTGGTAGCAGCCAATACAAACCCTCCACCTATAGTTGGTGCATCAGGATTTGATGTAGAAAGATCACCGCGCATCGAAAATGATAATCCAATTACAAATTCGGTTCCATCAACTGCTGATACATCCAGTCTATCCAATAAGACCTATGGCCCAGTTAACCGAGGTGATACCTTGTCATCGATTGCGAGTCAGGTATTGCCCGCTGGTGTCGATCTTAATCAAATGCTGGTGGCGCTTTATCGCGCTAATCGCGAGGCTTTTATCGCGAATAACATGAATTTACTCAGGACAGGCGTGATTTTGAAAGTGCCTGAGATGAATGAAGTAACAGCAATTGATTCATCAGCCGCAAGAACCGAAATAAAAACACAAATAGCAGATTGGCGTAATTATAGGGAGCGGTTGGCAGCAATTAGCCAGGAATCTGTAGCACCTCATACAATCAGTCAATCAGATCAAGGTCAGATTACAACGAGCATTGATAAAAAGTCGACATCAACTCCCGATGCACCCAAAGAGGTTCTGAAATTATCCAGCGGAGCACAGTTACTTGACACAGATGGTCAGATTGCTGAATCTACATTGGTTGATCGTCTTCGTATGATGGAAGAGGATGCGATTGCGCGAAATCTTGCATTAAAGGAAGCGAATGAACGGGTAGCTATGCTGGAAAAGAGTGTTGAGAACTTGAAACAATTACTAGAGCTGAAGGATTCGGTGTTAGCGCAGGCACAAATTAAGGCGGAATCAGTTCCAACATCAATTAATAAACCGGAATCACAAGTTCCGGCAGACGAGGTTTCGGTTACCGAGAACGCAGCTTTGGATTCTGTGTCTGTACAAGAGGAGACACCGATAATTCAACCAGCTACAGAAGCGCCGGAAGTCAATGCGCCTTCTGCAATATCTGATGAAGAAGCTGGTCAATCACTGCTTGATCAGGCATATGATTATATCGAATACATCGGTGCTGCTTTAATTCTGCTGTTGTTACTTATCTTATTGATTCTTAAAAGACGCAAAAATCAATCACACGACGATGACGAAGTAGAAGAGAATAATGAAGAAGATTATTCTTCAGCAATGCGTTCCCGAATAGCCTCAATGGCTGCTGCTAAAGCTGCGTCTGTTACGGCGGAAGATCAATCATCATCTGAGAATTTGGATCATAACCAATCTTTTCAAGATGCAGACCCTTATTCTCAAGCCGATGAGTCAGAGGAATTTAATAGAGATCCTGATTTGTCTTACGAAGACAATGCCGAACATGCTTTGCAATCTGAGCCTGAAACTGAGTCGATTACGGAGTCTCAGGTTGGCGATGAGACATTCCCGGAAGACTCACAGATTATCAATAGAAACTTAAAAAAGGATTCTGAAGAAGAATTTACTCAATCAATTGATTCTACTGAAGATAAGGATCCTGTTGGATTTGCAAATCAAATTGATTTTAATTTGAATGATGAAGCAGATGAAATTGCAACGAAAGGAAAAACTGAATTAAAGGATGCCGAGCAAATAAAAGAAGCTGAAAATGTTCCTGATTCTGATTATGCGGTCGAGATTGACTTTGATGAGCCAGAACAACCGCCTGCTGTTGTCAATTCAAGTGATAAAACTGCAGAAAAGAATAAGGACGATTTTGAGTTTTCTCCTTCAAAAATTGATTTGACAGATAAACAAAACCTAAACGAAATTGAGATTCCAACACTCAGTGAAGGTAGCAGCACTGATTCAGGAAAGCCTGCACTCGATAATGATCCTCTGGAGTTCGATCAATCTCCAGATATTACACAAAATGATAAAGAATCAAATTCGTCAGCGAAAGTTCCTGAGATTGATTTGGCAGCTATTAATTTGGATCTAGAAGATTCTGGCGCAAGCGATGACAAAGTTAAAAAGGAAGATTTAAGCACTCAAAGTGAAGCATGGCAAGAAGTTGAGACAAAATTAGATTTGGCAAAAGCATATCAAGAGATGGATGATAAAGAGG
>RRZU011686940.1_pt1 | contig 26928 bp, 21 predicted proteins | sample 2165561 | NCBI WGS metagenome assembly RRZU01 (sample SAMN10456909, study PRJNA506462) | wastewater metagenome | isolation source: wastewater sludge | place: USA: Moscow, Idaho | reverse complement strand
CCCCTTATGCAGCGCAAATGGCAGCTCAAGATTGTGCTAAAGTAGCGTACGATCTTGGATTAAGAAAAGTTAAGGTGTATGTAAAAGGACCAGGAAACGGACGTGAGTCTGCTATCCGTTCTTTGCATAATGGTGGAATTGAAGTTACAGAGATTATTGATGTTACTCCAATGCCGCACAACGGATGTCGTCCTCCTAAAAGACGTAGAGTTTAGTACTCAAAAAAATATTTATAGTATAACCTAGATTGAATATCGATTATTGAAGGATAAGACCTGAATTCATAATCTCAATCTTAAACAATTTAAAATGGCAAGATATACTGGTCCTAGTACAAGAATCGCTCGTAAATTTGGCGAAGCAATTTTCGGAGACGATAAAGCTTTCGAAAAAAGAAATTATCCACCCGGACAACACGGGATGGCTAAAAAAAGAGGTAAAAAATCTGAATTTGCGATCCAATTGATGGAAAAGCAAAAAGCTAAATATTCTTATGGAATTTTAGAAAAACAATTCAGAGGCTTGTTTAAAAAAGCATCAGCTGCACGTGGTGTAACTGGTGAAGTTCTTCTTCAGTTTTGTGAGTCTAGATTAGATAATGTAGTATACAGAATGGGAATTGCACCTTCTAGAAGAGGAGCTAGACAATTAGTTTCTCATAGACACATCACTGTAAACGGTGATGTTGTAAACATTGCTTCTTACCACCTTAAACCTGGTGATAAAGTTGCTGTTCGTGAGAAATCTAAGTCTTTAGAAGCTATCGAACGTTCTTTATCTAATTCAAGTCATGTTTATGAATGGATTACTTGGAATAACGATGTAAAAGAAGGTACTTTTGTTTCTGTACCAGCAAGACTTCAAATTCCAGAAAACATTAAAGAACAATTAATCGTAGAGTTGTACAACAAATAATAATTGACTTAGTCGAAATTTATGGCAATATTTAATTTTCAGAAGCCCGATAAAGTTATCATGATCGATTCAACCGATTTTGAAGGTAAATTTGAGTTTAGACCTTTAGAACCTGGTTACGGATTGACCGTTGGTAATGCACTTAGAAGAGTTTTGCTTTCAGCATTAGAAGGTTATGCAATTACATCTGTTCGTATTGAAGGTGTAGATCATGAGTTTTCTACTATTTCAGGAGTTGTTGAGGACGTTACCGAAATTATTCTTAATCTTAAACAAGTTCGTTTCAAACGTCAAATTGAAGATATAGATAATGAATCAGTTACTATTTCTCTTTCAGGTAAAGACCAATTAACAGCTGGTGATTTTCAGAAATTTATTTCAGGTTTCCAAGTTTTGAATCCAGAACTGGTAATTTGTAATTTAGACAGTAAAATCAAACTTAATTTCGATTTAACGATCGAAAAAGGGAGAGGTTATGTTCCTGCTGAGGAGAACAAAAAACAGAATGCTGCAATTGGAACTATTTTTACTGATTCAATTTTTACTCCGGTAAAAAATGTAAAGTATGCAATTGAAAACTTCCGTGTAGAGCAAAAGACAGATTACGAAAAATTAGTTTTTGAAATAAAAACAGATGGATCTATTAATCCAAAAGATGCCCTTACTGAAGCTGCCAAAGTTTTAATTCACCATTTCATGTTGTTTTCTGATGAAAGAATTACACTTGAGGCTGATGAAATCGCACAAACAGAATCGTATGATGAAGAATCATTACACATGAGACAATTGCTTAAAACTAAGCTTATTGATATGGATCTTTCTGTAAGAGCATTAAATTGTTTGAAAGCGGCTGAAGTTGATACACTTGGTGATTTAGTATCGTTCAATAAAAATGACCTAATGAAATTCCGTAATTTTGGTAAAAAATCTTTAACTGAACTTGATGAACTTGTAGCAGTTAAAAATTTGAACTTCGGGATGGATTTAGCAAAATACAAACTAGATAAAGAATAAATACTCATATTTTGCTCTCCATAGAGGATAGTAGCAAGATGAGGGTTTAAAAAAACACGTCATGAGACACGGAAAAAAATTCAACCACTTAAGCAGACAGACAGCACATAGAAAATCTATGTTAGCTAATATGGCTTGTTCTCTTATCGAGCACAAACGTATTAACACTACTGTGGCTAAAGCGAAAGCGCTTAAACAATTCGTTGAGCCTTTAATAACAAAATCAAAACAAGATACGACTCACAACCGTCGTATCGTTTTTGCTTACTTACGTAGCAAATATGCGGTAACTGACTTGTTCAGAGACGTGGCTGCTAAAGTAGGTGACCGTCCAGGTGGATACACTCGTATCATTAAAGTTGGAAATCGTTTAGGAGATAATGCTGATATGGCAATGATCGAATTAGTAGATTTCAATGAACTTTACAATGGTGGTAAAAAAGAAGTTAAAAAAGTAAAAAGCCGTCGTGGTGGTAAAGCTAAGAAAGATGAAGCTACTGTAGCTCCAGCTGCCGAAACTGAAACAACTACTGACGCTGCTGAATAATTATGAAAATAATCATTCAATAAAAATTAAGGATAAACTATTTATAGTTTATCCTTTTTTTTTGATTTTTTTGGAGCAAAAACCTTGGGGTTTAATTACGTAGTTTCCCGCTGTTCACGGTATCTTTTGCCTTTAATTAAAAGCAAAAAGAGACTTCCCGAAGTTTCGGGACCAGTAGGGCTAGATTTGGATGTTTTTATTTTACAATAAATTTCAAAAATTTGCATCCATTGCTTTAAAGGATTAAATTTGCACAATCTTTAATTACAGCTGAAACTAACTTTTGCACGTTCCAAGAGACTAAAAAAAAGTAATAGAAATTAACGAATGAAATATACAACACGACAAAAAGCAATACTTCTATTAAGTGACGGAACCATATTCCACGGAAAATCAATCGGAATCAGTGGAGCCACTTTTGGAGAAGTTTGTTTTAACACAGGAATGACTGGTTATCAAGAAATATTTACGGATCCATCTTATTTTGGTCAGTTAATGGTAGCTACTAATGCTCATATTGGAAATTATGGGGTTAATGACAAAGAAATTGAATCCGATAGTATTAAAATTGCTGGATTGGTTTGCAAAAATTTTAGCTTTAATTATTCTCGTGAAGATGCGCAAGGGAGTTTAGACGATTATTTTATCAAACAAAATCTAATCTGTATTTCAGATGTAGATACGCGTGCTCTAGTAAGTTACATACGTGATAATGGAGCGATGAATGCCGTGATTTGCACAGATGAAACTCCAATAGAAGAATTGAAAATTGCGTTAGCTAAAGTTCCTGATATGAAAGGCTTGGAGTTAGCTTCTAAAGTCTCTACTAAAACTCCCTATTTTTATGGTGATGAGAACGCCACTTATAAGATTTCGGCACTTGATTTAGGAATAAAAAAGAATATCCTTCGCAATCTAGCTAAAAGAGATTGTTATATCAAAGTATTTCCTTTTGATTCTTCTTATACGGATTTAGCAGCTTTTAATCCAGATGGTTATTTTTTATCCAATGGGCCTGGTGATCCTGAACCGCTTTCGGGTGCTATTCAAGTTGCTAAAGAAATTCTTGAAAATAACAAACCCTTATTTGGAATCTGTCTTGGACATCAAGTAATTGGTTTGGCGAACGGGATTTCGACGTATAAAATGTTTAATGGCCATAGAGGAATCAATCATCCCGTAAAAAATATAATTACTGGAAAAGGAGAAATCACTTCTCAAAATCATGGTTTTGCCGTAAATAAAGAAGAATTGGACAATCATCCTGATTTGGAGATTACGCATCTTCATCTAAATGATGGAACGGTTGCAGGTATGCGTATGAAAAGCAAAAATTGTTTCTCAGTACAATATCACCCAGAGGCTAGTCCAGGACCACATGATTCATCCTATTTATTTGATCAATTTATTGAGAATATAAAAGGATAAAATTGGAGTAATTTCCGAAAGTAGCTATTTTAAAAAGGGTTTGACTTGATTTAGTCAAACCCTTTTTTGTAAAGTGGTCTTACATGCCAAAAGGATATGTTTCTGGGATTTGATTTCCATCTGGACAAATAAGCATCGGATGCAATGCATTAGTTTCGTCTAGAAAAATAAATGCATCGTATCTTTTAGGGAGTATGGAGGGGACGTAATTTCCAAATCTTTCATGTTCGGGATTATAAACCACCCCAATTGCACGATGTGCTATATAGGATAAAAGACATTTTTCGTCCTTTACTTTATTCATTAATAACAATTTATTTTTTCCATTGCCAGCGACATGAAAAGAATGTTCCCAGCTTCCTTGCACGGCTTCTGGAACTTTTATTTTCCGCATTGAATCGCCCCATTCTCTTCCAGCAATTACACTTCCTTTGTAAGAGCCAAATCCCAAGGCAACAACGCCGTCGCTTGAATGTTGCTCTCTTAATAGCTGTCCTACATTTAGCATTCCTGTATTTGCCATCTCTGTAGCACGCGCATCGCCAATGTGGGTATTGTGTTCCCAAACTATTATTTTTGCGTTTTTTCCATGAAATTTCATTAGTCGCGCTATAGTAGATACCATGTGTTCATCACGAATATTCCACGAGGCCGAACTTCTTTTTAACATCGCGCGGTAATACTTTTCTGCATTTCTTGCAATAAATGCATTTTGTTCTATACTTAAAACATTTTCTGCATCATGATTATAGTTGGGGATGTTTTTTTGTATTTCCGTAAGCAGGTCTATGATTTCTTTTTCGCATATTTCCGGAATATATGAAGATGCTTTGGCATAAGATCGCCCTTCGTCTTTATTATAAGGCTCAAAACATTTTTGTACTGTTTTTGCAAATGCTAATGCTTTTAGGTCATTTTTTTCTAAAAACTGAATGATGGAATTCATTGATTCATTGAAGCTATAAACATCCAATCCATAAAAACCAATTTTTTTATCAATAGGGAGATTTTCATTGAAGACCTTCAGCCATTCGATGAATGCTGCTGTTTCCCAATTTGCCCACATCCAAGTAGGCCATCTATTAAATTTATTCATCACGCTAAAGATGTCTTCTCCTGAATCTAAATATCCTTTTGCATAGCGATTTAAGCGATAGCAATCAGGCCAGTCTCCCTCGACTGCTACAAACGAAAAACCTTTTTCCTGAATTAGCCGTTGTGTGATTTTTGCTCTCCAGGTATAATATTCATGTGTGCCATGTGAGGCTTCGCCTAAAAGAACGTATTTTGAATCTCCTATGTAGTCAATTAATGGGTCTAAATCTGCTGTGCTTTCTAATGGAGTGGCTGCTTTATTTAATAAAGCTACAATCTCACTAGAATTGATTAAATTATTTCCATTTTCTGAAGCTTCCATCACTTTTTTATTTAGAAATTGAATTGTCCAAATTGCTGTTTAGGAAAGATACAACATAGATTTCGTTTTTTTATAAAAACCATGTAAATTGTTGATAATCAATTTATTTGAATTAATTTGTTATTGAAGACAGTTTTTTTTGAGATGAAATAAGTATAGTTAAGTTTTATTGAATCTGAAATAGGATTCTTTAATTGGCGGATTCGATTTTAATGCAATTGGAATTAATAACAGATTTTTGAAGAAATAAATGTTAAAAAAGTCGAAAAGTTTTGTTTGTAGAAAAATATAACGTTTTCGTTAATAACATTCATTGTTTTCATTAAACCATTCCAAAAGATAGGATATATTTGTATTTTAAAATTTAAAATTTTAGTATATGAGTATTATTATCAAAATTCACGCAAGACAAATTTTCGATTCAAGAGGAAATCCTACAATAGAGGTAGATGTAATTACTGACAATGGAGTTTTAGGAAGAGCTGCAGTACCTTCTGGAGCATCAACTGGAGAACATGAAGCGGTTGAGTTACGTGATGGAGGAAAAGCTTTCCTTGGAAAAGGGGTTTTGAATGCAGTGAAAAATGTGAATACCATTATTTCTGAAGAACTTTTAGGTGTTTCTGTTTTCGAACAAAATTTAATTGATAAAATAATGATTGATTTAGATGGTACTCCAAATAAATCAAACTTAGGAGCAAATGCAATTTTAGGTGTTTCTCTTGCTGTGGCCAAAGCGGCTGCCAATGAATTGGGATTGCCTTTATACAGATACATAGGTGGTGTTTCTGCAAACACTTTGCCTGTGCCAATGATGAATATCATCAATGGTGGGTCACATTCTGATGCACCTATCGCATTTCAGGAATTTATGATTTTCCCGGTAAAAGCAACATCGTTTTCACATGCTATGCAAATGGGAACTGAAATTTTTCATAGTTTGAAAAAAGTATTACACGACAGAGGACTCTCTACAGCAGTAGGTGACGAGGGTGGTTTTGCACCAAATCTAGCGGGTGGAACTGAAGATGCTTTAGATACTATCAAAAAAGCAGTTGAAGCAGCAGGCTATACTTTTGGAGACGAAATTATGATTGCTTTGGATTGTGCTGCTGCTGAGTTTTATGTAAATGGTAAATACGATTATTCTAAATTTGAAGGAGAAACTGGTAAGGTTAGATCTTCTGCTGAACAAGTAGATTATTTAGCTGAATTAGTAGCTAAATATCCTATCATTTCTATTGAAGACGGAATGGATGAAAATGATTGGGATGGATGGAAATTGCTTACTGATAAAATTGGGGATAAAGTACAATTAGTAGGTGATGATTTATTCGTTACCAATGTAACGCGTTTGTCAACTGGTATTGAAAAAGGAATTGCTAATTCAATCCTTATTAAAGTAAATCAAATAGGAACATTAACCGAAACGATTGCTGCTGTAAATATGGCTAAAAATGCAGGTTATACTTCTGTAATGTCACATCGTTCTGGAGAAACAGAAGACAATACAATTGCGGATTTAGCAGTAGCTTTAAACTGTGGTCAAATTAAAACGGGTTCAGCTTCTCGTTCTGACCGTATGGCTAAATACAATCAATTATTAAGAATTGAAGAAGAATTAGGAGATACAGCTTATTTTCCTGGCAAAAATGCTTTCAAAATAAAATAATTCTTATCATTTTTTTATATAAAGCCATTCACCTAATGTGAGTGGCTTTTTTTGTGATATTTAGTAATTTCATTGTCTTTTTCTCTTTTTATTTACTGTTTTATTTCTTAGATTTGAGAAATTATTATTTTAAAAGTTTATTTTCAATTATATTATGTCAAAAACAGCAAAATTAGAAATAGATGGTAAGACATTTGAGTTTCCAGTTATTACAGGAAGTGAAAATGAATCAGCTGTCGATATTAGTAAGTTACGTGATCTTTCAGGATTTATAACTCTTGATCCAGGGTATAAAAATTCAGGTTCTTGTAAAAGTGATATTACTTTTCTTGATGGGGAACTTGGAATTTTAAGATATAGAGGGTATTCAATTGAAGATTTAGCCGAGAAAGCTAATTTCCTTGAGGTGTCTTATCTCTTAATTTTTGGAGAGTTGCCTACCAATAATCAATTAGAGCAATTTGAAAACGACATAAGAAAATATACTTTAGTCAATGAAGAAATGAAAAACATCATAGATGGTTTTCCTAAAACGGCTCACCCTATGGGTGTCTTGGCGGCTTTGACAAGTGCTTTGACTGCATTTAATCCTAAATCGGTAAATGTTGAAAAAGAAAAAGAAATGTATGAGGCCGTTTGTAAACTTATGGGGAAATTCATGGTGATTGCATCTTGGACATACAGAAAAAGTATGGGCTTTCCGCTGAATTATTATGATAATACAAAAGGATATGTAGAAAATTTTATGCGTTTAATGTTCCAGTTGCCTACCGGACCTTACACACCTAATCCTATAGTTATTGATGCTTTGGATAAACTTTTTATTCTTCACGCAGACCACGAACAAAACTGCTCAACATCTACAGTGAGAATGGTTGGTTCTTCGCATGCTGGATTGTTTGCTTCTATCTCTGCTGGTGTTTCTGCACTTTGGGGACCATTACATGGCGGAGCAAATCAGGCCGTTCTCGAAATGTTAGAAGAAATCCATGCAACTGGTGGTGATGCCGATAAATATTTGAATAAAGCCAAAGACAAAAACGATCCATTTAGATTAATGGGTTTTGGTCACCGAGTTTACAAAAACTTTGATCCAAGAGCAAAAATCATTAAAAAAGCGGCTGACGAAGTTTTAGCAACTTTAGGTGTTGATGACCCAATTCTTGCGATTGCAAAAAAACTAGAAGCATCAGCTTTAGAAGATGAGTATTTCAAATCAAGAAATTTATATCCAAACGTAGATTTCTATTCTGGGATTATTTATAGAGCTTTGGGCATTCCTACAGATATGTTTACAGTAATGTTTGCCATAGGACGTTTGCCAGGTTGGATTGCACAATGGAAAGAGATGCGAGAAAACAAAGAGCCTATTGGAAGACCAAGACAGATTTATACAGGTCATCCTTTGAGAGACTTTGTGTCATCTGACAAAAGATAAAATCAGTTCTAAAAGCTTCACTAATTTGTGGAGCTTTTTTTATATTTGTCAAAAGCTAAAAAGACATGTTACAATTAAATGTTAATAATGAAACGTCAAGACTTCGGGCGGTAGTTCTGGGCTCAGCAGTTCATAATGGGCCAACTCCAAAGGTCGAGCAAGCCTACGATCCAAAATCGTTAGAGCATATACTTGCAGGAACTTACCCTAAGGAAAAAGATATGGTGGAGCAAATGGAAGCATTTAACACCGTTTTGAGAAAATACAACGTAAAAGTGTATCGTCCCCAAATAATTGAAAATTACAATCAGATATTTGCAAGAGATATTGGTTTTGTGATTGATGACACTTTTGTGAAATCGAATATTTTGCCGGATAGAGAAAGAGAATTAGATGCAATACAATATATAATTGACCAAATTGATCCCAAAAAAGTGGTGCGTCCTCCTGCCGAGGTTCATATCGAAGGAGGTGATGTTATGTTGTGGAACAATTATGTGTTCATTGGAACCTACAAAGGAAGTGACTATAAAGATTATATTACTGCAAGAACGAATATGCAAGGAGTACAATATATTAAAGATTTATTTCCAAATAAAATGATTAAGGAATTTGACTTGGTGAAATCTAAAATTGAAGCGCGTGACAATGCCTTGCATTTAGATTGTTGTTTTCAACCGGTTGGGACTGATAAAGGGATTATCTACAAAAGGGGATTCCGAGAAGAAGCTGATTATTTGTTTTTGGTGCGTCTTTTTGGAAAAGAAAACCTATTTCATATTACCAGAGAAGAAATGTACAATATGAATTCTAATGTTTTTTCTATTGATACAAATGTGGTGGTTTCAGAAAGAAACTTCACCCGACTCAACAATTGGTTGCGTGCAAACGGTTTTGTGGTAGAAGAAATTCCATACGCTGAAATTGCAAAACAAGAAGGATTATTACGATGTTCTACCTTACCTTTAATTAGAGATTAAATATTTGTTTAGGGTTTAAAGTTTAATGATGCTCAACGTTAAACTTTAAACGATTAAACTTTAAACTTAAAATATATGAAACAAACTACAAATTCCATATTAATGATTCGCCCGGTTGCGTTTAGAATGAACGAACAAACGGCAGTAAATAATTATTATCAAAAGGTTTTAGACGGTCTTTTACCTGCAACGGTAAATGCCAAAGCACAACAAGAGTTTGATGCTTTTGTAGAAAAACTAACTGCAGTTGGTGTTGATGTTACAGTTGTTGATGACACGTTGAATCCCGATACGCCAGACAGTATTTTTCCCAACAACTGGATTTCTTTTCACGAAAATGGCGATGTCGCTTTGTATCCAATGTTTGCAGAAAATCGCCGTGGGGAACGTCGCGAAGATCTTTTGGATGTTCTGGAAGATAAAGGCTTTGTAATTCATAACATTGTAGATTACACAGCGGCTGAGGAAGATGGTTTTTTCTTAGAAGGAACAGGAAGTTTACTCTTGGACAGGGTAAACAGTAAAGCGTATTGCGCTTTGTCACCCAGAGCGGATGAAGAATTGTGTATAGAATTCTGTGAGGATTTTGATTATGCACCAGTGATTTTTGAAGCTTTTCAAACTGTTGATTCAGAACGAAAACAGATTTATCATACCAATGTGATGATGTGTTTGGGTGAAACCTTTGCGGTAATTTGCTCCGATTGTATTGACGATAAGAAAGAACGTAAAATGGTTCTAGACAATCTGAAAGAAAATGGAAAAGAAATTATTCTGATTACTGAAGCTCAAGTGAACAATTTTGCGGGAAACATGCTTGAAGTTCGTGGAGCAAATGACAAACGATATTTGGTTATGAGTGCAGCTGCACATAAAAGTTTGACACCAAAACAAATGGAACAATTAGAGAAACATGCTGAAATTTTGAGTTCCAGTCTAGATACTATTGAAGCTTGTGGCGGAGGAAGTGCTAGATGTATGATGGCTGAAATTTTCTTACCAAGAAATTAATAAAAAAAACCGGAAATGATTTTAAAAATTGTATCCGGTTTTTTTATTGCTTTATTGGTCACAGAAATAGTTTAAAACTATGCGCTTTAGTGCATTTGCCTTTCAGGGTCTAAAAAAATTTACCGCAGATTCGCATATTTTTTTTGAGGTTATAATAAATCTGTGAATCTGCGGTTGATTTTTAGTATTATAACCGTGCAGACTTTCAGTCTGCTAAACCAAAACTATGGACTTCAAGCCCATAGTGGTTTATTTAGGAGAGATTCCCCTTTATAATGTTGATGATGGCGCTTACAATATATTGTATTCCTATCGCAATAACAATGAAACCTACAATTCTTGATATGGCAACAATCCCAGATGCTCCAAGAATTTTTGCTAAATAATGAGCGCTTCTAAGGACGATAAAAATTGTAGCTGAAATCGCAATAATAGCACATGCAGAAATAATAATCTCTACAGTTGTATTGTGTTCCTGATAAAATGCAATAAGTAGGGAAATAGATCCAGGACCGGCAAGCATAGGGATTGCAAGCGGAGTTAATGCAATGTCATTTCTTTTTTGAGCATCAGTTTCTGCTTTTTTATTAATACCTCTTTTCTTAGTGAGTTTGCCGGAAAGCAATGAGAATCCTGAGCTAACAATAATAATTCCGCCCGCTATTCGGAGTGCATCAATACTAATTCCGAAAAAAAGCAATACGTATTCCCCAATAAAAAAGGAGACAATAAGAATAATAAATACATTTATGGCTGTCCATAATGAAATTCGGGAACGCTCTTTTTTTGTATCATGCTGTGTAAGACCTACAAAAATTGGAACAGTTCCAATAGGGTTTAAAACAGAGAAAAGCGCAATAAAAAGATAAATAAACAGATCCATACTTTAGATTTAAGGCTACAAAAATACTCTTTTTTATTTTTGAATGTTAGGCAAATGTTTTTTATTACCGCTATAACTAAACCTTAATATTCCTAAACCAATAGACCTTTTTGATTACTTTTGCTAAATACACTTATACAAAATGATAAAGAATAAAAAAACATTGGTTCTTGGTGCATCAACTAAGCCAGAGCGCTACGCCTTCAAAGCCATAAACATGTTAGTAGATAAAGGACATTCGGTTCTTGCAGTAGGTCAAAATGCAGGTGAAGTTGCCGGTGTAAAAATCCAGACGAAAGCCATTCCATTAAAAAACATCGATACCGTTACTTTATATCTAAACCCAACACGTCAACGCGATTATTACAATTACATCGTCGAAACAAAGCCAAAACGTGTCATTTTCAATCCCGGTACGGAGAATCCGGAGTTCTATCAATTGTTGCAACTAAACGGTATCAAGGTAGAAGTAGCTTGCACATTGGTTTTGTTGACTACAAATCAGTACTAAATTTTTTAGGAGCTAATTCCAGCTGTACGCTATATCTTTTCTTGTTCCGTTAAATAACACGGAACAAGAAAAGGATGCCGCTGCCATCTGGGCTAAAAACTAGAATCGTGTTCCAGAAGCGACCTTTTTACTAATCAACAACAATCCAAGAAAAGTAATAAGCCCGTTTACGATGATCAATTCGTTATCAAAAACATATCCAAAAAATAAGGTCTTCGAATTTTCGCTGATAAAGTAAGTCAGCGCTGGTGATAGGAAGCAAATGACAGGGACAAATTTGTCTTTGACCGTTTTTGATGGTACAAATAATCCAAAACAATACAATCCCAAAAGCGGACCATATGTATAGGACGCTACCCTGAAAATCATCCCCACTACAGAGCTGTCATTAATAGAATTAAAAAAAATAATTACTAAAAACATTAAAAACGAAAAGGCAATATGTACTAAATGCCTGTTTCGAACTACGTTTGGTTTGTTTAGATTCTCCACCTTATCCATTCCTAAAAAATCCACACAAAAAGAAGTCGTAAGTGCAGTCAAAGCCGAATCCGTAGTTGCAAATGTTGCAGCGGTCAATCCTAACAAGAAAATAATGGATGGAATTATTGTCAAATGATTAAACGCAATTTCAGGGAAAAGCAAATCGGTTCTTGGTTTTCCAGTCACTAAATCGGTTGGAACTTCAATTCCGTTTTGAGCAGCATAAATATAAAGTAAAGCACCCACGCTTAGAAAAAAGATATTGATAAGAACAAAAATACCCGTAAACGTAAACATGTTTTTTTGAGCTTCGCCAATGTTCTTACAACTCAGGTTCTTCTGCATTAAATCCTGATCTAAACCTACCATGGCAATGGTTACAAAGATTCCTCCCAGAATTTGTTTTGCAAAATGAAACTTACTCGTTATAAAATCCTCAAAGAAAAATACCTTAGAGTAATTGCTGTTTTTTACGGTTTCAAAAGCTTCGAAAATATTTAAATTTAAGCTTTTGCAAATAAAGAAAATAGTCATAAAAACGGAGGTCACTAAGAAAAAAGTCTGCAAAGTGTCCGTAATAATAATGGTTTTGAGTCCGCCTCGATACGTATAGGCAAATATCAACGCTAGCGAAATGAGAACGGTAAAGGCAAACGGAACGCCGTAAAAGTCAAAAACATAGCGTTGCAATACAATGACAACAAGATACAATCGGAAGGCAGATCCAATGGTTCGGCTAATTAAGAAAATGGTTGCGGCAGTTTTGTAGGAGTAAATTCCTAATCGATGTTCGATATACCCATAAATCGAAGTCAAATTCATTCGATAATACAACGGCAGCAATACTTTTGCAATCAAGACAAAACCAATAGCATTCCCCAAAACAAACTGAAAATATTTGAATTGCTCCCCATTTGGCGAACCAACTTCTCCCGGAACTGAAATAAAAGTCACTCCTGAAAGTGCCGTTCCAATCATTCCAAAAGCGACTAAATACCATTTGGAGTTTTTATTGGCTTTAAAAAAAGCATCATTGCCGCTGTCTTTTTTGCTTACAGAATGAGAGATGTAAAATAAAATTCCAAAATAAACGATTATAAGTATTAGAATGGTGCTGGGAGTCATTTTTTTAATTTTAAAGCGACCAAAATACGAATTTTTGTCTAATTACTAATTTGTTTATTTGATGCTTTGTCAAATCATGAAATCGATTTAGCAAATAACCGATTAAACAAATAAACAAATTACTACATTTGCAGTTATGGAATTTTCTTCGAAATTAATAGAAAATGCAGTGAACGAAATGTCTCAATTGCCCGGAATTGGCAAGCGAACGGCTTTGCGATTGGTACTGCATTTATTGAAACAACCCAAAGAGCAAATAGGATTTCTGTCGCAAGCCTTGGTCGCTATGCGGGAGGATATTAAGTATTGCGTAAGCTGTCACAATATTTCGGATAGCACGATGTGCGAAATTTGTGCTAATAAAAGCAGGAATCATCAAATTATATGTATTGTTGAGGACATTCGCGATGTGATGGCAATCGAAAATACAGGTCAATTTAGAGGGATTTATCATGTTCTTGGAGGGAAAATTTCTCCCATTGATGGTGTTGGTCCGAGCCAGTTGAACATAACGACTTTAGTCGAAAAAGTAAAATCAGGAAGTGTAAACGAAATTATTTTTGCTTTAAGCTCCACTATGGAAGGCGATACGACTAATTTTTACATCTATAAACAAATTGCCGATTGTGAAATAATATTATCAACAATTGCCAGAGGAATCTCCGTAGGTGATGAACTGGAATATACTGATGAAGTTACTTTGGGACGCAGTATATTGCATCGAGTTCCCTTTGAAAAATCTTTTAAAAATAATTAATCCATTTTGATGAATTACAGTGCTTTTTTTAAACAGTAGACGAAAAGCCTATATTTGTTGCTAAAAATATAAAAATGAGTAAATCCATTCTCTATTTGTTACTACTTGTTAGTGTGTTGTTTTCGTCTTGTATTCCTACGCAAGATTTGATTTATTTACAAAAAAAAGATGGGAATGTACCTCAAAGCACTGTAGCTGTTGTAGAGTCAAAACCCTATCGATTGCAAATTAATGATGTTTTAAGTATTACTATTAAAGCAAATGACCCAAAGTTAGTGTCAATTTTTAGTACTTCAAATCAATCCGAAATTGCAAGTAAATCCGAATCGGGGTTGTATTTTGATGGGTTTACAGTAGACGATCACGGAGCGATACGATTCCCTATTTTAGGCGAAATAAACGTGATTGGATTCACACTTGAAGAAGTAAGAACTAAAATAGAAAAGCAATTGTTGTCTGAATATTTTAACGAAGCCGCTAATATTTTTGTTACGGTAAAACTAGCAGGATTTAGATATACAATAAATGGTGAAGTGGGTAGCACAGGCACAAAAATACTATTTAAAGAACATGTAAATGTGATGGAAGCAATTGCAAACGCTGGTGATATTACAATTACAGGAAATAGAAAAGCGGTTACCATTATTCGGCAGTCGGCTACTGGAGTTCAAATGCAGGATATCGATCTTACAGATATTAATGTGATTAAATCACCTTATTATTATTTACAGCCCAATGATTATATTTATGTAAAACCACTCAAACAAAAAACTTGGGGAACCGGAAAAACCGGAATCGAATCTTTGGGGACCATTATTACATTATTGTCATTGGCAACAACTACTTTTTTACTTTTAAAAAAATAAAATACAGTTCAAAAAATGTTAGATATAAAAGATTTTTCGGCTTTTGAAAATCAAGCTGGTTTTGACTTTAAAGATTTTTTAATTAAAATTGGAAGTTACTGGAAGTGGTTTCTAATTAGTTTAGTTATCTGTTTCACTATTGCCTATCAAGTGAATATTCGTAAAGAAAAAATTTACGGAATGGAAACGTTAATAGCCGTAAAAGAAGAAAGTAATCCTCTTTTTACTTCAAATACGAGCTTGGTTTTTAATTGGGGCGGTACTTCAGATCAGGTTCAAACCATTTCAACAACCTTACAATCCAGGTCTCATAACGAGTTAGTGGTTGATAAGTTGCAATATTACATCGATTACGCTGTTCAGGGAAAATACAATCTGGTAGATGCTTATGGCGCCGTACCCTTTTATGTAAATATCGATAAATCAAAAGGGCAACTGGCAGGAAGTCTGATTGGCATTACCTTCCTAAGCGAAAATGAATATGAAATCAGGATTCCATTCAAAAATCAAAGTGTATCATTGCTAACGTATTCCAATAATTCCTATAGCAATACAAATGTTGAAACTGGGGATTTCGTGAAAAAATATAAGGTTGGAGAACAAGTGTCTTTGCCTTTTTTAAATTGGAAATTACAAATACATGAGAATCCTGGTTTTTACAAAGGCAATGAATATTTTGTACAATTTAATGGTTTTGATGAAACTGTATCCAGATACAAAGGAATTAGCGTCAGTTCAGATGACAAGGGCGGTTCGATCATTACTCTTGGCATGCAAGGGACTAACAAAGCGAGACTGGTTGAGTATTTGAATGCTACTGTGAAGATGCTTATCAAAAGGCAGCTGGATAGTAAAAATCAGTTTGCGACCAATACAATCGCCTTTATTGACAGCACACTGGTAGCTATGGAATCGCAATTGAAAACAACTGGGGACGAATTAAAATCGTTCAGAAAAGATAAAAACATCTTTGACATAGAAGAAGGTGGAGCAAAATTTTCAGACAAAGCGATGCAGTTTGATGTTAAAAGAGATGAAGTTGTTCGCAAAATAACCTATTACAACTCTTTGAGGGCTTATTTGAAAAACAGTCTGGATTATTCTAAACTACCAGCGCCAACGGTTGCGGGAATCGATGACCCTAATGTCGTGGTTAATGTTTCAAAATTGATTGCGCTTTCCACCCAAAGATCGGAAATGGCTTATGCAGTAAAAAGCGATAAGATCTTCAAAGATTTTGACAATCAGATGGAGGCCATAAAGAACGTTTTGTTAGAAAATATTGCTTCGGCCAAGGCTTCTTTACAAGAGGACCTCGCTATGGTGAACAGTCAGATCAATCAAACTGAAAGCGTGATTAAAAAGTTGCCGGAAGACCAACAAGAGCTTATCAAAATAAAAAGAAAATACGATTTAAGCGACAATATTTATAGTACGTTTCTTCAAAAACGCAGCGAAGCCGATATTGTTAAAGCCGCAAACTTATCAGACATCCATTTTATTGATCCCGCAAAGGATGTTGGATTAGGATTAATTGGGCCTAGAACTTCCGTTAATTATGTGATGGCGCTGTTTTTGGGAATTTTGATTCCCTTATTAGTAGTTCTTGGGATTTTCTTTGCAAATAACTCGATTCAAAATACAGAGGATATTAGTAAACTGACTAAGATTCCAATCATTGGAGTAGTAGGTATAAACAAGGAGGATTCAATTTTGGCCGTATTTGAAAAGCCAAAATCGGCATTGTCAGAATCCTTTAGGGCGATTCGTTCCTCCTTACAATTTTTGTACAAAAAACAAAACGTCGAAGGAGCAAAAACCTTGATAATTACCTCCTCAGTCAGCGGAGAAGGGAAAACATTTTGTTCCATCAACATTGCAACAGTATTTGCCCTCAGTGAAAAAAAGACGGTTATCATTGGACTTGATTTAAGGAAGCCTAAATTATTTGATGAATTTAATTTGTCTAATGAAGTAGGTGTTGTGAATTATCTAATCAAACAAAAAAGCGTTGATGAAATTATAAACCACACTCAAATTCCTTTTTTGGATGTTATCCTGTCTGGGCCTATTCCGCCAAATCCTTCAGAGATGATTTTGAGTGAAAACATGGGGGAGTTAATAGCGGAATTAAAGAAAAAATACGATTATATTATTTTAGACACTCCTCCAGTTGGTCTGGTATCTGATGCACTAGAATTAGTTCAGTATTGTGATGTTACTTTGTATATTGTAAAACAAAATTTCACTAAAAAAGACATGATTACGCTATTGAACAACCGTGTGAAAAGAGGTGAGCTCGATAACGCCAGCATTATTTTGAATGGTTTTGCGAATAAAGCTAAATATGGTACCGGTTACGGATATGGCTATGGCTACGGAAATGCGCCCTATGCTAATGGCTATCATGAAGAGGAAAAACCAAAAAACATCTATGAAAGAGTAGCAGAAAAATTACTAAAGAAAAAATAATAGCGTATCAGCTGTTTAGTAAAGATAAAATGAAAGAAAAAACTATTTTGATTACTGGAGGCGCAGGGTTTATAGGGTCTAATCTCTGTGAATATTTTTTATCCAAAAAATACAAGGTCGTTTGTTTGGATAATTTTGCCACGGGACATCGGCATAATCTTAAAGATTTTATAGATAATCCTGATTTCCGTTTAATGGAAGGAGACATACGAAATGTAGTCGATTGTCAAGCTGCGGTACAAGGAGTGGATTATGTGTTGCATCAAGCCGCTTTAGGTTCTGTGCCACGTTCTATCAAGGATCCTGTAACCACAAATGAGGTGAATGTTTCTGGGTTTTTGAATATGCTGGTAGCCTCGCGAGATGCTAAAGTAAAGCGCTTTGTTTATGCGGCGAGTTCTTCTACTTATGGGGATTCAGTAGGGTTGCCTAAAGTGGAGGATGTGATAGGAAAACCACTTTCGCCCTACGCAATAACGAAATATGTAAATGAATTGTATGCCGAAATTTTTAGTCGGACGTATGGATTAGAAACAATAGGCTTGCGCTATTTTAATGTTTTTGGACGAAAACAAGATCCAAATGGTGCCTACGCGGCTGTTATTCCTAAATTTGTAATGCAATTAATGCAGTTGGAAAGTCCACTAATTAATGGGGATGGAAATTATTCTCGTGATTTTACGTATATCGATAATGTCATTCAGATGAATGAGTTAGCGCTGTTGACTCAAGATCCAGAGGCGATCAATACGGTTTACAATACGGCCTACGGCGACAGGAATACGTTGAATAATTTAGTAGATTATCTAAAAGAATTTTTAGCCGAGTATAATCCTGAAATTAGAACTATTACTGTTGAATATGGACCCAACAGAGCAGGAGATATTCCACATTCATTGGCCAGTATTGAAAAAGCTAAAAAACTATTGGGCTATGATCCACAGTTTTCTATGCAGCAAGGTTTGAAAGAAGCGGTACACTGGTATTGGGAGAATTTGCGTGAAGAGTGAAGAGTGAAAAGTTAAATTGAGAATAGAAAAAACAAAAGAATGAAAATTACAAAAATTTGTTGCATTGGAGCGGGATATGTTGGAGGGCCAACGATGGCAGTTATCGCTCAGAAATGTCCTCATATTCAAGTTACGGTTGTTGACTTGAATGAAGAGCGCATTGCGGCGTGGAATGATGCAGATGTAGCAAATATTCCCATATATGAGCCAGGTCTTGATGCGATTGTAGCAGAGGCTAGAGGAAGAAATCTGTTTTTTTCTACGGAGGTTGATAAAGCAATTGATGAAGCTCAGATTATCTTTATTTCAGTGAATACGCCTACTAAAACCTACGGAAAAGGGAAAGGAATGGCCGCTGATTTGAAATATATTGAATTGTGTGCCAGACAGATTGCCAGAGTAGCGAAAGACAATAAAATTGTTGTCGAAAAATCGACTTTGCCGGTTAGAACTGCAGAAGCGATAAAAAGTATTTTGGACCATACCGGTAATGGTGTTCAGTTTCAAATTCTTTCTAATCCGGAGTTTCTTGCGGAAGGAACTGCTGTTCAGGATTTGTTGAATCCCGATCGTATCTTAATTGGAGGTGATGCTTCAGAGGAGGGACAAAAAGCGATACAAGCTTTAGTTGGAGTGTATGCTAATTGGGTAGACGCTGACAAAATTTTAACCACTAATGTGTGGTCGTCTGAATTGTCTAAACTTACCGCTAATGCTTTTTTGGCACAGCGAATATCTTCCATCAATGCAATGTCGGAGCTTTGCGAAAAAACAGGCGCTGATGTCAATGAGGTCGCAAAAGCCATTGGAATGGACAGTCGTATAGGAGCTAAGTTTCTAAAGGCCTCGGTAGGATTTGGTGGCTCTTGTTTTCAAAAAGACATATTGAATTTAGTTTATATCGCTAAATCCTATGGTTTGCACGAAGTAGCGGACTATTGGGAGCAAGTCATTATTATGAATGATTACCAAAAAAGGCGTTTTTCCAATAAAATTGTTCAAACACTTTATAATACTGTTTCAGGTAAAAAAATTACATTTTTAGGTTGGGCATTTAAGAAAGATACAAATGATACTAGAGAGTCGGCTGCCATTTACGTAGCTGATAATTTAATAAATGAACAAGCTCAAATAGCGGTGTACGACCCTAAAGTTTCTGGGAAAAAAGTTTTTGCCGACTTAGATTATTTAGAAACAAGGACTAGCGCACAAAACAAAAAATACGTTGCTTCTTTTGAAGACCCGTATGCCGCTTGTGAAGGTGCCCATGCTATAGCCGTTTTGACAGAATGGGATGAATTTAAAGAATATGATTGGCAAAAAATATACGATGGGATGCAAAAACCTGCTTTTGTTTTTGATGGCCGAAATATTTTGAACGCAGCAGAAATGAAGACTATAGGCTTTGTTTATCATGGTATCGGATCGTAAAGAGTTCAAAAGTGGGACAAAGGTTCAAAGCAGCAAAGGGAAAATGATTGAAGGGCAAGTTTAGTACGTACTAAAATAAAAATGCACGGTCACGCCTAAAAGTTTGTTCTGAATACTGAGATTGAAAACTAATTTTATTGCAATACAAAACACAAGATGAATTGGTATGTAATCTATACAAAACCGAAGTGGGAGAAAAAAGTGGCGGAGCAATTGGCGGAAGCCGGGATAGATTGCTATTGCCCTTTGATTACTCAAATAAGACAATGGTCTGACCGAAAGAAAAAAGTAGAAGTGCCTCTTTTTAATTCCTATGTTTTTGTTCAGTTGGATGAATCGGAACGGAATTCAGTATTCCAATCAGCAGGGGTGGTTCGTTATTTGTTTTGGTTAGGAAAACCGGCAATTGTCCGTCATGAAGAAATTGAAGTCATAAAAAAATGGATCAACACTTCGGATGCTGCTGATATAATGGTAGACAGATATAAAATTGGGGATGCTATACAATTGGAATCTGGACCGTTCTCTGCTCAAAAAGCAATTGTTCAAGAGGTTACGAATACCCATTATGTATTGGTTTTGGAATCTTTGGGCTGTGTTTTGAAGATGAAAATAAAGTAACAGGGATTATTTGTGTACTTAACAGAAAATTTAATACTGAAACTTAGGTTTTTGGTAGTAGAATACAATTGGTTTTAGGAGCCAAATAGGTTTGAAGCTGTTTTTAAACTGAAGAATAGAAATGGAGTTGCTGCTTTGAATTGAAATGTTGATTGTCAGTGTTTTATGTTTTTGTTTTAAAGCGAGGTACATTTTTTTACGATTCAATTGCGAGCAAGTATTCTTTTTAAAAGGCTATTCTAGTTATATTTGCCTCCTCAAACGGACTCGATTCCTGCTCCTACTTTGGGAGTGAGGAATGCGTAGCGGTGGAATAAAATGAATACGGATTACTAATTAGTGTTATTATTAATAAAAATGAGTTCAAATAAAAAAATAGCAGTGATTGGTTTGGGCTATGTGGGGTTGCCTTTGGCCAGATTGTTTGCAACTAAATATAGCGTCACCGGATTTGATATCAATCAGTCCCGAGTGGATTCATTGCAATCTGGCACTGATACTACCTTTGAAGTAGCCGACAGCGTTTTGCAAAAAGTATTGTTGGATCAGTCCAGTGATTCCATTGGTTTGTTTTGCACCACTGATAGCACTGCAATTGCTGATTGTACTTATTACATCGTAACGGTTCCTACTCCCGTAGATAAAAACAATCGCCCCGACTTAACTCCGCTGTATAAATCCAGCGAAACGGTAGGCAAGGTTTTGAAAAAAGGGGATATTGTTATTTATGAATCGACCGTGTATCCTGGCGCGACAGAAGAAGAGTGCGTACCCGTTTTAGAAAAATTTTCTGGATTGCAATTCAATGTTGATTTTTTTGTTGGGTATTCGCCAGAACGAATTAATCCAGGAGATAAGGAACATACAGTAGAGAAAATTTTAAAAATCACTTCCGGATCTACTCCCGAAATTGGAATACAAGTCAATGAATTGTACCAATCTGTTATTACAGCAGGAACGCATTTGGCACCATCCATAAAAGTGGCTGAAGCGGCCAAAGTCATTGAGAATTCCCAACGGCATATCAATATTGCTTTTGTCAATGAATTAGCTAAAATATTTAATTTGATGCAAATCGATACACAGGCTGTTTTAGCGGCAGCAGGGACCAAATGGAATTTTCTTCCTTTCAAGCCAGGCTTAGTGGGCGGGCATTGTATTGGTGTAGACCCTTATTATTTAGCACAACGGGCGCAAGAATTTGGCTACCATCCTGAAATTATACTAGCGGGACGTCGATTGAATGATAGTATGGGCGACTATGTCGCTTCGCAGGTGGTGAAATTGATGATCAAAAAAGGAATTTCAGTACATAGTGCTAGTTTATTAATGCTTGGAATTACTTTCAAAGAAAACTGCCCTGATGTTCGGAATACAAAAATAGTTGATGTCATAGCGGCTTTGACCGATTATGGAATTTCAGTAACGATTTTTGATCCCTTAGCGCATCCATCAGATGTACAACAGGAATATGGCTTACTAACAACAGCTACTATGCCTAGTCAAAAATTTGATGCCGTTGTTTTAGGTGTGGCACATAAAGAATTTCTGGACATCGATTTTGCTACAGTACAAAATCCAATTAGTGTGTTGTATGATGTGAAAGGAATTTTAGGTAGTGTGGCTGATGCAAGGTTGTGAAAATCGTCCATCGTTTTTCGTCCAACGATCATCGATCAACGTCCATCGAATAAAAAAATAAAAAAATGAAAAATAAATCGATCATACATGTCATTCTAACAGGAGGAGTAGGAAGCAGGTTATGGCCTTTGTCACGCAAAAGCCAACCCAAACAATACCTTGACATTTTTGACGGAAAGTCGTTGTTTGAAATGACCGTAGCCCGCAATCGCAATATTGCCGATAAACTGATGGTAGTTGGGAATAGTGATAACTGTCATTTGAGCCGAAAAGTAGTAGAAAAAACCAATACGGAGTACATCGACATTGTCGAATCCACGCCAAGAAATACGGCCGCTGCCATTGCCTTTGCTGCTTTTGCCTCTGATCCCGAAGACATATTGATTATTACGCCATCCGATCATATTATTGATGGTAAGGAGACCTATGAAACAGCCATTAAAGAAGCGGTGGAAAAAGCAAAGCAAGGATACATTGTCACTTTTGGAATTGTACCGACCAAACCGGAAACGGGTTATGGGTACATAGAACGCAAAGGGGATGATGTGATTTCTTTTAGGGAAAAACCCAATCAGGTTTCAGCCCGAGATTATATAGCCAAAGGGAATTTTCTTTGGAACAGTGGAATGTTTTGTTTTAAAGCTGGCGTTTTATTGGACGAATTGAAAGCTTTTGTTCCTGAAGTTTACGCAAAATCAAAATTGGTTTGGGACGCCAATACAAACGGAAAATTAGATTTGAATTTGTCACTTGACATTCCTTCCATCAGCATCGATTATGCGGTGATGGAACGCAGTAAAAAAATAAAAGTGGTTTCCGCTTCATTTAGCTGGTCTGATTTAGGTTCTTTTGAATCGGTGTACGACTATTTGGTTTCCATTGGTCATCCCGTAGACGAAAACGGAAATATGGTGATTGGAACTGATACCTACACGGCTTTTATAGGAGTCAAAGACACGATTTTCGTGTATACACCTACGGCTAATTTAATTTTGAAAAAAGAGTGTTCACAAGATGTCAAGAGTTTGTATAGCAAACTCGAAATAAAAAACTCGCCTTTACTGGATTAATATGATAATGCAATTCGTGAATTCGGGATTGTTTTTCAGCATTGGCACCACTAATAAATAGTCATGGAAACTAATTTTGGCCAATGGTTTACGAAAATAATTCCAGTGTAAAAATGGGTTTCTAGCCTCACTAAATTAGGTTATATTTTCAGTGCATGTTGCGACTAATTTTAAGTGTAGTCAGTTGAATATTAGCGTTTTAATTTCTGGTGTTTTTTAAGCGGCTGCTGTGAGCTGAATGTAAAGGTATATTTTTATTTAGATTTTTGCTTTTTTAGAAGTACATTTGCCGACTAAGGCTAATTTAGGACAAAACTAGGGTTTTAACCTAAAAAAAATGAATGTAGTGGCCTCATAAAGCCTTAAGACCATGCGATTGACTGTGTTTTGTTGTAGTATCGAAAAAAAATTAGTCTCGAATTAAGCTAATTAGTACAGATTTAGTGGCGGCAATTGGAGTATTTTTTTGTATGTAAACTAAGTGCTGCCAACAGGTAAATTCTAGTCTGTAAAACAAAATACTTGTACTTCATTCCATCGTGGTTTAGTTCGATTGTGTGACCCTAATATGGGTGTCACAGTGGCGAAGCCGTATAATGTTCCCGCTGTTTTTATGTTTTTATACCTTAAAAACAAGAAGTGCTGCCATTAGTTTGTTCATAATAGTCTACTAATTTTTTGGCACTTTTGTCTCTTCGTATTCGCTCGGGGAAGACATACTTAGTGAGGAAAGGGTTCTCGACTTCAGCCTGCCCAGAGCAAAGCCGAAGGGCTCGAACTGACAATTGAACTATTTTATAATTACGAAAAATATAAATTAAGAAAAAAACGAATTGAAAAATAGCTGATTTTCAATCAAATTAGATGGATTATAAAAAATGAATATGAAAAAAATAATAATTGCCTTTTTCTTGTTGTTTGCACTTTTGCAAACCAATACACTGATAGCACAAGATTTATTAAAGGGAAATGATTTAAGTACCGTAAAGGTAGATAATTTATCAGAAGCGGATATTGCAAAGGTCAAAACGCAATTACAGGCTAACAATACGACTATAGAGCAAATAGAGCCTATGGTGCTGGCCAAAGGCATGTCGGCAACTGAATTTGCTAAACTGAAAGCGAGAATAGGGGCAACAGCTGTAACAAACGCAAACAAGAAAGACGCTGAAAGTTCGACTGGTGAGTTCACCCGCACACAAGAGAAAATCATAAATACTAAAGTAAAGGATTCGTTGAACGCACTCGTATTTGGGTCTGAATTATTTGACAATCCCACTTTGAATTTTGAGCCTAATTTAAAACTGGCCACCCCCGTAAATTATGTATTGGGACCTGGTGACGAGTTGCAGGTAAGTGTGTACGGCGTGCAAGAATACAGCGGGAGCATTCCTGTAACGTCTGAAGGTACGATAACGATTCCCTACGTGGGTCATATTTCGGTTTCGGGGATGAGTATCGAAGCGGCATCGCAAAAGATAAAAGGGGCGATGGCAAGAGTGTACAGCACCGTTGCTTCAGGACAATCACAGGTAGCCGTGAGCTTAAGTCGCATTAGAACGATAAAAATAACCCTTATTGGCAGCAAGCAACCGGGTAACTATTCGATTTCGTCTTTGGCTACAGTATATAACGCCTTGTTCTTGGGCGGTGGTCCCGGTAAAAACGGCAGTTATAGAAACATCGAATTGATTCGAAACAACAAAGTATATACTAAAGTGGACATCTATAAGTTTTTGGTCAATGGAGATCAGTCGGAAAACGTTGGGTTAAAAGACAATGACGTGATTCGGATTCCAGCCTATAAACAAAGAGTTACTTTAGAAGGACAAGTGAAACGTCCCGGTATTTTTGAAATGAAAGCAGGTGAGACTTTTGCTGATTTGTTAACTTTCGCCTCCGGTTTCAATGAGTTTGCGTATACAGCTTCGGTCAATGTAATGCAAAAAACGGCTAAAGAATTCAAGGTGCAAGACATCAAAGCGGCTGATTTTAAAACCTACAAACCACTCTCGGGAGATGTGTTTAGAGTGACTAAAATACTAAACCGTTTTGAAAACCGAATTAAAATTGACGGAGCGGTATTCAGACCGGACACCTATTCCTTTTATGAAGGCATGCGTGTATCTGATTTGATTGCGAAAGCCGATGGATTAAAGGAAGATGCGTACAGCAAGAGAGCCAGAATTATTCGTTTGAAACCTGATTTAACCACAGAAATAGTAAATGTGGATTTAGAGATGGCCTTAGAAGGAAATCGTGACGCGGATGTTGTTTTGAAAAAAGAAGATGTGGTAACGGTATATTCTGTTTTGGATTTTGTCGAAGAATTTAAAATCACCATCGACGGAGAAATCAAAAACCCCGGAACTTATGATTATTATGAAAATCTGACCTTAAATGATTTGTTAGTACAGGCAGGTGGGCTGACGGGCTCCGCTTCTAAAAGAGTCGAGATTGCCCGAATGATTCAATCCGAAACGATTGATGATGCAAATCCCAATAAAGCGGAATTGTTTAACATCGAAATTTCAGCTGCCAATAACGAGCAGGCTAAAAATTTTGCGTTGCAGCCCTTTGATGTGGTGAACATCCGCAAGATGGCGGTGTATGAAAAACCAGAGATGGTGACGGTTACCGGAGCAGTGCATTATGCCGGTAAGTATGTTTTGGCCCATAAAAAAGACCGGGTGTATGATATTATTGAAAGAGCTGGCGGATTGACTTCATTAGCTAATATTGAAGGGGTGAAAATCAAAAGACCCATACAAGCCAAACAAATTGAAGCGCTTGAAAACGTAAAACTGAATTTGGGTAAGAAAGACAGTATCCAGAACAAATTAGAGAAAAAACTAAAAGAAGAGTTAAAATACGCGACCATTCCCGTAGATTGGAAGAGCATCACCAAGGATCCAAAAAGCAATACCAATGTGATTTTGTTTCCTGGAGATGAAATTGAAGTCGTTGCTTTTAATGAAGGAGTAAAAATCACCGGAAATGTGTTGCTGACTTCGGAGATTCCGTATGACAAAGGAAAAAGTTTCTCGTTTTATCTGAACGCTGCCGGAGGGGTTGATGCCAAGGCCTGGAAGAAAAAAGCGTATATTATTTATCCAAATGGAAAGGCGGCAGTAGCGAGTTCTTTCTTGTTTATCAGGTCGTATCCCACCGTTAGGCCAGGATCGCAGATTGTGGTGCCGGAGAAGCCGGAAGTGAAGAAAATGAGTACCGGGGAATGGGTTAGTATCGGAAGTGTTATTACGAGTTTATCTTTGCTGATTCTAAATGCGTTTAAGTAGTTGTGGGTTGTGGGTTGTCGGTCCCGATAGCTATCGGTAGACGGAAAACGGGAGACGGAAAAAAATATTAGCTGGAAGTTATAAAATATAGTATTGATGGAAGTACAAAACGACGAAATATCGTTAAGAGAATTAATAGAAAAAGGGAAAGAGTGGTATGCTTACTTGCTTTCGCAATGGAAAATTATCCTATTAGCAGGAATCATTGGTGCTTGCTTGGGATTAGCCTATTCTTTTATAAAAAAACCAATTTATACCGCTACTTTGTCATTTGCATTAGAAGATGAAAAAGGAGGTGGAGGACTAGGTGGTGCTTTGGGATTAGCGAGTTCCTTTG
>RRZU010155354.1_pt1 | contig 26954 bp, 28 predicted proteins | sample 2165561 | NCBI WGS metagenome assembly RRZU01 (sample SAMN10456909, study PRJNA506462) | wastewater metagenome | isolation source: wastewater sludge | place: USA: Moscow, Idaho | reverse complement strand
TCTGTTCTCGGACCATCTTGACCACTTGCAGCTTGAAGGCTGCGTCAAACGCCCTGCGCGCTCTTTTGTCTTTCATGTTCGTCATTTCCTCTGGGGTCTATGGGCCCCTATCGAGGTGTCCTATTTCATTGGACCATGACAAACCACTGCCGTTCGCATGATCGAAGCGAATGAGATGGCCAATTTATTTCGATGCAACATTCACCAGGGCAGGTTCAACCTGCTTCAATAAGCCAACCACGACATGTGCACCACGGTCCATCGAGGAATGCACCTGTCCGAGCACCCGCTCGACCGCCCCCTCGGAACCAGATGCGGTCTCCATCACCACTGCGATGCTAAAGCTCATAGCTGCGAACACCAGCGCACTTCTAATCAAAGACATGTAACTCTCCTTGTTGGTTCAATTGCTCAAATAATTGCATTTGAATTGCAATTCAATTGCAATTCTCGATCAATTCGGGTAGGATTTCCTCCATCAACACGTTCACAGTTTTGAAGGAGGGAAGATGTTGAAAATTGCGAAAGCTGCTCTCGTTGCCATTGCTATCGGCCTGACTGGTTGCGCCACGGTCTCGCAAGAGAAGGCTGCTCAGATTGAAAGTCTGAAACGCTCCTCGGGAGGTTTCACACTGATCGCTGAAGGGCGCATTGTGAGCACTCACATCGGTAAGGCCCCTGCAGAGGTGGCCACTGCGAAGGACACTGTTGGTCTGGCTACGAAGAGCACCACCATCAGAGGGGCCAGCCTGGTTCTCGGGGCTCTGGAGATCCTGGAAAACAACAAGGATTTGTTCCACATCCGGTACAAGGAAGTGGGCGCCGACGAAGAGAAGCTCGTGCTTTCTCAATACGTCCCGCAACGGCCTGACCAGTGGAAAACCGGCATGCTGTTCCGCTACTTCGAGACGCGTGATGGCTACCATTTTTTGCGTGGTTTCAACAACGAAGCTGATTTCCAGGTCTTCAACCAGTGACGCGCTGGGCCGAAGCGCTTTGCTGGCGCACACGGCGGGCGGGCAGCATTGATTGACTCGTTGAACAAGGCTTGCGCTTCGGGGTGCGCGTGGAACCATGCGTCGGTCCAGGCGCGGGCCGAAATCAGCGCCTCTTGAAATACGTGGGGCTCAAAGACAAGGATGGATTGGCCCTTCCCTACCGAACCCCATTGCGCTTGGACATTGGCGCTGACTGTGTGACCAAAGATCTTGTCAGACCGAACTCCCAGAAAGTTGGAAGTGAAGTCCTCCGGGATCTCCACCCTCAAACCATAGGAGGCACCAATGAACCCACGCTGGCTGTTGTCGTGACCGTAAATGGAGCACCCTTTGTACGACTGGTACTCCTTACGAGCTGCAACGACAAAGCCCTGATTTACAGCTTCGTTGATGGATGAAAAGTTAATGGTTCTGGTCATGGGGTACCTTGACCCGCAGTGTCCAGAAAGCACTTTCATCTGTCAGGTTTTTGGCCCCGGAAAATCGAAAAGCGAGCGAAAGCCGTGTTTTTCAAATGGCGACCGCTCGAATTCCGCATGAGCGGTATCCAGTCCCAACCCTGCGAGTGCTGAAAGCACCCGAATTTATGGAGGTTTGCATGAGCATGAACCAACGAATTGAGCCAGGCTGTGTCTACCTGCAGGTGCTGCGGAACACCCTGTTCCTCAGTCCAAATGAGGCCGCATCACTGTTCCCGAACATGACCCTCGATCATTGGAACAACGTCGAATCCGGCCGTTCGCCCGCGCCCTCGATGGTGATGGACAGGTTCAACGCGATATTTGAGTACCGCAACAAGCAGCTGGTCATGTATCGCCAGATGATTGAGTCAAGTCCCAATGCCCGATTCGATGAGTTCTGGTTCCAAACCATGGACGACTGGATGGCAATCGATGACCACGAGCCAGAGGGCTTTCGGGTCACTCAGTCGCTCAATGCTTCGCTGGCGACTGAATACCCCTCAAGGTTCAAGCTCTATCCCTTTGACCTGGTGGGCTTCACAGCCTGGGCTTGCGGCCGACCGGCTACAGCTGAACTTCTCTCAGAATACCTGGGCTTTGTCTCTTCCCCTCGGGCGGTAACTGGTTGACGCCGGCACGGCCAAATTTCCATATCCCTCACACACAGAACCCCGACAGGGGTTTTGTTGTTTCTGGAGGCACAGAAACCCACTTCCCCACTTTGCTTCCAACAAGGGCAATTGCGCGGGGCATCCATACATAACGCCTGGTGTGGCGCACTATTTATCTACACCCATCCCACAATCCATGGGGCCAAACTTGGTGTGTAGTGTATGTAGTAGTGTAGGCCTACAAACTACAGTCTCAGAAGGGTTCAAACTGAACTGGCACTCCAGTCGCAGCCCAGAGTCACCTGTAAATGCCCACCGTAAAAACCCATCCTCTTGTAGCACTTCAGTCGCAGCATAGGATCACTTCCCGCTAGAGTCATTTCAGCATCAGTTCAGAGTGAGGTCTCTGAGTTACTCCTTGGCCAGGATCTTTGCATTCTGCTCGGTGAGGGTTGAGAGCTGGGAGCGTAGACTTTGAATCTCATCATGCAGACTGGAGGGTGTTGAAGCACTCTTTGCGTCAGCCAATTCCTTCCGTAATTCACTGACTCGTTCCTCAAGGTTCACTACCTTGGTCGTCTGGACCTGGAGTTGCGTTTCAGCATCTGATCGGCCGCGAGATGCCTCTTCCAACTTGGCTTGAAGCTCTTCAGCACGACTCTGAATCTCAGTCATCTGGGTAGCCATTAAATCCGCACTGCGCAATACCTCTGTCATTTCCTCCTGAAGCCGCTTGTTCTCCAGGTTCAAGGCTTCACGAGCTGCTGCTAGGCCCATCTGTGCTTCAGCGGTTGCTGCCTTCCACAGGTCACCTGCTAGACGCTGCGCTAAATCAGAGACGATTTCTGGCGGAGCTTCCACTGCCGTTTGTTGACGGTCCTTTTCTTTGCGCCACTCACGAAGCGCTCTGGTGAGTGTCGTGTAGCTTCCACCGCCTACCTTCAGTTTGACGGCTTCCAAGCTGGGTACTTGGCCAGTTTCAGCAATCTCTGTCGCTGCCTGGAAGACCAAGGCCCTTCTGCTTTCGTAGTCCATGCGTTCGTTCGACATTTTGGCTCCTGTGTTTGCCAAGTGTAGGCCTATCAACACGGGGATCTCCTTGGCCTCCTGAAGTTGTGGATCTACCCATTCCGCCCAGAGTCCAGTTTTGTTAGCAAGACTTGAATGTGCAGGCCCTATCCCGCAAGGGAGGTTATCCACAGGATGCGTAGCATGTATTTCTATAGATTGTTTATTTACTGATCTAGAAGCCGCTGAACTGCGACATGACCCCTGTGTAGCTTCCTAGTTGTGTTGCACCAGTTTCCCGGCCTCCAGCGCCTCAAGGAAGGCCCTGTTGAACGGTGTCACCCGTGATTGACCGTTTACCGTTTCGCGGATCACGCCGGATTCGACCTGGTAGACCTTGCCTGTCTTTCGAGAAGTAAATCTACGGCCTTCATAAATCTCAGCTTTTTCCAAAAGATAGGACTTTTCGCGTTTTTCCTCATCTTTTTTCACTTCCTCTCGATATGGTGCTGAGAAGTCCCGACCGCTGGTTAAGAGGGTTTGAAGGTAGGCGTAGAGCTGGTTTGCCTTCAGGTTATCAAGGTACTTTTTGGCGGCATGCACCACGTCCGATAGTCGCTGTGAAGCAGTCCTTGCCCGCTTCATCAGGCCTAGAACAGCAAACGGCGATAGGCCCTTACTGCAGAGCCATATGAGATCTGTAGGCAGGCAAACAGCTCCAATGCGCGTGTAGCCACCCTCCTCCCTGGCAGAGGTTGTGGTGCTTGGTGTTAGTTCTGGACCGTTTGAAGAACTCGATGTGAGTTGACCATCGTCCACTCCTGCCGGGGCTGCTTTTGCGGCCTTTTTGGTTTCGACAGGAACCCCACGTTCATCCACCAGGCCCAACGCCAACAGGAGCGATTTGGTCGGCACCAGGGGTGACCGTGATCCACGGAGTCCTGCACGAGCCTTCCGCTCCCTTTCGATGAGGTTGTTCTGCTCAAGCCATTGGATTGACCGGTGGACCGTATCCAACGATTTACCCGCCTCATCCGCAAGCGTTTTGCGTGAAGCAAAAATTTCTGAAAAAGGATTTCGAAGATTGATTTTTTGAACAATCTTCAAAACAACCCGGAGAAAACCATCCGGCATTGCCACGAATGGTGAAAGGTAAGGTAACTCCGAGCACGCCCGAACAATGGCGTATGGGTATCGGATTTCTGTAGGCGCGAGTTTATCCATCGCAGTCTCCACGTAAGGACACGATCTCCTTGACGGCGAGGCATGGAAAAACTACTATTCGTACCTGAGTTGGCTGTGCTTAAACCGATTGGCGTCGGTTGTTGGAACGAGTAGCAGCTTCGAGCATCACCATCACGATGCTGAGAACCCCGGTAGTTGGAGCTACCGGGGTTTTTTATTGGCCGGTCTTAGGTCATCTTCAATCTCCAATTTCAAGTACCCCAGATGCACAGAACCCCGCTCATGGCGGGGTTCTGCTTTGCTATCCGGGTCTTGCTGCGTGTGAGCCGATGAATCCGTTGGAGCGGAAACCGGGCTCGGTGAGTGTCTGAAATAACGATGCCCACTGTGGAGTGCAAGTTGCCTTGCCAGTGGGCATTGGTATTGAGACTGCCAGGTCGTTCTGTACGTACAGAGCCTTGGGAGTGCCGGCGCATGATCTGTACGTACAGAGGTGACGACACGGACGCTAGAGACCAGTCCACGGGCTTGGAATGCCGTTCTGTATGTACAGATGCTTTGGTGGGTCTGTGGCTGTTCTGTACGTACAGAGGTGCCGAAAGGTCTGTAGCACTGGCAGTACGAATCGCAGTTGCCAGCTCTGTTGTGCTTGCCAACACTGCGTTCTCCGGGGTGCGCATGGATCGCCATTCGACAGACCATTGCGAAATGCTACAAGCGCAGATGCCTGTGGGAAAGGTTGTGATCTGAAGACTCGATTTACAAATTACGTCTGCCCGTGTCCATAGCGAGGCGTTTGACGTGAGCCCCAGTAAACGAGGGGCTGTCAAGACGAGGGCTGGCTGCACGGTCTTCTTGGCGGAACTCTGTTGGCAATTTGAATTGGCGCAGCCTGGCAAGCCCCTTGTTATCCTGGCTCCTAGTCGCTCAGCTTCTGTACGTACAGAAGTGCTGCCATCGACACCCCTTGGTGTTGGTCTGGAAGAGATGATGAAATGAAGGGCTCGCAAGAAGGGCTCGCTGATTTCGCCCATGATTTCAGAGGGTCTGTACTCGTGGGTGGTTGGTGTTCTGTACGTACAGAAGTGGATTGCGATGCCGCTAGGCGAGGCGAAGGGTGCTTGAATGTAGTCAAGATCGGCGGCTGAAGCTGGCGCGCAGAGCATCTTCTGTACGTACAGAAGAGAGGATGAGCAGGCTACTCCGTTGTGCGGGTCTTCGCTTAGTTCTGTACCTATAGAACCGAGTGCTGGATTTGTTGGGGAATCACTCAGCTTCTTATGAGGCAACGGCTGGTACTCATTTTTCCCGTTAGGTCTGTACGTACAGAAAGGAAGTGGCAGTCTCTGCGTATTGAATGAAGTCCCAATTTCGGAACCCCAAAAAGCAACAAAGGACGCTGAGCGTCCTTTGTTTTGAGTGGCCTGAGTGATGGTCACTGCTGATTGTCCGTGGGTGTGTTGATGTTACTTGGCTCCTCAGAGCCGAAGTAAGGGCGCAGCAGCTTGTCCATCGTTTCGTTGAATTGCTCCAATTTATCTGGAGGAATCATGCCCACGATTTCGATCTTTCCATCCGACCGTTGTTTGAAGTGCCCATGCTCGTACCGGCGCTGGAACTTCACGGGACTGCTCTTCCGGTCAGGCCGTTGTTCCATCGTCAACGAGTCAACACGTTCCTTGAGCCAACGGAATGACTCATCGTTATCAACGAACGTCTTGCACAACGATATCGCTGCCTCAGCGCTCTTTTTAGCGGACACGAGACGCCACAGTTGGTTGACAACATTCACCGACACCTTTTCGGGATGGCGTTTGGCATAGTGGAGAATATCCACATCAAGTTTGCTGTAGTTTCCATATTGGGAAAGACTTCCCACGGGAATGCCAGTTTTCTTGGAAATTTGCTCCCAAGTCCAGCCTTGATCTCGCCACTTTTGGTAGAACTTTGCACGGTCGAAATCGGTGTGGGCTTCGCGTTCTTCGTTTTGGGCGTAGCCCATCCAGGCAATGTCTTCCTCGGACTTGTCCGTGTGGATGATTGCCTTCAATTGAAGATTGAGAATGTCCCTCATTCGGACGGCCTGAACCCGAGTCCAGCCATCCCCAATGATGAAACGACCCGGCTTCGCAGGGTTGGGAATTACATGAATGGGATCTCGCTGGCCATTCGCCTCAAGAGAATCAGCGCGTTCTTGGAGGGTGTTATCGCCATAGATTTCGCGTGGCGCGAACCTATTCGGATCAATGTCGTGAGCACTGATGTAAACAACCTCGTAGGCATGGGCTGCGGCTGATGAAGGCAGCGATTGATGCTGGCCTCGCTCGTCTGCTTGTTCGGCAACCGGATTTGATACGGGCGAAGGCGATTCAACAGGCTCGTCTACCGTCCGTGCCAAAGCACCGGCCCCTGGTGTGGTGATCGCTGGAAGGATCAACGGGGGCGGTGCAGGCTTTTTTGATGCTGGGGGCCGCGTTTCAGACTTGACCGAAGTTTCGGCCTGGTTATCTTGAACCGGGGCAAAAGGCGCACGTCTCATTATTTGCCTCGCTGCTCTTCTATGTTCATGAGCCGACGAAGTAGGAAATCATTGAATTCCTTGTATTCTCGGCTTGCTTGACTCAATGGCTTCTGCAAACTCAGCGGAATATAGTGTTCAAGGGATTTTGGTAAATCCTCAGAAAGCGAAATCGAGACTGGCGCTAGATTTTTCTGATAAGCCTGAAGCGCTTGATGCATCCGCTGGATGCGAGAAAGTTGTGGGGCGAAATGGGTGGCAAGAATGACTTGATCCGCCACAATCGCGTCTCCGTAAGATTCGCGGAGAAGCGCAATTTCATTGATCAAACGGGTTAGACCCTTGACACCGAAAGCGTCCAAGCGGACCGGTGCAACCACGAGATCTGCAGCAGCCAGCGCGGCAGTGCTCGTCATAGTGACATTGGGTGGACAATCCATCACAACAACGTCATATTCTGAAACGTTCAACTCTGGAATCAAGCCTCGCGCAGAATCAGAAAAGAGTTTTTTCAGGGTTAACTCTCGCGCGCCCTTGGAAGAACTCAGTGCAAATTCAATATCGCCTAGATTTGCATCAGCGGGAATCAGGTGAGGCCCATTTTTGCCAAAAGGCATTTTTATCAGGCTACCAAACGACTCTCGTGCAGATCGACCGACATAAGTAGAAACGGTGTGGGCAAATGTTTTCCCAACAACGGCATCGAGACTCAGGCCCATTGGCTCGATTTCGTCCTTGTTCAGATCTGCCTCGTAACCCATGTACTGGGTGAGGTTGGCTTGCGCATCCAAATCTATCGCGAGAACGCGAAGACCAGCCAGTTGCATGTGCAACGCAATCTCAACAGCTGTGGTGGTCTTCCCAGTGCCACCCTTAACGATGTCCACAGCGATGAAGTAAGGGCCCTTCTGGGGAGTCTTGACGAAGCCCTTGGCTCGACGGTACTGAGCGAGTTGAAAAAGGGTGTCTGGATCGAAGAGCCGCACTGCGACGGCTTTGGAGTCAGCCTCGTTTGCTCGGCGAACATGGATGCCTGAGTTCTCGATGTATGACTTGGTTGTGTTCTCAGCGATGCCCAGCAGAGCCGACGCAGCACGTAGGCGGTATTGGAGACCAGAAGTGTCCGAATAGGTAGAACGAGGGCTCATGGTAGGGCGTAACATCACATTGATGGCGAATTATGTGGTTGGGCAAGTTGTCATGTCAAGGCGAATCGTCGTTGGTGGGCGAACGGTCAACATCCTAGAAAAAAGCCACCAACGAAAATTAGTCGGTTACATGTTGCGAACTCGGCAAGACACTTGTTTCCCGTCATCGCCTCGCGTAGGCATCAGCCCCCTATGAGGACAGCCCTTCTGTACAGGCATTCTAGGTAGCACGCCAACCCAAAAGGGTGCCGAAAAGTAAGCAAAAACATGACGTTTAGCCCTTCGTGGCCCAAAAGGGTGCCTTTCTTCAGCGATGTCGGTCCCTGGTGACAAGAAAGGGCGCTGATGAATTAGCTGTGGAAATGCAATTAAATGTGCAATAGAATTGCAGTTAATTGCGCCTAATCCAATGGAGGAATTGCACGCATGCAACCAGGACGCGTCATGACATCCGAAGAACTGGCTGAGGCCCTCGCAGAGCGAGAGAGGGTCGAGGCAAAGATTGAAAAATTCCGATTGGCCGCGCTGGATGATGTGATCCAGGACGTTCGCAAGACTATTGAGCTGTACAAGCTAACTCCCACCGATCTCTTCCCAGATGTGAAAGTTGTGCCACGCAACACGTCCAGGCGCGCAAGCGCGCGACCCGTTAGATATCGGAACGAGAAGGGGCAGACATGGGGTGGCGGCGTTGGTCCAAGGCCGCGTTGGATCAAAGAAGCTTTAGCGCGAGGTGAGGACATCGAAAAGTACGCGGTCACCTAGCCTTGTTACCGTAGTGATTTCAAGACGAGAACCTTTCATGGTTCTCGTTTTTTTTTGGCTCGTAAAAAGGTCGCTCAAGGTAAGAACGCGTGAAGCAGGGGGGAGCGTGACGACAAGTCTTGACGATGCTGTACATGCATCGTGGGCCCCCTGGATTGAGCAGAAAAATCGAAAGGTCTTGAAAATCCGCGCTTTTTAGGGGTGGTCTGGGTAGGACCGGTTGATATTCTCAATACACGTTTGTGAACAGGAGATACGTGTGTGGATGTTTGACGGGAGCCCAGAACATGTCGGTGCCATGGTACCTGACGCTTCGGCCCAGGACGGCGGCTACATCATGGTGTTCGTGCTGGAGAGTGGCTCCCCGAGGATCGTTGCCACTCGCTTTCCGGCCAAGAATGTCACCAGTTGGAAAAGCCGATCTGCACGCTACGGAGGCGAGACTTTGAACCGTGTTTTGGTCACCAAAGCACACCCTCGCTACGAAAAAATCAAGCGACTGCTGGCGCATCAGCTTTCCATTGATGACGAAGGTAACGCAAGCCCTGGTCCATTGACCATTGAGTTGATTCGCACCAAGGTTGACAGTTTGTTTGACACGCTGACGCCTGAGGCCGCTCGGCCGCTGTCGGCTGGCACGTTGTCGGCGGCGCACTGAGGATTGACATGGCGGAGCAGCTCTTCGACTTTGACAACCCTTGGCGCCCAAACTACGAGGCTGGTCAAACCCTCGGTTGGTTCGGAGCTGTTGGGATTTGCATTGTCTCGGCATGGTATCTGCCACTGCCGACGACTTTTGCAACGGTTGCAGCAAGCGGTTGTTCGCTCATGGGCTTTTACCGGATGGCTAAGGCGTGGACACGGCACTCCGACATGGCCCGAACAAATTTCACTGGCAAAACGTTCATTGATATCGAAGGGTTGAAGAAGGCATCGAAGGGAGCGATCAAGCGTGACGAGTTATGGCTCGGCAATGGGTATCAATGGACCGATATGGTGGCCCAGCGTATGCATGCGCTGATTGCCAGCGGGGTCGCCAAAACATTGGGCAAAGAGGCGCTCAGCAAGGACGGTAGCTATTGGCTCCACGGGCTGGACAAAGAGGACGACATCACTGTTCCACTAGAGTTGCTGGAAGGTCACACCCTCATCGTAGGGTCTACCGGGGTGGGGAAGACGCGTCTATTTGACCTCTGCATCGGACAGGCCATCCTTCGAGGGGGCCCAGTGGTGATCATTGACCCCAAGGGCGACCAGGGACTCGCGGACAACGCCCGGAGGATTTGCGAATCACTTGGTCAGCCAGAGCGGTTCGCTTACTTCAACCCCGCTCATCCAGACAAGTCCGTCAGTCTCGATCCTCTCCGCAACTGGAATCGCAAGACGGAACTTGCCTCTCGGGTGGCTGCATTGATTCCCTCCGAAACGGGTGCCGATGCGTTCGTTGCTTTCGGCTGGAAAGTGCTCCAAGACATTTGTGCGGGCTTGATCGCTACTGGGGAGCGCCCGAACTTGGTAAGCCTCCGTCGCTACATCGAAGGGGGACCAGATGATCTCCTGACAAAGGGCCTCCTCTTTCACTTCAACCAGAAAGTACCCAATTGGGAGAAAGGCGCTGCGAGCTATATCAAAACCTCCAAGGCGAAGAACAAGGGGCCTGAAGCGGTTCTTCTTGCGTACATCGCCTATTACAAGGAAGTGGTGATTCACGAGTGGCCAAACGTTGATCTGGCTGGCCTGATTTCGACGTATGAACACAACCGGGATCACTTTCAAAAGATGGTGGCCTCGCTCATCCCAATTCTGTCGATGCTCACTGCAGATCCTCTTGCAGAGCTGCTATCGCCCAAGCATGAGCCCGGGAGTGAAAAGGTGGTCTTGGATATGTCCAAGGTCATCCGAAACAACATGGTTCTGTACATGGGCCTGGACTCACTCGCTGATCCAACGGTTGGCAGTGCAATTGGCTCCGTGATGCTCGCTGACATGACCGCAGTTGCGGGCGACATCTACAACTACGGGCTGGACAAGAAGAAGCCCATTGACGTGTTCGTTGACGAAGCGGCAGAGGTGATCAATACGCCGACCATCCAGCTGCTCAACAAAGGTCGTGGGGCGGGTTTCAGACTCACTGTGGCAACTCAAACCTTTGCCGACTTTGCAGCTCGGCTTGGCGATGAAAACAAGGCGATTCAGGTCCTGGCCAACACGAACAACAAAATTGCTCTAAGGGTTCAAGATCCGAGAACCCAGCAATTGTTCGCGGATGGGATTCCCAAAATCAAAGTGCAGTCGATGTCCGTCAGCTACGGGCATAACGTTGCATCTGATCCCAGCGAGCACTACGACGCGTCATACAAAGAGCAAGCCTCGGCTGAGGAAGCCGATCTGATACCACCACCGGTATTGAGTGAGTTGCCGCCGTTGCACTTCTACGCACGCATGTCGGGTGGACGGACTTTCAAGTCTCGCATTCCCATCCTCTTGACCAATGGGCCTTTGCCAAAGCCAGCTAGGCCGCGTTTCATCACCATGTTCACCTCTCTGTGGGGGGGCAAATAGTCATGGCAGAAAAGGGGAAAGAGGGAAAGCCTTCGCTTGCTTCATTGACGCTGGTCGTTGTGCTCTTTGGCACCCTGGCAGTTCTTGTACTGTTGCCGTTGCCTATCTTCAACGCAGTGCGTGACGCTGAGCAGCGCCAGCTCGTAGCGTGGCTTGGGCATGAAACTGACCAATGGATCATGGAGCAGATCTTCTCTTTGCTGGAGACGGTCAATCGAGAAGTCGGTCATGCTTTCGAAAGTGCTGAACTCTCGGGAAACGAAAAAGTTGATCGTTGGTTGATGGAGCGTGCATTCGCAGGCACTGTCTGGACACATGTAATCCTGTATCGGGGCGGAATGCTCTTGATGTGGACGCTTTTTGCTCTTCCCTGCATTCTGGCCGCTATGGCTGATGGCCACTATCGCAGACAGATTGCCAAAGCGTCTTTCTCCTCACAGAGCCCCATGCTGCACAAGCGTGGGGTGGACCTTGCCAAGTTGGTCGGAGTGTCGTTGGTCGCTTGGCTATTCGTGCCTATCTACGTCTCAACGTGGGTGGCTCCATTGGCAATCGCCGGTCTTTCTTTTGCGTGGTGGCTATGGGTTGCAAATCTTCAGAAGCGCCTGTGAATGTCAGTGCTCTCGCAAACTTCCGCGTTCAGCCCATGCTCGCGTGTGAGTCGCACGAGATCCTGGGGTTTGAGTTGCTGTACAGGCATCGGGTCGATTTCACCAACCGCCGCCAGATGCTTGAGGTTGATATTGCAGCACTGAAAGCGGCGCGGTTCCTTTGCACGGCCTACAAGTCCAAGCTCAGGGTTCATTGCAATGTCGAGGCCTCGTCAATGCTTAATCTGGATTGGGTGGTGGCGATGGCCGAGCACATGGTTCCTGGAATGGTCATCGAGATCGTGGAGAGAAACGAGCTGATCCGTCACCATTGGGGATTCCAGCGCATCAAGAACCTCTGTGAGGGCATACGAGGCCTCGGAGGTGAAATTGCGCTGGATGATGTTGCCGGCACAGACTTGGAGGAGCGCATGATCGAAGTGTTCAGGCCGAGGGTTCTGAAAGCAAATGATCGTTCGGGTCTCGATTTCATCTCCAGCTTGGGAACTGGAGCCATCGTGGTTGCGGAACACATTGAGTCCTCTGAGATCGCAACGCAAGCGGTCAAGCTCGGAGCCAGCGAGTTGCAAGGCTACTGGTGCGATGTCCTCAAAGAGCATGAGGTGCCGCGAATTCTGACTCCACCTGGCGTAGCGGCCAGAAACCGACAGCTGCAATTGGCTGCGGCATGAATCGCTCACAAAATCGAAAAGCTCGGATTTTGCTTACTTTTTAGGGGTGGTTTGAGGGGGGCGACTTCGTAGCATCAGATGCTATGAAATCGTGGTTCATCTCGTTCGCGCTCTTCTTTTTCTCGTTCGCCCACGCTGCCTGCTTTGAAGAGGCTGCGCAGCGGTATCAAATTCCGGTCGAACTCCTCAAGGCTATATCGACTGTCGAGTCGAATGGAAATGCAGGCGCCATCAACACGAACAAGAACGGTTCGGTTGACTACGGGCATATGCAAATCAACGACTGGTGGCTCCCGAAGCTGGAGCCATATGGCATCACCAAAGACAAGCTGGTTGAACCCTGCATCAACACCAATGTCGGTGCTTGGATCTTGGCTCAAAGCATTGCAACGCATGGCTTCACATGGAAGGCCATCGGTGCATACAACGCAAGCACTGGTTACAAGCGGCTGATCTACGCCCGCAAGGTCGAGCGCGTGCTGGAAAAGATCAACAGCGTTCAGGTAGCAAAGAAATGACCACCCACCGGGAGAAGTTCATGAAGCAAAGCCATCATCTGCGTGCAACCGCTGCAGCGGCCATCATCCTCTGCAGCGGATACATGTCGAGCGCGCAGGCCGCGCTCGTGTCTTCGGTCTGTGAAGTCAATGGCACCAACGTCTGTGATGCCGGTAATCCGACCATCACGCCATCTGGTGTCTTGACAATTCGTGGCTATGCATTCGACATGGCGACGGGTGACAGGCCCAGTGATCCTGTGACCGGATACGTGCTGCTACGGAATGACGATACGTTGGTCAACTACAAACTGCCAATTCAGCGCGTAGAGTCTCGACCAGATGTGATCGCGGACAAGATCACTGGTGAGTTCACGGAGGCCCAGTATCCCGTTCTCAATGCTGGCTTCGTGGCCCAGGTCATATCAGCATCTCTCCCTGCGGGGACCTACTCAGTCCACGAGGTTCGAGTGGGTATGAAGCAAGGACTTGTCCAGAGCCTGCCCCTCGACCGTGCGGAAATCAAGGGCCGCTTCACGATCTCGGATGCTCAATCCCCCCTCAAACTCATACAAGGCGGGAATGAGATCCCACTGAAGATGGTGCGCGGGTCCAGTGGGGCGGTACTGGCGACAGGGTATCCTGCACTCCGCGATGGACCGATGACCATCAAGGCCACCGTGAATGCGGGCGCCACCGTGGCCGAAAGCTCTGTGAACTTCACATACAAGAGACCCGAGCTTGCGGTTCCAGTATCTCTCCCCATCGTCCAAGACTTTCCAGGCATCAGCACCCGCCTGGCACCGATCAATCCGTTGAACAATCGTTCGCTGGATGTCGCTGCTTTGCCTGTCGTTGTCGATTCCGGCAGCGTCGAAAGCTTAAAAGTCAATGGACAAGATGTGTCCCAATCTGCCGCCTTCGAGCTTCCTCGCCAAGCCAACGTGGCAGGGACCTATCCAGTGCTTGTGGGCGATTCAACCGATCAAGAAGCTGCACGCGATGTGCGACTGTGGGTCAATCTACCAGATGCACCTAACATCGTTTTGCAGACCACAGCGTGGAACCCTGCAAGCAAGATCAAGGTTTCTCAGTCTCACACGAGCGTGGCTATCAAGGTTCAAGACGCAGATGTGCAGGCAAAGCTTGAAGGCGCAAGCAAAGAGACTTGCAACACGTTGAGCATGATTCGCCCCGACTACATGCTGTCGCAGACGGCCGGTGTGAATTGCGCTATCCGCTTCGGCGCGCTTCCCGAAGGTATGAAGTACAACCCGTATGCTGCTAACGCGCTTCGCGGGTCGTTGCCTTTGGTGGGCGACAACACCATCGAGTACACACCGGGCGTCGTCTACACCAATCCAGCTACGCGCCAAACAGCCTTCTACCCCGTGAAGAGCGGATCTGGGTCAGTCACCATCGCAGGGACAACCCCAAGTCCCATAGCGCTGACATTCAAAAACGACAAGCTGCTTGATACCTTCTACGCCAAGAACTCGGCACAGTTCCCTGGAAAGATGTTTGCGACCGTTGACAAGTCGCAGCCCCGTTCACTGGGTATCGTGAACGTCAAGGCCGGTTATCGGGAGATCACAACGCGGGTCACTTATCCCGGCGACTCCGTAAAGGAGTTCAACAGCTCGATCCCTGAGTCCAACGTGGCGCTGGTCATGCAGGCTGATACGCCGTGGGCCGAAAGCAAGGTAAAGGTTGAGTCCTGGTACCAGCGTGCTCCTGAGTTCAAGACAGTGCAAGAGTTCGATTTCATTGGAGTACCGCAGGGCCCTCTGGTTGATTTCGAGAAGACCTTCACCTCACACGACCAGGCCGAAACAACCGTGAGTGGCTTTATCGGGATCGCTCGTGGTCAGACGGTGGTTTTTGAGCCCGAGTCGATGGGTCAATGGCAGGTCACCATCAAAGATGAGAAGTCTGGCGCATCCATGTCCACGGCAGTTCCAGTAGACGCCGAAGGAAAATTTAGCGTGAACCTTGGGCGCTTGACCGCTGGTACCCGTTTCATCGTGGCAGAGGCGCGCATGGTCAACGATGGCGCGGTCATCAACAGCGCGGTAACCTCTAAAAGCCGTGCCCTGGTGACTGCTGCAGGTGACGTTATCGAAGCGACTTTGACTGCACGGGCGACAAGCGGAAAAGTGCCTTTTGCGCAGACCCTGAATGCCAACGTCAAGAACGCCAAGATGCTTGCCAATGTGAAGGCAGTGGCATGGGAAGTGCTGGGCGAGGATGGCAACTGGACACGCGTCATGCGCACGGAAAGCATTGAGCAAACCGGGGTGAACTACACCGTCCGAATGGAGAGCGTGGGCAGTGCCACCTACCGTGCGGTCTTGGTCAACAAGTATTCCGGCGCTGAGTTCAAGACTGAACCGCTGACACTCACGGCATTCGATGTGCCCACTTTCACCGTCACCGCACCAGGCGTGGTGCTGGTTGGCCGTCCTGTTGAGTTGAAGGTTCAGGCTCAAGAGGGATTTGACGCCTCCTACCAGTGGCGGATCATCACCACTGGTGGTGTTGAGCAGGTTTCGGGTGAGAACACACCGACTCTGACTTTCACGCCTACCGAGATCAAGAACTACTCCATTGAAGTGCTGGGGCGTGCAGCGAGCGCGCCGGATAACCCAGCTGCTGACGTGAAAAAGACGATTGGGGTGAAAGCCGTCAATCCTCTGGCGGCCAGAGCCTCGTTGCAGGGGCCGTCTTACGTCGAGGCCGGAAAGCAATACACCTACAAGGCCATCATCAACGATGTGGTGCCCACTACTGCCGCCAAGTCCTACGAGGTTCTGGGCTACTGGATGCTTCCAGATGGAACGCGCGTTGACGGTACAGATCTGCTGTACACGCCAGCGCCAGGGGATAAGGTGATCAGCTACTACACCTATGTGAAGGGCTATCCAGAGGAGACCACGGCGGCTACCTTGAGCATCAAGACTTGGGCCTACAACTGGCCCAGCACTTGGAGGATCAAGTTGGTACCTCAAATCACGGATGTTCCAGCCGTTGTGAAGTATTACGTCGAAACTCCCGACTTCGACCTGAAGAGCCTCAACGGCGAGCCGCTGTCGTACACCTGGTCACTTCCACAAAATGTGACTCGCAGCAGTGGTAGCGATGTGGCGGGAAATCTGTCGATCACAAGCCAAGGAACTTACCAGCTTGCACTGCAAGTGAGTGACACCCGTGGGAATGTGACGAACGTTACTTCGGACGAGTTCACGATTCTGCCTCCTGCAAGCGTGCAGACACAGGCCTCCATTGTTTCGAAGTATCCGGGTCAGTTCTTTGCGCCTGGGTCCTATTACCTTGGCCTAAAAATCCTGGGCATGCCTCGGGGAGACTCCTTCCTGCGAAATGATGTGCTCATCAATCAGACAAAGGTTGGTGAATTCACCGGCACAGGCCACTACGTGAATTTCCAAACGCCTGGACAGTACGAGGTCACAGTCCGCACGATCACGCGCGCCGGGAACTATGGGGAGCAGGCGCTTCCCGTTGAAGTGAAAGACCCTCCGAAGCCTGTTTGCGTTGTGAAGCAAACGAGCACTTCCAGCGGCGTCCTGCTCACGCCAGAGTGCCAGGTCGATGCGGGCGTACTGCGCACTACGACTTGGAACTACACACTTGATGGAGTCGCCCAAAAGGCTACTTCCAAGTCTTTTGCTGTACCCAAGGCATGGCTGGGAACCACCAGGTTGACAGATCTGCGGGTGTCAGTTGATACCGACCTCGGCGCTATTACTGAGCAGCCAGTCACCATTCAATAGTCTTTGTAGACATAAAGCCGTCCTGGGAAGGACGGCTCCCAGCAGGGGTGCTAAACGTCACGTTTTTGCGTGCTTTTCGCACCCCTTTTTGCATGTTCGGCCTCGTAATATCTGTGCTACCGCTCAATGAGCACATGCAGAGGATAGGCCGGTGAAACTTCGAATCTTGGGGCTGATTTTGGTAGCTACTGCTGCCGTTGGCTGTGCCCCTCAATTCATTGATGTTCCGCCCACTCAGCGAAAAGCTATGTGGATTGAGCGGGATGCAATTACTACGCATGCCGCAATTGGCAATTCTGAGCAATCAGAAATTGTTCTGAGCAACGTGGCAAATGATCAGCGCCTGAACCCTGAAGAGCGCGTCATTTGGGTCTCAGGCGTCGATATGAAGAAGAGCAGGCTCCAACGCACTGTGGAGCGAATTGGCGATTCTGATGCAGAGAGCAATGCAATTCGAGTTGCGCAGAACTCGGCAATTGTTGAATCCCATTCTTTCACCGTTGTTGGTTCTTCTCTCGGCGCTAAGGGCCAATTGAGTATTCAAAAGTTCAAAGCCAATGAAACCGGACGGTTTTATGTGGAGTTTTTGAATGATGGGCCAATGACTGAAGAGCATGTAAATCACATGATGACCGCATGGCGTGAACTGGCTGCACGCCTGAAAGAGCGTGGATTGAATACCGCAAACGTAATCATGGGCGGCGCCAAATATGAGCAGCCAATTAATGCCATTGTGCTTGTGAAGGTTGGGAAATGACTGAAAAACCAATACCAAATCACGTTGACGACCAAATGCAGGTTTTCTTCTGGGAAATTGACGAGTTCTTCCCTGCGCTGGTGATTTTTGTTGTGCTCTTCATGTGGGACCAACTGATGTTGGGCCTCATCTCCACCTACGTGTTCGTGAAGCTGTTCGGCCGCTTCAAGAACGCACGCATGGATGGTGTTCTGTTCCACATGGCCTGGTGGGCAGGACTCATGTCGATGAACAAACGCTTCGACAGTGGTGCTATGCGCGAGGTGCATCAATGAAGTTCAAAGATGCAATGCGCAACATGCGCGAGCTGCAGCTGATGACGAAGGGATTGCTCCTTTCCAACATCATTCTTGGCGCGGGTTTTGTCTGGGCACTGGCGACTATATCTGGCGAGCGCGAGCGCATCGTTCTGGTGCCCCCCATGCTTGATGCAAAGGCTGAGGTTGCATGGAATTCGGCCAACAAGGAATACATCAAGGGCTTCGGGATGTATATCGCCACGTTGGTGGGGAACATCCAGCCGAAGTCTTCGACGGTGGTATTGGATGCCGTTTCGGCATTCATGGACCCACAGATCTACACCGAGTTTCGCCGTCAGCTTCTGACGCTGATTGAAGACCCAGTTTTCAAGGCCTCGGGTTCGGTGATCACCTTCCAACCCAACTCGATTCAGTACGAGCCAGAAACGAACCGCGTATTCGTCACTGGAACGCTGATTACGGCCACCTCTGGTTCGCAAAAGTACCAGAAGCAGGTCACCTACGAGATGGGCATCACGATCCGCGAGGGGCGCCCGTGGGTTTCCCACTTCCTCTCCTATGAGGGAACCATTCCACGAACAGTGTCCTGGCACGTCAACCGCAGCTCGCGTGATGGTGTCGAGATACCCGAATACGCAACACCTGCGCGCTACCGCAAGAAGCAATCTGCTGCAGACAAAGCGAATGAGCAGCTTCTCGATCTCGACGGGATGAAGCCAGTTGGCACTCCCATCCCAGAGGGCACTGGTGCAGTGCAAGAAGTTGTTGAGGGCGTGTCCAAGCCCGTCAAGGAAACCGAATCTAAGGAGCAGAACTGATGCGATCAACGAAGGCGCGAGTCTCGGCGTTGCTGTTGGCCGTAACGGCTGGATTTGCATTCGCGAACGACGATGCTGCAAAGGCAAAGGAAGCTGTTGCGCAGACGAAGGCAGCAATTGATGCTGAGCTTTCGAAGCCACTGTCCAAGCCATTGGCTCCGACAGTCGTCCAAGAAGCTTCCCGCATGGCCGGGGCAGAAGCACCTACAGGGTCCAACCGGTTTGTCGAACGTCCCAACACAGGGGACTCGAAGTTGGTGCGCACAGCTCCTCCTGTTGTTCTTCCCAAGGGCCCACTTGGAAAGCCTCCCATCGATCCCCTGAAGGCGATTGCAGAGGGGCAACGTGAGGGTGGTGTTGGGCTTGATGCGGTACAGCGCGAAATCAACCTCCCAGGCCTGAAGAAGGACGATCCGAGCCTCAAGCCATTTGTCATTCACACCCGCAACGGTGTCAATGAGATTGTTCGCATGTCGAGCAAGTTGCTCAACCGTATTGCCACACCCTTTGGTAAGCCGGTGGTGATCGACACCTCGTCCTCCATGGCGAAGGTTGTTGGCAGTGATGTGTATTTCATCCCCAGCGGTGAGCAGCCAATCGGCCTCTTCATCGTGGACCAGGCCAACACCTCGCAATCCATCTCGCTCACGATCATTCCTTCCGGTGCCATCCCAGGTCAGTCGGTGATCGTCAAGCTGGAGGATCTGCGCGCTAGCAACAGTGTCGCCTCATTGAGTGAAGAAGAGGCAGAAATCACCACTCCTCGCGCCAGTGATTACATGGGCTTCATCCGGTCGCTGATGGCTCAGGCAGTACGCGGCAAGGTTCCTGGCTTCAACCCGGTTCCGTTGGAGGGCGGTGTAGCACGCATGGGCCCCTTGCAAGTGACTCCTGAAATCGCGTTTACCGGTGCGTCTGTAGATCTGTATCGCTACCAGATCTTCAACAAGTCAGGTCAGAACGTGGACCTTACGGAGACAGCTTTCTATCGCAAGGGCATCAAAGCCGTTTCCTTCTTCCCCAACATTGCGCTGAAGCCTGAGCAATCGGGGTATGTCTTCCTATTGGCGGACAAGCCCAAGTCTGCGGCGAACTTGGCAATGGAGGCGCAATGAGCATCACTCAATCGCTCAACAACCTGCAGCCCAAGACGCGCAGGATTGTCTTATCTGTTGCAGCTATCAGCGTGGTCGTAGGCGTGTCGTGGGTGCTGACCAACCTGACGGAGCGCAAAGCTGCTCGAACTCCCCGTGCGAACAAGCCGGAGGTAACGGTCGTTAGCCCGCAGCGCGCAACGGGAGTGGAGCAGTTCGGCGCACGGTTCGACGGGATGGAAAAGTCCTTCAAGGACATGCACACGACTTTTGAGCGCCGTCTGTCCAATCTGGAAGATTCAAAGAAGGCAAGGCCAGAGGGAGCACCTCCAGAAGAGGGCGGTGCAACACGTTCTTCCGAGCCGACTGTTCCCCCACTGGAGCCCGGTACGAGTGTCTTTGATGCTCCCGCCGCAAAGGCACCCACTCTGCCACCGCCGCCACCGGTAGCGCACTCTGCACCTTCCATAGCGTCCCCATCGGGTGGCGTCCCTAGTGCGCCTGGAGCGCCAAGCGCAGAGCCAGCCAAGGCCGAAGTACCTGGTGCCGCAACCATTCGGCTCCTTGGCGAAGGCGGCGAGATGGACGAGCAAAAGGCTGAGTTGAAGCTGAATACTGCGGCGACCGATGCCAAGCCCAAGAAGCGGCGCGAGAACGAAACGGCATACATCCCTGGTGGATCTATGTTCCCCGGCGTTCTCCTGAATGGTATGGACGCACCAACGTCCTCGGTTTCGCAGAAGAACCCGACACCAGTGCTGATTCGGGTGAAGAAAGAAGCGGTCCTGCCGAACTTCGCATCCATCGATGTCCGAGAGTGTTTCGTCATGGGTGCTGGTTTTGGCCAGCTCGCATCCGAACGCGCACTCATCCGCACTGAAAGCATTGCCTGCGTGCGCCATGACGGCAAGGTGTTCGACACCAAGCTGGAAGCGTATGTTGTCGGTACAGACGGCAAGGTTGGCATTCCAGGTCGCCTCGTCTCTAAGCAGGGTCAGATGATTGCGCAGTCGTTGCTTGCCGGTGCTTTGGGCGGCATCGGCCAGAGCCTGACGCGTTCAAAGGTGCCAGCGATCAACATCAATCCAGGCATGGACGCCAACTTGTACGAGTCGGACTCGCTCTCGTCCATCGCGCAAGGGGGGCTGGCTGGCGGTATCTCTTCCGCCACCAACATGATCGCCAAGTTTTATCTCGACATGGCGAAAGAGACATTCCCTGTGGTTGAGACACAGGCTGGTCAGGTGGCAACCGTCATCGTCACGCGCGGTATGAGTCTCCCCCTCAAGGGATCTACGTCGCTGGAACGGTATGTCGAACCCAACGGGCAAAACGGATCGCGGCCTGTCGCTGCCCGTGGTCAACGTGATGAAGACGATGACCACTCCGGTACCCCAACCGCCTTCCACAACGCACAGGCTGCTGCCAAGCAAGTTGGGGCCGGGTCCAACACGGCGACTCAGATCGGTGCGAACGCACAGGCTGCAACGGTAGTCGGCGCCCATCAAGTGCCGGTCGCAATCCCTGGCGTCAATGCGCCTGCCGCAAAGCCATCCACAAAAGCTCAATGGTGAAGCAAATGCTCAATTCATATCGCCCTGCGGCGCTCGTTTCCTTGTTTGCGGTCGTTGCACTGACGGGATGTGCGAGCGCTTTGAACACTGCGTCCGAGTCCAAGTTCGCTTGTGACGCCTCCACCAACAACTGCCCGACCCCTCTGGAGGTCTACCAGGCCACGCACAACACGCCCAAAGCCATTCGTAACGGAAGAACGCCCGACGAGTGGAAAACGGGGGCCAAAGACAGCGGTCAGATCAAGCAGCAAGACCCCACTGAGGAGCTTGCACGCGACCTGACTGAAATCGCACCCTCATCACAACTCCTGACTGCGGCCGAGCCCCCTGCGCGCCCTATTCGTCAGGCGAGTCAAGTGATGCGGATATGGGTGGCGCCGTGGGTTGACAGCAGCGACAACCTGAATTGGGCCACGCATATCTACACCGAGGTTACGCCGAAGCGCTGGAGCTACGGCGAACAAGAAGTGAGGCATCAAGGGATGCCCGCTGGATTCATCCCCCGTTAATTTTTCAACCATGAGGATTGCCATGTTCCCTTTCACTTTCAACAACGCTCTGCGCTTCCTGCCCGCTGCTACCGGCACGCAAACGCGCAAGACCCCCTCCGTCGAAAAGCTGCTGATGCTGGCGCTCTTCATCGGCTTCATGTTCAGCTCGATGAGCAGCATGGCAGGTGCGGGTGGTACGGAGTTCACCCAGGTCTATGACCAGATCACTGGCTGGGCAAACGGAACGCTGGGCAAAACGCTCGGTGTCTCCGCTCTTCTGGTGGGTCTGGGTGTGGGCGTGATCAAGCAATCCGTGATCGCTGCTGTGGTTGCGGTCGCCATGGCTCTGACGGCGGGTTTCGGACCCGGCGTTATCGACGGCGTGATCTCGTCGGGTCTGACCATCGTCACCCCCATCTGAGCAGCCAGGCACGACTACACACAAGGGGGATTGAATGTCTGCTCTGCATCGCGCGATGAGTCGCGCCGCCGAACGCTACCGTCCGAATGACTACATTCCGGTCATAGCGCAGGACGCCGATACGGGGATTTTTCTCTGCAACGATGGCCACATCGGAGTGTGCTACTGGGGCAACCCGGTCAATGGAGCAGATGACACGACAGCGGAAATGCTCAAGGGAGCATTTTCGCTCCCTCTCCCTGAAGGCAGCTTTGTTCAGGTGAGCCTGTTCGCAATGCCCGACATCGATATCCCGCTTGGGCGATACGAGGCGCGTCGCGAGATGGGTATCCATCGGCTCCAGAATGCGACGACAAAGCAAGGGGTCGAGGCCTACTACAAGCGCCGCATCGAGTTCATGTCCAAAGGGCGTGAGCAATCGAACTTGCCAAGTTTCGGGACAAAGCTCTTGGACCGGTTCGTGGTCATCACCCTCAAGATGCCCTACAAGGGCGAAGAAGCGGACAAGGTTGAACTGGAGCTGCTCTCGGAAAGCGGGGCCAAGCTCTCCGAATCATTGCAAGCATGCGGGCTGTTCACCAAGCGAATGACGGACAAGGAATATGTGCGGTTGGCGCACCGGATTACGCATCCGTTCGAACCGCCAAAAGTCGATGATGTTCGCGAAGATCAACCGCTCTATGAGCAGGTATTTGTTCCAGGAGAGTGGATAGCCACTCATGAAGACCATCTGGAGTTCTCAGATGGCACATTGAATCAGATCTTGTCAGTTCAGCGCTGGCCGAAAGAGAACGCCTTGCACCTTATGGCGTTCATGATCGGTGACCCACAAGGCGCAAACAACCAGATCAAGTTTCCGTATCACATCAACCTGACGATGCACTATCCGGCACAGCACAAGAAGACTTCTGCTGTGAAGACCAAAGCCGGGATGATCACCTACCAGGCCTTCGGACCGCTCATCAAGTTTGTGCCGAAGCTGGGTGCAAAGAAGCAGGGCATGGACATCATGGTGTCGGCGATTGACACTGGTGCGACGGTCGTTGAGGCATCTCTCTCGGTTTCTGTCTATGCCAAAGAACGCGAGCCCCTATCGCGCCAGATGGCCGCGATGCGCACCTACCTCCAGGCGTTCCAGTTTGCAATGGGCGAAGAGAAGTTGGTCATGTGGCCAGTGTTCTGGAACGCTTTCCCAATGTTCCCTTCTGCAGAGAGCATCAAGAACACCTTCCGTTTCAAAACGATGGCCGTTGAACATGCGACAACGTTCTTGCCCATCCTGGGGGAGTGGAAGGGAAGCTCCCACCAGCTCAAAAAGGACAAGGGTTACGCGATGCTGCTGCAGAGTCGTCGTGGCCAAATCATGTCTTTGGACCTCCGGGATTCGAGTACCAATGCGAATGCAGTGATCTTTGCTGAATCTGGCGCCGGCAAGAGCTTTTTGACACAGGCCATGGTTGCCGAATATCTCTCAATGGGGGCGAAGGTATTCACCATCGATATCGGTCGGTCGTACTACAAGCTGTGTAAGTGGCTCGGTGGCGAATTCATCGAGTTCAACCCCGACTCAAGCCCATGCCTCAATCCCTTCACCCATGTCAAAGACATCGATGATGAGGTCGGTCTGATTCAATCGATCATTGAAAAAATGGCGGCGCCCGAAGATGGATTGGAGGACTATCACCGTTCGCGGATTGAAGAAGCTGTCAAGGCTGTTTTTGGTAGCAAGGGCAACTACTCAAACATCACCGATGTGGCCCAGTACATGCGCTCACTCGAAGGGGATGACAACCAGCGGGTCCGCGATATCGGCGACATGCTCTACCGGTACACGGATCACGGCTCTGAGGGCCGTTGGTTCAACGGCACAGCCAATTTGGATCTGAACAAGGACTTCGTTTGCCTAGAACTGGAAGCACTCGGGCCCAAACCCGCGCTACAGCAGATCGTCCTCATGCAGATCATTGCCGCAATTCAGGCGGAGATCTACATGTCAAACGATGGCCGTCCACGCGTGGTGGTCATTGATGAGTCTTGGAACTTGCTTGACGACCCAATGGTTGCCCGCTTCATGGAGCACGCTTTCCGCCGCTTCCGTAAGTACAACGCGAGCGCCATCATCGTCACCCAATCCATCGCCGACCTCTACCAATCTGCTTCTGGAAAGGCCATTGCTGCCAATAGCGCATTCAAGCTGATCATGAAGCAGACCAGCGAAACCGTCGAGACGGTTGAGCGCGAGGGATACCTCTCTCTTGATCCGTACTCCTTCCAACAGATGCGCACCATTCACAGCGTTCAGGGTGCCTACTCTGAAGTGATGATCTATGCGAATGAGAGCGTCGGCATTGCCCGCCTCGTCGTGGACCGCTTCACCCAGGTTCTGTTTTCCACTTCAGACCCAGAGCGGTCGGAAATCATCAACGCCATTGAAAAAGGCGTCAATCCAGTTGAGGCCATCGAGAGCTTCATTGCCAAGCACGGGTGACACATGAGCGAAAACAAAACTACAAACACCGGGGCGTCCAAAAATGGGGGGGCGGCGTCAGGCTTGCTCTTTGATGCCATTGTGATAGCCATCATCTCATTTATCGTCGCGGTGAGCGTCGTGAGGTTCGGTGGTCCATATTTCTCAGCGCCAGCAGAGCGCAAGAGCATCGCTGTAGTGAACTTCGAGAAGCTGGTTCAGGAATACATCATGGGCCTGAGTGAACAGGTGTCCACGGGTACCGTTCCAGTCGGCGAGATGACTGCGAAATCAGCGGCCTTTACGAGCGAGTTGCAGCAGCGATTGCGCCTCTATGCGGAGAGCGGAACAACTGTATTGCGATCAGATGTGGTGATTGTTGCCCCTGATGATCTCGTAGACATCACGGACTCTTTGCGCAGCGAGTTGGTAGCGGCTGGATTCTTGCCCAAAGAGCAAGCCAAGACAGCGCAGCCACCTGCGAGATAGGGTAAGACCATGAGCATTTCAGATGCACGCCCCCCGGAGAAGCGGGGTGGCGCAGGGATGCGCTTTGTCCGCTCGTTCGTGCGTTTCCAACTCATCTCCACGCCGATCTGCATAGGTTTGATCTGTCTTGGGCTTTGGCTCACCGGGATTCGTATAGGCCTAGACGTTCAAAGACTCATAGGGCAACCAGCCTGCATGCCTTCCCTGGTCTACCTGTGGAAGCCGGGAATGCCTCATCAGCCCAAGGTCGGCGACTACGTTCTCGCCCGTATGCCAAAGACGGGATTAGGCGTCGGCGCCAGAGAAGGTGACCGGATCGTGAAGAAGATTGCAGCGATTGCTGGTGATTCCGTGAAGGTCGAAGGCACCGAGCTTTGGATCAACGGAAAACACGCCGAAAGGCTTTGGCTGGCGAAAAGCATTCCAGGTAAGGCGCCTGGTGACTTCGACGCTGAACTCACGCTGCAGGAAGGCCAGCTCTTCCTGATGGGTACCACAAAAGAGAGTTTTGATTCCCGCTACTGGGGGGCTGTAAATCGTGAAGCATTCTTGGGCTACGCTATTCCTTTGTTCTAGTCTGCCGCTTCTGGCTGCAGCCCAAGCACCCGCAACCCGCGCGCCTTGGCAGGACAACCCGCACCAGGTCAGCAAGCCTGTTCAACTTCAACAGCAGGCTCAGGGCACACTTCGAGACTTTGGCGTCTCTGCCAATCCATCCACACCAGCGCCGTGGATGCAAGACATGCGCGAGAGCTATTCGAAGCAAGTCTCGCCAGAAGGCGAAACAGCCACGAACGCCCTGGACTTCGATGTACAAATCTTCATTTCCTCAGGCATGCCTGAAGGTGTGTTGCGCTCGCTCTTCCGGCAGGCATTGGACGAAGGCGCAAAGCGCGTTCGATTCGTAGTTAGAGGGTTCGAGCCCCAGAAGGTGGGAGAACTCCTGAAAAAGCTCAGGATGCTTCTACCTGACCCGTACAAGGATGATGTCCTTGTCGAGGTCGATCCGAACGCATTTCGTGCATACAACGTTACTGAGGTCCCGGTGTACCTCGTCAAAAACAAAGACAAATGGTATTCCGTGAAGGGGACCGTGAGCATTGATGGCGCGCGCGAGCGCGCTCGAAAGGGCGGGAACTACAAGGCAGGCGAGTTGTATGCCATTGCCGAACCCGACATTCTCTCGGTCATCGAGGAGCGCTCGAAGAAGTACGACTGGGAGGGCGCTTTTGCGCGTGCTCGTTCACGCGCTGCGCAGAACCTCAAGCCGAATTTCGATTTGCCCACGGTGGTGCAGGACTCCACGGATTATTTTGTTCCCACATTCACTGTCCCTGAGGATGTGACGGGTCCAGGTCCAGACGGCAAAGGCACAGTTGTGCTTGCCAAGGAAGGGCAAACCTTCCGACTCCTTGACCACACAAGGCTGCAGGTGCCAGTGATCGCGGTTGACGCAACCGATGAGCGCCAGGTACGGCTTGTCCAATCGTGGCTGCGCAGGCCCGAATACAAAGCCGCTGACGTTTTCATTGTCGGCAGCACCATTCAATCACCTGGTGGTGGCGTGGCCATGGAAGAGCTGGTGCGGAAATTCAACCGACCCGTGTTCCCTCTCTTTAAGCGCCTCGGTGAACGATTTGGAATTCAAGCGGTTCCTGCCATCGTTGAACAGGATGGCGACCGACTGCGCATCCGCTACTTCAACCCTCAAACCAAGGGCTGACTCCCATGTGGAAATCATTGAAATCCGTTCTCCT
>RRZU013379722.1_pt1 | contig 26956 bp, 20 predicted proteins | sample 2165561 | NCBI WGS metagenome assembly RRZU01 (sample SAMN10456909, study PRJNA506462) | wastewater metagenome | isolation source: wastewater sludge | place: USA: Moscow, Idaho | reverse complement strand
TGAGGCAAAAATACTAGTGCTGTACGGTGGTGGCTCTATTAAAGCGAATGGCGTTTATCAAGAAGTAAGTGCTGCGCTAAGGGGACATACTTGGCTTGAATTTGGGGGCATTGAACCCAACCCGAGTATTGAAACATTAAGAAAAGCGATTGAGTTGGTTAGAGCGCAGCATATTGATTTTATTCTTGCTGTTGGGGGCGGCTCTGTGATTGATGGCGCTAAGTTAGTGGCTGCTGCGTCGCATTATCAGGGGGATGCTTGGGATTTATTGAGTAAGCAATATAAGCCGCAAACAGCAATTCCTTTGGGGGTGGTGCTCACCTTGGCGGCGACGGGTTCGGAATCTAATATGATTGCGGTCATTAGTAATAAAGCAACGCAAGAAAAACGCTCTTTCTATTTGCCTATTACCCGGCCGCGTTTTGCGCTTCTTAATCCGGTGTATTTACGTAGTTTGCCCGCACGGCAGTTGCAAAATAGTTTGGTAGATGCGTTTGTGCATGTTTGTGAGCAGTATCTTACTTATCCTGCGGGCGGTTTGGTGCAGGAGGGTTATGCTCTTGCGATTTTAAAAACATTGCGGCATTTGGCGGAACATTATGCGCAGCATGAAGAATTGTGGTGGTGTGAGAATTTGATGTGGGCGGCTAATCAGGCGTTGTGTGGCATTGTTGGTGTGGGGATGCCGCAAGATTGGGGGTCGCATCGCATTGGGGTGGAGCTGACGGCGCTGTACGGTATTGATCATGCACGTACTTTATCCATTATTCAGCCAGCCTTATTGCAAGAAACAATTGATGCCAAGCGCGAAAGATTGGCACAAATTGCGCAGGCGGTTTTTCAGTTGGAAGGCCGGGCTCAATTAGCCATTGATGCAATTCGAAAAATGTATATTGATTTAGAGATGCCAACGCATTTACATGATGCCAAGATTATTGACCCTAATGCTCCTACGCTTATTTTAAATGCACTCAGAAATAAAGGCCTTTCGAATTTAGGCACGCATGCGGATTTAAATGAGCTGAAAATTGCCCGTATTCTTCAGGCGGCTTGTTGTCATGATGTTTAATTGTTTTGTATGAAATGAGCAATTTGATTGGCGGCATCTGTTTCCGTTGTCGTTTCGGTGTCAATTATTAAGTGCTGATACGGTAAGTTGATGTTGCCGCCACTATTCATGGTGTATTGACTTGCGAAAGCGCGCTGCCGTATTGCCGCTTCATTTGGATCATCTTGGTTGGGTTTGTGCTTCCGGCGAAAGGGCGTGCCTTCTCGGCTAATGCGTGTTTCTAGGGAGGCGAGGAGTTCGACAAGGTAAATTGAACCACCTGATGCAGCGAATTGAGAGGTTAGGCGCTCAATGTAGGCTTGGTCCTTTGGCTCATTAAATGCCCAAACAAAAGTGAAAACAATACCGGGAATTTCGGGCGTGTTGGCAGCGTGGGTAAAAAGTAAGTCTCGCACTTCGGTAAGCACTTTCCCGAATTTTGGGGTAATCCACCCGAAGAGCGCTGCAACGGGATTGGCGGTGAGGTGGTTATGAAAAAAACGATAATCGAGTAAATCAGCGACTTGTGAACCTATGGCCGCTTTGCCTGATGCGGGCGGGCCAAAAATAATGACAAGATTAGGCATAGGGGTGGGTCGTTTCTTTATTGTTTTATATAAAAAGAGGGGGTTTTATTAAAATAGGAAGACGGGAAAATAGCCATGAGTTTTGAATGGCATGGAAGTAATGCAGGTCGTAATCATGGCAGAGCCGTATTTGGCCAAGCTTTGCTTGGCCGGGGGCTGGGGTATTCGACGAAAATGAATTATTAGCACTTTTTTAAGGCTTCTTGATATTGTTCTGGGGTGTCAATATCAAAGAGGATCCCCGGTGAGGCTTGTTCGATATATTCATGGGCTTGTGTGAGCAGCCATTTTTTAGGGCTGTCGTAGCCAGTGGCGTTTTGCATGTTTTGGGCAACTGCCCGGGGGATGAGAACCGGGTGGCCGACTTTATTTTGGTAGCTTGGAAAGAGCACTTTATCCCCTTTTTTTGACCAGAGGGAAAAGAAAGTCTCTGCTTCGATGCGCGGCATATCGCCGTGTGTTAGAAAGATATAAGGGTGTTCGCTATGCTGGAGCCCGGCCTGGATGGAGGATAACAGCCCGGCTTCGGGGTGAGGATTGACAACAAGGGTGATGCCCGGTTGGTTTGCGTATTGTTCGGTGAGTTCCTCTGCCCGGTAGCCCAGTATAAGGATGATGCGCGCGCAACAGGCTTTGGCACGTGCGATGCTGGTTTCCAGCAAAGTGGTTCCGTGGTAGGGCAATATCATTTTCCAGTCGCCCATGCGGCTGGAGAAGCCAGCGGCGGTAATGAGGCAATCTGCTGCTAATGTGTTTGATGCTGTTGGATGCTGTGGGTTCAAAATATTCCCTTTTCTTATGGGCTTTAAGTGCGCCGATTTTTAAAGAGCTGCTAGAATCCCTGCAAACTTTTTGGGTGTCAAGTCATGTTCATTTCGCCGTGTCAAAATAAGCCGGTTGGATATCTACTGCTGGGCCGGCGCGTGGGTATGACTGCATGCGTCAAAAGAGGGGTGTTGTGGTTAATTTATGCTTGTGGGCGATAGCGAGTCGGGTATGGTGAGTGATTTGGGAGGGGTTTTGCATGGGTGAACAGCCGCATCAGGATGCGTGTGGGGATGAAGTGCTGGAGTGTATTGCGCAGCCACCAGAGAGCCGGTTTTTATTGACGGATATTTTGCAGCAGTCTGGCAAAACGGTGCTTGTGAGTCTGGTGGGGGCCGGGGGTAAAACCAGTACACTTTATTGGTTGGCTAAGGCGCTTTCTCAGCAAAAGCTGCGAGTGTTGGTTACGACCACAACGGCCATGAGTTGCACGATGCCAGATTGGCTTCAAACGCGTGTGCAATATGCTCACTCTGTTGAGGTTTTTATGGCGGGGCAAGGGCAAAAACTTCAGGCTTCTGATGCGCCTGGTCTGCTGGCTCTTTTTTCCGGCGTTGATCAAGCGGTGAATAAAGTGAAAGGCTATTCCCCGGCGGAGATTGATCGCTTAAAGGCGCTCAATGTTTTTGATGTTATTTTGGTTGAAGCCGATGGTGCCCGGGGTTTGCAGATTAAAGCGGCTGAGGCGCATGAACCTCAGCTCCCCCTGAGCAGTGATTACGTGATTGGTTTAACGGGCTTTTCGGTTTTTGCGGACGTAATTCACCCGGAGCAGGTGCATCGCTGGCCACTTTTTTGTGAGCGCTTTGGCGTGGCGGCTGGGCAGCGTTTAGACGATGCTTTCTTTTCGCGCTATTTAACGGATCCTTTTGGTTTATTTAAAGCCGCCCCGGCGCAGGCGCAAAAACATTGGGTACTCAATGCCTGTCCGCAGGCTGACAAGCAGACCCTGGCAAGAGTAAAATCTCTTGCAATGACGCACCCTTGGCTAAAAGGCGTTTGGTTGACCCAGATGCAAGAGGCAGATCCCTTTCTTTATGCCTGGCTGCGTTCCTCTCATCACTAAGCGAGAATTTATACATGAGCATTTTTTCCCAAGCTGCACAGTTTGAACAAGAAAATCGTCCGTTTGCTTTAGCCCAAATTGTGGAGAGCAAAGGTTCTACCCCTCGGCATGAAGGGCAAATGTTGGTTTTAGAAGATGGGCAAATTTTTGGCACAATCGGTGGCGGCATGGTGGAGCGTAAAGTGATTGAGGCTGCGCAGGAAGCCCTTAAAACCGGGCAATCTTGCGTGTTTCAAGGGCGTATGACGCGTAGCGGGGAAGATGCCGTTGGTTCTGATTGTGGGGGCGCCATGACGATTCACATTAGTGTGCATGGTGTGAGCCCTCGGCTTGTTTTGGTTGGGGCCGGGCATGTGAATCGTGCGTTGGCTCAGGTGGCCGTTCAAGCGCAATTTAGCTTGTGTGTGCTAGATACGTACTTAAATAGTCTTGATCCAAAGGTCTTCCCGGCGGGGACGCAATTTGTTCACGCGCCCACTTACACGGAAGCGATTGAGGCGGCCAAGATTAGCCCGACCGATTTTGTGGTGGTAGCCACCAATCATCAGGATGAAGAATCTTTGCAGGTCCTCATTCGTCAGCCGCTGCGTTATTTAGGGTTACTGGCCAGCCGTCGAAAAGTGTTGAGTTTTACGCAGCGTCTGCGGGAAGCCGGGCTGGATGAGGAAAGATTGCGAAATTTATACGCGCCGGTGGGTTTAAACATTGGTGCGGAAACTCCGGCTGAAATTGCCGTGAGTATTTTGGCGGAGATTTTGCAGGTAAAAACGAAAACCTCTGCTCAAAATATGCGAGACAGTCTGCACCCGAAGCGTAGCCAGCTTGTTGTGATTCGTGGCGCGGGGGATATTGCAACCGGGGTGGCACTTCGCCTGCACCGGGCTGGCTTTAGAATTGTGATGCTCGATATTGCTGAGCCTACGGTGATTCGCAGAACAGTCTCTTTTGCGCAGGCCATTTTTGATGGGGAAATGCAGGTCGAGGGGGTTCGGGCGAAAAAAGTGGCCACGGTGCGTGACGCAAGAGGCGTGCTCTCCATGGGGGATATCGCTTTGCTGGTTGACCCAAATGCAGAACAGTTGAGCCTGTTGCAGCCGGGGTATTTAGTCGATGCCATTTTGGCCAAGCGTAACGTGGGAACCAAAAAAGAAATGGCGCCGATTACCATTGCGCTCGGGCCAGGTTTTACCGCCGGGGAAGATTGTGATGCGGTCATTGAAACCAACCGGGGTCACCGTTTGGGCCGTGTCATTTTAAGTGGCAGTGCTGAGCAAAATACAGGCATCCCGGGCGAGATTGGTGGTTATAGCGCAGAGCGCGTTATTCGCTCGCCCATTGCCGGGGTATTTGAAACTTTGGTGGAGATTGGCGATATTGTTGAGAAAGGCGCGCCGATTGCTCGTATTGGGGAACAGGTGATTCTGGCGCCTTTGGCCGGGATGGTGAGAGGTTTGCTACAAAATGGCCTCACCGTGCCGCCCGGGTTTAAGGTGGGCGATATTGATCCTCGTGGCGAGAAGGCCGAATTCAAAACCGTGTCCGACAAAGCTTTGTCCATTGGTGGTGGCGTGCTGGAGGCTATGCTGAGCTTGAGTCGTTCGGCCAGCGTTCGTCAGGCGTCTGATGAGGCGGCAGCTTAAGTTTTAGCGGGTTTAAAATTTTTTAGGCAGGCGCATCAATGCTGGTGCGCCTGTTTTATTTTGGCGATGGCGTTGAGTGTTTAAAAGGGATGCTAGGAAAGCTGCATGTCGGGCTTTGGGTTGTGCTTTGTTTGTTCATGTTGCTTGGTTTAAAACGAGTAAGATATTTTTGTTTAGAAGAGATTATTGCTCTCTTTGCTAGAAGCGGGCAGATGGGATTTTGTTTTTTAAATGGCCCGGGGTTTAAGGGGGTGGGGGTGGGGCTGGTAGTGAATGTAAAAACGCCAGCCTGGGTTGGCTGGCGTTTTAGGCTAAGGTGAGGCCGGGCGTCACCTTAGTTTGGGGTATTAAGAAACTTCTAGCGGCACAAACTCAAATTTGTTCACATCAAATAAGCCTAATGTGGTTTGTTTGAGCGCAGGAATCACCGGTAAGGCTAAGAAGGCCATCTGAATGAAAGGCTCACCTACTTTGACGCCGAGTTGGCGACAGTGTTGTTTGAGCTGTTCAATGCGGAGGGAAATTTCCGCAGCCGGTTTGGGGCTCATAAGGCCCGCAATGGGAAGCGGCAATTCGGCCAGCACTTTTCCGTCTTTTACGACAACAAACCCGCCGCCTAATTCAAGCAGACGGTTGGCTGCAGCTGTCATATCAGACGAATTTTTGCCAATGACGATGAGGTTGTGCGAGTCGTGGCTGACGCTACCGGCTAATGCGCCTTCTTGCAGGTTAAAACCTTGAACAAGCCCTAGCGTGGGGGCAAGACCTTTTCCATAGCGCTCGATAACGGCCAGGTGGCATGTGTCTGGGAAGTCGAATTGATGACCATCCCATTTCACGTGCTCTTCTGTGGTAATGAGCTCATTGGGCACAATGCGCGCTGCCCGGTAGGTTTTGCCTTGGGTGAGGGAAAGTTGCAAGGCGTTTTGGCTCAGCCGGGCACAGGCCACGCTGTTTTGCATGGGTGGTTTGGTGGCGGCCAGCACGGTTTCTGCATTTTCTGCGCCGAGCGTATCGACCCATTGTCCGCCAATTAGAACGCGTTGGATATCTACGTTTTCTGGATTGGATAATAAGACAATGTCTGCTTTGTAGCCCGGGGCGATTAGCCCGAGGCGGCGCAGGTGAAAATGTTGTGCAGCAGACCAAGATGCGACGCGGTATGCTACATGCACCGGGCAGCCGTAGGTTTGAATGAGCGTGCGGATCATAAAATCGATATGTCCTTCGCGTTCAATTTCCCAAGGGTTACGGTCATCTGTGCAGAGTAAGCAAAGTGGTGAGCTGAACTCTGTGATGAGAGGCGCAAGAGCATGCAGATTTTTGGCGACGGAGCCTTCGCGAATCATCACGGCCATGCCAAGGGCGAGTTTTTCTTTCCCCTCTTCCAGACTTACCGTTTCATGGCAGTTTTGGATGCCCGCAGCGATGTAGGCATTGAGGTTTTGTCCGCGAAGCAAGGGGCAATGCCCGTCTAGGTTAAAGCCTTCAAAGGCTTCGAGCTTGTCCATCACGTCCGGGTCGCCATGGATGACGCCGGGGACGTTCATCATCTCTGCCAGCCCTATGACGTGAGGATGCTGCAAGGTTTCCTGCATTTGAGCCAAGGGGAAGTCACTGCCATTGACGTCTTTGCCGGGCAAGGCCGGGACGCAGGAGCTGACTTGGATGAATTGGTTTTGATGTGCCTTTTCACTGCAGCGTAAAAACCATTGAATACCGGCTTGCCCCATGACGTTCACAATCTCATGCGGGTCGCAAACAACCGTGGTGGTGCCTAAGGGGAGGGTTGCTCGCTCAAACTCAAGCGGGGTCATCAAGGATGATTCAATGTGAAGGTGTGAATCAATAAAGCCCGGCACAGCAACGGCGCCCTTTGCATCCCACACCTGATGAGCGGCATGGTCTGCAAAGTCCGGGCCAATACCAGCAATGTTTTTGCCAGAAATCAGGATGGGACCGGGGCGATAGCCGCCATTGATAATGTCTAATACTTGGACGTTATCAATTCGCAAATCGGCTTTTTCATCGCCTCGGCAGGCAGCGAGTAGCCGAATACGTTCTTCACGGCTCATTTGCTGAGTATGTTTGCTTAGTAGTTCGTTTCCCATTATGTACTCCTTTTTTTAGGTGTTTATTTGTAGGGTTAATGATCTACAAAAACGAACTTGAGGAGGAATAGGAAGGCAACAACCCATACGCAGGGTTTAACTTCTTTGAATCGTCCTGCTAAGGTTTTGATAACGCAATAGGTGATAAAGCCTGTTGCAATACCTTCTGTAATTGAGAAGCTAAAGGGCATCATCACAGCAGTGATAAAGGCCGGGGTGGCTTCTGTTAAATCGCTCCAGTCAATCTCAGATAGGGTAGAGGTCATTAATACGCCCACGTAGATGAGGGCGCCGGCAGCAGCGTAAGCCGGTACCATGCCAGCAAGGGGGGACAGGAAAATGACGAGGAAGAACAGGATGCCCGTTACGACAGCGGTCAAACCGGTTCTGCCACCTACGGCGGTGCCGGCAGAGCTTTCGATGTAAGCGGTGACAGAGGATGTGCCACCAAAGGCACCTACAACGGAGCTGACGCTATCGACGAGTAAAGCTTGTTTCATGCGAGGGAATTGCCCGTTTTTATCGCTTAAACCGGCTTTGCCTGTCACGCCTATTAATGTGCCAGAGGAGTCAAAAAGATTAACGAGCATGAAGGAGAAGATGACGCCAGATAAGCCTAAGTTAAATGACTGCATGATCTCTAGCTGACCAAAAATAGGTGCAATGCTGGGTGGTTCAGAAATGATGCCTTGGTAGGCGACGTCTCCAACGGCAAGACCAATGAGTGTGGTTACAGCTATCGAAATGAGAACAGCTGCGTGAAAACTCCGGGCAGATAAAACCACAATGATAAAAAAGCCTAAAACACCCAGTCCAGCATGTAAGGAAGTGAGCTTGCCCATGGTCATCATGGTGGCCGGGCTTGCAACGATAATTTCAGCGTTCTTTAGGCCCACTAATGCGATTAGCATACCAATACCGCAGGCAATACCGTTTCTGAGACAGGACGGAATGTTCGAGATCATCCAGTATCGAACATTAAGCAGAGTGAGAATTAGAAAACCGACGGAACCCCAGAAAACAGCGCCCATGGCAACCGGCCAGGGGTGATGCATGCCGCCTACGACAACAAATGCATAAAAAGCATTCAAGCCCATGGCCGGTGCTAAGGCGATAGGCAAGTTAGCAAACAGCCCCATAAAGACGCTACCGAATGCTGCGATGAGGCAAGTTACGGCAAAAACAGCTTTTGTATCCATCCCCGCATTAGAGAGGATTTGAGGATTCACAAAAACAATATAAACCATGGTGAGGAAGGTGGTAAAACCGGCAACGACTTCCGTTTTAACCGTGGTGTTATGCGCATTAAGTTTAAATACTCTTTCTAAAAAACCTGAATCCGTATTTGTTCCAGACATGTTGTTCTCCAAATAAGCCAGATAAAAGAGATTGTTGCGTTTGATGAGCTATTGCGGTCTGTGTTTTCTCAGTTGTGCGAATCCGTCCTTTTTGAAGATTGTGCGAAACCACCCGTGCCAAATAAGATTTGGCACGGGAACCCGTTTACGGATGATTGGATAGGTATTAAGCGGTAGGAGAGCCTTTGGAGCAGCCGCATCCACCAGCGCCATCGCACTGGGGTCTGCTTTCTAAGCTTGCAAGAACGGCGTCTATCACTTTCTCATAGCCTGTGCAGCGACAGAGATTTCCGGCGAGTTCTTTCCGGACGGTGTCTCGGCAGATTTTTTTGCCACGGTACTTTTCAACTAAAGCCGTTGTTGTCATTACCAGGCCCGGGGTGCAAAAGCCGCATTGCACCGCACCTGCATCCACATAGGCTTGTTGAACGATGGAGAGGATGTTGTCTTTAACCTCTCCTTCTGTTGTGCGTACTTCTTTGCCGCTAACCCATAGTGCTAGGTAAATGCAGGAGTCAACGGGAACGCCATCTACTAAGACGGTGCAGGCCCCGCATTCGCCAACGGCACATCCCTGTTTAACGCTGGTATAGCCTAAGTCGCGCAGCATGGCCAAAAGTGAAACACGTGGGTCAATGGAAATCGACTTGGGTTTGCCGTTTAAAGTAAATTCAACGCATGTGAGGTTCATTCGATTTTTCCTCCAACCTGGCTTGCCGCTTGTGTAATGACGCGTGCAGCCAGCGTCCGAATAATTTGTAGTCGAAACTCTTTTGAAGCACGCCAAGAGCTGCGTGGGTTGACATCTTTCACCACAGCTTCTTGTACGGCAGATAGTGTCTGAGCATTAAACGGCTTGCCCAGTGCAGCGGCTTCTGCTGTAGGGGTGCGGATAGGAGTTGGGGCGGCTACGCCATAAGCTAGTTTTAAAAGGGTGAAGTGACCCTTGGAATCTAGCTTGCAAGCAGCGGCACAGCCAATGGTGGCAATGTCCATTGCTGCTCGCATGGCGTATTTGTAGTAGCTGGCGCCACAGTTTTTGTAGTTTTCGGGGTGAAAACTGAAAGCGGTGACGAGCTCATCGTGTGCCAAGGCAACTTTGCCCGGCCCGGTATGAAAGCCTTCAATGGGTCTGCGTTTCAAACCGGCAGGGCTCATGATTTCAATTTCTGCCCCGAGCACAATAGAAATGGGCACCGAGTCTGCACTGGTTGCGCCATTACAAATATTGCCGCCAATGGTTGCAACGTTGCGAATTTGTGGCCCCGCAATGGTTGCAACCGCTTGCGCTAAGGCTGGGATATGTTCTTGAACAATAGGAGATTGGATGATCTGTGTGAAGGTGGCACCGCTACCGATACGAATGACGCCTTCTTTTGAGATGGTAATCTCTTTGAGTTCAGGAAGATGGTGAACATCCACGAGTTGTTTATACTTTTCACTCATGTGATGTAGCTGGATCAGTACATCACTCCCCCCCGCGAGCAACTTGGCTTGTGGGTTTTCTGAGAGCAGAGTGACTGCATTTTCAACACTTGTGGCCTGGAAGTAGTGTTCTATGTTGTACATGGGGCACTCCTAGAGCAGTCCGGCTTCGGTTAAATGGGTAAATAGCCGTTTTGGGGTAATCGGTAGCTCGTTAATCTTGACGCCGGTGGCCATCCAGACTGCGTTGCGAATAGCTGCCCCCGGGGAAAGAATAGGGGGTTCCCCTAAAGCTTTGTGACCATAAGCGGACTGAGGTTCATAAGGTTCTACAAAAGCACAGTCAAGATCGGGAAGATCAAGAATTGTTGGGAATTTGTAGTCAAGCAGGTTGTCGTTATAGACCAAGCCTGTTTTTTCATCGATGAGCATTTCTTCAAAGAGCGCGGCACCAATGCCCATGCCCATGCCACCCTCAACTTGGCCTTCTGCGAGTTGCGGATTCAAAATCTTGCCGGAATCGTGCAGATTGATAATCTTTTTGACGGTTACCCGGCACAGAGGGATGTCAACTTCGACTTCTGCAAAAGTGCAGCCAAAGGCAGGTGGGTTGGTGCGTGTTTTGTGTGACACTTCTGCGGAAATCTGCCCACCGTATTCTTGATGATAGAAGGTGTGCATCGCAACCTCTTTGAGGCTGCACAGTACGTAGTCAAGCTTGTTACTGTAGACAATATTGCCCTCGTGGATTGTGATACCCCAGACAGGACATTCTTTCATTCTGGCTGCATGCTCAAGAATTTTGGTGCGCATGATCTCTGCGGCTTCCAAAATAGCGGGTGCCACTACATAGCTTTGACGTGAGGCGAATGCGCCGGGGTCAAATGGGGTTATGTCGGTGTCCTGGGTGGAAATAGGGCGTATAAATTGGGTGGGCACGCCCAGTGTTTCTGCCGCCATTTGGGCGTAAACAGTGTCTGCGCCTTGGCCAATTTCTGTGGCACCGTATTGTAGATTCATGGTGCCGTCTTGGTTGAGCAGCAGCCGAGCCCCGGAGATTTCTACGCCAACGGGGTAAGTGTTGGAAGAGTAGCTAAAACATGCTACGCCAACCCCCCGGCGAATGTCGCCTGTTTGATTGCGGTAGGCTGCACGCTTGCGGTCCCATTCAAATATTTCCCGGCCTCGAGTCAGGCATTCTGAGAGGCCGCAGCTTTTGATTTCTTTGCCGTTAAGAGGATTTTTATCGCCGAGTTGAGCGACATTCTTCAGACGGAAATCTACCGGATCCATCCCCAACTTTTGAGCGGCCTCTTCGACAAGAGATTCCAGTGCGAAAGTAACCTGAGGGGCGCCGTACCCGCGCATAGCGCCGGCATTAGGGAAGTTGGAGTAGTGTGTTAGCGCGCGGTAAGCGAACACCGAGCGTGGGTAGAGGTAAACAACTTTATTGCCACCAGCTGAGGCAATGGAATGCCCGTGTGAAGCATAGCCGCCGGTATTGGATCGTACATCTAGTTGGTGGCCTTTGATAACACCATCTTTGCTGACGCCAATTTTTGCGTGAATATCAAAACGATGACGGGTGCGGGAGGCTAAGAAGCATTCTTCACGGCTCAGTTCAATTTTGACAGGGATGCCGCCTAGTTTTTTTGTTAGAAAAGCGCACATAGGCTCTTCTAGAACGTCCTGTTTATTTCCAAATCCACCGCCAATATAAGGTTTGATAACCCGGATGTGTGACCAGGGCATCCCTAGGGCAATGGCTGTAACACGTCGAACAATGTGGGGAATCTGGGTGCTACTGACGATGGTAATGTGGTCTTCTTGTTCCATGTAGGCAAAAGAAACCACTGTTTCCATATGGCAGTGTTGAACGACCGGGGTGAGGTAGCGTCCTTCAAGCACAATATCAGATTGAGAAAATGCTTGATCTACGTCAGCAGAAGAGACGGCATGTTGACGAAGTAGGTTGCCTTGTGGGTGGATGAGGGGTGCATCAGGAGCGAGTGCTTGCTCTGAGGTAGTGATGACCGGCAAGGGTTCATATTCTACTTCAACCAGATGTACGGCTTTTTCAGCGGTGAGCTCGTCGCAGGCTACGACAATTGCGACGGCATCGCCATGATGCCGGACGTGGTCGGTGAGAAGCTTTCTGTCCGCCACATCAAGTTTATTAGGGTCAAGAGAGTGTGCGTGACCTGCGGTTGGGAAGTAGATGTCCGGGACATCCTTGTAGGTAAAGACCGCCTCCACGCCCGGGAGCGCTAAGGCTTTGTCAATATCTATTCGCTTAACCAGCCCATGAGCAATGGGACTGCGGACATATTTTGCGAACCGCATGCCAGGCATGCTGAAATCGGACGTAAACCGGGCTTTTCCACTTGCTTTTGCCGGCGCATCCACACGTTTGATAGAAAGACCAACTGACATAAAAGCCTCCAACAGGTTTTAGTCCCTCCCTCGCTTTTAAGCGAGATTCGCAAGGTCGCCGATGGGCAGTAATTTGTACTGTAAATCATTGAGCCCCGCAAGCGGGAGGGGTGAGTGTCACTCCTTGTACTAGCAAAAACCAGGCCAATTTATTCAGCTTATGGGTTAGTCCCCAAAATTTGATAGGCCGTATTTTTTTATTTTTCTATAGAGTGTGGCAATGCCGATGCCTAGTTCATCAGCAACGAGCTTTTTGTTTTCTAACCGAAACAGAGCTTCTTCGATGATCTGACGCTCCATGGTTTTGAGCATTTTTGTTCCAGTCTCTGGCTCGCAAAAATTAGCTTGAGTCTCTTGGAGTTTGTTTTTTTCAGTGGGTCTTGGGGTTTGTGGGGGGGAAATGCTTGGTGGAAGAAGACTCACGTCAATCAGTTCCCCCGGCGGCACGACGTTTACGAGGTATTCTGCGAGATTGCTTAGTTCTCGTACATTTCCCGGCCAGTTATATTGGCGCAATTGCTCAAGCACGTCGGGCGCAATGCCGGGGTAGGCGTTGCTGATTCGTTTTGCATGCAAATTGATAAAGTAGTGTACGAGCAGATCAATATCGCTTTTCCGTTCCCGTAGGGCGGGGACGCTGATAGGGATAACGCTCAAGCGGTAATATAAGTCTCCTCTGAATTTACCTTGGGCAACAAAGTCATCTAAATTTTGGTGGGTTGCAGAAATGATTCGGATATCAACGGGAAAGCTCTTATTGGATCCAATCGGCTGAACTTCACGAGATTCAATGGCTCGGAGCAATTTTGCCTGCAGTGTTAAAGGCATGTCGCCGACTTCGTCGAGGAACAGCGTGCCCCCATTGGCGGCCTGAATGAGGCCAACCTTTCCGGTTGCAGAGGCCCCCGTAAAGGCGCCTTTAACGTAGCCAAATAGTTCGCTTTCTTGCAGATTTTCTGGAATGGCTGCGCAGTTAATGGCGACAAAAGCTTGTTGTTGGCGATCACTTAGCTGATGGATTGCCCGGGCTACAATTTCTTTGCCGGTACCGCTCTCGCCTCGGATAAGTACACTAGAGGGGCTGGTTGCAATCCTGGCAATGAGTGCCTTAAGTGCTCTCATAGGAGGACTTTCGCCAATAATGTGCTGTACCCGGGGATCTGTTTGGCTGTGTCCTTCTGGCAATGTCAAAGGGGACTGGTGATAAGCCATGAGGAAAAGTTCTAGCTCATGTACTTTTATCATTTGGCCTGAAATGATAGCTTGCTTGTCCGCAAATGAGAAAATGTACTGCGAATGTCCCTGCGTTGGAATTTTTGTTGGGGTGAGGGGTTCAATTTCGACTAAACGTCCCGCTATTTTTTCTTGTGTGCAGCCTAAGTGCTCCAACGCTGTAGCGTTGATAAATTTAACTTGACCGTTTTTATCTAGGCCCACAACACCTTGATCCATATGGTCAACAAGGCCAATAAGCATTTGGGTAAGCTCGTCTGCGTTACTTTGTACGCCCACGATTTTTGAGACGAAGATCGTTGAAATGTGGCGAGCGTAGTCTGATATTTCTCGATTATTTTCTTCTATTCTTTTTTGCTGCTCGTCAGTGAGCGCTACCAAGCTGATAACGCCTAGGCAAACGTCTTGTACAAGAATCGGAATGCCGATAAAAGCTTTTTCCATGCAATTGCTTCGATCTGTGCAGCTAGCGCACATAGGATCTGTCCGGCTGCGCACGACAACTTTTTCTGTTTTGCTTTCTAGTACATGGCGTAACAAGCGTGAGTAATTGTTTAATGTTACGCCGACGGATTTGGCGTAGGGGCCGGTCCCGGCCATGCGAACCAAGTCAGCATCAACAATTTCAACTTCTAATTGCATGATGTTGGCCAGCATTTTTGTAAAGCGTTGAATAGTGGGCTGAATTTGCTTGAGTGCAGAAGGAGTAAGGTTTGAAAACGGCATATTCAACTTTTACCTAAGAAAGATTCTCATTTGATTATCAAAGTGATAAATTTTGTGATGGACTATATCATTATGGTTGCAAAAGACAAACATCCTAAGTTCTGCGTACATACAAGAGGCGTTTGGGCAAAAATATTAATAAGTCTTTAGCACGTTGATCTTTAAGTCTAAAAGGGTGTTTTAATCTTCCTGTATTTGTGGATGAAGAAACTGGCATGATTTTTGAGTATACAGGAAAGCATACCGGCTATGAGCACGGTTTGGTTGGAGAAGCTCTCTTTATTTTTTTATTTGTTCGGGACTGATCTGTCATGAAAACTATCAATGAATTGATTCAAGAAGTTAGTAAATTTTCTTCCAAGTTGCACACGAAGGATTTTCTGTTGACTTGGGAACAAACCCCTGATGAGCTAAAGCAAGTGCTCAAAGTTGCAGAGGTTCTGAAAAGAATGCGGGGCGACAACATCGCTACCAATGTTTTTAACAATGGTCTAGGGATTTCTGTTTTCCGCGACAACTCAACCCGTACGCGTTTTTCTTATGCTTCAGCATTGAACATGTTGGGCTTGGCTCAGCAAGACTTGGACGAAGGTAAATCTCAGATTGCACACGGTGAAACCGTTCGTGAAACTGCAAACATGATTTCTTTCTGTGCTGATGCAATCGGTATTCGTGATGACATGTTCTTGGGTGCTGGTAATGCCTATATGCGTGAAGTAGGCGCGGCTCTGGATGAGGGCTTCAAAGAAGGCGTTCTGCCACAGCGTCCTGCACTTGTTAACCTTCAGTGTGATATTGACCATCCTACCCAGTCAATGGCTGACTTGGCTTGGTTGCAAGAGCATTTTGGTAGCTTAGAGAACTTGAAGGGTAAGAAAATTGCTATGACTTGGGCTTATTCTCCAAGCTATGGTAAGCCATTGTCTGTTCCTCAAGGCATTATTGGTTTGATGACCCGCTTCGGTATGGATGTTTCTTTGGCTCATCCAGAAGGCTATGACCTTATTCCTGACGTTGTTGAAGTTGCCAAGAAAAATGCAGCTGCTTCTGGCGGTAAATTCACCCATGTTAAAACCATGGAAGAAGCCTTCAGTGGTGCAGACATTGTTTATCCAAAATCTTGGGCTCCTTACAAAGTTATGGAAAAACGCACCGAGTTGCTGCGTGGCAATGACCATGATGGTTTGAAAGCACTAGAGAAGCAGTGTTTGGCTCAGAATGCAAACCACAAAAACTGGCATTGCACAGAAGACATGATGAAGCTCACCAAAGGTGGCAAGGCTCTTTATATGCACTGCCTGCCAGCTGATATTACCGGTGTTTCTTGCAAGGAAGGCGAAGTTGAAGATAGCGTTTTCGAGCGTTATCGCATTGCTACCTATAAAGAAGCTAGCTGGAAGCCTTACATCATCGCTGCAATGATTATGTCTCGTAAATATGCAGAGCCTTCTAAAATTCTTGAGCAATTGCTCAAAGAAGGCCAAAAGCGGGTACGGTAATTCTTGATTGTGCAGTCCCGTCCATTCAATGTTTCGGCGAATGGGCGGGAACTTAGATCTTCGTTATATGTTATTGGGGCCGTACTATGTCTCAGTTTTCACTTAAAATCGATGTTGCAGATAACCAAAATTTCACGGGCCAAAAATCGCCGCTTTTTTCTCGATTAGAAGCACAGAAGGCTTTGGCATTTCACCGGCAGATTCCAGGGTACGCCCCAACACCTCTTTATTCACTTGAGGCATTGGCCGCGTTGGTAGGGGTGCGTAAGATTTTAGTTAAGGACGAGTCTCAGCGTTTTGGCTTAAATGCCTTCAAAATGCTGGGCGGGGCCTATGCTATTGCAAGACTGTTATGCGAGAGATATCAAATTGATATTTCTGAGTTCTCATTTGAGAAATTTAAAACTGCTGGTTATCCGAAGATGACGTTTACCACGACAACGGACGGAAACCATGGCAGGGGCGTGGCTTGGGCAGCAAAACAGCTGGGACAGCACGCTGTTATTTATATGCCAAAGGGCTCTACGATTGAGCGTCAGAATCATATTACAGGTTTAGGGGCTGAGTGTATCGTCACCGATATGAATTATGACGACACGGTTCGCCTTACAATGCGCACAGCGCAGGAGAAGGGTTGGGAGGTAGTGCAAGACACCTCTTGGGACGGGTATACCAAGATTCCAACCTGGATTATGCAAGGTTATTCAACCTTGGCTGAAGAAGCTGTTACACAGATTAAAGCGCAAGCGTTACCCAACCCCACACACGTATTTTTGCAGGCTGGCGTAGGTGCTTTAGCAGGTGGTGTGCTGGGTTACTTGGTTGATACTTATGGAGTGGAAGCGCTGCATTCTGTTATCGTTGAGCCGGAGCTTGCTAATTGTTTGTACCTTTCTGGTGTGAAAGGTGAGATGGTGGCAGTAGGTGGCAGCATGCCTACCATTATGGCCGGGCTGGCTTGTGGAGAGCCGAATCCTTTAGGGTGGCCGCTTTTACGCAGTTGTACACATCAATTTGTGTCCTGCGACGATAAAGTTGCTGCCTTAGGTATGCGGGTGCTTGGTAATCCATTGGGGCAGGATGCCCGCGTTGTATCAGGGGAGTCAGGTGCTGTAACACTGGGCCTGCTTGCAGCTATTCACTTTCACCCAGAGAAGGCTGCTTTGATGAAACGTTTCAAGCTCAATGAGCAGTCCGTCGTATTGCTTGTCAGTACGGAGGGTGATACGGATGTAGAGCATTATCGTGAGGTTGTTTGGCAGGGGCGTCATGCCTGCTATGGCCTATAACGACAATCAATATTAACTTTGCAGCGCATGTTTTTTAGGAGAAAAATATAATGGCAAAACCAATCCCTTTCGAGCAGATTTTGGAAAAGGCTCAATCTTATAAAGCAGATATGACCCGCTTTCTACGCGATATGCTCGCTATTCCTAGTGAAAGCTGTGACGAGGAAAAGGTTGTTCTGCGTATTAAGCAGGAAATGGAAAAGGTCGGTTTCGACAAGGTTGAGATTGATCCTATGGGCAATGTGCTCGGCTATGTTGGACATGGCCCTCATCTGATCGCAATGGATGCACATATTGACACCGTTGGCGTAGGTAATATCAAGAACTGGACGTTCGATCCTTATCTGGGTATGGAAGATGATGAAGTCATCGGCGGACGCGGCGCTTCTGACCAAGAAGGCGGTATGGCTTCTATGGTTTATGCCGGTAAAATCATCAAGGATTTGGGCTTAGAAGACCAATACACCTTGTTGGTAACCGGTACTGTTCAGGAAGAAGATTGCGACGGCTTGTGCTGGCAGTACATTATCGAGCAGTCTAAGATTCGTCCTGAGTTTGTAGTAAGTACAGAGCCAACAGATTGCCAGATTTATCGTGGACAACGTGGCCGTATGGAAATCCGTATTGATGTACAAGGCCGCAGCTGTCACGGTTCTGCACCAGAGCGTGGCGACAACGCTATTTTCAAAATGGCTCCCATCCTTATGGATCTGCAGAAATTAGCCGGTAATTTGGGCTATGACGAGTTCTTGGGCAAGGGAACGCTGACTGTTTCTGAAATCTTCTTTACCTCTCCTAGCCGTTGTGCTGTAGCAGATAGTTGTGCAGTTTCTATCGATCGCCGTTTGACATGGGGCGAGACATGGGAAGGTGCTTTGGAAGAGATCCGCTCATTGCCTTCTGTTAAAGCAGTGAATGCAGCTGTTTCTATGTACAGCTACGATCGTCCAGCTTACACCGGTTTGGTTTATCCAACCGAGTGCTACTTCCCAACCTGGAAAACACCGGAAGATCACTTTGCAGTTAAAGTATTGGACGTTGCTTATCAAGGTTTGTTCAAGAGCAAGCCAGTTGTTGATAAATGGACTTTCTCTACCAACGGTGTTTCCATCATGGGTCGTCACGGTATTCCTGTTGTAGGCTTTGGCCCAGGGAAAGAGCCTGAAGCTCATGCTCCTAATGAGAAAACCTGGAAAGAGCATTTAGTGAAATGTGCTGCAATGTATGCAGCTGTTCCACTGGCTTATATGGCACAGTTGGGCAAATAAAAGTCATGCATGACTAGAAAACCTGAGGGAGGTCCTTGGCCTTTCTCAGGTTTTTAGATGGATTATTCTCACAGGGTAAAATGAAAATACTTCTTCGTAGTGGTACGCTCGCTCATGCACATGGACTGCAATCGGCTGATATCCTGATTGAAAATGGCCGGATTGCTGCAGTTGGGGAGAATCTTCAGGCAGATAATGGCACTGAAGTCGTCGATGTGAATGGGTGCTACGTTTTGCCTGGCGGCATTGACGTACATACGCACTTCAATATTGATGTGGGTATTGCTCGAAGTTGTGATGATTTTTTCTCAGGTACGGTTGCGGCTGCTTGTGGCGGCACAACAACGATTATTGATCACATGGGCTTTGGGCCCAAGGGATGTAGTCTCCATCATCAGTTAGACCTTTACCATCAGTACGCTGCGGGTAAGGCAGTGATTGACTACAGCTTTCATGGCGTTATTCAGCATATAGATGAAGCAGTTCTCAAAGAGATCGGTAGCATGGTCCGGGAAGAGGGGATCAGTAGTTTCAAGCTTTATCTAACTTATGGTTATAAACTGGACGATTCAGAAGTGTTGCGTGCGTTGGAGCAGCTTGGCCAAGACGGTGCACTAACGACTGTTCATCCTGAAAATGACGCGGCGATTCGTTGGAAGAAGGCTCAATTAGCCAAGGCGGGGCAAAAGCGTCCGATTGCACATGCACAGAGCCGGCCATTAGAGTGTGAGGCTGAGGCTGTTGCTCGAATGATTAATTTAGCCAAGCTTGCTGGAGAAGCGCCGCTTTATATCGTCCATCTTTCAAATGGATTGGGTTTGGATTATTGCCGTATTGCAAGGCAGGCAGGCCAGGCCGTGTGGGTGGAAACATGCCCACAATATTTGTTGCTCGATGATTCCTGTTATTTGCGTGAAGATGGTTTGAAATTTATTTTAAGCCCGCCGCTGCGCCCTGAAAGCGAAAAAGAAAAGCTTTGGCAGGGGCTGATAGATGGGAGCATTGATTGCGTGGCAACAGACCATTGCACCTTCCCGTATAAGCAGCGCGTAGAAATGGCGGCGGACGATTTTACCCGATGCCCCAATGGGTTGCCGGGCGTGGAGAACAGGATGCTTTTGCTCCTTTCAGAGGGGTTTATGAAAGGGCGTTTATCTTTGCCTGAAGTGGTACGTCTGACCAGTACCCGGCCCGCACAGCTTTTTGGCATTTGGCCACAGAAGGGGCAACTGGCTGTAGGGGCTGATGCGGATATCGTTGTATTCGATCCTCGTCAGCAGACAAGGATTCAGCATAAAGATTTACATGACCGCGCAGATTATTCTCCTTACGAGGGGCATGTCTGTGAGGGCAAGCTTTTAATGACGTTTAGTCGTGGAGTATTAGTTGCAAAAGACGGCCAGTTCATTGGGCCAGAAGGACATGGAGCGTTTCTGTTTCGAAAGTCATTTTCTCGGAACGCATAGGGTTTTTAAGTCACACGTCAGAACAGAAGGAGTATTTTAATGGGTAAAAAAATTGTATTAGCTTTGGGTGGAAATGCACTGGGAGATAGCTTGGCTGAGCAGATGGTTGCTGTTCAGAAAACATCCAGTGCAATTGTGGACTTGATTGAGCAAGGGCATGATGTAGTGCTTACGCATGGTAATGGTCCGCAAGTGGGCATGATTAACCTGGCGTTCGAAGCCGCATCCAAAACCGATGCACATTCCCCTGTTTTACCGATGTCTGTTTGTGTTGCCTTGAGCCAAGGGTACATTGGCTATGATCTTCAAAATGCATTGCGTGAAGAGTTGCTAAGCAGAGGCTTGACCAAGCCGGTTGTAACTTTGGTTACACAGGTTGTTGTGGATGAGAATGATCCTGCCTTCAAAAATCCAACGAAGCCAATTGGTTCTTTCTTCAGTGAAGAAGAGGCTAAGGCTTTGGTCGCAAAAGGCGCAACCATGATTGAAGACTCTGGCCGGGGTTATCGTCGTGTAGTGGCTTCTCCAAAGCCTGTTGATATTGTAGAAAAAGAAACGGTTCAAGCTTTGCTCAAAGCTGGGCAAGTCGTGATTACTGTGGGCGGAGGCGGAATTCCTGTTATTGCTCAGGGTAAACATTTGAAAGGGGCCAGTGCCGTTATTGACAAAGACTGGGCTAGTTCAAAATTGGCAGAGATGATTGATGCTGATATGTTGATTATTCTGACTGCCGTTGAAAAAGTCGCTGTAAATTTTGGTAAGCCCAATGAGCGTTGGTTAGACAAAATGAGTGTAGCTGAAGCTAAAACGCTGATTGATGAAGGGCATTTTGCAAAAGGGTCTATGCTACCTAAGGTTGAGGCAGCGCTTTCTTTTGCAGCTTCAAAGCCGGGTCGTAAGGCTTTGATTACCATGCTGAGCAAAGCTAAAGAAGGTATTGAAGGTAAGACCGGTACTTTAGTAGGCTAAGCGGGTTGTTTGTTTAGAGATAGTGTAGCTGCCCTTATTGGGCAGCTATTTTTTTGTTTTTGCTGTAAAGCAGCTCTCTACGTTAGAGGCGTTACATTTAAAGCGGAAAGTAAAAAAGGCGGGAATCCCGCCTTTTTTTGATGCTTGTTAGCCCAAGGGCAAACTAGAAGTGATATTCGAGTCGGAACATTGGGGTTCTAGCAAAAGCACCACCTCCGGCAGGTCCCGTGTGGTCATTACCGAATTTGTTATGCCAGAATTGATATTCTAAGCCAGCTTTTAATGTGTTTTTATTTAAGCCCAAAGGTTGGCCAAAGTCGTACATGATTTGCATGTCGATATTGGTTTCTGGCCTTGTGCTTCCGCCAAACTCATTTCTGCCTTTTGAAGCTATAAAGTTTGCATACCCTTCAAAGGACAAAGGGACTGGGCCGATGTTAAAAGGAATGGCCCATGAGGTGGTGAGCATAGGGTGGACATCGTAGCTGTAGCGTGGTGTGCTGATGTCTGTGAACTTGTTCTGAGGCGCGTTGCTTTCCCACAGGGCGAGGATACTGATGTTCCAGAACCCGGGCACATCCATCATAATGGTTGGACCGAGTACAAGCATACGTTTTTCTGAGTTGTAGCCAGCATCGTTTTTCACGTTAAAGTCAAAACCGGCTGTTACGCCATATCCGCGAATAGGACCCCATTTAAGATCTGCGCCGGAGACTTTGCCAATGTCGAGAGTGTGGCGATAAACTACGTACACCTCATGAGCGCCGTTGGATGACGTGGGAGAGAGTGGATCTTTGTCATCTGATAGCAGAAGGTCTGCATTAAAAAAATTAGTGCCGTATTTATAACCGCTGGCATGGGTGAGGTTGAAAATATTTTTTGAAATATCTTCAGAGTTGTACGGTTCTGCGAATTTTGTTCCGTAACGATACCCGATTGATGTATCGCTCCAATCAGCACCTACCGCAATGGAGGCACATCCAAGTAGGCCCAATAGGAGAGGAATCTGACGAATGCGCATGGTATGACACTCCTTTTAAGTTTGCTAAAAACTTCAGAACAAGCAAATAGGGCATACATATTTATTGAAAATAAACTTGCATGCAGGTTGGTAAAAACGTAAAGCTTTTAGAACACAATGAACAGCAAAAAACAAAACGAATAAATAGTACAAACCTAGCATCTACAATTAATTTGAGGCATTTGATTTAGTAGTTTTTAAGCCTCCTTGAGAATATTTCGCTCTTTGGTCTGAAAATAGTTGAAAAAGACTTAAAGGAAATGAATGTAATAGATGCTAACAAAATACCCGACCCAGTAAAAGGGTAAATCATGTATGAGGGGTTCTTTTTGATGCTATTAGTTAACCGTGGCATTATTGTCGTTTTATTTGAATTACCTACGGCGGAAAGGGTATGAAGGTTTTTTGTAATGCTTAGATCGTTGAAGGCGGATGTCATTGAGGCAGGGGAAATGCCTGTATTTTGAGCAAAAATGTTGTAAGAAAGTGTACTCAGAGATTTGCCTAGAAGTGCTTTCAGGGGGGCTGCCTTGAAATTATTGAGCAAATTTTTAGGCTCTATTCTGTTTTTATTTGCGCTAAGGCCTATATTCATTGCAGCCGGTAGCAGGATATGAACCCATTTTGTTAGCCAATTCGTAACCGGGGCAATCCAAAAATTAACGCTGGTAAACTGCTTAAGCAGCTTGCAAAAGGAACCAATAGCCTTATATATAAGAAGGCAGACTGCGGCTATGTTTGTTTTACGTATGATTAAAATCCATTGAACCGCAGGAAGACGCAGCAGATGCTGCAGAAAACCGGCATGGAGATTGTTTTGGATTGATTGTGAATTCATCATGCATTTTTCCAGAGATAAACTTGCATTTACGCCTTTTCGCGAAATTCTCTGTGGATGCACGCAAATGCCATGCCAGCCTGTGTGCTTTTAAAAAATACGCTGGTCGGTGAAGGTTGGCTTGCAAGTATCAAATTGATAAAACGAAGTCTGTAACAATTTGTCTCAAAGTGATAAGTGGTGATACTGATTTGATAGGGACTGTTGCGGGTAATAGTAAAGGTTTGGGTATTTCAAAATATTTAATAGCGCTTTGAAAGAGGTGCGACGGTTCTGCGTGGCTTGTATCTGTAAGCGGAGGCTGGCGCTTTGGGATAAAAGTGGCGGAGATCTCAAAAAAGAAATTTTTTGGCCTGATTGTTGCTATGTATTCCACAGAGGGGCGTCCTCATTATTTGGCAATATGCAGGGGTCGCCCGGATTTTGCGCAATAGCTAAAAAAGGAGAAATACTATGGGGGATATCATGCGCCCTGTGCCGTTTGAAGGACTGTTAAATAGAATCGCTGATGAGTTTGCTCAAAGCCGCTCGGTGTTTGGCATCCCTGAGGGCGTGTTTTATCGTAAAGCTGATGAGCGCAAGATTCGGGTGTTTGGGGAAAGTTGTGAAACCCCCGTCGGTCCGGCTGCAGGCCCTCATACGCAGTTGACGCAAAATATCGTAGCTTCATGGCTCACGGGCGGGCGCTTCATTGAGCTCAAAACCGTTCAGATCATGGATCGTTTGGAAATTGAAAAGCCTTGTATTGACGCTGAAGACGAGTGCTACAACACAGAATGGTCGACAGAGTTTACGCTGCCCAAGGCTTTTGATGAATACTTAAAAGCTTGGTTCCTGCTCCATGTGATGGAAGAGGTTCTGGATCCACGTAAAGACGGTGAGGCAAAATCCTTTGTCTTTAATATGAGCGTTGGATATAACCTTGCTGGTATTAAAGAAGTGCCCATGCAGACCTTCATCGATAGCATGATTGATGCTGCAAATCATCCAAAATTCAAGCAATATCAAAATGTATTGCGCCAATGGTTGCAGAATGATGACCATTTGCGTCGTTTGGGCTGCTTAGATAAAAAAGCTCGCCTCTTAGCTTTGGTAGATCAGATTCCTAGCAAGTTGGTTCATGGTGTGACGCTTTCAACCATGCACGGTTGCCCACCAAACGAAATTGAAGCAATTTGCCGCTATATGCTGGAAGAAAAATCGCTCAATACATTCGTTAAACTCAATCCAACGCTGCTTGGCTTCAAACGCGTACGTGAGATTCTGGATACCTGTGGCTTTGACTACTTGGGCTTAAAAGAAGAGTCTTTCGATCACGACCTTAAGCTTGATCAAGCTAAAGCCATGTTGCGTCGTTTGATGGACTTGGGTAAAGAGAAAAAACTCAGCTTTGGCGTGAAGCTCACCAATACTCTAGGCTCTATTAACAACAAAGGGGCTTTGCCGGGCGAGGAAATGTACATGTCTGGCCGGGCGCTGTTCCCGCTCTCTATTAACGTTGCAGCCGTGCTGTCTCGTGAGTTTAACGGCACATTACCCATCTCTTATTCTGGTGGTGCAAGCAAGTTTAATATTCGTGAGATTTTTGACACGGGTATTCGCCCCATCACCATGGCAACAGACCTGCTCAAGCCCGGTGGCTACTTGCGCATGCTCGATTGCATGAAAGAGTTGGATGCTTCCACCGCTTGGGAAATGAATCAAGTTGATGTCGCTAAGCTAGAGGCTTTGGCTGCTAAGGCTGTTTCTGCTGAGTATACGCAAAAACATTGGCGTTCAGACGACCGTATCGATGCCGGTGGTCCTCTGCCTTTAACCGATTGTTATGTTGCACCTTGCGTCACCGCTTGTGCGATTCACCAAGATATTCCAGAGTACATCCGTCTCTTGGGCGAAGGCCGTTACGTTGATGCTTTGGAAGTTATTTATCAGCGCAATGCTTTGCCGGGCATTACGGGTCACATTTGCGACCATCAGTGCCAGTACAACTGTACACGTCTGGATTACGATGAGTCACTCCGGATTCGTGAGCTTAAGAAGGTTGCTGTTGAGAAAGGCTTTGAAGAGTACAAGCGCCGCTGGCATAAGCCTGCTGGCACCGGTGATCGTCACCCCGTTGCCGTGTTGGGCGCAGGGCCGGCTGGTTTAGCAGCGGGTTATTTCCTGGCTAGGGCCGGGCACCCCGTCACGATTTTTGAGCGTGAAGCCAATGCGGGTGGTGTTGTTAAGAACATCATTCCACGTTTCAGAATTCCGGCAGAGCTGATTGAGCAAGACATCAAATTCATCGCCGATCACGGTGTGAAGTTTGAATATGGCTGCAACCCCGGCCTGACGGTAGATCAGCTCAAGAAAATGGGCTTTGAATACGTATTGCTGGGTGTTGGAACGGACAAAAACAGCGGCATTGAGCTGGGTGGCGACAATCAGAAACGCTTCAAGTCACTCGACTTCCTGCGTCAGTTCGGTCAAGGCAAGATTCAGTCATTGGGTGAGCATGTGGCCATTGTCGGCGCAGGTAATACTGCTATGGACTGTGCCCGGGCTGCCCTCAAAGTACCTGGTGTGAAGAAGGCAACGATTGTTTATCGCCGCACCGTTAAAGAAATGCCAGCTTATCGTGAAGAGTACGAAGAAGCCGTTGAGGATGGCGTACAGTTCCGCTTCCTGACCAATCCAGAAGCGTTCAATAGCGACGGTTCTTTGGTTTGCAGAGTGATGAAGCTCGGTGAGCCTGATGAGAAAGGTCGTCGCCGTCCTGTTCAAACAGATGAGACGGTTACGCTGAAAGTTGATGCGCTGATTACCGCAATTGGCGAGCAGGTTGATGGCGATTTGCTCAAGGCGATCGGTGTGCCGGTTGATCAAAAAGGCTGGCCACAAGTGAATGTCAAAACGGGTGAAACCAGCCGTGAGAATGTCTTCTTGATTGGTGACGTTCAAAAAGGACCTTCCAGCATCGTTTCTGCTATTGGTGATGCACGTCGGGCAACAGATGCCATCATCGCTCGCGAAAATCTAAAGAGCCACCATGGCGACAAGTACTGGCTCAATACCAACCCAAGCGATATTTATGCACGTAAGGGTGAAGTGGTCGTACGTCTGGTTAAGAAAGATGACCGGGATGCGTTTGTTAAACAAGAGGCTTCACGTTGCTTGGAATGTAACTACGTCTGTAGCAAGTGCGTGGATGTATGCCCGAACCGTGCCAATATCTCTATCCCAGTGCCCGGCTTTAAAGACCGTTATCAAACACTGCACATTGATGCGTACTGTAATGAGTGTGGCAACTGTGCGCAGTTCTGCCCATGGCAGGGTCGTCCGTACAAAGACAAAGTGACCATCTTCAATCTGCCGCAGGACTTTACTAACAGTACCAACCCCGGCTTTTTGGTAGAAGGCTCTAAAGTCACCATGCGTCATGATGGCAAGGTACATACCACCACGATAGATGAGAAGGGTGAGGTAGGTAGCGTGCCTGCTGAGTTTGGCGATCTGACCCGCATCATGCAATACGTTAAGCTTCACCACGGCTACTTGCTCACATCTGTGGAGGAATAATTGATGTTGATTTTGAAAAACGTCACTGCTGTTCAGTTTGAACCTGCTAAAGTTGAGCGCGGTGTAGATATTGCTGTCGAGGGCGCTGTGATTAAGGAAGTTGGCAAGAATTTATCTGCCAAATATCCGCAGGCACAGCTCAAAGAGATGAACGGTAAAGTGGTGATGCCCGGCATTGTGTGTGCGCACAATCACTTTTACTCAGGTTTGGCGCGCGGCATCATGGCCAACATCAAGCCTTGTCCTAATTTTATCTCTACGCTGAAAAACCTTTGGTGGCGTTTAGACCGGGCTTTGGACGAAGAGTCGCTTTATTACAGTGGCTTGGTCTGTTCTTTGGAGGCAATCAAGAGTGGTTGTACTTCAGTCATTGACCACCATGCCTCTCCAAGCTACATCGCAGGCTCTTTGAATACCCTGAGAAAGGGTTTTCTCAAGGCCGGCCTGCGCGGCATGACTTGTTATGAAACTACCCACCGCAACGGCGCAGAGGCAGAGCTTCGCGCTGGCGTGGATGAGAATATTGCCTTTGCTAAGCAGATTGATGCGGCAAAAGCGAAGGGGGAAGAACCCTATCTCGTTGAGGCTCATAT
>RRZU010207361.1_pt1 | contig 26968 bp, 30 predicted proteins | sample 2165561 | NCBI WGS metagenome assembly RRZU01 (sample SAMN10456909, study PRJNA506462) | wastewater metagenome | isolation source: wastewater sludge | place: USA: Moscow, Idaho | reverse complement strand
GCCGCGCCCATGCCGCCGGCGATGGCGCCGGCGGTGTACTCCTCGGGATTCGCGCCCCACGTCTTCCAGGCTCGCGCCGCCTGCCAGGCGCCGAGGGCGGCCACGGCGCCGTACAGCGCAGCGAGGCCGGTCTCTTGACCCAGGGTGGCCAGGCCGATGAGCAGCGCCCAGCCGATGCCCAGGCGCACCTTCGGGCCGTTGATGTCGTAGGTGATGAGAAAGCGCGTGGGCGGGCGCGACCGCATCTTGTTGATGCGGCGCTGCTTGCGGGTGGGCTTCTTGACCTTGCCCGACCTGGTGACGCGGGTCCCAGGCGGCGCGCCCGGCGGCGGCGCCGGCCGGGCAGACCGCGTCGATCCCGTGCCCTTCGTCGCCTTCGTCGCCTTCGTGGCCTTCGTGGCCTGTGCCGCCTTCGGCGAGGTCGCGGCCTTGGTGGCCTTGGTGGGTTCGGCCATCACGCCGAGCCGCCGCTGACCGGCGGCAGCACCGCCACCTCGTCGTCGGGCCCCACCGCTTCAGCACCGACCACGGGCTCGCCGTTCAGCCACACGCGGCTGTCGGCCAACACCGCGGCGAACCGCTCGCCGTGGCGCTCGGTCGCAGCAGCCAGCACCTCGGCCACCGTCGCGCCGGGAACGTCCTCGCGACCCGTGCCCGCGGCCTCACGGGCGGCGGCGAAGAGGCGGAGCACGGCCACGCGTTCTACCGCACCCGGCGAATCGTCGGACAATCCATGCTCGGACGAGCGTAGGTGCTGGCGGCCGGTACCTTCGATCCATGCTGCGATTGCTGCTGGTCCGCCACGGCCAGTCCGAGTGGAACGCCGACGGTCGTTGGCAGGGCCAGGCCGACCCACCGCTGTCCGACCTCGGCCGCCGCCAGGCGCTGGTTGCGGGCGCCGCCATCGGCGCGGTCGACGCCGTCGTCGCCTCACCCCTCGAGCGGGCGTTCCTCACCGCCAGCGCCATCAGCGAATCGGTGGGGGTGGGCCCTGTGCTCGTCGACGCCGACCTCATGGAGCGCCACGCCGGCGACTGGCAGGGCCTCAATCGGGCCCAGATCGACGAGCAGTACCCCGGCTACCTCGACGACAAGGGCGACGACCGCCGCCGTCCGCCGGGCTGGGAGCACGACGACGTGCTCCTCGAGCGGGTGCTGCGCGCCATCGACCGCATCGCCACCGACCTCGCCGGCGCCGACGACGTGGTCGTGGTCACCCACGGCGGCGTGATCTACGCGGTGGAACGCCACCTCGGTGCGGGCTTCGAGCGCATCCCCAACCTCGGAGCCCGCTGGGTGGCGATCGACGAGGGCGGCCGCCTCAGCCTGGGCGAGCGCCTACTGCTGATCGACCCCGACGAGGTGCTGGTCACCAACCCCGGCCAGATCTAGGGCGGCGGCCCGTCGTCGTCACCGGCCCCGTCGTCGGTGAGCACGTCGTCGGTGAGCACGTCGTCGGCGCCGGTGGACTCGTCGTCGGTGGGCGCCGCCAGCGCCTCGAAGCGTGGGGCGGTGCCGGGGAGGGTGGTCGCCAGCGGGTGGTCGGGGCACCGGCGGGCCACGGGATCGGCCTCGAGCACGTCGTCGGCGAGGTCCGCGGTGCACACCTCACAGGTGCCGTAGGCCCCGTCGTCGAGACGCCGAAGCGCGAGGTCCACCGCGTCGAGGTCGGTGGCCATGGCGTCGAGGTCGACCTCGAGGGCGGCGCCGTCCACGATGGCCTGGGCGGCGAGCACGACGCCCGCCTCGGCATCGGACACATCGGGGCGCATCGGGTCGTCCACCCCGTCAGACTAGGGGCCATGACCGACGCCCTCGCCCATCCGGATCGCCGCGCCGAGTGGGACGCGCTGCGCGACGCGCACCTGCGCGCCCGGGAGCACCGCCCGCCCACCACCGCCCGCGGCGTCCACCACGTCGCCCTGCTCTGCCAGGACGTCGAGCGGACCATCGACTTCTACCAGGGCCTCCTCGAGTTCCCGTTGACCGACCTGTTCCAGAACCGGGACTACAAGGGCAGCACCCACTTCTTCTTCGACATCGGCAACGGCAACACCATCGCCTTCTTCGACTTCCCCGGCCTCGACCTCGGCCCCTACGCCGAGGTGCTCGGCGGCCTGCACCACCTGGCCATCTCGGTCGAGCCCGCGAACTGGGACCGCCTCAAGGCCAAGCTCGACGACGCCGGCATCCCGTACCAGCACATCAGCGGCACGAGCATCTACTTCAACGACCCCGACGGCGCCCGCCTCGAGCTCATCAGCGACCCCCTCGGCCACATGTACGGCGCCGACGTCCTCTGACCCCTCCCCGGCACGCCCGTCTCCGAAATATCTTGGTGAGAAACCCCCGAATACGGGGTTTCTCACCAAGATATTCTCGCCGTTGAGCATTTTCTGGACATTTTCGATACTTTTCGGTGCAGTTGGCCGATGCGAACGACCACGCACGCCGACGACGTGCTCGCCGAGATCGGGGCCGGCCAGTACGGCGCCTTCCACCGGGGCCAGGCCCTCGACGTCGGGCTGACCCGACGCCAGCTCGACGGCCGCATCGCCGCCGGCCGCGTCCTGCGGCGCGACCACAACGTCTACGTGTTCGCGGGGGTGCCACCGAGCCCGGAGCAGGCGCTCATGGTGGCGGTCCTGGCGAGCGGCGGAGCGGCGTCGCACCGGTCGGCGGCATGGTTGGAGGACCTCATCATCGGCCACCCGCCGCGCCCTGAGATCACCATCCCGCCGAACCGCAACTATCGAGCCGCCGGGGTGGTGGTCCGCCGTCAACAGGACGTGGGCCCCGAGAACCTGACCGTGGTGCGGGGCATCCGCTGCACCGACGTTCGGGAGACCCTGCTGAGCCTCGGCACCGCCGTACCCCAGGCCCTCCACGAGCGCGCCCTCGACCGGGCGCTGAACCGAGGTCTGGTCGAGTACGACGATCTCGTCTCGTACTACTTCAGCAAGGCCCGCCAGGGTCGCAATGGCTGCGGGAAGCTCCACGAGCTGTTCTGCCTGCGCGACCCCGAGATGCCGCCCGCGGCCAGCGACCTCGAGACCCTCCTCATGCGGGTGATCCGAGACCACGGCCTGCCCATCCCCGACCGCCAGGTACCGGTGACCATCGGGGACCGCCACGTCCGCTTCGACCTGGCCTACCCCGAGCCCATGATCGCCCTCGAAGGCGACGGCTTCGGGATCCACACCCTGCGCGGCATGTTCGAGACTGATCGGTCCCGCCACAACGCCGTGACCCTCGCCGGCTGGCTGACCGTGCACTTCACCTGGCGGATGATCGTCCACGATCCGGCGTACATCGTCGCCACCGTCACCGCGGCCCTGCGCAGTCGTGATTTCTCTTGGTGAGAAACCCCCGAATGGGGGGTTTCTCACCAAGAAATCCAGGGGGTTGGTGGTGTGGTTGAATCTCGCGCCATGCGAGCTGCCGTGCTGGAGACGCCGAACGAACCGCTGGTCGTGGGCGAGGTGGACATCGAGGATCCCCGTGCCGGCGAGGTGGCGGTGCGGGTGCACGCCTGCGGCGTGTGCCACTCGGACCTGAGCGGGGTGAACGGCACCTTCCCCATGCCGCTGCCCGTCGTGCTCGGCCACGAGGCCGCCGGCGTGGTCGAGGCCGTCGGCCCGGGTGTCACCCGGCTGGCGGTCGGCGACCACGTGGTGCTGACGCCGTCGCCCGCCTGCGGCCACTGCTACTGGTGCGTCCGGGGCGAGCACGCCATCTGTGCCGACCTCATCGGACTGTTCACGGCCACCTTCCCCGACGGCTCGACCCGGCTGTCCCGCGGCGGCGAGACCGTCTACCGCGGCCTGAACGTGGGCGCCTTCGCCGAGACCGTCATCACCCAGGAGGCAGGGGCCATCAAGATCGACGAGGACGTCCCCCTCGAGGTCGCCTGCGTGGTGGGCTGTGCGGTCCAGACCGGCGTGGGCGCGGTGCTGAACACCGCCAAGGTGCCGGAAGGCGCCACCGTCCTGGTCATGGGCCTCGGCGGGGTCGGCCTGTCCGTGGTACAGGGCGCCCGCCTGGCGGCCGCCGCCCGCGTCATCGCCGTCGACCCGCTGGCCGAGCGACGCGAGACCGCGCTGCGCCTCGGGGCGACCGACGTGCTCGACCCGACCGAGAGCGACGTCGTCGCGGCGGCGCTCGACCTGACCGGCGTGGGCGTCGACTACGCGTTCGAAGCCGCCGGCAAGGGCGCCCTCGCTGCGGCGTGCGTGAACGCCACCCGGTCCGGCGGCACGACCGTGCTCGTCGGCGCGCCGGGCCTCGAAGAGAACCTCGAGCTCGGCCCCGCCGTCATCTTCGGCTCGTCCGAGAAGAAGCTGCTCGGCTGCATCCTCGGCAGCTCGCATGCCCCTCGCGACCTGCCCCGCTACCTCGACCTCTGGCGGGCGGGGCGTCTCGACCTCGAGGCGCTGATCACGGGGACCCGGCCACTCGACGAGATCAACGAGGCCTTCGCCGACCTCACCGCCGGCACCGGCGTGCGCACCGTCCTGACCATCTGAGCGATCTGTGCAGCGACCGCCGGCGGGTCGCTCACCCGACGCACCACCGGCCGAGGAGCGCCGGCAGCTCGGCCATGTCCTCGGCCGGTCGGGCGCCATCCCGGCACGTGCGAGACCCTCGTGCCCGCCCTTCCCGGCGGACCGGGGCTAGCGTCGGTCCATGGAACGCACCTCACGCGGCGCCGTCCCCGGGCGCCTCCTCATCCTCGCCCTGGTCGCTGCGCTGGCCCTCGCCGGGTGCGGCGGCGACGGCGACGACCCCACCACGACCACGACAGCGGGCGGCGACCGCACCACGACCACGAGCGACGGTGGGGCGACGACCACCGCGCCGGCAGACGACGCGTCGACGAACACGACGGCGGCTACGAACGCGGCCGGCGCCGCTGCGCTCGACGACGTGGCCTCCCAGTTGGGGGATGCCGACCTCGGGTGCGACGAGGTGGAGGGCCAGCGGGCCGCCGACGGCGCGCAGGGCGCGGCCCAGTGCGACCTCGCCACCGAGAACCCCGCCTACCTGTACACCTTCGACGACAACGATCAGCGCGATGCCTTCATCGACGGCGGCGGGGTCATCGACTGCACCTTCATCTTCGGCAGCGGCATCACCTTCGACTACGTGGTGGCCGATGGCGTCATCATCCGCCCCGAGGACAACACCGACGCCGACGCCCTTGCCGACGCCCTCGACGGTGAGGTGCGCACCATCAGTTGCGAGCTGCCCGACGAGGGCTGAGCGTCACGGCACCGCAGGTCTTCGCGCCACGGTGCCCCCGGTGGGATTCGAACCCACGATCTTCGGATTAAAAGTCCGCTGCCTTGACCAGCTTGGCTACGGGGGCCGGGTCTGGAGCGTAGGCGCCGCCGCCATCACCGCCGCGGCTCAGCCCCTCGGCGGAGTCTGCGCCAGCTCTGTCGGCCTCCTCATCGATCACGGACAGCTCTCGCTGGGCGCTGCCGCTACGCCTGGTGAGCCGAACCGGCCACGGCGGTGGCCTTGATGCTCACGAGCATCGGGGGCAGCAGGAATCCCGATACCTCCACAAGCGTGCTTGTCGGGAGGCCATCGATCCCGAAGAACTCGCGTCGATGAATCGCTGCTGCAGCGGTGTACGAGACGATGTCGGAAACGAACACGGTGACCTCGACGAGATCCGCGAACGAGCACGAGAAGTGCTCGAGGGTGCTGGTCAGGTTCACGTACACCTGCCGGAGTTGGCCGGCCATGTCGTCGGCGAAGGTCAGCGAGTCGTCACAACCAGGCGTGTTTGCAACCCAGATCGTGTCGCCGACTCGAACGGCCTGTGCGTAGCCGAAGTGCTCTTGCTGGCCCTCAATGATCTCAAATGTCTCACGATGCATGTTGCTCCTCCTAGCTGGATCTGTCACGTCGTTGTGCGGCGGGTCCGCAGGTAGCTCACGGCGAGAACGACCAGAGCGATCACGAAGCCGAAGCGGGACGGTGCACGCCCCCCCGACCGTACGCCGAGGTCGTCGACGGCCTCACCTACAGCTGGCCGAGGGCTCGCTCGGTCGGCCGGCTCGACGCCGCCGAGCGCACCGCCGCCGACGTCCAGACCTGTGCGACCTGGGGTTGGCGACGGTCTAGCCCCCGGAGGGTCAAGGAGCACCGATGGTGGGCGCCACCGAGGTCAGGTGCTCGGAGCAGGCGGCGATCTGATCGGCCTCGTCCGGGTTCGCCGTCGTCAGGTCCACCGATGATGCGACCAACTCGCTGGCGTCGGCGGTCAGCAGATCGGCCTGGCCGCCGGCACTCGGGTCGTCGATGATCGCTTGAATCTCCTCGGCCAATGCATCGGCGTCGGCGCAGTACTGGGCCACGGCGGTGCTGGCGTCGGCGTAGGCCGCCGAGGTCTCGCCGTCCCCCGTCGCTGTCGCGTCGACACACGCTGCGTCGAAGTTGGCGACGAGCTCGTCGACGGTGCCGTCCTCGAAGGCAGAGAAGTCGCCGGTCTCCACGGCACCGAGCGCGGTCTCGACGAAGGTCCGGGCGTCGTCCGCGACCGCCGGCGGGGCGGCCTCCTCCAGCCCGGTCAGGGTGTCGTCGAGCTCCGTGAAGACCTCGACCGCCGCCTCCGGCGAGTCGATGGCTGCGGTCTCCTGCTCGATGGTGGCGCCGAGGGCGCAGAAGGCGTCGAGGTCACCGGGCGACTGTGGTCGTCGGCGCGGTGGTGGGCGTGTCCTCCGGTGCGCTCGCGGTGTCCGCGTCGCTGCCGCAGGCGCCCAGTGCGAGCACCAGGACCAGGGAGGTCGCGGCGAGCGACCGTCTTGGGTTCGTCTTCATCGGGGACGTTCTCCTCAGGAGGTGGATCGACGGGTGGTCGCGTCGATCGTCCGCCACGAGGAGGGACCACGCATCGGTGCCCGCCCGGGAACCTCCTCGGGGCTAACCCTGGGCTAACCCTGATCCGGCTGCCCGCCGTCGAGCCAGGTGAGCACCGCCAGCACCCGACGGTGGTCGTCGGGCGCCGGCAGCAGGTCCAGCTTCGTGAAGATCGAGGAGATGTGGCTCTCCACGGTCTTGGCGTTGAGCACGAGCCGCTCGCTGATCGCAGCGTTCGAACGACCCTCTGCCATCAGTGCCAGGACCTCCCGCTCGCGAGCGGTCAGGGCGGCCAGCGGGCGGGCCGACGCCCGGCGACCCAGCAGGTGGGAGACCACGGTGGGGTCGAGCACCGTGCCCCCCTGGGCCACCGTCTGGAGGGCACCGACCAGGGTGGCGACATCGAGCACCCGATCCTTCAGCAGGTAGCCGAAGCCCTCGGGGCTCTGGCGGGCGAGCTGCGTGGCGAACCGGCTCTCCAGGGACTGCGAGAGCAGGAGCAGGCCGAGGTCGGGCCGAGCAGCGCGGAGCCGAACCGCCGCCTCTGCCCCTTCGTGGGTGAAGCTCGGCGGCATGCGGATGTCGATGAGGGCCACGTCGGGCCGATGCTCCTCGACCGCTCGCTCGAGCGCCGGCGCATCGCCGACCTGGGCGCAGACCTCGACACCGGCTTCCACGAGCAACCGGGACAGGCCCTCGCGGAGCAGCACCGAGTCGTCCGCGATCACGGTTCGCACGGCAACCACACCTCGACCTTGGTGCCACCGACCACGTCGGCGATCGTGATGTCGCCGCCGAGCGCCTCCACCCGGTCCCGCAGGCCCTGCAACCCGTCGCCCAGGGGATCGGCGCCGCCGCCGGCGTCGTCGGTGACGGCGAAGTGGAGGCGACCGTCGGCGACCGCCACGTCCACGATGATCACCGCCGGCGAACCGTGTTTGAGGGCGTTGCTGGTGGCTTCGAGGATCACGAACCACGCCGTCTCTTCGATGTCCGGGCCGACGCGCACCTCGGGGCAGTGGATCACGACCGGCACGGGCGTCCGGCTCGCGAGCTCGTCGAGGGCTCCGCTCAGGCCGGCATCGACGAGGACGGCGGGGCGCAGGCCGTTGGCGAGGGAGCGCAGCTCCTCCACCGAGGCCCGGGCCTGATCGATCCCCCGGTCGACGGCGGCCGCCATGACCTCGGGATCCCCGTTGACCCGAGCGGCCTGCAGGTCGAGGGCCAACCCCAGCAAACGCTGCTGGGCGCCGTCGTGGAGGTCGCGCTCGACCTGACGCCGAACGGCGATCTCAGCCGTGGCCAGGCGGCTCCTGGACCGGCTCACCTCGGCCAGCTCGAGCGCGAGCTCGGCGCGGAGGCGGGTGTTGTCCAACTCGGCGGCCGCCCGGTTGACCACGGCGGTTGCGGTGGCGTCGTCAACGGTGTCGCGGTCATAGGCCACGCGGGCGATCGTGCGCCCGCCTCGCGCCACGTCGAGCGCGTCCGCAGCCGGCGCTGCGTCAGACCCGTCAGCGAAGACCCAACGCTTCCCGGTTTCCACCCAGTACGCGACGGCGACGGTGGGATCCGCGAACGCCAGCCGCAGCACCACCTCGACGTCGATCGACGCCCTCGGCGCCGCCAACTCGCGCTGGACGATGCGCAGCGCCGTGTACCGGCGCCGGTTGAAACGCCGGTCGATGCGGTCCTGGGCGAAGCGCCGGACCGGTGTGGCGACGGCCACCGCCGCCAAGGTGGCCACCGTGATGCCGGCGGCCCCGGCACCGTCGGAGGTGCCGACCTGGGTCGTGGCGCCCACGGCCAGGACGTACACGCCGATCACCGCCACCGTGGCCAGCGCGTAGGCGAGGGTGCGTCCGAGGATCCGGTCCACCTCGTAGAGGTGGTAGCGGGAGATGGACAGTCCGGCCGCGAGGGGGATCACGGCCACGAAGGCTGCGGTCACCGCGAGCAGCAGGCCCGGCCGCTGCATCGCCGAGGCGACGAACGCGGTGGGGACCAGGACCACGATCGGGACCGCTGCGAGCGCGAGCCAGCGCAGGCGCAGCCGCTCCTCGCCGGCGGCCCGTCGGAAGCGAACGACCATCGAGCCCGCAGCGACCAGGATGCCGACGCCGACGAGCAACCCACCCACGGCTCGTAGGGCGTCGATGATCGGTGCACCCGCCTCGAACCCCAGCGGGTTGGCGACCGCGCTGAACGGTGGTTCGACCGGCTGGGTGGAGACCACGGTTGCCGCGAAGGCCAGGAGTCCCCCCGCCGTGGCGACCCAGCCGACCCTTCCCCAGCGCCTCGACAGTGGGTGGCCGGTGGGCGTGAGCTGCAGGATCCATGCCACCAGGACGAACCACGGGATCCACGTGGCGTCGCCCACATGCGCGGCAACGGCTGCCCCGGGCAGCCGCCCGGGCTCCGCGACCGCCCCGAGTGCGGCGTAGGCGTCGATGGCGGCCGCCATCGTGATCGACAGCGACAGCCCGACGAAGAGCCACCCGACCGGGTGCTCGGGTCGGCGCCACACGAGGGACGTGCCCACCACCATGGCGCTGGCGACCCCGGCGGCGAGGATCCAGGTCGCGGCGGACACTCCCACGAGGTCGGAGCGATCGAGGTCGACCAGCTCCCGTGAGCACCAGGCGACGAGGACCGCTCCTGCGAGCAGCAGGAGCCATACCCCGACGAGGACGATCACCCGGGTCCCTCTCGGCCGCGCCCCCACCCGGCACATGCTCGCACGGGCCGCCGGCCCTCGCATCGGGGTCAGCCCGGAGAGCGAACCCGGGCCTGCCCCGATGTCCGAGCGGCCTCCGAGGCGAATGCTGGACCCGTCCATCCACCGACCTCGGAGGCCCCAGCATGGAAACCCGTCACTCGCCTGCCCGCATCGTCGCTGTCATCGGCGTCATCGCCTTCGTGGTCGGGCTCGTCCTCGGCAAGGACCAGGGCGATGCCGAGACGGCCCGGAACACGCTGTCGGCCATCCTGTTGACCATCGGCTTCCTCGCCGTGGTCGGCGGTCTGGTGGCGATGGCGGTGGGCCGCTTCCGACGGCGCAACGCCTGACATCCGTCGCGCCGAGCGACGCTGTCACGTGCCGGCGAGCGCCGCCACGAGCGGGGCGAAGGCCCGGGCGTGGTCGCCGGGCACCACGATGTACGAGTACCCCCAGCGGTCCCGCCGGCGGTTGAGCTCGTCGATGAGCGAGGCCACGTTGCCGATCAGGGTCATGGGCGACGACAACAGCTCCTCACCGTCGGCCGCACCGAAGAGCGGCGCCACCTGGTCGGCGAAGCCCACCGGGTCGTCGGTGAACTCGGCGGCCGCGACCCAGGCGTTGAGCTCGAGGTCGTCGAAGCGGTCGCCGGCGCCCTCGCGGACCCATTCGAGCTTCTGGTCGATGCGATCCGCCTGAGCGTCACGCGCCGCGTCGGTGTCGATCTCGCCCGAGTGGATGGACGGGTTCACGCCCACGATGTCGGCGAACTCGCCGGCGAAGCGCAGGACCCGGGGGGCACCCCCGCCGATGATGACGGGTGGCCCGCCCGGGGTGTGAGGCGCCGGGCTGCCCACCAGGCCGGTGATCTCGTAGTGCTCGCCGGAGAAGTCGACGGGCGCGCCCGACCACAGCGCCCTGAGCACCTTGGCGTGCTCGATCATGCGGTCGACGCGGATGCCGGGGCGGTCCATGGGGATGCCGGTCTGGGTGTAGTCGACGCGCTTCCAGCCGGCGCCGAGACCGACCTCGATGCGACCCTCCGAGAGGAGGTCGATGGTGGCCAGCTCCCGCGAGACGATCCCTGGGTGGCGGAAGTCGCAGTCGAGGACGAGCGGCGCCACCTTGAGCGTCGTGGTGGCCGTGACCGCGGCGGCCATGGCCGTCAGCGGGCCCATCCCCGAGTCGACGTGGTCGGGCACGAAGAGGGTCGAGTACCCGAGCGCCTCGAGTTCGCGGACGCTCTCGGTCCACGAGCAGCCGTCGAAGGCCTGGTTGAGCTGGACGCCGAAGCGGAACCGTCGGGGGTGGGCCATCGAGGGAGTCTGCCCCAACGTCAGCTGCCGCGACGGGCCTTGGCCTCGTCGAACAGGGCCGTGACCGCGGCCACCTGCTCGGGCGGGACGTCGACCGTGGTCCCCTCGACGATCACACCGTTCCCGGGGTCGACGCCGACCCGCAGCTTCAGGCCTCCTGCCCCCGTCGGTTTGGCCTCGACCGCCACGTGGGTGACGTGGAACCGGTACGAGAGACCGGTGCGGTGCAGCACCTCGAGCACTCGGCCGTCCAGCAGCAGCGCGTGGTCACCGGCCACCACCTCGATGATCTCCTGATCGGCCATGGCGGCCCACGCTACGCGAGCACCCGCACCGTGCCCGAGACGGGGTCGAGCTCGACGGTGGCGCCGTCGGGGATCAGGGCCACGGCTTCGGCGGCGCCCACCAGCGCGGGGATGCCGACCTCGCGGGCGATGACGGCCGCGTGCGACAGCGGCCCGCCCTCCTCGGTGACGACACCGCCGGCGAGAGCGATGACCGTGTTCCAGGCCGGCGCCGTGCCCGCCGTGATGAGGATGTCGCCCGGCACGAAGCGGGTGAGGGCATCGACGGGGTCGGCGGCGACGCACGCCGGCCCGGTGACGGCGTGGTCGCCGATGCCGTCGCCCTGGAGCGGGGGGCGCTCGCCGGGTGGGGTGATGCCGAGGTCGCGCAGGGTGAGCAGGCTCCGGCCCATCAACCGCATCGAACGCGGCAGCGCGCCGAGCGGGAGGTCCTGCGACGGGCCAAGCACGGCCGGGGCCGGTTCGTGGGACAGGCGGCGGCGCTCGGCTTGGCGGGCGGCGGCCTCGTCAGCCGTGCGACCGGTCGCGTCGAGGAGGAGACCGGCCAGCTCGTCCACGGTCAGCTCGACGGCGTGCTCGCGGTGGCGCAATGCCCCGCCGGCGACGAGGCGGTCACCCACCGCCACCATGGCCCGCCGCAACAGCCCGACCGGCCACGCCGCGGTGAGCACCCCGTTGTCGTCGCGCACGCCGCAGGTGGCGCGGGCGTCGGCCAGGCGCAGCTCCCACTCGGCCCGGTGCTCCCGTGGCACCTGGCCGCGCACGAGCGCCTCGACCGCGTGCACCACCTCGGAACCCGAGGCGCGCTTCGGCGCGGTAGCCCGAGGAGGCAGTTCGCATGCGGCCCGCTCGTCGACGTCGTAGCCGGTCACGAGTGCCCAATCCGGCAGCCCCTCCCGGCCGGTCGATGCCGGCGACGATCCCGCGAGGAGGCGTGCCGCCGTACCGACGTCGATGCCCCACTCAGCCGAACGGGTCAGGTACAGGGCGGTCGGCATGAGGTCGGTGCCGTGCAGCTCGAAGTGCCGGCGGTAGCCGGCGCCGGCGTTGGCCCGGGTCGCCCGCAGGTGCTCGACGAGGGCGTCGTCCCCGAGAGCCGAGGGATCGACCGCCGCGAGAGTTCCGTTGCGTTCCTGCCAGGCGGGTCGGTCGACGCCGTACCAGTCGTCGGCCTCGGCCAGCCAGATGCGATCGGTGAGGGCCCGGCGGGCCGCCCAGGACCGTCGGAGGAAGGCGGGGACGAGTCGGGCGGCCAGCCACAGCACCGCGGTCGGCGGCAGCCGGTCGCTGAACCCGCCCACCAGGGGCTCGGCGGCGATGAAGACCCGGCCGTGGACCAGCTCGGGGCGCATGGTGCGGGCGGGCAGGCCGTAGCGGGCGAAGTGGTCGGCTTCCCCCGCCACCATGCCCTCCACCAGCAGCCCCTGGAACTCGGGGGTGAGGGCGCGCGGGAAGTGGTCGTGCAGTCCCCGCCACTCACCCTTCTGCGGTGCCGCCCACGTGAGGGTCGTCATCTCGCACCACCGGCGAGGGTCTCTCGGTGCAGGGCGCCGACCGCCCAGGCACACCAGTCGGCGGCATCGTCGACGGCGATGCCGGCCTTGTCGTGCAGTTCCAACAGCGCGGTCGACGACGTGAGCACGTCGGCGACGGCCAGGAGGCGCCGGCCACTGACGGTGCGGACGTCGATGCCGTCGGCCTGCGCGACCTCGACCATCGCCGCCCGCTTCGCCTCCCACCGCAGCCTGCGCAACTCGCGCCCCAGCGGCGACGCCAGTTGGCTGCGCACGAGGGGCAGTTGAACCGCCAACTCGCCCCAGGCCGCGCGGAGCGAGGCCCCGAGCTCGGCGAACGAGCGGGGCAGACCGGCGGCACCTGACGTGACCGCGCCGTAGGCGGCGGCGTCGAGCAGCGCCTCCTTGGTGGGGAAGTAGCGGTAGACGGTGGCGACGCCGACGCCGGCCCGGACGGCCACCGCCGGCACCGAGATGGCGGCCGGGTGCTCCTCGGTCACCAGCGCCGTCACCGCCTCGACGATGCGCCGCCGGGTCGCGGCCTTCTGGGCGGCCCGACCCGTCGTCCTGTTCATGAGATGAATCATCTCACGAACGAGGGGAGGCGGCCAGCGGTTCATCTGACACTTCAGATGACAGAAGTTGACCGGGATGGCAGACTCGTCGAGTGCAAGTGATCACGCTCGGAACCGGCAGCCCGATCCCCGACCCGAACCGCGCGGGACCCGCCACCCTCGTGCGGGCCGCCGGCCGCGACCTGCTCTTCGACTGCGGTCGCGCCGTGCTGATGCGGGCGGCGGCGGCCGGGTCGGGCCCGGCGCAGTTCCACACCGTGTTCCTGACCCACCGTCACAGCGACCACATCACCGACCTGAACGACGTCATCACCATGCAGTGGGTGATGAGCTTCGGCCCCACGCCGCTGCGCATCGTCGGCCCCGAGGGCACCCAAGGCCTCATCGACAAGACCCTCGACATGCTGACCGAGGACGTGGGCTACCGCATCGCCCACCACGAGTCCCTCCAGTACCAGCCCACGATCGAGGTCACCGAGGTCTCCGACGGCGTGGTGGTCGACGACGACGGCATCCGCATCGTGGCTGCGCCCACCGAGCACTCCCCCGTGAAGCCCACCGTCGGCTACCGGATCGAGGCCGACGGCAAGGCCGTGGTCATCGCCGGCGACACCATCCCCTGCGAGGGCCTCGATCGCCTGTGCGCCGGCGCCGACGTGTACGTCCAGACCGTGGTCCGCGAGTCGGTGGTGAAGATGATCCCCGCCCCCCGCCTCCAGGACGTCCTCGACTACCACTCCTCCATCGAGCAGGCGGCCGACACCGCGCAGCGCAACGGCGTGAAGACCCTCGTGATGACCCACCCCGTCCCCGGCGTCGCCCCCGGCACCGAACAGGAGTGGATCGACGAGGCCCAAGCCGTCTTCGCCGGCGAGGTCGCCCTCGCCAACGACCTCGACACCTTCACCCTGTAGAGCATCTGACACCCTCTCGCCGGGCGTAGGGTCTCCCCCGATGGGGGAACAACCGGGCGGGGCGCGACCGGCGCCCGTGCGCCTCGACGACCTGGCCGCGCCGCGCTTCCCCGATCACATCGCCGAGATCCTGGCGTCGGTCGGGCCACTCGCCGCCGACCTGTCGCTCCGGCCGACGGTGCTGATGGACGCCGCCGCGGAGGCGACCGGGCTCGACGACTTCGGCGACACCCGCTTCCTCGAACCGCTGGGCCTGCTGTGCGACGAGCTCGCCGACGACGCCGGCCTGAGCCCGATGGGGCTGGTGTCGCAGCACACCCTGTTCACCCAGCTGCTGGTCAACCGCCTGCTCGTCGAGCACGAGATCGCCCGCCACCCCGAGATCCTCGACCTGCCCCTCGAGGCTCCGATCATCATCGCCGGCCTGCCCCGCACCGGGACCACCCACCTCCACAACCTGCTGGCCGCCGACCCGCGCCTGCGCTCGCTGCCCTATTGGGAGTCGCTCGAGCCCGTGCTGGGCGACCCCGAGCGGGTCGCACCCGACGGTCCCCCACCGGACCCCGACCCCCGCCGCGCCCGCACGGACGCCGCCCTCGGCTTCGTCAACGACGCCATGCCCCACTTCGTGCGCATGCACGAGATGACGACCGACCACGTGCACGAGGAGATCCAGCTGCTGGCCCTGGACTTCTCCACCATGCTCTTCGAGACCAGCGTCCCCCTCCCCCGCTACCGCGACTGGTTCGACGCCACCGACCAGACCGAGACCTACCGCTACCTGCGCCGGGTGCTCCAGGTGTGCACCTACCTGCGCCACCGCGACGAGGGGGCGCCCACCCGGTGGGTCCTCAAGTCGCCGCAGCACCTCGCCCAGTTCGGCCCGCTCCGGACGGTCTTCCCCGACGCCACCTTCGTGGTGACCCACCGCGAGCCCGTGGCGGTCACCGTGTCGATGGCGACGATGGTCGCCTACAGCGTGCGGCTCGCGGTCGAGCACCCGGATCCCGTGGCCGTGGGCGCCTACTGGTCCGACCGGGTCGAGCACCTGCTGCGCGCCTGCGTGCGCGACCGCGACCTCCTGCCCGCCGACCAGACCCTCGACGTGCGCTTCGACGAGTTCATGGCCGACGACCTGGCCATGGCCCGCCGGGTGGAGGACCTCGCCGGCCTCGCTCCGGAGGACGCCGCGACCGCCGCCATCGCCGAGTACGTCGCCACCCACCCGCGGGGCCGCCACGGGACGATCGACTACGACCCCGTCGCCGTCGGCATCGACCCTCAGGAGCGGGCCGCCGCCCTCGCCTTCTACGCCGCCCGCTTCGGCGTCAACCCCCTCGCCGTCTGAGCCCGAACGACTTGGAGGAAACAACAGTCACATATGACTGCTCTTTTCTCCAATGATCGCCCGACGAAGGAGGAGCCGGTGTCACGCCAGGTCGAGGCCGAGCATGCGGATGGCGTTGCCCCGGACGATCTTGTGGACCACGTCGGCGGGGAGGTGGCCCATCATCTTCTCGGCCACCTCCTTGGTGTGGGGCCAGGTCGAGTCGGTGTGGGGGTAGTCGGTCTCGAAGGTGATGTTGTCGACGCCGACCGCATCGAGCGAGTCGAGGCCGTGCTTGTCGCGGAAGAAGCAGCCGTAGATCTGGCGGTAGTAGTAGGTCGAGGGCGGCTCGGGGATGACGTCGCGCACGCCGCCCCACGCCCGGTGCTCCTCCCACACGTCGTCGGCCCGCTCGAGGATGTAGGGGATCCAGCCGATCTGACCCTCCGAGTAGGCCAGGATCAGCTCGGGGTGGCGCACCAGCACGCCGGAGAAGAGGAAGTCGCTCATCGAGCTCATGGCGTTTCCGAAGCTGAGCGTCGCGGCCACCGCCGGCGGGGCGTCGGGCGAGGTGGCCGGCATCTGCGACGACGAGCCGATGTGCATGCAGACCACGGTGCCGGTGTCCTCGCAGGCCTGGAAGAAGGGCTCCCAGTAGCCGGAGTGCAGCGTGGGCAGGCCGAGCTTGGCCGGGATCTCGCTGAAGGTGACCGCCCGGACGCCACGGTCGGCGTTGCGGCGCACCTCGGCGGCGGCGAGCTCGACGTCCCAGAGGGGGACGATGGTCAACGGGATGAGCGCGCCGCCCGAGTCGCCGCACCACTCCTCGACCATGAAGTCGTTGTAGGCGTACACGCAGGCCTCGGCGAGATCCTTGTCCTCGGCCTCGGCGAAGGTCTGGCCGCAGAAGCGGGGGAAGGTCGGGAACGACAGCGACGCCTCGACGTGGTTGGCCACCATGTCCTCGACGCGGGCGACGGGCTCGTAGCAACCCGGGCGCATCTCGTCGTAGGTGATGGGCGACAGCGTCATGTCGTCGCGCTCGAAGCCCACGGAGGCGACGTGGCGCTTGTGGGGGAACATCTTCCCCTCGTAGAACCAGATGTCGCACTGCGGGGCATCGTCGGCGAGCTCGTACTCGTAGGTCGTGCCGCTGACGTACTTGAGGCCGGCGAGGCCGTGGCGCTCGACGTGCGGCGCCCGATCCTTGAACTTGGCGGGCAGCCACTCCTGCCACAGGTGGGGCGGCTCGACCACGTGGTCGTCCACGCTGACGATCAGGGGGATCTCCGTCGGTTCGGTCACGTCGCTCACGGGGGCCTCGCTCTCTGACAACCCGGTTTCTGACGACCCGTCAGATTCGGCGCCACCCTATCCGTCGGGTCAACCGCAGGCGTCCTCGGGCCGATAGGTGACCGTGCCCGACCCCGGTGACGAGACGCGCCCGACCTCCAGCCTCGATCCGAGCACGCCCATCGGCGGCCAGGCCGTCGTGGAGGGCGTGATGATGCGGGGACCGCACTGCTGGGCGGTGGCCGCCCGCCGGCCCGACGGCACCATCGCGACCACCGACGAGATGGTGCCCGAGTGGGCCCAGAAGCCCAAGGGCATCCCCATCGTGCGGGGCGCCTTCGCCCTCGTCGAGACCATGGCCCTCGGCCTGCGCGCCCTGCGCTGGTCGGCGTCGGTCGAGCGCGGCGAGGAGGAGGGCGAGCCTGCCAGCAACCGCTCGCTGGCCCTCACCACGGTCGTCACCCTGGTCGTGTTCGTCGCGGTCTTCGCGGTGGTGCCCGCGGCCGTGGCCCACGCCGTCGCCGACCGCGTTCACGGGAACACGGCCGTCTTCATCATCTCGGAAGGGGTGCTGCGCCTCGGGCTCTTCCTCGGCTACGTCGTGGCCATCGGCCGCTCCCCCGCCATCCGCCGCACCTACGAGTACCACGGCGCCGAGCACATGGTGATCGCCGCCTTCGAGCACGCCGAGCCTCTCACCATCGAGGCCGCCCGCCGCTACAGCACCCGCCACGCCCGGTGCGGCACGGACTTCCTGCTGCTCGTGGTGGTCGTGGCCATCGTGGTGTTCTCGTTCGTGGGCCAGGCGTCCTGGCCCGTGTTGGTGCTCACCCGAGTGCTGGGGCTCCCTCTGGTCGCCGGCCTGGCCTACGAGATCCTGCGGTTGGCCAAACGCCGGCCCGACAGCCGGTTCGTGAAGGCCATCACCGCCCCCGGCCTGGCGCTGCAGGCACTCACCACCAAGCCTCCCGCCGACGACCAGATCGAGGTGGCCATCGCCAGCCTCGAGGCCGTGCTCGCCGCGGAGGTGGCGGCGGTTCCCTCAGCCTCCTGAACGCAACCGCGCCGCCCCCGGTGACCCGAGGGCGGCGCTGGTCAGGTAGCAGAGCTCAGTCGCCGTTGAGCTGTCGCTGCGTCGTGATGATGTTGAAGTTCCGGGTGGTGATCCGGGGCCCGCTGTTGAGCGGCGGCACGCCGTCGGCGCCGTAGGAGTGGATGCCCATGCCGCACGGTCCACCGCAAGCGGGCCGGTTGGCCACCATGATGGGCGAGCCGGACTGCCCGCCGAAGGTGTCCATCGGGTAGTACACGTTGTTGGCGTCCGTGCGGGCGGCGATGGTGCCCGACATCTTCCAGTGGGTGCCGAAGGGCTTGTCGCCGGGATAGCCCTCGACCCGGGCGGTCTTGCCGTCCAGGCCGTTGACGGCAGACAGGCTGAAGTAGCCGAGCCAGCCCACGGTGTTGCCGATGGGACAGTCGAGGCCCATGACGGCCCAGTCGTCCTTGGCGAGGCCGTTGACCCGCCATCCGGCACGGGAGAACGCCGAGGTGACGTTGCAGCCGCCGAAGGGATCGAAGCCACCGTTACGGCCGGGGAAGAACTGGGCGGCCTGGATGATGTGGTCACCGGTGGGCGCCGGGTTGAAGGCGCAGTGACCGGAGGTCAAGATCGAGTTGGAGTCGATGAGCCAACCCGTGCAGATGAACTCGCCGCCGTCGAAGTCGACGAGCTCGATCTGGCCGATGGCCCGGGCGGGGTACTGCGTGGTGTCGGTGACCTGGACGCGACCGTCCGGCCCGATGACCGACTCGCCGTTCACGGGCCGGCCGTCGAAGGTGCCGTCGGAGATGACGGTGGCCTCGGGCGCGACGCCGCTGCGCTCGGTCGGCCCGTTGCCGGCGAAGGCCGGCGACGTGAGGGGGCCGGAGGACTCGACCCCGGCGCTGGCGGCAGCAGCGGCCACGACCGGTACCGCCTCATCGGTGCCCTGGCCGGATGCCGCGGGTGCACCGCCGACGGCAGCCAGCGAAGCGACGAGGCCGGCGACCGCCGCCACGATGATCGTCCGCTTGGTGAACCGAGACATGAGCGCCCCTCCTCGGGGATTCGTCGTGGTCATGTCCCCATGCTCGCGCGGCAACCGGTCCCACGCACTTCAGGCCCGTTCAGGTCGGCCACCCACCGAGCGGGGCGGTCCGTCCGCGAACTGGTTCCCGTGGGCGACCACGTCGGCGGTGGGGTACACGGTCTCGCAGGGCAGGTCCCGCGCCCATCGACGCGGACGGCACCTCGGCGACCCCGGCGCCGGCAGGGCCGGACGTCACACCTGCCATCAGGAGGTGGTATCCAGGGAGTGGAAGCGATCGAGCTCCTGGTGGGCTCCCCGGTCTTCAAAACCGTGCGGCACCTGCGTGCAGGTGCGGGGGGTTCGATTCCCCTTCGCTTCCGCCAGCCGCCACCACTGCGCCACCTCCGGGACCGCCGCGATGCCCTGCCCCACCGACCTGCCCGACCACCCGGCCCTGACCGGCTTCTCCCACGGGGCCGGCTGCGGGTGCAAGCTGTCGGCGAGTGAGCTGCGGTCCGTCCTCGCGGCCATGACGCGGCCCCTTCCGACCCACCCGGACGTGCTGGTCGGCCCCGCGGGCGCCGACGACGCCGGGGTGTTCCGCATCGACGGGTCACGTGCGCTCGTGCAGACCGTCGACTTCTTCACCCCCGTGGTCGACGACGCCCACGATTGGGGCGCGATCGCCGCCGCCAACGCCCTCAGCGACGTCTACGCCATGGGCGGGAGGCCCCTCACGGCGCTGAACATCGTGGCCTGGCCCCGCGACCGACTTCCGTGGGCCACCCTCGCGCAGGTGCTCGACGGCGCCGCCTCGGTCCTCGAACAGGCGGGGTGCGCGCTCCTCGGCGGCCACTCCATCGACGACGCCGAGCCCAAGTTCGGCCTCTCTGTGACCGGGCTCGTCGATCCCGCCACGCTGCTCACCAACGCCGCCGGCCGCCCTGGTGACGTGCTCGTCCTCACCAAGCCGCTCGGTACCGGCGTCGTCACGACCGCCGCGAAGCAGGGGAGCTCTCCACCGGAGGTGCTGGCCACGGCGGTGGCCTCGATGACGCGTCTCAACGCGACCGCGGCGCGCCTCGCCGTGGCCCATGGCGCACGGTGTGCCACCGACATCACCGGCTTCGGCCTGATGGGCCACCTCGGCGAGGTCGTGGCCGCGTCCGGCACCGATGCGGAGGTCGACGCCGACGCCCTGCCCCTGCTCCCCGGTGTGGAGGACCTCGTGGCCGCCGGGGCGATCCCGGGGGGCACCCGTCGCAACCGCGACGACGCCGGCCACGTGACCTGGGGTGACGACGTGGACGAGACCCTTCGCTGGTTGGCCTGCGACGCGCAGACATCAGGAGGCCTCCTCGTGGCCCTTCCCCCGGACGCCGCCGACGCCCTGGTGGCCGACCTGCGGGACGTGCCCGGGGAATCGGCCCACGTGGTCGGGCGCCTCACGGCACGGGGCGCGTCGGGCCCTCCGGTCCTGGTCCGGTGATCGCCGGTGGGTGACCCCGACCCGCGTCGGGCCCTCCCGGCGGTGGACGCCCTCGCGGGTACGGCGCCCCCCGAGGTGCCGGTGCCGCTCGCCCGACACGCCGCACGACGGGTGCTGACCGAGGCCCGGGCCCGAGCCGGAGCGGAAGGGACGGTGGCGGACGCGGCCACGCTGGCGAGGCGCCTGTACGAGCTGTTGGCGATCGCCGCCCCCGATCGACCGGTGCTGAACGCCACCGGCATCCTCCTGCACACCAACCTCGGCCGGGCGCCCCTCACGGCACCCACCGACCCGGCGTGGGCGGCGACCTCCGACCTCGAGCTCGACCTGGCCACGGGCCGTCGGGGCCCGCGCCTGGGTGGCGTGGAAGCGGCGTTGTGCGCACTCACGGGCGCCGAGGACGCCCTCGTGGTCAACAACGGCGCCGCCGCCCTCACCCTGGTGCTCGCCGCCGTCGCCGCCGGGGGCGAGGTGGTCGTGTCACGGGGACAGCTCGTCGAGATCGGCGGCTCGTTCCGCGTTCCCGAGGTGGTGACCAGCGGCGGCGCCCGCCTGCACGAGGTGGGCACCACCAACCGCACGCATCCCGAGGACTACCAGCGGGCGGTGGGCCCGGACACCCGGGTGCTGCTCGAGGTGCACCCGTCGAACTACGTGGTCGAGGGCTTCGTGGCCCGCGTCCCGACGGCCGCGCTGGCGATCCTCGGGCACGAGCACGGCCTTCCCGTCGTCGTCGACCTGGGCTCGGGCCTCCTCGACGAGCGCTGCCCATGGCTCGACGGGCCCCCACCCTCATGGCTCGAGGGTGAGCCCGGCGCCCGCCAAACCCTCCGGGCCGGAGCCGCCGTGGTGACCTTCAGCGGCGACAAGCTGCTCGGCGGCCCTCAGGCCGGCATCATCTGCGGTCGCGCCGACCTCGTGTCCCTCGCCCGGCGACACCCGCTCGCCCGCGCCGTTCGCTACGACCGCGTACGCGGCGCGCTCCTCCACCGGACCCTCGACGCCTACCTACGGGGCGACGCCGTCGATGAGGTGCCCTTCTGGCGCCTGGCCGTCGCCCCCGAGGACACAGTGCAGGCGCGGGCGGTGGACCTCGCCGGCACCCTCTGCCGATGCCTTCCCACCCTTCCCCCGGCCCGGGCCGTTCCCGCATCCGGCGCGGCGGGAGCCGGCGCGGTGCCGGGACGCGAGATCCCCGGGTGGGCGGTCGCCCTCGACACCCGATCGCCCGACGCCTTGGCCGGCGCCCTGCGACGCGAGGGCGTGCTGGCCGTGATCGCCGACGGGGCCGTCGTGATGCACCTGCGGACCATCGACCCCGCCGACGACGCCACCCTGACCGCGGCCGTTTGCCGGGCGTGGTCGACGATGTCGTGATCATCGCGACCGCCGGCCACGTCGACCATGGCAAGTCCACCCTCGTCCGGCGCCTCACCGGCACCGACCCCGACCGTTGGGCCGAGGAGCGCTCACGAGGACTCACCATCGATCTCGGCTTTGCCTGGACCGAGCTGGCTTCAGGGCGCACCGCCGCGTTCGTCGACGTGCCCGGCCACCGCCGGTTCGTGCCCAATGCGCTCTCGGGCTGCGCGACCGTGGACGGCGTGCTGCTCGCGGTCTCGGCCCGCGAGGGCTGGAAGGCTCAGACCGAGGAGCACGTCGCCATCCTGGGACTGCTGGGGGCCCCGACCGGGATCGTCGCCCTGACCTTCTGCGACGACGTCGGGCCCGACCAGCGGCGGCGGGTGGAGGACGCGCTTCGAGTGCACCTGGCCGGCACGTTCCTCGACGGGGCAGCCGTGGTGGCAACGAACGCCGACGGCGGAGGCGACGAACGCCTGCTGCTCGCACTCGACGCCGCCATCGTCACCTGCCCCACGGCGGAGGACCGAGGTCGGCCCCGGCTGTGGGTCGACCGTTCCTTCCTCCTCGACGGCGTCGGCCGGGTGGTGACGGGCTCGCTCACCGGAGGATGCCTCACCGTCGGTGAACGGCTGCGAGCGACGGACGGCACCCGGTTCACCGAGGTGCGCGTCCGCTCTGTCCACGAGGACGGACGGCCTGTGGACCGGGCCCGACCGGGGACCCGGGTCGCCCTCGGGGTCCGCGTCGACGGCCCCGCTCCCGAGAGAGGGCAGGCGGTGGTGCGAGCCGAGCAGTGGGCCAGCGGCCGGCTACTGCACGTCGCGATGCAACCGGCACCCGGCGGTGATCTCCCCCCAGCTCGGGGCTCGTACCTCGTCCACCTGGGGACCTGGTCGTCCCCGGCGCGGCTCAGCTACCCCGCGAACGCAGCCGGGTTCGCCCGCCTGCACCTCGACCGACGGTCGGGCCCGTTCGCCCCGGGCGACCGCTTCGTGCTCCGCGACGCCGGCCGCAACCGCACGGTCGCGGGAGGTGCCATGGTGGCCGTCGACCCCGCAGCGGCGCGCTACCCCGCCGAGGCCCTCGCCGGCCGCGCCACCGCCGTCGCCGCCCCCGCCCCCCTACGTGCCCGTCGGCTGGCTGCCGCACTGCTCGCCGAGCGGGGCGGGATCGCTCCGGCCGCCGCGGTGCTCGCCGCGACCGGCGAACGCCAACCGGTTGGCACCCGGGTGATCGGAGGCTCGGTGGTCGCGGTGCCGGCCCTCCGCCGTTCGCGCGTCGAGCTCGAGGCGCAGCTCACCGCGGAGGGGACGATCTCGGCGGTCGGCGACGGTCTCGACCGGCTCGCCGCCGACAGCCTGGTCGAGCGGGGGGTCGCCCTGGCGCGCGACGGCGCCTTCCACCACCGCGCCGCCGACCTCGATGCGGCGTGGCAGGCGGCCGTCGACGCGCTCGACGCCGCGACCGACGCCGGCCGCCTGCCCTGTCTGTTCACACGCGAGCAGGCCGCCGGCGTCGGGGTGGCCCCCCGAGACCTGGGCCGACTCGTCGAACAGGGCCGCGTGGTCGACGTTCCTCCCTTCGCCGTCACCCGAACCGTGTTCCTGCGCCTCACGGCGGTGGTGCGAGCGCGACTCGCGGAGGGCCCGGCCACGACCGCCGAGCTGAAGACCGCACTCGGCCTCACCCGCAAGCACGCCATCCCCCTGCTCGAGGGCCTCGACGCTCAGGGGATGACCCGCCGGATCGGCACCTTGCGCCATCAGGCCGAAGCCGGCCCCGACGCCTGATGGGTGTCCGATCTGACATACTCGCGGCATACGAGATGGGCGACTCGAGGCATGTCAGCGTGACGCGTGATCTTGGAAGCATCATCGGCATCACCATCGTGGCGCTGCTCGTCGTCGTGGCGGGCAGTGGGCCGGCCGCCGCCCAGGAGCCGACTCGCGGTCGGGCCTTCGCCGGGACCGCGGCCGGCGGCCGCGGTTCGGATCAGGAGCAGGTGGTAGCCGACACCACCGAGTACCCGGCCAGGGCGGTGGGCACCCTGACCTTCACCCAGGCAGGCTCGCCGGGCACCTGCACCGCCTTCCTCGTCGACAAGAACTCGCTGCTCACCGCGGCGCACTGCGTCCACGGCGGCAGCGGGGACACCCCAGATGCGTGGTCGACCGGCATCGTCTTCGACCCCGGCCACAACGGCACCGCGACGCCGTACCGCACCTGCAACGGCGTCGAGGCCCACGCTCCCGACGCCTGGCGCACCGGCGGCGACGAGCGTGTCGACTACGCCGTGGTGCAACTCGACTGCGGCGTCGGGCGACAGGTCGGCTGGTTCGGGCTGTGGCTGTCGGGCAGAGGCAACGACCTCGACGGTCTCGGGGTCAAGGTGCGCGGCTACCCGGACGACCTCGCCGGCACCCAGTGGCGGGGCGGCGGGCGGGTCACCGGCACCACGCCGCGGCTCGTGTTCCACAACGCCCGGACGCGGGGCGACGCCGACGGGGGACCCGTCTACGTGGCCACCCCCGCCTGCGGCGGGCCGTGCGCCCTGACCGTGCAGGCCGACGAGCCCCACGGGGGCGCCGGCGTGCACGCCGGCGGCCCCCACGGGCCCAGGTTCACCCAGGAGCCCTTCGCCCAGATCCTCGGCTGGGCCGCCGAGAACGGCTGAGGGGGCGTCGTGGCCGGCACCATCACCCACATCGCCATCGACGCCAGCCGCGTCACCATCTCCGGCAGCGCCGATCTGCGCGCGGTGGCCACGTCGGCGGGACGCTATTCGGTGGACGGCATCGTCCGTGAGGTCACCACCCAACCGGCGGGGTTCTTCCCGGTCCTGGCTCGCGCCGAGGGCCTCGAGCCCACCGAGGAGTACCAGTACCGGGACGGCACCCTGCGCCTCGGCCGGGCCGTGCACGCCGACCCGGTGTCGGGCACCAGGCGGGTGGACACCACAGCGGTGTGGGACGCCGGCGGCGGGTCGCTCGCGATCACGACCAGCGACCTCACCACCGACGCCCTGCTCGCGCTCCTCGACCGCTTCGACCTCCGCCCGTCGCCGGAGGGCCTCGCCGTGCTCCCCGCCAACGGGCTCAGCTGGCAGGACGCTCCCCAACTCGTGAAGGAGTTGCCCGGCCTCGGGCTGCTCGAGATCGTGCCCCTCTCGAACGACACCGCGGGTGCTTTGCCGTCGTGGGCGGGCACCGAGGTCGCAGGAGGCGAGCTCTACCGCGACGAGCTGGCCCCGGGGGTGCCCTACCTGGTGCTGGTCACCGACACCGCACGGGTCAACGTGCTACCTGACGAGGGCGCCCTCGAGGCCGCCACCCGAGGGGCGTCGGGCCTCCAGGTCGAGTGGGCCCGCGCATGAGCGGAGCGGCGGCCCGGCGACGGAGTCGCCAGGAGCGGGAGGCATGACCCTCACCGCCACCGCGATCGTGCTCTCGTGGGTCGCCATCATCGTCCTGGCCTCGGCCTTGGCTGGTGTGCTGGCCCGGGTCCACCGCCTCGAGCAGCGCCTCGCGCCGAGCACCGGGCCCGGGTCGGGCGGTGCGGGCCCGACCGGTTCGGGTCCCGGCGTGGGGGCGACCGCCCCACCGGTGCCCGGGGTGGTGCTCGACGACGGGGTCGGTGCCGTCTTGCTCTTCGCCGACCGTGAGTGCGGGTCGTGCCTGCGGGTGCTGCCCACCGCCGTCGAGGCCGGCACCCGCTCGGGCGTTCCCGTGCACGTGCTGTGGAGCAGTGCGACGGCGGTCACCAACGGCAGCCCGCCTGGTGTCACCCACCACCCGGATGCCGGCGCCGCCTACGTCCTCTACGGCGTGGTGGCCGCACCCTGGCTGGTGGTCGTCGCCCCCGACGGCCGCATCGCCGCCACCGGCGCGGCCGGCAGCGTGGCCCGCGCCGCCGAATTGGTGGCGGTGCTCGACCTGCCGGACGACCACCACACGTATCCGCAGCACGAGGAACTCGATCACTGATGGCATCCCCGACCTACGCCGATCTCGTCTCGATGAGCGGGCCTCCGAGGGGCGCCCCCTTGCGCCGGCGGCGCGACGCCGAGCGCGTCCGCTATGCGGCGCCGCCGACGCGACGCGGCTTCCTCGCCGGCGTCCTGGCCACCGGGGTCGGGGCGGGCGTCGCCGCCCTCGGCGTGTTCCCCAAGGCACGGCCGGCGCTGGCGGACCCCGCGCCCGGCCAGTACGGCTACCGCATCTACCAGGGCTGCCCGCCCTACGCCGCCGACGCCGAGTGCGAGCCGGGTTGCGGGCCGTCGCAGGTGCTGGCCGACACGTGCGAGCCGAGCGGCCAGTACTACGGCTGGTTCAAGAACCGCCCCGCCGAGGGGTACCGCCTCCGGCCGGGGGCCTGCTGGGCCGGGTACGACGGCTGGACCTGGGGCCACAACGGGGTCTGCGGCAACTGCCGCCAACACACCGAGTACCGCTGCCACGACGGCTACAAGCTGATCGGCGGGGGCTGGTACCCGAAGATCTGCCGGAAGGTGATCGAGTGCGACGGGCGCGACCCGGACGCTCCCGTCTACCACGACCCGGTCGGCGCGGTGACGTCGATCAGCATCGTGGGCCCGGGCCGCGTCCGCCTGCGCGGCTGGGTCATCGACCCCGACGCCACTCGTTCGCCGGTAACCGTCGGCGTGTACCGCGATGGCGTCCTCGTGGCCCGACCCGTGGCCAATCGGCGCACCACCGCCATCCCGCCCTTCTACTGGGCCAGCGGGCTCGATCACGGCTTCGACGTCACCCTCACCGGGGTGCGACCCGGGGAGCACATGTTCAGGGTCTTCGCCTCGAACATCGGTGAGGGCCGCAACACCAAGCTGGGCGAGAAGCGCCTCCGCGTGCCCTATCCCGCGAACCAGGGCACGGGATGAGGCCACCCCGGGTCCGCCTGGTGACGTGAGCGTCGCCACTCGCGGCCGCCGACTGCTCAGCGACCCTCTGGCGGTCACGGCGACCGCGTCGGTCCTGTTGGGCGTGGGCTGGGTCGAAGGCGCGGCCGTCGTGGTGCTGGTGGCGACCGGCGCCGGAGCCGGGCACTCGCTGTCCGGCAGCGTCTGAAGCCGCAACAGCGCCTACGCGCTCACGCCGCCGGTCTGGCGGCACCGGACCCCCCAACCCGCCGCACTGGCCGCCTTCGTGGCCGCCACCACCGCGGGCGGCCTGACCACCGCGATGCTCCTCTGGCTGCT
>RRZU010114084.1_pt1 | contig 26980 bp, 38 predicted proteins | sample 2165561 | NCBI WGS metagenome assembly RRZU01 (sample SAMN10456909, study PRJNA506462) | wastewater metagenome | isolation source: wastewater sludge | place: USA: Moscow, Idaho | reverse complement strand
CTCGGATGCCATCCATTGCCCAGGGCGACCAGCCCTAGGCAATCCGGCCAGAAACCGGCTCCGCGAGCAAACAAACCACTGACACGCTGACAGCCCGACACAGTGACATGCCGACATGGTGGCAGGCAGACATAGTGACATGCCGACACGGTGACATAGTGGCAGATCGACATGGAGACATGACGGCACAGCGGTAACGTGACATACTGGCAGAGCGACATTTTGGCACAGTGACAGCCTGACATACCGACAGAATGACATACTGACACAGCGACAGAACGGCAGGCCGACATGTTGCCATTCCGACATAACGACAGAGTGACAGAGTGACAGAGTGACAGAGTGACAGAGTGACAGGTTGACAAGCCGACACAAACATGAAACCGATAGCAAAATAACGAAATGAGGCACGACATGAAGGTGATTTCCCTGATCGGGCAGAAGGGCGGCGCTGGAAAAAGCACAATGCTGCGCGTTCTCGCCTCCGCAGCGGTAATGAACGGCAAGCGCGTCCTGTTGCTGGACTGCGACCCCAACAAAAGCACGATCTCATTTTTTGAGAAGCTGCAACAAAATGACCCCACATCGGCCAAATCCGTGAACGCCATTCACTGTGCATCAACCGCAGAAATGGAAGCGCATATCGCATCGGCAGATGAAGGCGAAAGTGTCGACTATTGCTTTATCGACACACAAGGCGACTTGGTATCATGGGTTGACGACGTAATTGAATTGTCCGACCGCGTGGTAGTTCCAGTGAAGCTGTCAACAACTGACATTGACATCCAGCTCAAAACACTGGACCGATACACCGCGCTTCAAAACGCGCTGGAAGACCCTAGCCAGATCGCGCCAGTTGTCTTGGTTCTAAATCAGATCAAACCCGGCGCTAAATATCCGTCCAGCCTCAAGGATATATTTGAAGACATTGCAATGCACCCAAGGATGCTGCAAGTGTATCTCCAAGAACGGAACCCTTACACGCAGACCGATGAGGGTATTCTTTTGGGAGAGTTCGCAGAGCGCATTCGAGCCGCCAGTCCCATCGGAAACCACATGCCAAAGTATATGGCAGATGCCATGACGGAAGCCACCGATCTTCTGGCCGCTATCGAGGAGGTTAAAGTGAATGGCTAACCTGCCGCCCCCCTCGGAACGGTCGGCCCGCCGCCGCAATCTCGTCAGAAAAGAGGGCGCGGTGCTGCCCGATCTGCCGCGCTTTGAAAAGGTGGAAGCGCCAAGCGAAACACCTGCGGAAACACGACCGGAACCCGCGCAGCCCGAACCGACCCCGCAAGATAGCCCGATCAGCGAGGCCGTGACGGAAGGGCAGGGCGATGCCGTGTCCGAACCGCGCAGCAACAAGCGAAGCCCCCGCAGGCCAGCGCAATCAACTGGACCGGGCGGCGATACCGTAGACGTGACGATCCGCTTCCGGTTTGAACCGGCAGTGCTGAACATGGCAGAACAATGCTGCGCCTCGACCGGGGCCAAGCTGTCAGACTTGGCGCGACTGGTGATCCGGCAGCTTCATGTTCAGGATGCCGATTTCACCTCCAGCTCACGCGCAGGAAAAAACGTCACCCATGACACCGGGTTCAGTCACAGGACGGCTCTCAAGCTCGACGCTGCCCTGCTGGATCGCTGGACCAAGAAGCTCGATCCCTTGGGATTGAAGAAACCGGGGGAAGTCGCGCTGGACGCGGTTCAACACGCCTTCAACCGGACAAGCCGCCTAGTCATAGCGGACATTAACAAGAGGAATCCATGAAACTTCATAGCATCATTTTGGCCGGGCTGATCTGCGCGTCCTCGTCCAGCATTGCCAGCGCCGCCGCATGGGAAGTGACCGACGATAAGGGCTTGCAGATTCATCGTCTGACCGTGGACAGCCTGCGGCTGACACTGACATGCGATCCCGAAGGGCTTTACTCCCCCCCGCAGAATTTCGCGCTTGTCGATCATCTGTCGCAACGGGTGGAGACGGGAACGCTGACTGTCACCTCGGGCGAACAAGCCATTTCCCTGACCATCGACGGCGGCTCGATCCTGCCATCGCACAACACCGAAGCATGGAACGCGGGTGTTGCGATCCTTCTGGGCAGCGCCCCCTATACTGTGCAGGTTGGCGATGTGTCGGCCTCGGTGACGGTCGAGGGCAACCCCCGCAACGTCTGCGCCACGCGGTAAGCCCGCAGATGCAGGACGACGACGACAACCTGCCAGCTCGGCGCGAAGCCCTTAGAACCGCTATGCGAGCGATAGGGCGCTGCGATCCTGCTGATCGTGAAGAACTGCTGTTGTCGATCCTGCAACGCATGTGGGGCCAAGCTCCGGTTGAAAGCCTGCTGGAAGATGACCTTGAAGGGGATGCCCATTTCTGGGCGCTCTCCGCGACCCCGGCAATGCTCACAGCCTATCTGTCCGCCATCGTCCATCAATTTGAAGATGCGCGGGCCGGTGCAATCGTAAGGCGATACTTGGCGCGGGTCTTATTCGGCGGCGAGGCGGCAGAGAAGATCCCCGCAGCCGAACCGCCGCCCTCGGGCGAGCCGAACCCGCCGCCAGCGATCAAGACACGCCGCCCTCCGAACCCGCGCTATGCGGCGGTTTTAGAGCGGCGCAGGAAAGCCAGAGGGGCAGGGGGGAAAGAGGCCGCGCCTCCCCTTGCCCCTCCCTCAACACAATCCGAATGAAAGGAACATAGCCATGAGCAACCCGCGTATCGTGAAAATTGCGGTCGAAGGCCGGGACGGGAAAACCCGCTTCAAAGAAGCCGGGGCCATGTGGGAAGGGAAAGAAGGTGGCAAGGTGTTCCAGAGAATTGAGCTTTTCGCCCACTCCCTGACGGGCGAATACATCATCTTCAATGATGATGCACAGCAACAGGACGAGGACTGACATAGCGGGGCCAGGACGACATGAAACCTACTTTGCCGGTCATCTTGGCCTCACTTCTTCTGGGCAGTCAGGCCAGCGCCGACAGCACCACATTCACAGGCAGGGCCTCGGTCATCGACGGCGACACACTGGAAATCCACGGCCAGCGTATCCGCCTGTTCGGCATCGACGCGCCGGAAGGCGGGCAACCCTGCACCACAGCGCAAGGCCGGGCGTGGCGCTGCGGGCGTGACGCCGCGATGGCGCTGGCGGATCGCATCGGCACGGCAACGGTATCCTGTAAACAACGCGACATTGACCGCTACAGCCGGGTGGTAGCGGTCTGCCGTGACCGATCCGGCGATCTGAATGAATGGATGGTGCGCGAAGGGTGGGCGGTCGCCTATCGCTACTTCTCAACGGATTACATCGCCGCCGAAGATCATGCACGGCGCAGCGGGCGCGGCATCTGGTCAGGCGATTTCATCATGCCGTGGGATTACCGCCGCCAGTGACGCTTGCGCAGTATATACTTTTCTGATATACGATATATACAACGAAGGATATACAGCCATGCCCCTATTCATCCGCAACACCGAAGTCGAAACCTTGGTTGACAAGGTGATGGCCGCAACCGGGTCCACAGACAAAACGGACACCGTGCGCAAGGCTCTTCTCTTGCAGCTTGAAGCCGTCAGCACCAAAGAAAGTCTGGCCTCTCGGGTCGCTAAGGTCCAGCAAAAAGCCGCCCTGACCGGCCTGCGGCCAGACGGGCGAGACGACAAAGACCTCATGGATGAACAGTGGGGCAACTGACCATGTTTCTTGATGCAAGCGTGATCGTCGCAGTTCTCAAGAATGAGCCGGAAGGCCCGGCCTTTCTCAAGGCAATGGAAGGCGCACGGGGCAGGCTGCGGCACTCCGGCATAGTCAGGCTGGAAGCGGTCATGGCGCTGGCCCGGACCTACAAAGAGCAAAGAGGCGACACACACGCGACCGCCGAAGATTTCGAGACAGCCCGCCAGCTCGTGACAGAGCTTCTGGAAGTCCTTGACTCCTATGAAGTCCACATCACCGGAACCATAACAGACGCCGCAATCAATGCCCTCGCAGAATATGGGCATATGGTCGGCCACAAGGCTAAACTGAATTTCGGTGATGCGCTGTCCTACGCCTGCGCGAAAGGATACCATACCCCTCTGCTCTACAAGGGCGAGGATTTCAAATTCACCGACTTGGCATAGGGGGAAACCATGACCAACACAGATCACACCGGCGAGAATAGCGGACGGTCCTTCTTTGTCTGGTGCGCTGCCACCGCCGCGCTGGTCCCGATTGCATTGGCTACTACCTCCTACTTTGGAGGCAGCGAAATGGTCGAGGACGTAGGGCGGATTTTCATGCTGGCCAGTATGTGGGTGCTGTTTGCCCTTGGCATCGTCTTTGCGCTGCTAGGTCTGGCGGCTTTCGTCTTCGACAAAGTTTCATTCCTCGCCGTAGGCGTTGGCGGCGCTATCGGGTTCCTGCTCTTTTCGGGAATGCTCTGGTTTTTGAACTACCCTCTGCATGGCATCGAGGAAGACATTCGCGCGAGAGTTTCCCAGAGCGAAGTCAGCAACTGATCCAGCCTCGCGCCAGCGGTTTACCACAGCCGCCGCGCCTCCCTTCGCGATTGGGGGCGCGTTCGGCGCGGCGGCTGCAAGCCCCGGCAAAAGCCGGGGTGGAAAACCGCCCTCCACCATCTGCGCAAAGAAAAGCCGCCCCCGAAGGGGCGGCAAGTTTGTTTCCTCGCCACGAGGAAATCCGTTGTCCCTTAGATGCAACTGATTGCGCATAGGGTCAACCGGGAAGGCCGCAACTGCAACGCTGCGGCCTGCCGGATCGGCCCAAACAAGCGGGGCAGGGAAGACAGTGCCGCCCCCGAAGGGGCGGCGCATACCCTATCAGATCACGCCATGCTGGATCAGGAACCGGCGACCGATCCCCATGTTATCCCCTCGACGCACAAGCTCCCATGCCTCTGCAATGCGCTTGCTCAACACTTCTGCGGCCATAGCTCGCAACCTCTCTGTGAAATGGATTGTGAAGGTCGGCCCGCGTATGTCAGCGGGCCGATAAATCAGGCTTGCGGCTGGTCAGGCGCAGGGGTCCACGTCAGCGCCCACTGATCCATCGTGTGCGTTGCCCGGCCCTCGGCATCCAGAAGGGTTAGGAATGGCTTATTGTCCGCAGCGGCATGATGTTGCCGCCCCACTTCCGCCAGAAGATCGGCGCATCCGCAAAAGATCGTCGCGGGTTCGCTGCCGTCCTGCTTGTCGATCACCAGAGAGAACATGCCCTTCGTCATGGGTTAGTCCTCCACGCTGAAAACAACGGTTTCGCCCTCGACGGTGTAAGGCACCGCCTTGGTCAAAAGCTGTTCCAGCGCCTCTTTGGGAACCGTGTGGAAGGTGCCGCCAATCACGTCCATGAGCTGCGGGCGGTCACGCTCGAACGCATAGCCGTTGATGGCCCAAGCGATCAGGCCCGGCATATAAACTGCGGGCGATGATCCAAGCCGATGTTCTGTCATAGGTCTTTCCTTTCGTGGCGATGGCGGTGGGGTTTGTCCCTCGTTCCGCCGATGGGCTGCGCCTCGGCAATCTGATCTGCCTGAAACGCATGTTTCGGGCGGAACAGAGTGGAGAGGGCGAAGCCCGACCCACGGGCCTGCACGAGACTGTCACGGGGTCAGGGGGCAGGGGTGGAGCGGCCCGCAGCCGAAGGCGAGGACACGGCCCTGCCTCCTGACGACCCGCGCCAGCGGGGCGCTTGCCCCTTGACCGGCTCGGGAAGGTCTGTTGGGCGGATAGATGAAAAGGAAATGTCGTCGGGGTGGGGGTGAGCGCGGGCCTCGGCCCGTGTCGATCCCCCGGCCCGGCATCTGCGATCAAAGGGAAGCTCCGGGCTTGGCCGGATCTTCCCTGATCCGCGCCCGCCAGCGCGGATCGCAACTGATCTTGAAGGACAGAGCTTTCCAGCCTGACGCCTCGGGCGGCGGGCCTTGCATGGCGGCGAGCTGGACGCGCCCCCCATATGCAGCGAAGGGAAGCGAGCCGCCTTGTGGTAAGGTCTGGCCTTCCCGGCGCTGGCCGCATCGAGGACGGCGACGAGCTGGCGGCACGGGTGCCGGTGGCCCGCGACAGGGACCGTTACCCGAATGGGCCGAGACTAGCGCCCCGGAAAGACCATGCGCCCGCCGTGTGAGCTGGCTCGGATGAGACAGATCGCGCGGCCCTATGGGCGCAGGGATGGCCGGGGGGATAGGCTCGGGGCGAAAGCCGGTCCTGCCGGCTGTAGCCTAGGGCGCGGTGACTGACCGGACGCCGCCCAGGGCGACAGCCCTAGGCAAGTCAGGGCAGGCAGTCGCCATCACAACAGGAACAAATCAGACAAAGGGACCGGCGGAACTTCTGCGTAGCCTACTCGACCGTGCATTCTCAACGCCTCGGCTTCCCCGTTCACAGTTTCGACCGGGAAAATTGCGGCACCATTTGCCACCAGCCACATTGTCCTTGTCATACCATCGGAAAAAGAAAGCCCGTCATCCTCTCTAAAGGCCACTTCGGACAAAACAGATGGATTTTCCAATCCTTCTATCCAATGCGTCTGATCGTCATACTTGTAATAATCCGAAATTTTCCCGAAAGCTGGCGGGCGAAAACGGTTTGTCTCTGGCAGACTGCTAGACGGCCAGACATAGAAGCCCGACCATCGCCACCAAGCGTAGAAATCCCGCGCCTTGACAAAAACAATCCATCGCTTTGACATTTCACGCGGGGCATCACGATCAGCTCGAACATAGACAGGTTCTTGCCCGAGGCGAGGAACTGACCAAACTATGCGGCTTTCATCAAGAGAATGGACAGCAGGTTTCAGGTCTTCGCAAGCCGCTGGAACCTTTTCGGCAATAGCAAGGACTTCCTGCATAGCGGCGAAATATGCGTCCATAGCCGCGCCTTCGGCTACGCGATCTTGTAAGTCCTGCAAATCGTCGTCGCGATAGAGCCGCCAGCCGAACATGAAGATTCTTCCAGACCAAAGAAAAGCCGCCCAGGGCGACTAGCCCTAGGCGGCGTGGGGTGCCGCCTCTCGGTCAGCCTGTGGTGCGCAATCGCGTGGTGCCGCGCCCATCGAGCATGGCCGAAAAGGCCGCATCTGACGCGGCGCGGAACGGCATCGGGCTATCATGCAGATCAACCCAAGCATCACCGTTCCAGTAGGTCGCAACATAGAGCTGCATAGCCGATCCTTCCTTCAAAGAGCCGCGATCATATCCGGCCTGAAACCAGCCCAATGCTGATCGTCAGCCACAACAACGGGGGCCTGCCGATAGCCAAGAGAAGTGACAAGCTGCATCGCTTCATCGTCCTGCGTCAAATCAACCAGCTCATACCCTAGGCCCTTAGCGTCAAGTGCGCGGGTTGTAGCCGTGCACTGCACACACGCGGGCTTAGAATAAACAACAATAGACATATCAGCTCCGTTAGATCGCGAAGTCCTCAAGGGACTTGCCTGCGGTCAGGGCTTCTGCAATCCACTTCGGCTTGCGTCCGCGCCCGCTCCAAGTGTCGTCAGGATCAGCCGGATTGCGATATTTTGCAACGCTCGGGCTGACCTTCCTTTTAGTTGTGACATTAGCTAGGTCATGCAGATTGAATCCAAGTGACTTTGCCAGATCGTCAACTTGTCTAGCGGCATCGGCCCGCTTCCGATCATCATAATCCGCCAGCGCCTTTTCAACGCGCTTCTGGATAGATTGAAGCTCTGCCCGGTCAAGTGCGGCAAAATCAATATCCACCATCTTCGTGATTTCCTTTTTTCGGTTGTTCATCGTTTCCGTTCACCATGACCAGATGAAACTTTACCAATCTGGCAGATCATCTGGCATCCCATATGGATTAGCAGGCCCATACGCGATTCCGTCTTCCTCGAAAAATCCTAGGTATCCGATCAACCATGCTCGATGCAGCATTGTGCCAGCGATCAAGCGCCGCGCTCTCGTCGGCATAATCCAGCCCCCATAACCGGCAAGAAATATCCGCATATAAATAGCGTTGATCGTTCTTTGCGCTTTGGCCTTAAAATTCTTCTGCATGTGCCTTATCTCCGAAAAGGTTGGCACTATGCCAGAAATTGGCATAGAATGGGGCTATGAGCTGGAAAGACCATCTGACCCCTGATGAACTGCGTGAGCTTGCGGAAGCTGACGACAGAAAACGCCAGATCATCGAGTCATACAACGCCCTGCGGCGCAAGCTGAAATCCCGTGGCGAGTGGCGCTCAAAGCAAGGGAAAGAGGGCAGCGAGGATAAGGAATGATGAGCATTGAAACACACGGCGGCGGCATCTGCTGCGGTCATTGCGGAACAGAGGTAAAGCCGGGATACTCCGTCTGCGCAGCTTGCGGGGCAAACTACCGCCGCAGGGGCCGGGGCCTCTACATTGGTATCGTCTTGGGGCTGCTCGCCTTCCATGCCACCGTGACCGGCGAGTATGCCGCAGGCATCATCTGCGGCGGCGCTGCCTTCCTGCTGATCCGGTATTCGCGCCAGCATGACTGGTTCCGGCGCAACGCATAAGCCGGTTGCTGTCATTTCAGGTCAGCCCTGCCCAGAAGCCCGATCAAGCTGCCGTCAAGGTTCAGCTTCCCGGCCAGATCGCGGCGGCTAAAGGCTCGCAACGCGCCCCCCGGACGATGGATCGGCGTTGCGGGGTGAAACCTGTTTGCGTCAATCACTAGGACGCTGACGGCAGCTCTGATCTGCCCCATGATCCCGACAGCTTCTTGCCAAGCGTCATCGTTAATTCCTAGCTCCCGCAGCATCTGCGATGCGGCCCTGACCAGATGCAAAGCATTGGGCAAGGGCTGATCGCCTTTCAGTGCATCGAGGTAGAACCGGAAGTCGTCGGTTGCTGCTGCATAAATCTGCCTCATGCTGAAACTATCGGTGATTTCAGGCTTGTGTCCACGGTCGGCCAAAGGAGGCTTATTTTCTAAGCCCTTCACGGCGCTTTGCGCCGTGCGAACGATATTGCCGTCAGCCCGCTTGCGGGCTGGCCGCATATCGACGCTGGAGGCGTTACAGATTTCAGATTCTTCGTGAGTTGTATCTTGTATAAATCGGCGGAAGCTGCGTTCCGGCGTGCCGGAAGATTTGTCCAGAATATCAAGAGCTGACAACACCTTAGAGGCGGCATTATCCACATGGCCTAGGAGGGCATCCAGCTCGGGAAGCTCCATCCCGTCATAGCGCCTCGGCAAGTCTTGGAAGATCACAAGAGCATCGCTGGTTGCGGGGTGGGCCGGGGCAAGCTCTAGGAGCTGCGCGAGGGCCATCCGAAAGACGCGGCGGGCCGCGCTGCACTCTTTGCGGCGGGCTTCTACGGCCTGCCTGTGTTGCGCGTGGCGCTCGGCCAGGTCGAGCAACATGGGAACGCGCTCGATCAGCGCCGCAAAGCCAATGCCATGCAAGATGCTGCCCCCTGCAAAGCATCCTCGATGCCCGTTGTCGGCCACGGTCTTCGATACTAGCCGCAGCTCAACAAGCGCCTTCTCGGTATCTCTCACAGTCTTAGTGGTGGTCTGGGCAATGGCCGCGATTGTCATCTGCCGGGCGTAGCATACTGGCTCTGCCTGTCCGCTCGTCCAGTCGCTCGGGCGGGTCTGGTCGATCATCACCAGCAGGACTTCCGCCTGCCCTTTTGTAAGCCCTATCGCTCGCCGGTTCTGGCGGATGAGCTGTTCAACCTGACTGCGCTGCATGTGGCCGGGTAGGGCCGGATACTCGCCCGCAAGGGCGGCTTGTTGTCGTGCCTGCTTCATGTCCTCGTCCTCGATTTGGTCGAAGCGAGACGGGCCGAAGGCAAGACTTCTGGAAGCGCACAAATGCGTTTTTTGTCTTGCTCATGTTGGGTGGGGGATGATAGAACCGGCACTAGATAGTTGTGCGTTCTCGGGATTGCCGTCCCTAGGCTCTAAAAACCCCCCCCGTGTCGGTTGCCGCCGCGCGGGGGTTTTAATTTGTGGTTAGCTCTGCTCCTGCAACATCGTTCTTGATTCTTGGGTGCGCTTATAGCGTTACCTTGATTCAGCCCGTGTCGCAAACTTTGTGGCTTGGGACAAGGACTGAACTAGGGTTAGTATTGAACCCACTCGTGCTGGTAGTTGCCTTCGTGGTCCATTGTGCGGATCGCAACACCGCGAAGCGCCCCAAACTGACCGAGCCTGCCTTGCGCCCTGTTCTCTTGGCGCACGACAACCCATTCCCGGCAGGTGTCGCTATCTCGGCCTCCCCAACGGCGGCACTCGGTAATGTCGATTCGCCTTCCGTTGACCGCATCCGCCAGCCAAGCCGGGCCATGCTCGTAGCTCCCACGCACCCAGCGAAAATCGCCGGTCACGGCGTCATATTCACCGCGCTCGGTGTTATCGACGGTGTATTCATCATCGCGGCTGCGGTGAATGTAGTAGCTGCGGATATGGTAGATTTCGATGGCGTCACGGTAGCGGCGAACATCGGGGGTCAGACCATCAGTGCCGGGTGTCGGGAAGGACATTTGCGGCTGGTTGGTCGCAATCAGAAGCGCGTTGATGTCGCGCAAGGTGCTGGCGCTCATGCCCATAGGGCAATTCCAGAGCTGCAAGGGCGGCTCGACCGGCCAAGGGGTGATGCGCCGGATCATCTCTGCCTTGGCGGCGCTGCACTCGGCAGAGGCAGGGAAGCCGCCAGCGAGGCAGAGCAAAATGGCGCAGTCGATGGGGTAGGCTACGGCGGCGGTGGTGCTGCCGGTGAACGCCAAAACGCCAGCAGCAACCATGCTTCGGATCTTGCTCATAACTTGGACCTCCAATGCTCGGGGCCGATCCTACTGATCGCGGTCCAAATTGTAAAAGGTCAATTTACTCTTGATTCACGATAGAACGGTAGAGGTCGCCATATTCCCGGACACGCTGCACGGTTTCCGTGTGCGAGCGGTCAAGGCAGACGATGTAGGCGTTCGCATCGTTGAAGTAGCGGCTGAACTCTCCCGCCAGTGATATGCCGATGTAGTCCAGCGATGCTTGGTCAAGGATCGGCTCCTGCGGTGGGATGCAGTAGTGGGGAACCTGTGACTGGTAGGGCGGAATGAACTCGTCCTTCGGCTGCGCCAGGACGGGTGCAGCCAGAAGCGCAATCACTATCCCCGCAAGGGCTTTACTGCTTTTCACCATTACGCTTCAGCTCCCGTTTCAGCGTTGACAGCCCGACCCCTAGGGCGCGGGCTATCTCCTGCTTCGTCATCTTCCCCTCGGCCAGCCACTGCTCTGCCTTCGTCCGGTTCGGCTCCGTCAACGCGCGAGGACGGCCACCAACACGCCCTTTCAGCCGCGCGGTGGCGAGCGCAGCCATTGTCCGCTCACGGATCAGGTTGCGTTCAAACTCGGCCATCGCTCCGAAAATCTGGAAAATCATGCGCCCCGCAGGGGTGCTTGTATCCAGCCAAGGCTCCGAGATTGAGGACAGATGCACGTCACGTTCCGCCAGCTCCGTGACGATCTCGATCAGATTGGCTAGACTGCGGGCCATGCGATCTAATTTCCAAACGACAATCGTATCCCCTGAACGGGCATACTCCATCAAGGCGCAGAACTCGGGACGATCCGCCTTCGCGCCTGACGCAACCTCCCGAAAGACGCGCTCGCAACCAGCGGCGCGTAGGGCATCGAGTTGTGGGCCGAGGTCTTGGCTAGAGGTTGATACACGCGCATAGCCTAGCTTCGTCATTCCACACACTCCGACCTTAATAGCTCAAAACTATGGGGTTCTGACCCAACGGCCCAAAACTTAACTACACGCAAGGGTAATGGACTCTTTGTCATGGGCAACCGTAAAGGATCGTTTCTGGTCAGCCAGACCATCGCTTGCAAAAAATGATATTGCAAGCGATTTAATGAATTGACGGACTCTCACGAGACAGGTAACAAGATCATGCGGCGCAAAAAACAGGTGCAATGCAAGCGAGTGTCTGCGAATACCTTGGGCGCACTACCATGCCAGCGGGGAACATCGTGGATAGTATGAAAATGGGACGGGGGGTTAACGAGGAAACCTTTGTCGAAATGCTGGATGCAGGGGGTCTGATGAGGATCGCCTGCATTGAATCAGCGGTTCGAAAGACAAGCAATTTTCCCGGCAGATGGCATCTGTTCGTGTCAGACCCTAGCCGTGAGAGCTGGTCACAACTCGAACTATTCGCGAAAAAAGAGCCGCGAGCTTTCAAGTCGGTGGTCGGGCTGATTGGGTTCATGCTCGACAAAGGTTTCCTTGTGTCCGCCATCCCTCACATTGAGGGCGACTGCATTGAAGTGGGTCGGAACGGCACTATCACTCACCATCACCCTTAGCACCTCTGTTGGCGCACAAGCCGAAGGGCTTGTGATGGTGATCGGCGGCACAGGCAACCTTGAGCGGCAATCGTCGGCCACCCACTTCGCAAGACACTACGGACCGGGCGGCGTCCCGATCCTTCCAGCTCCGCAAGCTGAACCGGGAGGCGAGGAACAGGTGATGTTGGCTGCGGCCAATGTCTCGATCCCCCGCCCGGTTATCCCCCGCCCCGAAGTCCTGAACGCTATCGACGCAACCGCGCTGCGCTACAGCAGCCATCGGGGTCTGCGGGCCGCGAATATGAGCGTCACCGAATGGATGGCGTTCTTCCGGGCAAATATCGAAATCGAAAGCGGCTACAACCCAAACGCGGAAAGCCATGTAGGAGCCTATGGCCTCGGCCAGCTCATGCCCGGCACTGCTGACGTTCTGGGGGTGGACCGCACCAATATGCACGAGAACCTAGACGGTTCCGCGCGATACCTTCTCATGCTTCTGGAACGCTTCCAGAGCAGAGAACTCGCCCTTGCCGGATACAATGCCGGTCCAGAGGCGGTGGCCCGACACGGGGGGATTCCTCCGTATCAGGAAACGCAAGGCCATGTGGTGAAAGTCATGGCGGTTTATCAACGGATCATAGGAGACTAACAGTGGTCAAAATTCTGAACCGGGTTGGCGATTTCGCCGCCCGCAATTGGATTCATTTGGCGATGTTCTGCGTTTTGGCGCTGATGATCGCCGAACCTGCGGCAGCACAGGAAATCAACCTGTCGCCTATCCAGAACTTCTTGCAAGGTCTGGTCGATGCTCTGACCGGCCCGCTCGGCATGGTCGTTGCAACCCTCGCGCTGGTCGGCGTCTTCATTACTTGGTTCTTCGGCATCATCGACTTCCGTCAAGCCATGTGGGTTGTGATCGCAATTGCCGGTATCGGCGGCGCGACCACGATGGTTTCGGCACTGTGGGTATAAGCTGAAATGACAGAGCAGGACGCCGTTTTCAAAGGGCTGCTACGCGCGCCTAAATTCCTCGGACTTCCGGTGATCTACGCGATGGTGTGGCTGCTAACCGGCGTCCTGCTGTTTATCTGGATCAAATCTTTCTGGGTTCTGGGGTGGGCCGTCATCAGCTATCCGCTTCTTTACGCGGCAGCGCAATGGGACCCGAATTTTTTGGACGTAGTTATGACCGTCCTCCAAAAAACCCGCCCTTCAAGAAATAAAAAACTTTGGAATGGACATAGCTATGAGCCGTAAGAAATGGTTTGGAGAGGGCGCGAAAAGCATTCTGCCTCCGGCTTCATTCCGCGAAGAACATCTTGAAGACTATCTGCCCTTTGTCAGCTTGATCGGTGACGATACAATCCTGACGCGCGGCGGCGAGTATATGCAATGTATTCGCGTGGACGGCCTGAACAGCATGACGGCGGATGATGCTGATCTGATCCGCCTGAAAAAGCGTATTGCTACGATCATTGCCCAGACCGAAGGGCAATTCAGCTTCTATATTCACAAGATCAGCAAGAGCTTCCAGCCAGAGGTTAAGCCGGTCGCAGGCAGCACCTTCGCTGCGGAAGTGGATCGGCGCTGGCAAGGCTCTCTTGCCAGCTACGGCCTGCGTGACAAAACGCTGACCATCACAATCCTGCGCCGTCCATCCACCAGCCGCTCTGTTTCAATGGTCGAACAGCTCAAGTCGCGCTTTGCTAAGGATCGCGAAGACGAATACCTGCGGGTTCGCGAGCGCCGTCTAGCCAGCCTGCGCGAAGTCGTTTCGATCCTGCTGTCTGCTACCGAAAGCATGTCGGGGCGCGTTCTAAAAACCTCCACGGGCGAGCTGCTCGGTTTTCTGGAAGCCATCGGCTCCGGCACAGAGGTTCCGACCTACCCCCTTTCGGAAATCGGCGTTCTGGCGCGGTCTGTTGCCAATTTCCGGCCGACTTTTTCAGCGAACCGAATCACGCTTTCCGGGGGCAACTCCAAGCGCAAACACGGGCTGATTTTCACGATCAAGAATTACCCGAACGAAACCGAACACGGCATGTTCGATAGCATCAACCTGCCGCATGATATGGTCATCACCCATAGCTTTACGCCCATCAACAATGACGTGATGGAAGAACGGATCAGCCGCGCCCAGAAAATGATGCTGTCCATGAATGATGCGGGCGTGTCGGATCGGGAAATGCTGGCGGAAGCTGCCGACGATCTGGTGACTGGAAAGCTGATCTTTGGCGGTCATCACATGACAGTCGCGATTTACAGCGAAAGCGAAAAAGAGCTGGCCGAAGCCTCTGCCGATATTCAACAGGTCGCGCAAACCGTTGGGGTCAAGATGATTACAGAGGCGTTCGCGTCTCGGACCCATTACTTTGCGCAGTTTCCCGGCAACGCTGCCTTCCGCTCGCGGATTGGCACGATCACCAACCGCAACTTTGCGGGTATGGCCTCCCTGCATCGGACCTCATTGGGCAAGACCGGATCGGAAGTGCCGTGGGGCGATCCGATCACAGTTTTCCCGACACCAGAAGGCAGCGGCTACCAGTTCAGCTTTCACCGCAAGCTACCACGGGGCAATGTCGATGCAGAGCCACCACCCGGCCATACCCTGATCCTCGGGCCATCCGGGGGCGGTAAGTCGGTGCTGATCGCGTTCCTGATCGCACAAGCGCAGCGCATGAACGCTCGGGTTTTTGCCTTCGACTATCGGCGCGGGCTTGAAGTGCCGCTGCGGGCGCTCGGGGCAGACTATTCGCAGATCACAGCCAACGCCCCGACCGGCCTCAACCCCTTATGGGCAGAGACTGACCCGGAAGGGCAGCAATGGCTGGCAGAGTGGCTGTCCGCCCTGCTGGACCGCCCCAATGAACCGCTGACCACGCACCAGTCGCAGTTTCTGCAGGACGCTATCCGGCGCAATGCGGAAGCATCCCCAAGCCTGCGGCGGTGGTCTGAATTTGCCAGCCTCTTTGCCCCCCTTGATGATGGCGGCGATCTGGAAGCGCGTGTTCGCGAGTGGACCAAGCACGGACGCTATGGCTGGATCTTCGGTGACAACCGGGAAGACACGTTTTCGCTCAACGGCGACCTGATCGGGTTCGACCTAACCGGCGTTCTGGACAACGGCAACGACAAGGAACGCGCAGCGGTTCTTGGCTACATTTTCCGCCGCCTCGAACGCTCCATGCAGGACCGCCGCCCGACCATCATCGTGATTGACGAGGCATGGCGGGCGCTCGATACCGACTATTTTGCCGACAAGCTGCAAGGGTGGCTGGTCACGCTGCGCAAGCTCAACTGCGTAGTTCTGCTGGTGACACAGTTCGCCACCCAGATCGCGCAATCGAAGGCGGGAACCTCGATCCTGCAAGGCGTCCAGACGCAAATCCTGCTGCCGAATGATGATGCTTCGGCGGAAGATTTTGCGGCCCTGAACCTCAACACCAAAGAGCTGACAATCATGCTCGACACGCCGCCCGGAAAGCGCGTGGCGCTGGTCCGCGACGATCAAGGGTCCGTCCTTCTGGACACTGATCTGTCGGACCTCGGCTCTTTGCTGCTGTCGATCGGCAACAGCTCCGCAGGCCGCAAAGCCATTGCCAATGAACCATTCGACCCGGAATTTTGGAGAAGCCTCAAATGAAACGTATCGTCTTCGCCCTTCTTGCAACCGGGCTGCTGACCGCTTGCGGGCAAGTCCGCCCGGTGTCGTCCGAGTGCTTCGGTTCGTCTGGCCGTCCGACCTGCAACTTCACTCCCCTGCCGGAGCTTCACGCAAGGGGGGGTGTCAGTGTCTAAGAACACCTTCCATGCGTCACTGTTTGCGGTGATGATGGGTTCGGTATCGCCAGCCATTGCACAAGGCGTTCCGACCATCGACACAGGCGAGCTGCGCCAAAACCTTCTGATTATCGCGGAACAGGAAGCCGACTATGCGCGGCAGCAAGAGAAAGAGCGCAACCGGACAGAGATAGCCAGGTTGCATGAGGAACAGATCGCCGCCCTTGACGCGATCATTGGCAGCACCCGGCCAAGCGGCAGCTCGGGCAACATGGTCGATGACCTTGAAGCCGGGGCAGGCCCAGAGTCGTCCGCCCCTAACCTCTACAATCCCGATGACAGCAACTCGGCAACGCCAGAGCTGTTTGGGGATGCCCAAGTGACGGTGGAACAGGTCATCATCCGCGCTGCGGCTGATACCTACAATCGTCCCGGCGTGGCGAAGGCGGGCCTGTCGCCCCTCCAATGGCGGGCCTTACTGCAAGCTCTGATCTGGCAGGAAAGCCGGTTCAACCCGAACGCGGAAAGCCATGCTGGTGCCTATGGGCTGACGCAGATCATGCCCGGCACAGCGGGCGATCTAGGCATTGCATCGACCTACCGCAACGATCCCTACATTCAGGCAGAAGGCGGCGCTCGCTATCTCGCGGCACAGCTCAACACCTTCAACGGCGATATTGTTCTGGCTCTGGCCGCATACAACGCCGGGCCGGGGAACGTGCAAAAACATGGCGGGGTGCCGCCTTTCCAAGAGACACGGAATTACGTCCAAGTGATCCCCCAGAAATACAATGAGTATCTGGGGATCATCGGCGGGGTCGATGCGCTCGGAACGATTGAACCGGTGCTGGCCGCAGGGGCTTACGCTGGCATGATGAATGGCGGCGCTGCGGCCTACAGCGAAGAAACCTTTGAAATGATCCGGCAAGCTGCCGTCCGCGTCCGTGCCATCGTTGAGCGGATTGAGACGACAGAAAATGTCCACGAGGCGATGGCCTTGAACTCCTATGTTCGCGCGGAATCGGCTCGCGTCATGGCCCTCATGACTCGGCTCCGCGCTGCGAACTCCCGCCCCCTTAGCGCCGATGCGATACGGAACGCCGTAGAGCAAGCATCGGAACGTGAATTTCTCGTCCTTGGAGACTGACCAATGCGCAAACTTTTGATGACCGCCGCCGCCTGTTTTTCCATGTCGCTGCCCTTCGCGGCAAATGCGCAGGGCGTCCCGACCGTTGACACCCAGAACATTGCCCAGACCATCCGCCAGTTGCAGAACATGCTTCAAGATGCAGGCATTCAGGGGCAGCAGCTCGATCAGCTCTTGGAGCAAGTGAACCTGCTTCAAGGCCAACTCGACAAGGCAAACGAACTCTATTCCTCGCTGACCGGCGCTCGCGACATTGTTGGTCTGGTCATGGAAGGCGATCTTAACGGGTTGCTGGAAGGCAATATGTCCGGCGTGATGAATACCATCATGGCAGGCATGAATGGCGATTGGAGCGGCCTACTCGGCCCGAACAGCACCAACATGCGTATCTCGATGGATACGGCGCTGGCGCGGGGCGGGTTCACCACGGAATCTGTCGGCCAACTCGCATCCTCGCCGGTTCCCGGTGCCAACCGGGTAGCAACAGCCGCAACCGGCGGCGCGGTGGTTGCCGCCGCAGGCGAGCAAGCACATGCCGCCACCGGGCAAAGCCTGCAACGTGTGGATCGTCTGGTCGCCATGATCGGTGACACAGAAGACCTGAAAGCCTCCATCGACCTCAACACGCGGGTTAACGCCGAAGTGGTCATTGCGATTTCGCAGCTCATCGAGCTTGAAGCGATTACCGCTGTCAACTCGGGTATGAGCGGCGTCCTCGACGCGGCGACTGTAGCAGAGGAACGCGCGTTCCTGACTTTGGGGACGGGCGAATAATGGCACGAGAAAAGAAAGAGATCATCGAAGAAGAACTGATCTTCGGTGCGCGAAAGCGGGAAGACTTCTGGCGCAAGCTGGCGGTCACAGGATGGGCCTTCGGGATCGTTGGTTGTCTGTCCGCAGCGGCTGTTTCCGTCTTCACCGAAACGCCGCCCCCGGCGTTGGTTCCCTTCGATCCGACTACGGGCATGGCGCTGCCAATGGCAAATGTCGGCTCGATCAGCCTGAACGAACAGCAAGGCGTGGTCCAGTCGCTGGTCTATTCCTATGTGCGTGACCGGGAAATGTTCAACCAGCTCGACAACGATCTGCGCATCGCCTCGGTGCTGCGCAGATCAACAGGCGCGGCCCGCAACTCGCTCATTGAGCTTTGGTCATCCGAAAACCAGAACTATCCGCCGACACAATACGGCGACAATGCGCGGATGGATGTTGAAGTCGTGAGCGTCACGCCGATCACCAATGACCGGGCGCAAGCGCGAGTAGTGAAGCGCCTGACAACACCGCGTGGCGTGACAGAGGGGGTTTTCCTCGTCACGCTCGCCTACAACTTCCAGCCCCAAGAGCAACGCTCGCTGGAAGCCCTTTGGCAAAACCCGTTCGGTTTCACGGTGCGGGAATATGTCGTGACGGCGGAAAGGTTCCAGCAATGATGAAGAAAGGCATCCTCGCCGCGCTCTGCATCGCAGGGTGGGCATCAATGGCGACTGCCGAAGTCACCCCCTCGGCTGGCCCGCACGACAACCGCGTGAGGATGGCGCGGTTTGTGGATGGTCAGGTCTATCGGGTGAACGTGACGGTCCTGAAAGTGACCTCTATCGAATTTGGCCCAGATGAGGAAATTATCTCCATCGTCGCGGGCGATACCGAAGGGTTCCAATTCGACGCCGTTCCGGGCGGTCGCGCAATGGTGGTCAAGCCGATAATTTCAGGCGCATCGACCAACATCACGGTCTACACGACCCAAAGGGCATACTATTTCTACGTCACCGAAAACCCCAGAACCACGCATTATGTGATCCGGTTCCAGCATCCGAACCGGGGCAATGCGACCCCTGCCAACCGGCAGGTCACGGCAGCAGCCCCCTACCGGAACTATGGCGCAAACCGCCTTACCGAGATCACCCCGCTTGAAGTCTGGGATGATGGCACGTTCACCTATTTCCGCTTTGCACGGAACGGCGCTCTCCCCGCTATTTTCCGTGTCTCGGATGGGATGGAACGGACCACAAACAGCCAGACGATGAATGATGGCACAATCCGCGTGTCGGGCGTTGCGCAGTATTGGGTGCTGCGAGCGGGCGATACCGAAAACACGCTGGCAAGGCTCGGAGGCAACCAATGAGCGACGAAAAGCAAGCCGAAGTGCAGCAACCGGATCAGGTGAACCCCGAAGATCAACTTCAAGAGCGCCTGCGGGCGCTCGACGGAGCGGACGCGAAGAAGCCCGACAACAAGAGGTCGCCGGCACTACTCTTAGGCGGTCTTCTGATGATCGGGGGCTTGGGGCTGGTGGGCTACATGGTAACGCAGCCCCGTGGCTCTGACCGCTCAACGCTGCAAACTGGTCTGGCGGATGACTTCCAGACGATCCAAGGCAGCGCATATGGGGAAATGCCCGCGCCGCGCATGGTCGAGGCCACCCCCCCCGCTCCGGCTGAACCCGTGGCCGATCCAGAGGCACAGCGCCGCTTTGATGAAATGCAGCGGCAGCTAGAGGCATTGCAGGCAGAGCTGGCCGCGCGGGACGCGGCCAATTCGACCGAAGACACGCCTGCGGAAGATGACCCCAGAATTGCAGCCCTTGCCGCTGAAATTGAAGCCCTGCGCCAGAGTGATGCGCAGCGCACGGCGGATACGGATCGGGCATTGCGTGATCGCGAGTTGGAAATCCAGCGGCTTCAAGCGGCCCTCGATCTGCAACAGGTAGGGGGCGGCCCGGTCCCGACCGGCGATCCGCTGCTGGATGAGCGGGCAAGAGCCGCAGAGGAAGCACGGCGCAGGGCCCAAGAACAGCTTGAGCGCCGCACTACGTCCAGCATGATCGCATTCGGTGGTGGCAGCGGCACTGGTCCTGGCGGTGATGGTCAGGCGGCGCAGAATGAAGCTCGCCTATCCGACAATGAAGCCTTCGTTCGCAACGCAGGCCAGCCTTCGCCGGTCGAACGCGCGTCTATCATCGTGAACCCCTCAAACACCGTCACACAGGGAACGATGATTCAAGCTATCCTTGAAACGGCCATCAACTCGCAGCTTCCGGGCGCGATCCGGGCGGTGGTTAGCGAGGACGTTCACGCCTATGATGCTTCTCGTGTTCTGATCCCGCGCGGCTCCATCGTCATCGGCAAGTATTCCGAAGATGTTGCCGTGGGTCAGCGCCGGGCGCTGGTGGCTTGGGAACGCATCATCATGCCCGACAACCAATCTGTGAACATCGCCGCCTACGGCGCCGATCAGATCGGCCAATCGGGTTTGACGGGGCGGGTCAACACCCATTTCGGAACCCGGTTCGGTTCGGCGGCTCTTATCAGCTTTCTCTCGATCCTTCCCGCGCTGGCGACGGACAACACGGATGACGACCGTGCCGAAGAAGTCGCTGATCGCGTAGGCCAGAACCTTAGCACGGCCACATCGTCCGCGCTCGGGGAGTATCTGACGATCAGGCCGACTATCCATGTCGATCAAGGAACGCGCGTCACCATAATGGTTGATCGGGATTTGGAGATCTTCTGATGACCGACGATAGCTACTTCAACCAAGCGATGCAGGCGCTCGGTAGCGCCGTTGACCGCGAAGACTTGGTAGAGCTGTGCATCAACCCAAACGGTTCCGTTTGGGTTGAAGCGCGGGGCGATCACTATATGCGGCGCTCGGAAATAAGCCTGTCGCCGGGCCAAGTCGGTGATCTGGCCCGCAGCATCGTGGGCGAGGCAAAGGCGACGATCAGTAAAGACAAGCCCCTGATTTCGGCATCCGTCCTCTACCGCGACCGGCCTATCCGGGCGCAAGTCGTCGGCCCGCCTGCGGCCCTGTCGGGTCATGCAGTATCGCTGCGGTTCTTTTCGACAATGCCGCTCGATGACGTGAAGCTGGAATACCTCTTTGGCGGCGAACGGTCCTTGGACAAAGAGCGCCGCGAGAGAAACCAGAAACTCAAGAGCATCGCCGCAAACGGAACGCTTGATGAGTCGCTGGCCTTCTGCGTGTCGGAAAAGCTGAATATCGTTATCTCGGGCGGCACGTCCACGGGCAAGACCGTGGCGATGCGCAAAATTATGAAGCTGATCCCCGCGGATGAACGGATCATCACGATTGAAGACGCCGCGGAGCTGCTGCCAGAACAGCCTAACACGGTCAGCCTGATCGCAGACCGCAACAGCGAGGCTCGGTCGCCTGATACACTTCTGGTTTCAACCCTGCGGATGCGCCCAGATCGGCTGATAGTTGGCGAGGTCCGTGGCAAGGAGGCCATGACCTTCCTCGAAGCGATCAACACGGGCCACGGCGGCAGCATGACAACGCTTCACGCCGAAACCCCCACGCTGGCGCTGGACAGGCTGGCGATGGCGGCTGGCCGGTCTGACGTGCCTATGAGCTATTCAGAAATTCGTGAGTATATCCAGCGATCCATTGACGTGATTATTCAAACCGGGCGGAAAGACGGGAAGCGGGGCATCGCAGAGTTCTTCCTTCCGGGCATGGAAGGAGATGCGGTATGAGGCGGTTACATCAATTCATCATGGCCCTGCTTCTCGCAAGCGGTTCGGCATCGTTTGCGGAAGAACCGCCCCAAGAGCGCGACCGCGAATTTCTGCGGTTCGACCTTCCCGCCGATACGCCAGACGGCATATCGGAAAGAGGCTGCACTATGCCTTCTCAACCGCAATTAATGAACCCAGACGATGCCCCCGCCCTTGCGAACCCGGCGCAAGCCAACTCGGTTCTGCTCTCGATCTATCGCCGCCAAAATGCAGAGCGCATTGTGAACGATGGAAAATGCACTTGCGGTATGTATTTCGCAGATTGGGATGCAGCTCTTGATGAAATGATGGCGGTATACAGCGCCATTCCCTTCGATGAATGGTCAACCATTCGCCGCGAAAATAGCAGGCAGACAAATGCACTAGCTTCGCGAGTCCGTCAAATTTGCACCGAAAGCGGGGTCTTGTAATGTCACTGGTCGCAAGTCTGGTGGACACGGCCACCGAACAGCTTAGTGCAGCGGGCGAATCGCAGTTTGGCCTTACTGCCGGGGCAGTAGGCACCATTTTGCAGGTCGGCGCTACGCTGGCTATCATCTTCGTGTGTATAAACGCACTGATGCAGTTTCGCCCATTACCGATAGGTGATGCGCTGATCCTGATCGTTAAGCTGCTACTTATTGCTCAGTTCGCAACCGTCTGGTCACAGTTCGATGCCGTAGCATCCGCCGTTATTTCGGGCATGAACTCGATTGCAGGGGCTATGCTTGGCGGTGGGGATTCTCTGGCAGCGGCATTTGACGATATGCTCGACAGACTTGCGACCAGCGCAAATACTACGCTCGATCAGCTCGGAACATTCTCGCGGGCGATGATGAGCGCAATTTTCTTCATACTGAACGCGCTGACCGCTGCGGTAGCGGGCCTGATCCTGATATTCGCACTGGTGATGATTACCGTCCACATTGGTATGGCCCCAATCTTCATCGGCTTGTCGATCTTCAAATCCACATCTGACTACTTCTTCCTGTGGCTGAAATCGACCCTAAGCTACACCCTGTATCCGGTCGTGATTGCGGCTGTCCTCGGCTCCATGATCCGCCTGACGCAAGGTGTGGTGGACGCCCTCGATCCGACCAATGTTGCCACCCTCGGCGCGTTGGTGCCGTTCTTTGCGATCCTGATTATTATGATCGCGACAATCCTCCTTATCCCCATGATCGTTACCGGCCTTAGTGGAACAATTTCGGCGGCTGGCCCTCTCGCGGCTGCGGCGGTCGCCGCAGGTGCGTATCGCAACCTCGCAGGAAGCGCGGCTGCGGGAAAAGCAATGAAATCCATGTTCAGCGGGCGGGGTTCGCCGCCTGCCCCTCCGGGTGGCCCGCCCGGCGCTGGCGCAGCAGCCCCGGCAGCTCGGCAGCAGGCGCAGCAAAACTTACAGCGGCAAATGAGCGTGTCGAACCGGCACAGGAACAGGCCCTAGAAAAGAGAAAACCCGCCATTGAGGCGGGTTTTTTCATTCCGATCTGGCGACGCGCCTAAGCTACGGCTGGCCCTCGTGCGATCACATTCACCCCAGAGAAGTCCATCTGCTTCTGCAAGTCGCTAAGAAGCGATTTGGCCCTTTCTTCACCTTCTTTGACGGCAACCCGATTTTTCGGTGTGTCGGCAACCGGCTCCGAGAACAAATCGGCCTCAACCATCATAGCAGCTCGGCGCGGCTTGCGGCGGGCCGATCCCTTAACCTCGGAAGTGGGCGCAGGCGTCTCGGGCGCTGGCATCGGCGCGACTGGTGCGGGTGCTTCTGGCGGCGCGGTTGCGGCATCTGGGGCCGGGCGGGCGGTTGCATCCGCTGCCATCAACCCAACAGTCGGGAAAACATAGTTGTCCACGGCGGGATTGTGCGGCGGCATAGGCAAGGGTCCGGCCTGTGCCGCATAGATCGGCTTCAAGACTGCATCATCGAAATACTGGATGCGCTTTGCTCGGATCGGCATATCAGCATCGACGATGATAATCACATCATCCTTGGGCAGTCGTCGTGCCTCGTCCTCCGACAAGAGGGGCTTTTCCTCTGTCCGCTCGCTGACGTTCACGCCGTTGAACGGACCCTTTCCAATGGTGCGGCTCTTGCTGACCACGCGGCGGGTCGTCATGCCCACGGCCCGCGACAGATCAGAGGTCGTCTTTTCCTCCGAAGGGGTGAGATACAGCTTGATACCTGCGCCACCTTGCAGCGACAGGCGCACGTTCTGACCATAGATTTCATCAAGAGCCGGAACAGTCTGCGTCACAAAAGCCAAGTTGCCGCCATAGGAACGCAGGGTTTTGATGCTCTCGGCCGCAATGGGCATCTTCCCGAGGCGGTCAAACTCATCGAGCATGATAAGAACCGGGAACGGCTCGTCTTTGCCCGGTTCGCCCGCACCTTGCAGGGACGCGATCAGGTCCGAGAAGAACAAGCGGATCAGCGGGGCGATTGCTGGCACGTCATCTGGCGGGACAACAAGGTAGACCGTTTGAGGCTTGCGGCGGAAGTCCACAAACTCAAAGTCGCTATCGTCGGTCAGGGCGCAGATGCGAGGGTTTGCCCATGTGCCAAGCCCAGAGCTGCTTAGAACCGAAAGGTATGCTGACAAGGTGCGCTCGGTGATGTTCGCCAGCTTGTTGAACATCATCTTCGTAGCTGGATCTTCTGCCTGCCGCGCATAGTAGGCATATTGCTCTTTCGTCTCCCCGCCCTGCACGGCGTAGCGGTATACTTCGCCCAGGGTAACGCGGGTTTTCTCATAGGCCAGCATCCCACAGGCGACGAAAATATCCGTTGCGCCGGGCAGGAATTCTTCTGCCCCCTGCCCCGCTTGAAGGAACAGCTTGGCGATCTTTTGCAGCTCCATCATCCGCTGCGCCGGGTTCTTCATTTCGCCAACCCGTTTCAGTGGGTTGTAGCGGTGTGAAGGAGCTGACCAGTCAGTGGGCGCGAAGCGATAGATCACATCGCCTTGCTTCTGGCGATGGCGTGAGGTTTTCTCAAAATTCTCCCCCTTCACGTCCAGCACCACGGCGCTGCCCTTGTAGGTGAGAAGGTTCGGAATGACGAAACCCACACCCTTACCGCGCCCGGTGGGCGCTACGATCATGGCATGGGGATGTTCTGCGGACACGATAAAGGGCTTCTTACGCTTCGGCTTGCCAACCTTCCCAAGCACAAAGCCCTTGCCGGGGTTCGCGAAGAATTTCTTGCGGCGCATTTCGCGGATCGTCTGCCAATGAGTGCGCCCGAAGCGGGTCAAATCCTCGGTCGTAACCTTCGCCGCCAGCAGCAGACCCGCCATCGTCGTAACGATGATAACGGCGTTGATGAAGATGTAGCCGCGCGGGTCGGCCGTCTTCATGTGCATGTAGTTCTTCGCGACGAAAAGGAGGTCCAGCCCCGGCAGATCGTAGCGATATTGGGCAATGCCAGATGCCAAAGCGTAGCCGATCAGGGCCGCGAAAAATCCGATCAAAAGGACGCCGAAAAGCTGGCGCAACTTACCTTCCATGTAGTTCATAGCTATACCCTCAACCCAAATCGTGGCCGTCGCGCTCGTGGCCCCGGCGCTCGTGGCGCAGTTCTGTTTCCTTCCGCACCGCCGCCGCATCATGCGTAGCAACGGCGCTGGCGTGGTCACGGCCAAGCTGTTGTTCGGCCCGCAGATATGACGCCGCGAAGTCGTGACGCTGCGATTCCGACATGCCGGGAATTTCCGGGGCATTGCCCATCTGCATCTTGAAGGACGCATCCTTGCCGAAGCCGCGCTCTACCGCGTCCACAAGGCGCTTTGCCTCGTCGTGCGTAAGGGAAGGCTTTGCAGCCAATGCTTTGGCTTCGTCAACGGCCTCGGCCCGCTCACGCTGCCGCGCATTGTCAGTGCGTTCCTCTTGCTCCTTCGTCTGCCACATGGCCCGGCGCATTTCCAAATCGGTAACAGCCCGCTCGGGATGGTTGACGTAACGATCAATGCCTTCACCGGGCAGAACCTTGCCTTCCGCCCGATCCCACGCGATGGACGCCAGCTCTGCATGTTCTGACGATTTCGTGGCAAAATCATCAAAAGCATTGACCGACGATCTGATCTGTTCCCGAGACCGATCAATCTGCAACTGATCGCCAATGTGGGCATGGGCGAAGTCGGTGCGCTCGAATTGCTGAACAAGATTCCGGTATTCTTCGCGGTCGGCATCCGATCCATAGTCGAAGCCATTTCGTGCCAACACGTTTTCCTCCTGCTCTCGCCGGTTGAAGTCACGTTCTGCCAGCTCGCCAAGACGGTCGGCATCGCCAAGTGCGTCATAGTCGATTGCGGCTTCCCGTCCCTCCTGCTCGTGAAAGTTTTGCAGAGCTACTATGTTTTCCTCGGTCGGCAGGATGCGTTCGTTGTCCACAGGCTCAAGCAAGCGCAGGCCGGGGTCGTTCGCGGCCATTTCACGGGCTTCATTCGCGGTGATGTAGACCTGTTGCTCGTGGCCCGTAACCGCAGGAATTTTCACCTCATCGCGTCCGCTGGCTTCATGCTGCACCTCGGCCACCTGCTCCCGCAAGGCTGTTTCTACACGGTCGTAAAGGTCAGATACTTCAAGCCTTGCCCGCTCAAAACCCTCTGGCGTTCCCATGTCATAGCCGCTGCTATCCGCCAGCGCCCGCATATCACGCTGGACCCAACGGCTTTCCATCGAGGCGTCACTTGCGGGGTCTTTCAGCCGGGCGGCAATCTCGTCCGCGTCCATGCCCGTGCCTGCAAGCGCCCGCTGCAAGCGGTCAGGTTGCGCCAAGCCATCTGTGAGCTGCTGCGCGATAGCCGGAGAGTAAATGCTGTCGGTGGGCGGGCTTTCCAACGCCCGCTGATCGGCCAGCGGCAACAGCTCCTTAAAATCGTGCCTAAATTCTTCGGCCTTCTTGTCCATTTCAATGCGCAGTTGCGGCGGAGCCTGACCAATGGCGCGGTCAATCTCGATCATCGTAGTTCGCAGCGACACAAGGTTGTCCTCAAAATCGCTTAGATCACGTTTCGCCTCCGGCGACAGAGCACCAACATTCTGATTCATGGGTTCACCTCTACTGACTTTCTCAATCTCGACGGCCATCCGGCCCAACTGTTCGGCGGCGATGTGATTGCCAAAACGATCTGCAACCGCGCCTATCTTCCGGTATGCTTCCGCGCTTGCTGCCAACTGGCTCGCCACGAAATCGACACTCTGGCGGACGTTGCCGCGCTCTTGCGTATGGGTTTGTCCACTTACACG
>RRZU011729498.1_pt1 | contig 26987 bp, 23 predicted proteins | sample 2165561 | NCBI WGS metagenome assembly RRZU01 (sample SAMN10456909, study PRJNA506462) | wastewater metagenome | isolation source: wastewater sludge | place: USA: Moscow, Idaho | reverse complement strand
GCGCTCGTGGGCAGCGATCTCCTCCAGCGCGGCGAGGATGCCCTGGTCGACGCTCAGGTCGTCCATCAGCGGCTCGCCGTTCTCGTCCAGCTCGGCGGCCAGCGGCCGGTACCAGACCTCCACCGGGTAGGTGCGTCCGGACACCTCGACGATGGGCGCATCGTCGAAATGCTTGGAAAAGCGCTCCAGGTCGATGGTCGCCGAGGTGATGATCAGCTTGAGGTCGGGGCGGCGCGGCAGCAGGGTCTTCAGGTAGCCGAGCAGGAAATCGATGTGCAGGCTGCGCTCGTGGGCCTCGTCGACGATGAGGGTGTCGTAGCGCTCGAGGAAGCGGTCGTGCTGGGTCTCGGCGAGCGGGATGCCGTCGGTCATCAGCTTGACCAGCGACTGCTCGCCGCTGTGGTCCTCGAAGCGCACCTGGTAGCCGACCAGCTCGCCGAGCGGCGTGCCGATTTCCTCGGCGACGCGGGTCGCCACGCTGCGCGCGGCGAGGCGGCGCGGCTGAGTGTGGCCGATCAGCCCGTGTACGCCGCGGCCGACCTCCAGGCAGATCTTCGGCAACTGGGTGGTCTTGCCCGAGCCGGTCTCGCCGGCGATCACCACCACCTGATGCGTGGCGATGGCGGCCTTGATCTCCTCGCGGCGCGCGGCGATCGGCAGGGCGTCGTCGTAGCGGATGCGCGGCACGCTGGCGCGGCGTGCCGCGACCTTGGCTGTGGATGCCTGGAAGCGCTCCAGCCACTGCGCCAGCCTGGCCTCGTCCGGGCGCTTGCGCAGTTCGAGCAGCTGGCGGCGCAGGCGGTGGCGGTCGGCGTTGAACGCCTGGTCGAGGTTGTTCAGCAGCTGGTCGAAGGCGGGTACGGCACTCATCGGGCGGACATCGGCTGGCAATTCGGGGCGGAGATTGTCGCAGATTTGCCCGCCAGCGGGTCAGTCACCGGCCAGCGCCGCCGGCGCCGCGCCACGCCGGCCGAGGGCCAGCCAGAGCCCCAGCGCGACCACGCCCAGCGCCGCGCCGGCGGCGCACACGCCGAGCCAGCCGAATGCCTCGAACAGCGCAGCCGACGCCAGCGAGCCCAGCGCGCCGCCGACGAAATAGCCGGTCATGTAGCCGGCGTTGATCCGGCTGCGCGCCTCGGGGCGCAGCCGGTAGACCTGGTTCATGTTGCTGACGTGGGTCAGCTGCACCGCCAGGTCGAGCAGCACCACGCCGACCAGCAGCGCCGCCAGCGAGCCGCCGGCAAACCCCAGCGGCAGCCAGGACAGGGCGAGCAGCGCCAGCCCCAGGCTGGTCGCCAGCGCGCCGCGCCCCCGGTCGGCCATCCGCCCGGCCAGACTGGCGGCCAGCGCGCCGACCGCACCGACGATACCGAACAGGCCGATCACCCCGTCGGAATAGCCGTAGGGCTCGGCCGAGAGCAGGAAGGCCAGCGGCGTCCAGAGCATGGCGAACATGGCGAAGCTCAGGCCGCCGAGCAGGGTGCGCAGGCGGAACTCCGGCTCGTCGCGAAACAGCAGGGCCACCGAGGCCAGCAGGCGCGGGTAGCCGATGCGCTCCGGGTGGCGGTAGCGCGGCAGGGCGAACCACAGCGCCAGCGCGGTGGCGGCCAGCACCGCCGCGGCGAGGAAGGACACGCCGCGCCAGCTGCCCAGCTCGGACAGGGTGCCGGCCACGGTGCGCGCCAGCAGGATGCCCAGCAGCAGGCCGCTCATCAGGGTACCGACCACCCGGCCGCGCTCGGCGGGCGCGGCCAGGGTCGCGGCGAAGGGCACCAGCACCTGGGCCACCACCGAGAACATCCCGGCCAGCGCGGTGCCCAGCAGCAGCACCGCGAAGCTCGGCGCCAGCGCGCTGAGCAGCAGGCCGCAGGCACCGAGCAGGGCCATGCCGACGATCAGCGCGCGCCGCTCCAGCAGATCGCCCAGCGGCACCAGCAGGATCAGGCCCAGCGCGTAGCTGACCTGGGCGGTGGTGACCAGGATGCCGGCGCGGGCGTAGGACAGGCCGAACTCTTCGGCCAGGGTCTGCAGCAGCGGCTGGTTGTAGTAGTTGCTGGCCACCGCCACGCCGGTGGCGAAGGCCATCAGTAGGACCAGCCAGCAGCTCAGGGCGGGAGTGGGTCGGTCGGTCATCGCGGCGTACTCGCAATCGGGGGAGCGCAGTATCGGGCCCGTGCAGCGATGACAGAAATGAATTATCAAGATGATCTCAATCTCGTATCGCGATGCAAACCATGAACCTCAAGCAACTCGAATTCGCCGTCGCCCTCGCCGAGGAAGGCAACTTCACCCGCGCCGCGCAGCGCTGCAACGTGGTGCAGTCGGCGCTCAGCCACCAGATCGCCCGCCTGGAGGAGGAGCTGGGTACCCGGCTGTTCGAGCGCCGGCCGCGCCAGGTGCGGGTCACGCCGGCCGGCGAGGCGCTGCTCGGCCAGGCGCGCCTGGCACTGGAAGCGACCCGGCGGATTCCCGCCGAAGTCGCCGCGGTCAGCGGCGAGGTGCGCGGCAGCCTGACCCTGGGGATGATCTCCTCCCTCGACCTGTTCGACATCGTCGAGCTGCTGGCCGCCTTCCACGGGCGCTTTCCGCAGATCGACATCGCCCTGCGCCAGGAACACAGCGAGAGCCTGCTGGAAGCGGTGCGGCAGCGCAGCATCGACCTGGCCTTCGTCGGCGTGCCGCCCAGCACCGCGCTGGACGGCGTGGAGCAACGCCTGCTGGCCAAGGAGGAGCTGGTCGCGGTGCTGCCGGCCGGCCACCCGCTGGCCGGGCGCGCGCGCCTGCATCTGGAGGAACTACTGGCGCTGCCGCTGGTGGACTTCCCCGCCGGCAGCAGCGCCCGCCAGCAGACCGACACGGCTTTCGCCGCCCTCGGCCTGAGCCGCCGGGTACGCTTCGAGATCAGCCATATCCACCTGCTGGAGCGCTTCGTCCGCCGCGGGCTGGCGGTCGGCCTGGCGCCGACCAGCACCGCCGCCACCTTCCACGGCCTGCCGCGGGTGCCGGTGTGCGATGCGCCCAGCCGGCGGGTCTATGCCATCTGGCCGCACGACCCCACGGCGGCGACCCGCGAGCTGCTGGTCGAACTGGAGCGGGTGCTGGCCCGCGCCGGGCTGGGCACGGGCACGCCGGCGCCCTGAGCCGGGCGACTCAGGCGCCGGCCGCGCGGCGCAGCTCCTCGTCGCGCAGCTGGCGGCGGAGGATCTTGCCGACGTTGGTGGTCGGCAGGCTGTCGCGGAACTCCACCTGGCGCGGCACCTTGTAGCCGGTGAGGTTCTCGCGCATGTGATCCAGCACCTGCTCCTCGCTCAGCTCGGCACCGGGCTTGCACACCACGAACAGCTTGATCGCCTCGCCGCTGCGCGCATCCGGCACGCCGATGGCGGCGGCGACCTGCACCCCCGGCAGCGCGGCCAGCACCTCCTCCAATTCGTTGGGGTACACGTTGAAGCCGGAGACCAGGATCATGTCCTTCTTGCGGTCGACGATGCGGATGTAGCCGTCGGGCTGGATCAGCGCGATGTCGCCGGTACGCAGCCAACCCTCGGCGTCGAGCACCTCGGCGGTGGCCTCCGGGCGCTGCCAGTAGCCCTTCATCACCTGCGGGCCCTTGACGCACAGCTCGCCGACCGCGTCGAGGCCCAGGTCGTTGCCGGCGTCGTCGACCACCTTGCACTGGGTCGAGGGCAGCGGCAGGCCGATGGTGCCGAGCTGGATGCGCTGGATCGGGTTGACCGATACCACCGGGCTGGTTTCCGTCAGTCCGTAGCCTTCGCAGATGGCGCAGCCGGTGAGGCGCTGCCAGCGCTCGGCGACCGCCCGCTGCAGGGCCATGCCGCCGGACAGGGTGAGCTTGAGGGCGGAGAAGTCCAGACGCTGGAAGCCCTCGTGGTTGCACAGGGCGACGAACAGGGTGTTGAGGCCGACGAAACCGCTGAAGCGCCACTTGCCCATCTCCGCGACCATCGCCGGCAGGTCGCGCGGGTTGGTGATCAGCACGTTGTGGTTGCCGGTGAGCATCATCGCCATGCAGTGAAAGGTGAAGGCGTAGATGTGGTAGAGCGGCAGCGGAGTGATCAGCGTCTCGCAGCCCTCGCCGAGGGTCTGGCCGATCAGCGCGCGGCACTGCAGCATGTTGGCGATCAGGTTGCGGTGGCTGAGCATCGCGCCCTTGGCGATCCCGGTGGTACCGCCGGTGTACTGCAGGACGGCGATGTCCTCGCTGCGCGCGCGCTGCTCGCGCACCGGCCGGCCACGCCCACGGGCCAGCACGTCGACGAAGCGCACCGCCTGGGGCAGGCGGTAAGCCGGTACCATCTTCTTCACATGGCGCACCACGGCGTTGACCAGCCAGCGCCTGGGCGCCGGCAGCAGGTCGGCCACCTCGCTGACGATCACCACCCTAAGGCCGGTGTGCGGCAGCACGGCCTCGGCCAGATGGGCCATGTTGGCCAGACAGAGCAGCGCCTTGGCGCCGGAGTCGTTGAACTGGTGCTCCATCTCCCGCGCGGTGTACAGCGGGTTGGTATTGACCACCACCAGCCCGGCGCGCAGGGCGCCGAACACCGCGACGGGAAACTGCAGCAGGTTGGGCAGCTGGATGGCGATGCGGTCGCCCGGCTGCAGCTCGGTGTGCTCCTGCAGCCAGGCGGCGAAGGCGCCGGACAGCTCGTACAGCTCGGCATAGCTCAGGGTGCGACCGAGGTTGCTGAAGGCCGGGCAGTCGGCAAAGCGTCGGCAGGCGTCTTCGAGGACGGCGGGGATGTTCGGGTAGCAGTCGGGGTCGATGCTGGCGGCGAGGCCGGCGGGGTACTTGTCGGTCCAGAAGCTCGCGGTCATGGAGGTTCCTCCTGAGCAGCAGCCTGACTGCGCCTGTCGAGGAGAGCGGCCTCCCTCTCGCGGGCGGGTGTTGTTATGGGTGCCGCCGTCCGTTTCGGTCAGGGCCTGCAGCGAGGATAACAGCTCCCCCGGGGGCCTTCCAGAAACGCCCCGGCGCAGGTCGGCTCACACTGACTGACACGGAATCCTGCTACCTTAGCCGCTGCCCGCCGACCGCCCACGCGGCATCCGGCGCAGACTCGCAACCACCGGCTGACAAGGAGCCCCAATGAGCCTGGTAGAAAACACCCCCTACGACGAACTGCAGGTCGGCCAGAAGGCGACCTTCATCCGCGCCGTGCAAGAGCGCGACGTGCAGCTGTTCGCCGAGGTGTCCGGCGACCGCAATCCGGTTCACCTGGATGCCGACTACGCCGCCGGCACCGCCTTCAAGGAGCGCATCGCCCACGGCATGCTCACCGGCGCGCTGGTCAGTGCCGCCCTGGCCTGCACCCTGCCGGGGCCGGGCACCATCTACCTGGGGCAGAACCTGCGCTTCACCCGCCCGGTCAAGCTCGGCGACGAACTGACCGTGGAGCTGGAGGTGCTCGAAAAGCTGCCGAAGAACCGCGTGCGCATCGGCACCCGGGTGATCAACCAGCAGGGCAAGCCGGTGGTGGAAGGCGAGGCCGAGGTGATGGCCCCGCAGGAGAAGCTGCGCATCGAACTGCCCCAGCTGCCGCCGATCACCGTCGGCTGAGTCCCGCAGCGGAGGCCGCCGAATCGCGGCCTCCGCTGTAGCGCGGCTTTTTTCGCGCACAAAAAAAAGGCGACCTAAGTCGCCTCAAATGCCTTGCGTGCCCACGCATCGGAAAGGGTCAGTGTGGCTTCTTGCCTTTCTGAGCATCCTTCCAGACGAAATATGCGAATCCACCCAGGAAGCCGGCCGTCAGAACCACAATGACGATGCCTGCAACTACTACCTCATCCATAAACATGATGAGCCTCCCCTGTCTTGCAATCTGTGTTGAAGCCAGATTACCCACACACTGTTGCAGGAAATTGACCGGGATCAACAAGCGCCAAGCGCCGCCCGGCCAAGGCCGGAAAATCCTGACGCAGGTCAACGGAACGCCTCCGCCCGGGGCGGTCCGGGCGGAAACGGGAGGGAGTCGGTGGCGCGCCACGCACGGGCATCGTGGCATCCGGCGGGTGGAAGGATGGCAGGACGGTGCTTCAGCGCTTCTTCGGGCGCTTTTTGGCCTTCTTGCCGGGCTTGGCCAGCGGCAGGGCCTGCTCGAAGGCCTGGCGCATCTCCTGCAGGCGTTTCTCATGCAGGTCGTGGATGCGCCGCTCGCGTTCGGCGGAAAAATCGATCAGCGTGTCGTCGCTCATGGCGGTACTCCCGAAAATCCGCAGGCCGGAGGGAGGTGCATGATGCCCGCCGGGCCGCTCCCTGGACAACCGCCGGCAGGCGACGACAGGCCGCACGGTTGTCTTTGGCCTGTCTCCGGCGTTCCGTTACCATACGCCACTTTTCGTGGCGGGAGACAGGCATGGCGCAGTATCAACCGGGACAACGCTGGATCAGCGACAGTGAGGCGGAATTGGGGCTGGGCACCATTCTCGCGCAGGACGGCCGCCTGCTCACCGTCCTCTATCCGGCGACCGGCGATACCCGTCAGTACGCCCTGCGCAATGCGCCGCTGACCCGCGTGCGCTTCGCCCTGGGCGACGAGATCACCCACTTCGAGGGCTGGAAGCTGACCGTTCAGGAGGTCGAGGACGTCGACGGCCTGCTGGTCTATCACGGCATCAACGCCCAGCACGAGCCCTGCTCGCTGCCGGAAACCCAGCTGTCCAACTTCATCCAGTTCCGCCTGGCCAGCGACCGCCTGTTCGCCGGACAGATCGACCCGCGCGGCTGGTTCGCCCTGCGCTACCACAGCCTCGAACACCGCTCGCGCCTGCTGCAGTCCTCGCTGTGGGGCCTCTCCGGCGCGCGCGCCCAGCCGATCGCTCACCAGCTGCACATCGCCCGCGAAGTGGCCGACCGCGCCAGCCCGAGGGTGCTGCTGGCCGACGAAGTGGGCCTGGGCAAGACCATCGAGGCCGGCCTGATCCTGCATCGCCAGCTGCTCTGCGGCAGGGCCAGCCGCGCGCTGATCCTGGTGCCGGAAAACCTCCAGCACCAGTGGCTGGTGGAAATGCGCCGGCGCTTCAACCTGCAGGTCGCTCTGTTCGATGCCGAGCGCTTCATCGAGAGCGACGCCGACAACCCCTTCGAGGACTGCCAGCTGGCGCTGGTCGCCCTCGAGTGGCTGCAGGGCGACGCCCGCGCCCAGCAGGCGGTGCTGGACGCCGACTGGGACCTGCTGGTGGTCGACGAGGCCCACCACCTGGTCTGGCATCAGGAAGGCGCCAGCGCCGAGTACCGCCTGGTCGAGCAACTGGCCGCGCACATTCCCGGCGTGCTGCTGCTCACCGCCACCCCCGAGCAGCTCGGCCTGGAAAGCCACTTCGCCCGCCTGCGCCTGCTCGACCCCGACCGCTTCCACGACCTGGAGGCGTTCCGCGCCGAGAGCGCCCAGTACCAGCCGGTGGCCGAGGCGGTGCAGGAGCTGCTCGACCACGGCAAGCTGTCCCCGCAGGCACGCGCCGCCATCCACGAGTTTCTCGGCAGCGAGGGCGACAGCCTGCTGGCCAGCGTCGAGAGCGGCGACGAGGAAGCCCGCGCCCGGCTGATCCGCGAGCTGCTCGACCGCCACGGCACCGGCCGCGTGCTGTTCCGCAACACCCGCGCCGCCGTGCAGGGCTTCCCCGAGCGCCACCTGCACCCCTACCCGCTGGCCAACCCGGTCGAGTACCTGGAGCTGCCGGTCGGCGAGCATGCCGACCTCTACCCGGAAGTCGGCTATCAGGCGCAGACCCAGGACGACGGCGCCGAACTGCGCTGGTGGCATTTCGATCCGCGCGTCGAGTGGCTGATCGACACCCTGAAGATGCTCAAGAAGACCAAGGTGCTGGTGATCTGCGCCCACGCGGAAACCGCCCTCGACCTGGAGGAGGCCCTGCGCGTGCGCGCCGGCACCCCGGCCACGGTGTTCCACGAGGGCATGAGCATCCTCGAACGCGACCGCGCCGCCGCCTACTTCGCCGACGAGGAGTTCGGCGCCCAGGTACTGATCTGCTCGGAAATCGGCTCCGAAGGCCGCAACTTCCAGTTCGCCCACCATCTGGTGCTGTTCGACCTGCCGGCCCACCCGGACCTGCTCGAGCAGCGCATCGGCCGCCTCGACCGCATCGGCCAGAAGCACGCCATCCAGCTGCACGTGCCCTACCTGGAGAACAGCGCCCAGGAGCGCCTGTTCCACTGGTACCACCAGGCGCTGAACGCCTTCCTCAACACCTGCCCGACCGGCAACGCGCTGCAGCAGCAGTTCGGCCCGCGCCTGCTGGCACTGCTCGAAGGCGGCCACGACAGCGACTGGGCGCAGCTGCTGGCCGAGGGCCGCGCCGCCCGCGAGGCGCTGGAAAGCGAACTGCACAAGGGCCGCGACCGCCTGCTGGAACTCAACTCCGGCGGCGCCGGCGAAGGCGAGGGGCTGGTCGAGGCCATCCTCGAACAGGACGACCAGTTCGCCCTGCCGATCTATATGGAAGAACTGCTCGACGCCTTCGGCGTTCACAGCGAGGACCACTCCGACAACGCGCTGATCCTGCGCCCCGGCGAGAAGATGCTGGATGCCGGCTTCCCGCTCGGCGACGACGAGGGCGTCACCGTCACCTACGACCGCCAGCTGGCGCTGGCCCGCGAGGACATGCAGTTCCTCACCTGGGAACACCCGATGGTGCAGGGCGGCATGGACCTGGTGCTGTCCGGCACCATGGGCAACACCTCGGTGGCGCTGATCAAGAACAAGGCGCTCAAGCCCGGCACCGTGCTGCTCGAACTGCTGTTCGTCAGCGAGGTGGTGGCGCCGCGCGCCCTGCAGCTGGGCCGCTATCTGCCGCCGGCGGCGCTGCGCTGCCTGCTCGACGCCAACGGCAACGACCTGGCCGCGCGGGTTGGCTTCGAGACCCTCAACGACCAGCTGGAAAGTGTGCCGCGCGCCAGCGCCAACAAGTTCGTCCAGGCCCAGCGCGAGGTGCTGGCCCGGCAGATCGCCGTCGCCGAGGGCAAGATCGCCCCGCGCCATGCCGAGCGCGTGGCCGACGCCGCCCACCGCTTCGCCGCCGAACTGGACGAGGAACTGGCGCGCCTGGAAGCGCTGCGCGCGGTCAACCCCAGCGTGCGCGAAAGCGAGCTGGACAGCCTGCGCCGCCAGCGCGAACTGGGCCTGGCGATGCTCGACAAGGCCGGCCTGCGCCTGGAAGCGATCCGCGTACTGGTGGCCGGCTGAGCGACCACACGAGCGGCTCGGCCGCTCTAACGCTCCACCGCGGGAGCGCACCTGCCGGAGATCGGGCCTCCGGCAGGATTCCACTGCGCGGGCGGGACAACCCGCGCAGCGACGTTCTCCCCCTAGCCCGCGCGCTAACCTGACGGTGGCCGCTCGCCGGAGCAGGTTGCCTAGCCTGCCCGGCTGCGCGTTGCCCGCCTTCCCTCGCAGGGCGTGCGCGGCACAACCGCGCATCTCCGTCAGTGCGCTGCGCGCAGCGCCCCCTACAGACTCACTGCGACTGCCACTGCGCCAGCCACGCCAGGCTGGCGGCGGTGCCCGCCTCCCCCGGCCGATACTCGGCGGCCAGCCAGCCGGCGTAGCCCGCCTCGCGCAGCGCCGCCCGCGCCGCGGCGAAGTCCACCGTCCCCGTGCCCGGCGCGCCGCGTCCGGGGCAGTCGGCGAACTGCACATGGCCGATGTGCCCGGCCAGCGCGGCGATGCACGTCGGCAGGTCGAGTCCCTGGCGAGCCATGTGATAGAGGTCGAGCTGGGCGGCGCAGTTGGGATGGTCGACCGCCGCCAGCAGCGCCAGCAGATCCTCCGGCGTGTTGACCAGAAAGCCCGGCATGTCCAGCGGGTTGATCGCCTCGGCCAGCACACGGATGCCCAGCGGCGCGAAGGCCTCGGCGCTGCGGCGCAGGTTGCCGGCCAGGGTTTCCCGTGCCGCCGCGTGGCTCACCCCGTCGGCCAGGCGCCCCGGCAGCACGTTGACGCACTGCGGACGCACCACCCGGGCATAGGCCAGCGCCTCGGCCAGCGCCGCGTCGAACTCGGCCTGACGCCCGGGCACCGCCGCCAGTCCCGGGCCGCCATCCATCAGATCGCCGGCCGGCAGGTTGATCAGCAGCAGCGGCAGGCCGGCGGCGTCCAGTGCCGCGCGCAGCGCCTCGGCCGGCAGCGCGTAGGGAAACTGGATTTCCACCGCGGCGAAGCCGGCTTCGGCCGCCGCGCCGATGCGCTCCGGCAGCGGCAGCTCGGTGAACAGCATCGACAGGTTGGCGCAGAGCTTCATGCCTCGTCCTCCCCGCGATACAGCTCGACCAGGGTGGCCGGATCGCGCTCCAGGTTGCCCTGGCTGCCGTGCAGGCGCATCAGCTGCGCGGCCAGGCCGCTCAGCGGCGTGGACGAGCCCTGTTCGCGGGACAGCTTCACTGCGGTGTCGAGGTCCTTGAGCAGGGTGCGCACATGCCACTTGACCGGCTCAAAGCGGCTCTCGGCCATCTGCGGGGCGAGGATCTGCAGCGGTTTCGAATCGGCGAAGCCGCCGGCCAGTGCCGGGGCGATCAGCCCGGCATCCACCCCGGCGCGCTCGGCCAGCGCCACCACCTCGGCGATCACCAGGGCGTTGCAGGCGACGATCATCTGGTTGCACACCTTGGTCACCTGACCGGCGCCGACCTCGCCCATGCGCGTCAAACGCTGGCCGAGATGGGCGAGGATCGGCCGCAGCCGCTCGATGTCCTCCGCCGCGCCACCGGCCATGATCGCCAGGGTGCCAGCCTCGGCGCCCGGGGTGCCGCCGGACACCGGCGCATCCACCCAGCGCATGCCGCAGCGCGCCTCCAGCTCGGCGGCCATCGCGCGGGTCGCCGCCGGTTCGCAGCTGGAGAAGTCCACCAGCAGTTGCCCCGGCAGGCCCTGCTCGGCGATGCCGCCGGGGCCGAACACCACCTCGCGCACGGCGGCGGTGTCGGCCAGGCAGAGCATCACGATGTCCGCCTCGCGGCACAGATCGCCGGGGTGGTTGACCACCCCGGCGCCGGCGTCCACCAGCGGCTCGCACTTGGCCGGGTTGCGGTTCCAGATGCTCAGGGGAAAGCCTGCGGCCAGCAGGCGGCGGCCCATCGGCAGGCCCATCAGGCCGATGCCGGCAAAGGCCAGGGCGGGCAAGGTATCGCTCATGTCCATCTCCGCAGCGGGGAAAAGCCGCATCTTAGCAACAGCCCCGCGCCCGGCCGACCGTCGCTGCCCGCCAAGACCCGGGCAAGCGCCGGAGTGCCCGGCGCCGCCGTGACGGCTGCGCCCTCGCCGCGACAGTCCGCCAGCGTCGGCCAGCGGGCCTCGGCCGCTCCATGGGCTCGACCTGTAGCGGCCATATGGGCCAGCAAAGCCGCGCGACTGCCCTTATAATCCGCGCCCGACTTTTCCGCTATTGAACCGGAGACTCCCCATGCTCAAGCGTACCCTGGCGCTCGCCGCCGGCATTGCCCTGTCCGTTTCCGCCCTGGCCGCCCAGGCCGCCGATGTGCTCAAGGTGTCCGCCATCCCCGACGAGGCGCCCACCGAACTGCAGCGCAAGTTCAAGCCGCTGGGCGCCTACCTGGAGAAGGAGCTGGGCATGCCGGTCCAATTCGTGCCGGTGTCCGACTACGCCGCAGTGGTCGAGGGCATCGCCGCCGATCGCGTCGACCTGGCCTGGCTGGGCGGCTTCACCTTCGTGCAGACCCGCCTGAAGACCGGCAATGCCATTCCGCTGGTGCAGCGCGAGCAGGACGAGAAGTTCACCAGCAAGTTCATCAGCGCCGACGCCAACGTCAAGTCGCTGCAGGACCTCAAGGGCAAGACCTTCGCCTTCGGCTCGGTGTCCTCCACCTCCGGCAGCCTGATGCCGCGCTACTTCATGCAGAAGGACGGCATCGTCCCCGAGCAGTTCTTCTCCCGCGTGGCCTTCTCCGGCGCCCACGACGCCACCGTGGCCTGGGTGCAGGCCGGCAAGGTCGACGCCGGCGTGCTGAACGCCTCGGTGTGGGACAAGCTGGTCGCCGCCGGCAAGGTCGACACCAGCAAGGTGCACGTGTTCGCCACCACCCCGACCTACTACGACTACAACTGGACCGTGCGCGGCACCCTCGATCCGGCGTTGACCGCCAAGATCAAGCAGACCTTCCTCGCCCTCGATCCGGCCAACCCGGAGCACAAGGCGATCCTCGACCTGCAGGCCGCCAGCCGCTTCATCGAGACCAAGCCGGAAAACTACGCCGGCATCGAAGAAGCCGCCCGCGCCGCCGGCCTGCTGAAGTGACCGTGCGCCTGACCGGCGTGGGCCTGACCCACGCCAACGGTCGGCGCGCCCTGCAGGACGTGGATCTCTCGGTCGGCCGCGGCGAGCGGCTGGCCATCATCGGCCCGTCCGGCGCCGGCAAGACCACCCTGCTGCGCCTGCTGGCCACCAGCCTGCAACCCGGCGAAGGACGTCTGGAGCTGCTCGGCGCCGAACCCTGGCACCTGGCCGCCGGCGCACGCCGGCGGCTGCGCGCGCGCCTCGGCCTGATCCACCAGAGCCCGCCGCTGCCGCCGCGCCAGCGCGTGGTCGCGGCGGTCAGCGCCGGTCGTCTCGGCCAGTGGCCGCTGTGGAAGGGCCTGCTCAACCTCGCCCATCCGCTGGATGCCGGCGGCGTGCGCGACGCCCTGGCGCGCCTGGATCTGGCCGACAAGCTGTTCGAGCGCTGCGACCAGCTGTCCGGCGGCCCGCTGCAGCGGGTCGGCATCGCCCGCGTGCTGTACCAGCAGGCCGAGCTGATCCTCGCCGACGAGCCGGTGTCGGCCATGGACCCGGTGCTGGCCGGCCATACCCTCGGCGTACTGACCCGCGAGGCCGAGGCCCGCGGCGTCACCCTGCTGGCCAGCCTGCATGCCGTCGATCTGGCGCTCAACCACTTCCCGCGCATCGTCGGCGTGCGCGACGGGCGCATCGCCTTCGACCTGCCGGCGCACGAGGTGACCCCGCAGGCGCTGGACGCCCTGTACGCCAACGAGCAGCTGGACCAGCCATCGCCCGCCTCGCCGGCCCCCGCGCCGCAGATCGTGACCATTCCGCGATGCTGACCCGTTCTCCGTCTGCCGCCGGCGCGGCCGCCCCGCACGACCCCGCCGCCCTGCCGCGCCTGCTGCTGACCGTGCTGGCCGTTGCCCTGCTGTGGCCGGGCCTGTCGCTCAGCGAGCTGAATCTCGCCGTGCTGTTCGATGCCGGCAACGCCGCCACCATGGGCAGCTTCGTTGCCGCCTTCTGGCCGCCGGAGCACGGCGGCGAGTTCCTCGCCCTGCTCGGCCGCGCCACCCTGGAAACCCTGGCCATCGCCACCGCCGGCATGGCGCTGGCCTGGCTGATCGCCGTGCCCTGCGCGCTCGCCGCCACCCGCGTGCTGTCGGTGTCCGCCGTGACCCGCGGCGGTCGCCCGCGTTGGTGGAGCGCGGCCCTGCGCGGGCCGGTGCGCGCGCTGCTGATCGTGCTGCGCAGCATCCCGGAGATCGTCTGGGCGCTGCTGTTCGTGCGCGCCGTCGGCCTCGGCCCGACCGCCGGGGTGCTGGCCATCGCCATCACCTACGGCGGCATGCTCGGCAAGGTCTACGCGGAAATCTGCGAGTCGGTGGACCCGCGCCCGGCGCGCGCCCTGCTCGCCGCCGGCAGCCCGCGGCTGGCGGCGTTCGCCTACGGCGTGCTGCCCAACGCGGCGGCGGAGATGCTCTCCTACACCGTGTACCGCTGGGAGTGCGCGATCCGCGCCTCGGTGGTGATGGGCTTCGTCGGCGCCGGCGGCCTCGGCCAGCAGATCGACCTGTCGATGCGCATGTTCGCCGGCGGCGAGGTGGCCAGCATGCTGCTGACCTTCTTCGTCCTGGTGCTGCTCGCCGACCAGTTCAGCCGCCTGCTGCGGAGCCGGCTGACATGAAGCGCGCGCTCAACTACGGCCTGCTGCTGGCGATCCTCGCCGCCGTCGCCGCGTCCTTCGCCGGCCTCGGCCTGGACTTCTCCGGGCTGACCAGCGCGCGCAGCCTGGCGCTGATGGCCGACTACGCCGCCGGTTTCTTCCCCGCCGACGTCTCCTCCGCGCACCTTGCCGCCATCGGTCGCGGCAGTCTGGAAACCCTGGCCATGTCGGCCATCGGCACCCTGCTCGCCGCCCTGCTCGGCCTGCTGCTGGCACTGCCCGCCGCAGGACGCCTGGGCCACGCCGCCGGAGCGCTGGCGCGTCTGCTGCTCAACGCGCTGCGCTCGATTCCGGAGCTGGTGTGGGCGGCGCTGATGGTGCTGGCCGCCGGGCTCGGCCCCAACGCCGGCACCCTGGCGCTGGCCCTGCACACCGCCGGGGTGCTTGGCCGGCTGTTCGCCGAGGCGCTGGAGAACACCCCACACGAGCCCGCCGAGGCGATTCGCCTGGCCGGCGGCGGGCGCGTGGCGGCCTTCGTCTACGGCACCCTGCCCGGCGTGTGGCCGCAACTGGTCGCCTACCTGCTGTACCGCTGGGAAAACAACATCCGCATGGCCAGCGTGCTCGGCTTCGTCGGCGCCGGCGGCCTCGGGCAGATGCTCTACGTCAGCCTCAGCCTGTTCCAGCAGGCCCAGGCCGCCACGGTGATCCTCGCCATGCTGCTGCTGGTGCTGGCGGTGGACGCGCTGAGCGGCTGGGCGCGCCAGCGCTGGGTCAGCCACTGACGCCCGCCGTGCCTGCGCGCCGCTAAACACAAGGCCCCCGCCAGCAGCGCTGCGCGGGGGCCTTGTGCATTGCAGCGGGCGCCGCGCGCCTCAGTGCAGCGCCGGCGCCGCCTCGCGTTCCTGCACCAGCACCCAGGGCGCCACCACCACCGCCCACAGCTGCGGCGTGCGGCGCTGGTAATCCTCGGCCTCGGCCACGTCCATCCGGCGCAGCTCGCCGCTGGCCAGCCAGACGCCCACCGTCTCCTTGCGATCCTCGGCCAAGGCCTCGGCCACGCCGACCAGATCCAGGCTGCCCGCCACGCACAACACGCTGCCGCGGGCGAAGAACGGCTGCAGTTCCTGCCAGGTGAGGGTCGCGGTTTCGCCAAGCAGCTTGGCATAGAGGGTGCTAGGTTGTTCAGACATGGAGGCTCACCTGTGAATCGGGGCGGCCATGATAGCGCCGGGCGGCAGGCAGGCAAACGCCGCCGCGCGGGGATGGCGGCTCCAGCGGGGGGTGGATTTTTTCCGGGGAACACGGCAACGTCGACGGCGTATCTGGAGTTGCCCTGCAGGACCTCGACCGTCCCTGCGGCTGTCGAGTCGTGTCGAAGAACAATAACGCTGACCAGACCACAGTGGAGCACCTATGAAACAGGCTAACCGCAAGCTCTCCCGGCTGTTCGCAGCCCTCGCCCTGACCGGCGCCGCCGGTCACGCGCTGGCCGCCGACACCATCCGGATCGCTCTCGCCGGCCCGGTGACCGGCGCCGTCGCACAGTACGGCGAAATGCAGTTCATCGGCGCGCAGATGGCCATCGAGCGCATCAACCAGGCCGGCGGGGTCAACGGCCAGAAACTCGAAGCGGTGGTCTACGACGACGCCTGCGATCCCAAGCAGGCGGTCGCGGTGGCCAACCGCATCGTCAACGACGGCATCTCCTTCGTCGTCGGCCACCTCTGCTCCAGCTCCACCCAGCCGGCCTCGGACATCTACGAGGACGAGGGCATCCTGATGATCACGGCCGCCTCCACCAGCCCGGAGATCACCGCGCGCGGCTACCGGATGATCTTCCGCACCATCGGCCTGGACAGCCTGCAGGGCCCGACCGCCGGGCGCTTCATCGTCGAGACGCTCAAGCCGGCCAAGGTCGCGGTGATCCACGACAAGCAGCAGTACGGCGAGGGCATCGCCACGGCGGTGAAGAACGCCGTCGAGAAGGCCGGCATCCCGGTCGCGCTGTTCGAGGGCATCAACGCCGGCGACAAGGACTTCTCCGCGCTGATCGCCAAGCTCAAGCGCGAGGGGGTCGACTTCGTCTACTACGGCGGCTACCACCCGGAGCTGGGCCTTTTGCTGCGCCAGAGCGCGGAAAAGGGCCTGAAGGTGCGCTTCATGGGCCCGGAGGGCGTCGGCAACTCGGAAATCTCCGCCATCGCCGGGGCCGCTGCCGAAGGCCTGCTGGTCACCCTGCCGCGCGCCTTCGACCAGGATCCGAAGAACCAGGCACTGGTCGAGGCCTTCAAGGCCAAGAAGCAGGATCCTTCCGGTCCCTTCGTGTTCCCCGCCTATGCCGCCGTGCAGGTGATCGCCGAGGCCATCGACAAGACCGGCGGCACCGACACCGAGGAAGTGGCTACCGCGCTGCGCAGCATGCGCTTCGACACCCCGACCGGCACCCTCGCCTTCGACGACAAGGGCGATCTCAAGGACTTCAGCTTCGTCGTCTACGAGTGGCATGCCGACGGCAGCAAGAGCGAAGCGAAGTAACGGGCAGCCCGCGCTGCGGCTCGGGAAGGCCGGCCGCCGCCACAGGCGGCCGGCACCTGCCGCGCGCCCCGACGCAGGAGACGCCCCATGCCCGACCTCTATCACTACCTGCAGCAACTGCTGAACGGCCTCACGGTGGGCAGCACCTACGCGCTGATCGCCATCGGCTACACCATGGTCTACGGCATCATCGGCATGATCAACTTCGCCCACGGCGAGGTGTACATGATCGGCTCCTATGTGGCCTTCATCGTCCTCGTCGGCCTGTCGCTGCTGGGCCTGGACAGCCTGCCGCTGCTGATGATCGCCGCCTTCGCCGCCAGCATCGTGGTCACCAGCGCCTACGGCTACAGCATCGAGCGAGTCGCCTACCGCCCGTTGCGCGGCGGCAACCGGCTGATCCCGCTGATTTCCGCCATCGGCATGTCGATCTTCCTGCAGAACCAGGTGCTGCTCGCCCAGGACTCCAAGGACAAGGCGATCCCCAGCCTGTTGCCGGGCAACCTCGTGTTCGGCGACGCCGCCGGCTACGGGGTGTCGATCTCCTACATGCAGCTGCTGATCTTCGCCGTCACCCTGGCCGCCATGCTCGGCCTGACCCTGTTCATTTCCCGCTCGCGTCTGGGCCGCGCCTGCCGCGCCTGCGCCGAAGACCTGAAGATGACCAACCTGCTGGGCATCGACAGCAACCGCATCATCGCCCTGACCTTCGTCATCGGCGCCGCGCTGGCCGCAGTGGCGGCGGTGCTGCTGGGCATGCAGTACGGGGTGATCAACCCGCACATCGGCTTTCTCGCCGGGATCAAGGCGTTCACCGCCGCGGTGCTCGGCGGCATCGGCAGCATCCCCGGCGCCATGCTCGGCGGCCTGCTGCTCGGCGTCGCCGAGGCGTTCGGCGCCGACTTCTTCGGCGACCAGTACAAGGACGTGGTGGCCTTCGCCCTGCTGGTGCTGGTGCTGCTGCTGCGCCCGACCGGCATCCTCGGCCGCCCGGAGGTGGAAAAGGTATGAGCCCGATGCCCGCCAGCAACCTCAGAACCGCCCTGTTCAGCGCCCTGCTGGTGCTCGCCGTGGCCTGGCCGGTGCTCGGCCTCAAGCTGACCACCGTGGGCATCCGCGTCGAGGTGCATGGCGCAGGCCCCGCGACCCTGTGGAGCATCGCCGCCTGCGCGCTGGCGATGTTCTTCTGGCAGCTGTTTCGCCAGCGCATCGTCGCCGCCTGCTCCGGCGTGCCGCGCCTGCCCGGCCTGCCGCAGGGCGCCGGGCAGTTCCTCGCCCGGCCCACAACCCAGCTCTGGGCGGTGCTGGCCCTGGTGCTGGTCGGCCTGGTCTGGCCGTTCTACGCCTCGCGCGGCGCGGTGGACATCGCCACCCTGATCCTGATCTACGTGATGCTCGGCCTGGGCCTGAACATCGTGGTCGGCCTGGCCGGCCTGCTCGACCTGGGCTACGTCGGCTTCTACGCAGTGGGTGCCTACAGCTACGCGCTGCTCTCGCACTACTACGGGCTGGGCTTCTGGACCTGTCTGCCGATCGCCGGGGCGATGGCCGCACTGTTCGGCTTCCTGCTCGGCTTCCCGGTGCTGCGCCTGCGCGGCGACTATCTGGCCATCGTCACCCTCGGCTTCGGCGAGATCATCCGCCTGCTGCTGCGCAACCTGACTTCGCTGACCGGCGGCCCCAACGGCATCAGCGGCATCGACAAGCCGACCCTGCTCGGCCTCAGCTTCGACCGCCGCGCGCCCGAGGGCCTGCAGACCTTCCACCAGTTCTTCGGCATCCCCTACGACTCCAGCCACAAGGTGATCTTCCTCTACCTGATCGCCCTGCTGCTGGCACTGCTCACCCTGTTCGTGATCAACCGCCTGCTGCGCATGCCCATCGGCCGCGCCTGGGAAGCGCTGCGCGAGGACGAGATCGCCTGCCGCGCGCTGGGCCTCAACCCGACGCTGATCAAGCTGTCGGCCTTCACCCTCGGCGCCGGCTTCGCCGGTTTCGCCGGCAGCTTCTTCGCCGCCCGCCAGGGCCTGGTCAGCCCCGAGTCGTTCACCTTCATCGAGTCGGCGATCATCCTCGCCATCGTGGTGCTCGGCGGCATGGGCTCGCAGCTCGGGGTGATCCTCGCCGCCGTGGTGATGATCCTGTTGCCGGAACTGATGCGCGAGTTCAGCGAGTACCGCATGCTGCTGTTCGGTGCGCTGATGGTGCTGATGATGATCTGGCGCCCGCAGGGCCTGCTGCCGATGCAGCGCCCGCACCTGGAGGTGCGCCGATGAACGCGCTGCTGGAGGTGCGCGACCTGTCCATGCGCTTCGGCGGCCTGCTGGCGGTCGACGGCGTGTCCCTCGACGTGCCGGAACGCCAGGTGGTGTCGATGATCGGCCCCAACGGCGCCGGCAAGACTACGGTGTTCAACTGCCTGACCGGCTTCTACCGGCCCAGCGGCGGCAGCATCCGCCTGCGCGGCACGCCGATCCATGACCTGCCCGGCCATCGCATCGCCCGCCTCGGCGTGGTGCGCACCTTCCAGAACGTGCGCCTGTTCCGCGAGATGACCGCCGTGGAGAACCTGCTGGTGGCCCAGCACCGCCATCTCGACACCGGTTTCCTCGCCGGCCTGCTGAAGACCCCGGCATTCCGCCGCAGCGAGCGCCAGGCCCTGGACTGCGCCGCCGAGTGGCTGGAGCGGGTCGACCTGCTCGACGTGGCCAACCGCCCGGCCGGCACCCTCGCCTACGGCCAGCAGCGCCGCCTGGAAATCGCCCGCTGCATGGTGACCCGCCCGCAACTGCTGATGCTCGACGAACCGGCTGCCGGCCTCAACCCGCGCGAAACCGAAGACCTCAAGGCGCTGATCGGCCGCCTGCGCGACGAACAGGGCGTCACCGTGCTGCTGATCGAGCACGACATGAAACTGGTGATGAGCATTTCCGACCACATCTATGTGATCAACCAGGGCCAGCCCCTGGCCGACGGCAGCCCGGAACAGATCCGCGGCCACCCCGAGGTGATCAAGGCCTACCTGGGAGAAGCCTGAGCGATGCTCGAACTGCGCGATGTCTCCACCTTCTACGGCAAGATCCAGGCCCTGCACACGGTCAGCCTCGCCGTGCGCCAGGGCGAGATCGTCACCCTGATCGGCTGCAACGGCGCCGGCAAGTCGACCCTGCTGATGACCCTGTGCGGCTCGCCGCGCGCAGCCGGCGGCAGCATTCGCTATCTGGGCGAGGAGCTGGTCGGCCAGGAAACCTGCGCGATCATGCGCAAGGGCATCGCCATCGTTCCCGAAGGGCGACGGGTGTTCGCCCGCCTGAGCGTGGAGGAGAACCTGGCGATGGGCGGCTTCTTCACCGCCACAGAGGACTACCAGGCCCAACTGGAGCGGGTCCTCGAACTGTTCCCGCGCCTGAAGGAGCGCTTCGCCCAGCGCGCCGGCACCATGTCCGGCGGCGAGCAGCAGATGCTCGCCATCGGCCGCGCGCTGATGAGCCGGCCGCGCCTGCTGCTGCTCGACGAACCGTCGCTGGGCCTGGCACCAATCGTCATCCAGCAGATCTTCGCCATCATCGAACAACTGCGGGCCGATGGCGTGACCATCTTCCTGGTCGAGCAGAACGCTAACCAGGCGCTGCGCCTGGCCGACCGCGGCTATGTGCTGGAAAACGGGCGGATCGTGCTGCAGGACAGCGGCACGGCACTGCTGGCCAATCCGCAGGTGCGCAAGGCCTATCTGGGCGGCTGACGAGCGCTGCGCGGGGCGCTTCCCGGGCCTTGGCGCAGCCGTATCGGCGAGTGCCTGCCAAGGCCGCGCCCGAACACCACATGACCCGCCGCTCTGCGGCAAATCGCAGGCACAAAAAAGGGCGACCGCAGTCGCCCTTTTTCTCAATCAAGCAGAACTTAGTTCTGGTTGCTCATCTGAGCCTTGATCAGGTCGCCGATGGTGGTCGGGCCAGCGCTGACGTCCTGCTTGCGCAGTTCCTTCATCGCTTCCTTCTCGTCGTCGACGTCCTTCGACTTCACCGACAGACCGATGACGCGGGACTTGCGGTCGATGCTGATGATCTTGGCTTCGACTTCGTCGCCTTCCTTCAGCACGTTGCGCGCGTCTTCGATGCGGTCGCGGCTGATTTCGGAAGCCTTCAGCTGACCTTCGACTTCGGTGGCCAGGGTGATGATGGCACCCTTGGCGTCGACTTCCTTGACGATACCGCGGACGATGGCGCCTTTCTCGTTCAGGGCGGCGTAGTTGGAGAACGGATCGTCTTCCAGCTGCTTGATGCCCAGGGAGATGCGCTCGCGCTCCGGATCGACCGACAGGATCACGGTGTCCAGCTCGTCGCCCTTCTTGAAGCGACGCACGGCTTCTTCGCCGGCTTCGTTCCAGGAAATGTCCGACAGGTGAACCAGACCGTCGATGCCACCGTCCAGACCAATGAAGATACCGAAATCGGTGATCGACTTGATGGTGCCGGAGATGCGGTCGCCCTTGTTGAACTGGCCGGAGAACTCTTCCCACGGGTTCGGCTTGCACTGCTTGATGCCGAGGGAGATACGACGACGCTCCTCGTCGATGTCCAGAACCATGACTTCCACTTCGTCGCCGACCTGAACGACCTTGGACGGGTGGATGTTCTTGTTGGTCCAGTCCATTTCGGACACGTGAACCAGACCCTCGACGCCCTCTTCCAGCTCGGCGAAGCAGCCGTAGTCGGTGAGGTTGGTGACGCGAGCCTGAACGCGGGTGCCTTCCGGGTAGCGCGCCTTGATGGCGACCCACGGATCTTCGCCCAGCTGCTTCAGACCCAGGGAGACGCGGTTGCGCTCGCGGTCGAACTTCAGCACCTTGACATCGATCTCGTCGCCGACGTTGACGATCTCGGACGGATGCTTGATGCGCTTCCAGGCCATGTCGGTGATGTGCAGCAGGCCATCGACGCCGCCCAGGTCGACGAACGCACCGTAGTCGGTGAGGTTCTTGACGATACCCTTGACCTGCTGGCCTTCCTGCAGGGATTCCAGCAGGGCTTCGCGCTCGGCGCTGTTCTCGGCTTCCAGCACGCTGCGACGGGAAACGACAACGTTGTTGCGCTTCTGGTCGAGCTTGATGACCTTAAACTCCAGCTCTTTGCCTTCCAGGTGGGTGGTGTCACGCACCGGACGCACGTCGACCAGCGAACCCGGCAGGAACGCACGGATGCCGCTGACGTCGACGGTGAAGCCGCCCTTGACCTTGCCGTTGATGACGCCCTTGACCACTTCTTCGGCAGCGAAAGCAGCTTCCAGAACGATCCAGCACTCGGCGCGCTTGGCCTTCTCGCGGGACAGCTTGGTCTCGCCGAAGCCGTCTTCCACGGCGTCCAGCGCAACGTGGACTTCGTCACCGACCTTGATGGTCAGCTCGCCCTGCTCGTTGTAGAACTGCTCGACCGGGATGACGCCCTCGGACTTGAGGCCGGCATGCACGGTGACCCAGTCACCGTCGATGTCGACCACGATGCCGGTGATGATGGCACCCGGCTGCATGTCGAGGGATTTCAGGCTTTCTTCAAAAAGTTCTGCAAAGCTTTCGCTCATGTTTATACCTGTTGATCAAGGGCATGGAAGTATGCCCGATCCGCACCACCAGTCTGTGCGGGTTCGTTGTCATAAGGAGGCGGGCGGAAGTTGGACTGGTTTTCCGTCGGCCTCTCTGGGTCATCCTGCCAGGCCGCGGGCTGCGACTTCGGCGAGGATACGCTCCAGTACCTGCTCGATGGAGAGTGCGGTGGAGTCCAGCAGGAGGGCGTCGTGCGCCGGCTTCAGCGGAGCCACAGCTCGTTGCGTGTCGCGCTCGTCACGCACACGTATCTCTTCTAGCAGACTTGACAGGGTAACACCGGGCACCCTGTCCTTCAACTGCAGGTAGCGCCGCCGGGCGCGTTCCTCGGCGCTGGCGGTGAGGAACACCTTCAGCGGCGCATCGCTGAACACCACCGTGCCCATGTCGCGGCCGTCGGCCACCAAACCGGGCGCCACGCGGAAATCGCGCTGGCGCTGCAGCAGCGCGCTGCGCACCGCCGGCAGGGCGGCGACCTGCGAGGCGCCGGCGCCGGCCTGCTCGGTGCGCAGCTCGTCGCCGACCTCCTCGCCCTCCAGCAGGATGCGCTGGCCGTGCAGCCCTTCGACCGCGGCGACGAACTGCACGTCGAGATTGGCGGCCAGGGTCTCCAGCGACGCCTCGTTGTCCAGGGCGATGCCGTGACGGGTCGCGGCCAGCGCCAGCAGACGGTACAGCGCGCCGGAGTCGAGCAAGTGCCAGCCGAGCTGGCGGGCCAGCCGGCTGCAGACGGTGCCCTTGCCCGAGCCGCTCGGCCCGTCGATGGCGACGACCGGCGCCAGACCGATCATTGCTCGCCTTCCCGGGCCACGCGCACGCCGACCTGCGCGCACAGGGCGAGGAAGTTGGGGAACGAGGTGGCCACGTTGGCGCAGTCGTGGATGCGGATCGGCGCGCTGGCGCGCAGCGAGGCGATGCTGAAGGACATGGCGATGCGATGATCGCCATGGGCCCACACTTCGCCGCCGCCGATCGGGCCGCCGTCGATGACGATGCCGTCCGGCGTCGGCTCGGCCTTGACGCCGCAGGCCTGGAGGCCGTCGGCCATCACCTGGATGCGGTCGGACTCCTTGACCCGCAGCTCCTCAGCGCCACGCAGCACGGTGCGGCCCTCGGCACAGGCGGCGGCGACGAACAGCACCGGAAACTCGTCGATGGCCAGCGGCACCAGATCCTCGGGGATCTCGATGCCCTTGAGGCGGGCGCTGCGCACGCGGATATCGGCCACCGGCTCGCCGCCGACCTCACGCTGGTTTTCGAGGGTGATATCGCCGCCCATCAGCTTGAGGATGTCGATCACCCCGGTACGGGTCGGGTTGATGCCGACGTGCTCCAGCACCAGCTCGGAGTTCTCGGCAATCGAGGCAGCGACCAGGAAGAAGGCTGCCGAGGAGATATCCGCCGGCACCTCGATGTGGGTGGCGGTCAGCTTGTGGCCGCTCTCCACCTGGGCGGTAGCGCCCTGCACCTCGACCGGGTAGCCGAAGCCGCGCAGCATGCGCTCGGTATGGTCGCGGGTCGGCGCCGGCTCGGTCACCGCAGTCGGGCCTTCGGCGTACAGACCAGCGAGCAGCAGGCAGGATTTCACCTGGGCGCTGGCCATCGGCATCTCGTAGTGCATGCCGGTCAGGCGCTGGCCGCCCTTGATGCTCAGCGGCGGACGGCCCTCGGGGCCGGTATCGATCACCGCCCCCATCTCGCGCAGCGGCTTGGCCACGCGGTTCATCGGCCGCTTGGACAGCGACGGATCGCCGGTCAGCACGGTGTCGAACGGCTGGGCGGCGAGCAGGCCGGAGAGCAGGCGCATCGAGGTGCCGGAGTTGCCCATGTACAGCGGGCCGGCCGGCGCCTTGAGGCCGTGCAGGCCGACGCCGTGCACGGTGACGCGGCCATGGTGCGGGCCCTCGATGACCACGCCCATGTCGCGGAACGCCTGGATGGTGGCCAGGGCGTCCTCGCCTTCGAGGAAGCCTTCCACCTCGGTGGTGCCCTCGGCCAGCGAGCCGAGCATGATCGAGCGATGGGAGATGGACTTGTCGCCCGGGACGCGAATCCGTCCGCTCAGGCTGCCGCCCGGTTGGGCCAGGAAGATCAGATCGTTGGAATGCATGGCGTCCACATAGGCCCGCTGGGCCAGGATTTTGCTGAAATGCTCACGGGCGACGCGGGCGCGGGTGAATACGCCCAGCAGATGATGCCCGTCCCCACGGTCGACCGCCTCGCGCAGCACGTCGAGGTCGCTGCGGAAACGGTCGAGAATGCGCAGCACCGCCTCGCGGTTGGCGAGGAAGATGTCGTGCCACATCAACGGATCGCTGCCGGCGATCCGGGTGAAATCGCGGAAACCGCCCGCCGCGTAGCGGAAGATCTCCAGGTTCTCGCTCTGGTGCGCCAGCGAGTCGACCAGGCCAAAAGCCAGCAGGTGCGGCAGGTGACTGGTGGCGGCAAGCACCTCGTCGTGGTGCTCGACGCTCATGTGCTCGACGTCGGCGTCCAGCGCGCGCCACAGGCCATCGACCCGCGCCAGCGCGCCGGCGTCGGTCTCGGCCAGCGGGGTGAGGATGACCTTGTGGCGGCGGTACAGCTTGCCGTTGGCCGCCTCCACGCCGCTCTTCTCCGAACCGGCGATCGGATGGCCCGGCACGAAGCGGGCAAAGCGCTCGCCGAGCGCCCGGCGCGCGGCGCGCACCACGTTGCCCTTGGCGCTGCCGGCATCGGTGAGCACCGCAGCGCCCAGATCCAGGTCGGCCAGCTGGGCCAGGACCTTTTCCATGGCGAGGATCGGCACCGCCAGCATGATGACGTCGGCGCCGACACAGGCCGCGGCCAGCTCGCTCTCGCAGCGGTCGACCACACCGAGCTGCACCGCCAGGCGGCGCGACTCGGCGTCCAGGTCGACGCCGACCACCTCGCGGCACATGCCCCGCTCACGCAGCCCTTTGGCGAAGGAGCCGCCGATCAGGCCGAGCCCGACCACCACCAGGCGGCCGACAAGCGGCGCGGAGCGGTGCTCAGCCACGACCGAGCACCTCGGCGAGCGCCGCGAGGAAGCGGGCGTTCTCCGCCTCGGTGCCGATGGATACGCGCAGGAAGGTCGGCATGCCGTAGCCGGCCACCGGACGGACGATCACCCCGCGCTGCAGCAGGCCCTGGTTGATCGGCGCGGCATCGGTGCCGAAGTCGACCGCGAGGAAGTTGCCCTTGCTGGGAATCCACGCAAGATCCAGCGCGGCCAGGCCGGCCTCCAGCTGGGCCATGCCGGCGGCGTTGACCCGGCGCCCCTCGGCCAGATAGTCGGCATCGTCCAGCGCGGCGCAGGCGGCGACCAGGGCCAGGCTGTTGACGTTGAACGGCTGGCGCACGCGATTGAGCACGTCGGCCACCTGCGGCGAGGACGCCGCGTAGCCGACACGCAGGCCGGCCAGGCCGTAGGCCTTGCACAGGGTGCGGGTGACGATCAGGTTCGGGTAGCGCGGCAGGTAGCTCAGGCCGTTGGGCAGCTCGCCGCCCTCGGCGAACTCAATGTAGGCCTCGTCGAGCACCACCAGCACGTTGGCCGGCACCCGCGACAGGAACGACTCCAGCGCATCCGGGCCGAACCAGGTGCCGGTCGGGTTGTTCGGGTTGGCGACGAACACCACGCGGGTGTTGGCGTCGATGGCCGCCAGCATGGCCTCCAGATCGTGACCGTGGTCCTTGGCCGGCACGGCGCGGCCCTCGGCGCCGGCGGCCTGGGTGGAGATCGGATAGACGGCGAAGGCGTACTGGCTGAACACCGCGTTCAGCCCCGGCGCCAGCCAGGCGCGGGCGATCAGGTCGAGCACGTCGTTGGAGCCGTTGCCCAGGGTGATCTGCTCGGCAGCCAGCCCGAAACGCTCGCTCAGCTTGGCCTTCAGGGCGTAGCCGCTGCCGTCGGGATAGCGGGTGATGTCCGCCAGCTCGGCGCGGATCGCCTCCAGCGCCTTCGGCGAGGGGCCCAGCGGGTTCTCGTTGCTGGCCAGCTTGACGATGCCGGCCGGATCGAGGTTCAGCTCGCGGGCCAGCTCGTCGACCGGCTTGCCCGGCACATAGGGGGAGAGTTTCTGCACACCCGGCACGGCCAGGGCGAGGAAATCACAGCTCATCGGTTTGCCTCCGGCAAGGAGCGCCGGCCGCGGGGCGCAGGCGACCCGGGCCGGCGCAGACGCGTTTTACAGTACCGCCTTGGGATAGGAGCCGAGCACCTTCACGGCCACGGTGTCCTGGCTGATCGTCTCCAGCACGCCCTTGACCAGCGGATCGTGCTGGTGGCCGGCGAAGTCGATGAAGAACACGTAGGTCCACTTGCCGCTGCGCGAGGGGCGGGTCTCGATGCGGGTCAGGTCGACACCGTTGCGCTGGAACGGCGCCAACAGGTCGTGCAGCGCGCCCGGCTTGTTGTTGGTGGAGACGATGATCGAGGTCTTGTCGTCGCCGGTCGGCGGCACTTCCTGGTTGCCGATGATCAGGAACCGCGTGGAGTTGTCCGGGCGGTCCTCGATCTTCTCGGCCAGCTTGCTCAGGCCGTACAGCTGGGCGGCCATGTCGCCGGCGATCGCCGCGCTGTTCCACTCGCTCTTCACCCTTTTCGCGGCGTCGGCGTTGCTCGACACCGCGACGCGCTCGACGTTCGGGTAGTGGGCGTCCAGCCACTTGCGGCACTGGGCCAGCGACTGGGCGTGGGAGTAGATGCGCGAGATCTTGTCGGTCTTGGTGGTCTCGCCGACCAGCAGGTGGTGGTGGATGCGCAGCTCCACCTCGCCGCAGATCACCAGATCGTGCTCGAGGAAGCTGTCGAGGGTGTGGTTGACCGCGCCCTCGGTGGAGTTCTCCACCGGCACCACGCCGAAGTGGGCCGCGCCGGCGGCCACCTCGCGGAACACCGCGTCGATCGCCGCCATGGGCAGGCTGATCACCGCG